>ERZ1740058.137-NODE-137-length-63328-cov-12.578051_pt1 | contig 63328 bp, 48 predicted proteins | sample MGYA00581745_ERZ1740058 | MGnify/ENA primary metagenome ERZ1740058 (study PRJEB43018, sample SAMN04849742) | marine metagenome | isolation source: floating plastic debris | place: Pacific Ocean | collected 2008-08-30 | study: EMG produced TPA metagenomics... | reverse complement strand
GGGAGTAGGGGAGTGGGGGGGTAGGGAAGTGGGGGAGAGAATTGGAATCCGTGGTCGGCTTTTGGAGAATCGGTATTAAACAGCGCGGTACTACAATCAGCGGGCGATCGCGCTGTTAGGCCCCAATCCGACCCGCGCGTCCGCTAATATAAACGTCTTGAGATCACTGTTCGGACGATGATGGATGGCTTATGACGGCGACAGCAATCACTCACCACTATCAACAAGTGTTAACGATTCCGACTCGGGGAAAGTCAATCCAGCGCTTTACCCAGCAGGTGCAGCAGGTAGTCCAAGCGGCGGGGCTGCAAACGGGGCTGTGTACGGTATTTATTCGGCATACGTCAGCCAGCTTAATCATTCAAGAGAATGCCGATCCGGATGTGCTGGTGGATTTGGCCACGTTTTTGGCCCAACTGGTCCCCGACGGCCATCACTATGTGCACAGCGCGGAAGGCCCCGATGACATGCCGGCGCACATTCGTTCGGTGTTGACCAGCACGTCGGAGACGATTCCCATCGTGCAGGGACGGTTGGCGTTGGGCACCTGGCAGGGAATTTATCTTTGGGAACATCGCGATCGCGGCCAGGCGCGCGAGGTGGTGGTCCACTTAGTCGGGAGCTAGGGTAATGATGATGGAAGTAGGGCTATCAGCCATTCCAGCGGCACCGGCGGGATTCCGTTCGGGGTTTGTGGCCATTGTGGGTCGGCCCAACGTGGGCAAATCCACCTTAATGAACTATTTGATTGGGCAGAAGGTGGCGATTACGTCACCCGTGGCGCAAACTACGCGCAATCGCCTGCGGGGTATCCTGACGACATCGGCGGCCCAAATCATCTTCGTGGATACGCCGGGTATTCATAAGCCCCACCATGAGCTGGGTAAAGTGCTGGTACACAATGCGCGAGCGGCGATCGCGTCAGTGGACCTGGTGCTGTTTGTGGTGGATGGCTCGGTGCCCCTGGGGCGCGGTGATCAGTTTATTGCTGAGCTGCTGGTAGAACAAGGGACGCCGGTATGTTTGGGGATGAACAAAATTGATTTGCGATCGCCAGACACGGCGGCGGCAGCGGCGGCCAGCTATCGCACCCTGGCTGTGAGTCGCGATTGGCCCGTGCTGGAATTTTCGGCAATCACGGGAGAGCAGGTCGAAAATCTGCAAACGCGCCTGGTTCAAGGACTGGAGCCCGGTCCCTATTACTACCCACCGGATTTGGTGACCGACCAGCCGGAGCGTTTCATTATGGGAGAACTGATTCGCGAACAGGTGCTCTATCATACCCGGGAGGAGGTGCCCCATTCCGTGGCGGTAGCCATCGACCGCGTGGAAGAAGATGCCAAGATTACTCGCATTTTGGCGACGGTACATGTAGAGCGCAATTCCCAAAAAGGCATTCTCATCGGCAAAAAAGGCAGCATGATGAAGGCGATCGGCACGGGCGCCCGGGAACAAATGCAGAAGCTGATTACCGGCAAGGTGTATTTGGAAATGTTTGTGAAGGTGCAGCCCAAGTGGCGGCAGTCCCGCACCCGGCTGGCAGAGTTGGGCTATCAGCGGGAGGAGTAGGGTTTAGGGATGGCTGGGTAGTTGGGTGGCTGGGGAGCTGGGTGGCAGAGTAAAAGAGGGTTGGGGTGAATGGCCGTTCGCCCGTACGGGGGTGGGCGGAGCCTGTCCGGATGGCTGGGGTGGCTGGGGGCAACTGCGGGGCAAAGCACCGGTAAACCAGATGCCAAGTTTAGGGCCGCTTGCCGGTGGGGAGGCGGTGAGCAAAGCAGCCGTATCGCTTAAAATAATGCAACCGCACTATGATACTGAGCGAGCTTGAGTTGTGTTAACAACTATGCGCTACAGTTAGGGCTCAGTTATCATGATAAACGCTACTTTTGGTGGTTTTGCCCTCACTGCCATGCCGACGCCCCGCCTTCATCCCGATACCATTGCTGCCGTTCGCGATCGCGCTGACATTGTTGACATCGTGTCCGAGCAGGTCGTGCTGAAAAAGCAGGGCAAAGACTACGTGGGGCTGTGTCCGTTTCACGATGACAAGTCTCCCAGCTTTAGCGTCAGCCCCAGCAAACAGTTTTACTACTGCTTTTCCTGCGGCGCGGGGGGTAACGCCTACAAGTTTTTGATGGAGCTGGGCCAGCGATCGTTTACCGATGTGGTCCTCGATCTGGCTAAGCGCTACCAGGTGCCGGTCAAAACCCTGGAGCCCGAAAAGCGCCAAGAGCTGCAGCGACAGCTCACGCTGCGAGAGCAGCTCTACGAAATTTTGGCCCTGACCACCAGCTTCTATGAGCATGCCCTCCGCCAGGAAGATGGGGCCGCGGCCCTAGCCTATCTGACCGAGCAGCGGGGCCTCACGCCCGAAATCATGCAGCAGTTTCAGTTGGGCTATGCCCCGGGAGGATGGCAAACCCTATACAGTTACCTGGTGGAGCAAAAGCGGCTGCCGGTGGCCCTCGTCGAGCAGGCGGGGCTGATTGTCCCCCGCTCCTCGGGCAGCGGCTATTACGATCGCTTCCGGCATCGCCTGATGATTCCGATTCACGATACTCGGGGTCGCGTCATTGGTTTTGGCGGGCGGGCACTGTCTGACCAAGACCAGCCGAAATACCTGAATTCTCCCGACACTGAACTCTTTAACAAAGGGCAAACGCTCTACGGCCTGGACAAGGCCCGCGCCGCGATCGTCAAGCACGATCAGGCGGTGGTGGTGGAGGGCTACTTTGACGTGATTGCGCTGCACGCTGCGGGCAGCCCCACGGCAGTGGCGGCTTTGGGCACGGCCTTTAACGCCAATCAGGTGCGGCAGCTGCTGCGCTACACCGAGTCAAAGCAGGTGATTCTTAACTTTGATGCGGACGCCGCCGGGGTCAAGGCGGCTCAACGGGCCATTGGGGAAGTGGAAGCTATGGCCTATCAGGGGGAGGTACAGCTCCGCATCCTCACCATGCCCGACGGCAAAGATCCGGATGAGTTTTTGCAGCATCACCCAGTTGAGGCCTACACGGCGCTGCTGGTGGCGGCACCGCTCTGGATTGACTGGCAGATTCAGCAAATTGTGGCCGACCGCAACCTCAGTCAGGCCGATCAGTTTCAGCAGGCGTCCCAGGCCATTGTCGAACTCCTGAGCGAAATTGCTAACGCGGACACTCGCACTCACTATGTGCGCCAGTGTGCCGAGCTGTTCAGCAACGGCGATGGGCGGTTGGTGCCGCTGCTGGCCGAAAATTTGATGGTGCAGGTGCGCCGCCAGCGGCGATCGCCCAGCGGCAGTGGGCCAACGCCCCGCCTCGCCTTTACCCAAACCAGCACCCTGGAGGCGGCGGAAGCCGCACTTCTGCGAGTTTTTATCCATAGCGCTGAGCATCGCCAAGACGTGCTGGCCATGCTCGAGAATCGCGACCTGCAGTTCAGCTTTTCCCACCACCGCACCCTATGGCAAACGGTGCGGGAGCAAGCCATGGCTGAGCCGGCGCAACTGCTGGGGTGGCTGCGCGATCGCACCGCCGAATCCGCCAAGCTGACCCAGACCCAGCACCTTTTTTACCTAGACGAAAAAACGCACCGCGACGTCCTGAGAGCGCCCCTGGTAATTCGCGCCGCCGCCGCCTGCATCGAGCAGGCCCTCTGTGAAAAGCGCTACCGTCACTTTCTGCAGCTCTGGACTGACTCTGACGCCAGCCAGTCGGCGGATCAACAGGCCTATTATCAAAACCAAATTTATGCGGAAAAACGCCGCATTGCCGAACTCGAAAAAGAACGACAAACCACCTTCGAAGATCTGGCTCAGCTCCCATGGGTAGGCGTGGATAGCTAGCCACCGCAGGCCGCCTAATCTAGCGATCGCCGCCCTTCCAATGCTCGCGCCAAAGTTACCTCATCGGCATATTCCAAATCCCCGCCCATGGGCAGGCCAAAAGCAATGCGGGTCACTTTGGTAAAGGGTTTGAGCAACTGTCCCACATACAGCGTTGTCGTGTCCCCCTCAATACTGGGACTAATGGCAATAATCGCCTCTTGAATATTTTCCTGGTTAACCCGATGCACCAGCGGGCCAATGTTTAACTGCTCCGGACCAATGCCCTCCATTGGGGAAATCAAGCCGCCGAGGACGTGATAGCGCCCGCGATATTCCCGCGTTTTTTCGAGGGCAATCACATCGCGCGAGTCCGCTACTACACAGAGCGTTTGCAAATCGCGACTGTTGGATTTGCAAATGTCGCACACGGGCTCTGACGACAAATGAAAGCAGATTGAACAAAAGCCCATCTGAGCCTTGGCATCAATCAGGGCCTGGGCCAAAGCTTGAACTTCGACATCCGGGCGCTTCAGCAGGTGCAGCGCCAGTCGCTGGGCCGTCTTGGGGCCGACGCCCGGCAGCTTTTGCAGTTCTTCGATCAGGCGAGCAAGGGGGCGAGCGTAAATGGTCAGAGTCCTCCCAAAATCAAGGTGCTGATGAGGCCATGAAATCTAACGATAGGCGAATTCGCAATTAAAAAGTTGCCAAGGCCCACCGTTTAACCAAGATAGTTTAGATCGACAGCATGCTATCGCCGCAGTTCGAGGCCAGAGTTAGCGGTCTCAATAACGCTACAGGCGTCATTCCTGGTGTTCTTCTACCGGCTGAACCCTTTATGCTGTGGTGCAAACGCCTGGAGACGAGCTATGGTTATGGTCAGAACTACGTCACGATAGGAGTTTAGGAGATGCGCGATCGCCTTTGGCTAAGCAAAATTAGTTCACTGTTGCTGGGGGCTGCCCTCGTCACGACAGTCACTTCATCACGGTCGCTGCGGGCGCAAACTAGCAGCTCTCCGCCCCAGTTACAGCAGCTAATTCACAGCTTTGATGTGCGGCAGCCCGAGGCCACCGCCTATGCGCTGTGGAACGCGGGGCAAGACAGCCGCCACGAAGTGTGGTTCCGCGTCATCTCTGGCGAAGCCGACTATCAGCAGCGCCTACGGGTTTATAAAGAGCAAGCGCCCCCGCGCTCGCCGGAAAGTTTGCCTCCCCTGTCAACGATGGTTTACGAGGTTGAAAACAACGATCCGTCTCAATGGTTTTTCTTGGGCACGGAGAGCGGCTTCTTCACCTACTATTTTGAAGGCGACAACCGCATTGTGGAAGATATCAGCTTCGATAATGCCCATGCGGTGCGAGTGCGAAAATCAATTCACAGCAATGGCGATCGCTACGAAATTAGCTTCGAGGACATCACGCTGCTGGACGACTACGACGACCTAGAAATCGAAGTGATCCTAATCCGTCGCTAACGGCGCCCTGAAATCCAAACAGGCCCCGGCGGCGCCGAGGCAAGATCGCCGCCGGCCATCACCCGACTGGCTAGGAGCTTCAGGTTTATTTATATTAAAGTAACTGTCTGTTACGCGCTGCCTGCCTTTTCGCCCATGGATGCTAATCCGCCCGTTCGCAAGTCGATATCCCGCGTTCCCCTGATGATCGCCCCGTTTTTTCTCTGGGGCACGGCGATGGTGGCGATGAAAGGCGTTATACCGCAGACAGCACCTTTCTTTCTGGCCACGATGCGACTGCTGCCGGCTGGATTTATTGTGCTGATAGCAGCGCTATTGATGGGCCGCAGCTTTCAGATCAGCGCCAGGGGCTGGGGCTGGATTGCGTTGTTTGCGATTGTGGACGGGGCTCTCTTTCAAGGATTTTTGGCCCAGGGACTGGTGCGAACTGGGGCGGGCTTAGGCTCGGTGATGATTGATTCCCAACCGCTAGCGGTGGCGCTGATGGCCCGTTGGCTGTTTCAAGAACAGGTGGGGCCGTTGGGCTGGTTAGGCCTGGCGGTGGGGCTATCCGGCATTAGCCTATTGGGACTGCCCGACGAATGGATTATTGGTCTGCTGCACGGTGATTTTACCCTGGCAGAAATTCCCCAAGATGGGCTCATGCTGGTGCGATCGCTGTTTGATCAGGGCGAATGGCTGATGCTGATGGCGGCGCTGTCGATGGCTGTGGGCACCATCCTAATTCGCTATGTTTCTCGACATGCTGACCCCGTTGTGGCCACCGGCTGGCACATGATTGTGGGCGGTCTGCCCCTAGCGGGGTTGTCCCTGTGGGGAGAAGCTCAGCCTTGGTCGGGCATTAGCCCCTCGGGTTGGGGCGCGATCGCCTATTCCACCATTTTGGGCAGCGCTTTGGCCTACGGCATCTTTTTCTTTTTAGCCTCCCAGGGCAATCTCACCAGCCTCAGCGCCCTGACCTTTTTAACGCCAGTCTTCGCCCTATTGTTCGGCAACTTATTTTTAGGCGAAGTATTGAGCCCTATTCAAACCTTTGGCGTGGCTTTAACGATTGTGAGCATTTATCTGATCAATCAGCGCGAGGTTTTAACCCGCCTGCTGCAGGGAAAATGGCAATTGCCGACTAAGCCCTCAGTCGAATCTGAAGGATAAGAGAAGATATCTAGGCGCGGACGATAGCTTTAGCCGCTTCGTTAGGTTGGCTTTATGTTGCGGGTGACGGCGCCGCAGCGTCTTCTGATTGGAGGCTGCCAATGGCGGTAAGCATGCCTTGAGTCTTGTTTAGCGTCTCCTGAAATTCGGACTGGGGCACCGAATCGGCGACTAATCCGGCCCCGGCCTGCACGCTGACTTGATGCTGCCCAGCACCCTGGGGCTGCACAATCATTGTGCGAATCGTGATCGCCGTATTCAGCTGCCCCTCAAAGTCGTAGTAGCCATAGACGCCTGAATAAGGTCCACGATGATGGGGCTCTAATTCATGAATAATTTGCATCGCGCGGATTTTGGGTGCGCCGCTCACCGTACCCGCTGGAAAACAGGCTTTCAAAAGGTCCCAGGCGGTTTTTTCGGGGGCCAGCTGGCCAATCACATTGCTAACAATGTGCATTACGTGGGAATACCGTTCAATCACCATCAGCTCGTCGATGCGCACGGTGCCGCTGGCACAGACTCGGCCCAAGTCATTGCGCCCCAAGTCAACCAGCATCACGTGCTCAGCAATTTCCTTCGGGTCGGCCAGCAGATCGGCAGCGTAGTCAGCATCTTCACCTGGCGTCGCGCCGCGCGGACGGGTGCCGGCAATGGGGCGAACGGTGGCAATTTTTTGGCCCGGCGATCGCGGATCGTTTTCCGCTTTAACCATCACCTCTGGACTGGAGCCAATCAGCTGCCAGTCTTTGAAGTGAAAATAAGCCATGTAGGGAGACGGGTTCACCAGCCGCAGCGAGCGGTACAAATCAAAGGGGTTACCTTGGTACGTCGTGGATAGTCGCTGGGAAATCACCACCTGAAAAATGTCGCCAGCGCGAATGTAGTCCTGCGCGGTTTGTACAGCGGCACAAAAATCGGCTGGGGTGCGATTGCTGGAATAGGAGGTGGCCACCGCCGACGCCTTGGCGGGAGGATGCCACTGCGTCAGCGGTGCGAGCCCCTGCAGCGGCTCAGTTAGCTGACGCACAAGCGTAGTAATGCGATCGCACGCGGCCTGATAGGCTCCCGGGAGCTCTTGCCCGGGCTGCCGCAGATCGGCATAGGCAATGACCCAAATCTTGCGCTTAACCTGGTCAAAAATCAGCAGGCTATCGACCTGCATCCACAGGCCGTCGGGTAAGTCGGCGGTGGTGCGATCGTGCACAGGAACGGTGGGCTCGATCCACTGAATCAGCTCGTAGCCCCAAAAGCCAAACAGCCCGCCAATGCCGGGAGGCAGTTCAGGGAGCTTGACCGGCTGATAGGGCGCCAGGCACTGGGGCAGGACCGCAAAGGGATCGCCGCTGTAGGTTTTGATGGTGCCATCGCGGAAGGTCTGAGTCGTCGCTTGGCCCCGGGTTTCTAAAATCCAAAGCGGATCGCAGCCCAACAAAGAATAGCGACCTAGGGTTTCCCCGCCCTCCACCGATTCCAGCAAAAAGCTATAGGGGGCAGTGGCACAAACCTTATGCCAAGCCGAAACTGGAGTGTCTAAGTCGGCGGCCAGTTCTTGATAAACCGGCACAAAATTGCCCTGGGTGGCCAGGTGCGTGAACTGCTCTAAAGAAGGTGAAACCATAGGACAGACGCCATAAAGAAATCAGAAATAGGCGATCGCGAGACGCTGAAGGGTGAAGCTGTACGGCGGCAGATAATCTTCAACGCTCACCGATAGCCCTGGTTCCATTTACGATGAGCAATGGAAACGACGATGCAAGTCATGCACCTGTTCGGCAAGATCCGGAACTGGGCCATCAACTGCTACATGGGGAACGACTTCACGGATGGGTAGAGTTCGTACGGGTGGTGCTGGCACGCCGAGATCGCTAAGCCAGGTTGCCAGTTGCTCAGAGGAACTCACGTAAACGATACGTCCTAGCCCTACCCAGCCGTGTGCCGCGGCACACATGGGACAATGCTCACCAGAGGTATAGACAGTTGCTTCGGCTCTGGCCTCCGGGGTCATATGCGCTGCCGCCCACCGGGCAATCTCGAACTCTGGATGGCGGGTTTGATCACCGGAGGCCACGTGGTTGTGATCCTCAAAAAGCACCTTCCCGTCCGCTGCGACCAGGACAGAGCCGAAGGGCTCATCCCCCAGCGCTAGCGCCTCAGTTGCCAGTTCTATGCACCGACGCAGGTGCTGCCTCTCTCCATCGTTCACCATGACGTGTTCCTCAGATTCCACGATCGCACAGGCTTGTGGCTGCCGCTCCACACTGCGATTGCCCAAATATCAAAGGGGGTATAGCAATGCTACACCCCCAGCTAAGTTGAATAGATGATAAAAACCTAACGGCTAGACGTCACAAGGTCGCTTACCCGTGAATTTGATGTCTACCGGGTTGGGGTTTTTGCCAATGCTGCGATCCTTGCGATTATTCGACTCGCGACCTTCATTGACTCTTTCAGGAAAGACGCCATCAGCAGGGTGCAGGTATTGAATCTCGCCGCTGGGATAAATCCGATAGATCTTGTAATTCTGAATCTTGGGCTTAAACTTGGTCCGCAGCTGAGTTCCCAAAGCTAAGCACTGCTCCTTGCGCGCCAAATATAGCAGGTTGTCGCCCTCGTTCATCAGCGCGGCGCCGCCTGTGGGCATTTCAAAGACTTGCTCTTTCTTGCTTGTCCAAGTGATCGCGTATTTTTCTTCAATCGCTGCTGCCGTCAGCAGTCCACCGGTGCTGCCGCCAAATTTAGGAGTCTGCCCAGTTAAAGCTTCCGCCATAAAACGTCCTCTCTTAACCTTCAGTTACAAAAATTGTATTATTGTAGCCGGGGCCATCTGTGGATTTATCAAGGAAAAGTAACAGTTCTTTAAAATTGCGATGCCTTAAATTAGGCTCTGCTGATTTGCCTCATCTGGCCAAATGCGCGCCGATTATTCCAAGATGTAGGGATTGCGGCGCTCAAGTTCGTGCAGAGAGCGCGCCGCGTCCGCCGCATCATCTATCAGCAAATCGTCAGGCTCAGGTCGCATCTGCAGCATGGCTCGTCCTTCGGCAACGGGCAAGGTGAAGTGAAATTGACTGCCTTGGGCTTTGCCCGCCGAGTTAGCCCAGATACGCCCACCCAACCCTTCGATAATTTGCCGACACATGGCTAGCCCCAGACCGGTGCCACCCGCCGTGCGGCGCAGCGCCCCTTCTTCTTGATAAAACCGATCAAAGATTGCTTCTAAGCGATAGGGTTCAATGCCTCGACCGGAATCGGCGATCGTCATCTGAACCATGTCTTCATCAATTTGTCGGGCTGAAATGTTGATTGTGTCGTCGGGATCGGTAAACTTGCAGGCATTATCCATCAGCTTAACAATCACTTCAACCACCCATTCTCCGTCCGCCCTCACCATGGGCAAACGAGACGGCAACTCGACGGCGATCGCCACGCCGGCGGTCTGTTCACTCTGGCGCGCCTGCACGCTGCTCAGCGCCAAATCTACGCATTCAGACACCGACAGAGCTTCCAAATTCCACTCAATGCGTCCACTCTCTAACCGTGAGAGGGTCAGAAAATCCTGCACCAGTTTACGCATCCGTTCCGCGTCATCGAGCGCGGAAGTCAGCATGGTTTGGCGCAGCGGTTCCGGCATATCTGGCTCCGTTGCCAAGCTTTCGAGACAGACTTGGATGGTTGACAGAGGCGTGCGCAGTTCATGGCCCGTGATGGCAATCAGATTGCTGCGGGTGCGCTCCAGGGCTGCCAACTGTTGATTAAGCTCCTGCAAATTAGCGTAGGCATCCGCTTGAATAACCGCGACGCTGAGCTGGGCGGCAACGGCTTCCACTAGGGCAAGATCGTCCTCGCTCCACTGGTAAGGCTGGTCTTCGTAGTGATGCAGCTCAATCATGCCGAGCAGCCGCTGCTGATGCACCAGCGGCACCAGGGCCCAGGAGCGAATGCACCACTCTTCGAGCAGATAGTTAACGGCGTCAATCGCGGTGGCCAAGGTCGCGGGCGGCTGGTGCGTATCGGGCACCACGATCATCTCCTGTTCGCGTTTGATGTGCTCTAGCAGGGGATTATCGGCGATGGGCCACGGCACCCGCATGAGTGAAGGCATTTGCGGTGGCCGAAATTCATGGTGAATTTCAATGTCCGCCACGTCTGAAGGACAGCGATATATAATGCAGCGGCAGTTGTTGAGCGCTGCACCCAGTTCATCGGCGGTAATTTGAAAGAGTTCTTCCGGGTCGAGCGATCGCCGAATCGCCGAGGTGATGGAATTAATCAGCCGTTCCCGCCGCTCCTTGATCGTGATTTCTCGATAGGCCTTCGACAGCTTGTATTGCCCCGCCTGTAAATAGGTTACCAATCGCTGGATAAAAGGATCGGCGCCGGGACCCACTGGCACGTCATCGGTGGTCGCTGACAGCAGTAAATAGCGCTTTCTCGCGGCCTGAATCTTAGGCTGCAGGGCGGGCTGATAGCCGGCAATGCGATCGAGCAGCAAATTGGCCGCCCGATGACACACGATGCTTTCCTGAGTCCAAATCCCCTCGAACCGTCGCGTTTGGTCAAACACGGGGGAATCTGGCGGGGTCGCCGCGGCGATCGCGCTGTGGCGCTCGCGACAAATCAGACAGGCGCTATATTTTGCCCCAATCACCACCAAATGCCATTCTTGACTAAGCGCATCTGACGCTTCGAAGGTGAGCGTCGTATACAAATCAGCCGCAGCGGCAAAGCTGGTGCCCGCCGCCGACAAAACATAGACTTGGTCAGTGATTTCGGCAATCCGCTGATAACGATTGGCTTCCTGCTGATAGAAGCGCTCTTGCTGAAAACTAGCAATGACCAGCGGCTGCTCAATTCCGGCCAGCACCTGATCTTCCATCGCATGGGAAAGGGCCGTCAGCGACGTTTTGAAGAAAAATTTTGAGCGCAGTTGAGGAATTGCTTGGAGCAATGACTCGACAACAGAATCCGGGTTAGGCATGGATGCAGTGAACTAGTCAAAAAAAGCCAAAAACAGCCGGGGGCATTATCCGATAGCGGCAAAATTCTGATAAATCTGCCAGAGGCTTACCCGCATTAAACGAACTGACGCAGGGACGAGACCTATGGCGGAGGAATTCGGCGGCTAGACAAGAGCAATAAGGATAAAGCGACGGATGCAGTGACTCGAGATTTTCTGAAAAACCATTATTTTCCAGAATTGCAGCTAGGCTCATCATACGCCTCTAGAAATCACCCTAACAGCCAGATTTTCTAAGGGTTAAGGATTTGTTACTAAGTTGTGGCCATAAAAAGGGGCAGTGTTGCTCTTCAAGCGGCAAAAATGGCGCTGACAGAATTGCCAGCGCCACTAAGGTGTGCTGCCGCAGCAGCAAAAAAGAGGATCAAACTACAGAAGCGATGTAACTAAGCTAGGAAATTCCACCCATATCGCTAGTGTCCTTTAAGAAACCGCTATAGGCTTCCATACCATGCTCGCCGATATCGAGTCCCTTCATCTCTTCTTCGGGAGATACGCGAATCCCCAGGGTGGACTTTAAGATCAGCCACACAATGGACGAAAAGACCACTGTGAATAAGCCAATGCTCAAAATACCGAGAATTTGAGCACCCAACTGCGCAAAGCCACCGCCAAAGAACAAACCGCCTTCGACAGCAAACAGGCCAACTGCTAGAGTGCCCCAGATGCCACAGACTAGGTGCACAGAAATGGCACCCACGGGGTCATCAATTTTGATGCTGTCAAAGAAACCAACGGAGAAGACGACAACTACACCGGCAATTAGACCGATGATGACCGCACCAAGGTAGTTAACCGCTGCACAACCCGCAGTGATACCCACCAAACCGGCCAAAATACCATTGATAATCATGGACAGATCGGGCTTGCCGTTGAGCGCCCAAGCCACAAAGGTGGCTGACACACCGCCAGCCGAGGCTGCTAATGTGGTCGTTACCGCAATAAAGGGCACCGCCGAATTAGCCGCCAATTCTGATCCTGGATTAAAGCCGTACCAGCCAATCCACAAAATCAAGCCGCCCAACATTGCGATACTCATGTTGTGGCCAGGAATGGCATTGACGCGACCGTCCTGATACTTGCCAATGCGAGGGCCGAGGAAAGCCGCTCCCATCAGCGCTGCCCAGCCACCGACCGAGTGTACGACCGTAGAACCGGCAAAGTCAGAGAAGCCAGCAGCCCCTAACCAACCATCGCCGCTCCAAACCCAGTGACCAGTGATGGGGTAAGAAACACCGGTGAGCAAAAGACTGAAAATCAAGAAATCGGTAAACTTGATGCGCTCCGCGACCGCTCCCGACACAATCGTGGCGGCAGTAGCCGCAAATGCCGCTTGGAACAAGAAGAAGGTATCGATGGTGAGACCAGCGCCTTCCTCCAGACCATAGACATCAGGCGCGCCGGTCAAGAACCAGCCACCGCCCCCAATAAAGGGGCTGCCGCCACCAAACATGAAGGAAAAGCCGATCGCCCAAAAGGCCAGCACGGCGATACCAAACACAATCAAATTCTTAGACAGAATATTAACTGCGTTTTTCTGACGACAGAAGCCCGTTTCCAGCATGCCAAAGCCAGCGTTCATGAAAATCACGAGCACGGCGGCAATGAATACAAAAATGTTGTCAAGTACGGTCTGCACATCAGCAGCGGCAATCTCATCCTGGGCATAGGCAGCGACGCCCCAAATCCCAAGAATAGCCAATGCTAGAGGAACACAAGCGACCCACGTCCAACCGTTACGGCGACCAAAATATGACTGCACCGCTTCAGAAATCGGCGGTACATTAGCATTCCAGAAGGCAGATTGCCGCCTCCGAGAACGACTACTTTTACGAAGAACTAATCTAGACATTTCAGTAAACGTCCTTTCAACACAAATCAGACAGCAAACGCAACCAACTCAACGAGGAAATTTGTCCTGTCGAGAGGAAGCCCTGAACTACGGGAAGTGCTTAAACTGTTAAACCCAACTGAAATAGCTGTGGGCGATCGCCCTAATTCAGCAACTACCGCACAGTTAGAGCAGAAAAGCAAAAAACAGCCAAACTCTTGTAGTAAACAGATTCCACCAATTATGGCGTCAGTTAGTTGTATCGTAAAACACAATTTTTTCAACCATTCAGTGGGTTTGAAGGGCAAAAAATCCAAGCGCCCCGCCAGAGAATGTTAGAAAACCTTTACTTCAAAAGACTTACGCCGACTTTTTAGGTTTTTGTTACTGGATTTTTCCAGACTGAACCTAAAGGCCTGAATTTCAATTAATTTTGGCGAAAACCACAAATCTGCTGAAAAGCATTTAGAAGTTGAAGAAATATGAAGCCAGCGTCAGTCGATTTTGCAAGGTACTTTGCTGTAGTGCTTGGTTTTGTAAATCACATTTACGTCGTACAAGTCAGCTTCGACTCCGCCTCGCCCGTATCTTGAGTAGAGTTGTTGCCCTTGACGCTCCACAGGAGTTGAGAAGATCTCCGGACTGACGTAGGGAGCCCAAACTAAAGATGTAATGCCGGTTTTCTCTGCTTAAAGCTATAGAGGTTGAAGCTGAAGGCGTTGATCTGAAAACGGTTGCGCCGCCGCCATCTGAAATTGAAAATCGAATAACTTGTAAGTCCCGACACGATCAAAATGCCGGCCCTAGAAACACGCCGATAAATCGGACAGCACGGCATGGGATAGCAGCCCCCAAAAACATCGAAAGCCCAGGTGAAACACCCAGGCTTTCGATTAACTAAAAGCGGCAGAAAAAACGAATTAACGAATGGTGTTTCTCATCTTTTCAGCATCGATGGGCTTCATAAAGTAAAGCCGAATCAGCTGCCAAGCGATCGTCAGCACATGGGGAATCCATCGTAAAATCTTGAGCGGCTTCGGCTGATTGCTGCGGTTCACGGCCACTATCTTATTATTAGCTGCCGCGCCTTTGTCTAAGGCCTTAAAGAATTCAGGATGCTCGGTATTTAAAGTGACGGGAAAAACGCGGGCAGCGCTTTCATTGGTACGACAAATCACGTCGACATCGTATTCCCGGGCATCCAATCCCAGGGCGCCATAGAACTCCTTACGCTGCAAATCATTGAGATACATCGTCGCAAAGACCGACAGCAAAAAGAAGCGGCACCATAAGCGAGCCCGCCAGTCATTCAAAAACTGCGGCTGCGATTTCATCAGGGCTGAGAAGAAATCGCCGTGACGATTTTCGTCCTGACACCAGTTTTCGAAGAATCGGAAGATGGGATAAATCTGATTTTCGGGATGTGCTTCCAGGTGGCGATAAATCTTGATATAGCGCCAGTAACCAATCTTCTCAGACAGGTAAGTAGCGTAAAAAATAAACTTGGGCTTGAAGAAGGTGTAGTCTTTGCTCTTAGTCAAAAAGCCCAAATCTAGCTGCAGATTAAAGTCCGTCATGGCCTTATTCAAAAAGCCAGCATGACGAGCCTCATCTCGAGACATCAGCTTAAAGCATTCCGCCAATACGGGACTTTTATGCTTGAGGCGACGCCCTAACTCCTTGTATAAGAGAAAGCCGGAAAACTCGGCGGTGCAGGAGCGCTCTAGAAACTCGATAAAGAATTTACGATCGTCGCCTTCAATGTGCTCCCAAGATTGCTTGAATGAATCATCGCGAACAAAGTGATGGCGATTGTAGTCTTTGCGAAATTCTTCGAGAATGGCAACTAGTTCATCTTCGTTGGCCGAAATATCCATTTCGGCCATTTCATCAAAATCAGTGGTGTAAAACCGTGGGGTCAAAATTGTGTCCTCAGCGGGTGCTTTCACCCCAGGACGCAGTTCTTCTTGTAATTCTGGCTTTTTAAGGGAATCTACCATGAGTCCTCTGATACAAGCTCGTGGTGCTGAACGTAAAAACAACACAATCGCCGTCCGTCACATTGACAGCGCTCAATCAATTGCCCAGATTACACAGGGGGATCGCGATGAGCTGAATGGACGGCGACTGCGTTAACTGTTTGCATAGTCTATCAACTGGCGAGGAGCGCACGTGTTCAACGCTTTAGGAATTGAAACATTCAGGGCTGATTACGGAACTAGAGAATCCCTGTTGTTGGTAAATAGGCCGTCACATTATGTCGCCTTTTAGAGGCTCGCTTCAATCGAAAATGTTGGTGCGTTTTGACAAAGCTGACCTGTTCTTGCCGCTAAGCAGCGGATTGGCCGCGATCGCTGCCGGCCTCTGCACAGATATTCAAGCCTCCACACGATACGAATAGTCCTGATGTAGAGAGATGGATACTTTGCAAAGCAAGAAAACTGTTTGACAGCGGCGCTGTGGATCAACGCTGTGCCAATCATGCACGGGGAGCTGTCAGGAAAAGCGACTTCTTAAACCAAGATTAATCTATTGTGTACTCCCTCTTAAGTCCTTTGCTAGAGAATGCAGATGACTTTTTATAGGTCATTTGGTATGGACGTCTAGTCTATTTATTTCTGCGCCATTGGTTCGGGAATGACGGGGAAAGATGCCAGGAGCTCACTATTTTGGAAGCATTATGCGACCACTAACACAATTTTATATGGACGTTTCCCACAATCAGCCGGCGGTTTGTGTCAAGCAGTTATCGAAGTCTTTTCGAGGTCAGCCCGCCCTCGTAGACGTACAAGTAGAAGTTTGCGCTGGCGAGCGGATTGCTTTAGTGGGGGCATCGGGCTCTGGTAAGTCGACTCTGCTACGCAATATCAACGCTTTGCAACTGTGCGACCAAGGCACGGTAGAAATTTTTGGCAGCCCCCTGCAGTCGAACGGCAAGCTGCACTCCAAGGCGCGGCAGTTGCGCAGCCGCATTGGGTTTATTTTTCAGCAGTTCAATCTGGTCAATCGCCTCACTGTCATTGAAAACGTGATGGTGGGCAACTTGTCGAAAGTGTCGCTGGGGCGATCGCTCTTTCACAGCTTCTCCAAGGCTGAAAAGCTGCGGGCACTGTCGGCGCTAGAGCGGGTCGGCATTCTGGAGCAGGCCTACAAGCGGGCTTCGGCCCTGTCGGGGGGCCAACAACAGCGAGTGGCGATCGCGCGTTGTCTGATGCAAGGCGCTCAAATCATCCTGGCCGATGAACCCATCGCTTCTCTTGATCCTGAGTCAGCTCGCAAGGTGATGGAATTGCTCACCCATCTCAATGAGGATGAAGGCATTACGGTCATTGCCTCGCTGCATCAGGTGCAAATGGTACGCCGCTATTTTGGCCGGGCGGTGGCTTTGCGCGACGGTATTGTCCGCTTCGATGGCGCAACTCAAGCCCTAGACGACCATCGACTCAGCGAAATTTACGGCTCGGCAGCCGAGGAGCTAGTGCTGAGCGGACATGCCGAAGTGTTCTCGACAGCTCAGCGCTAACGCTTTTCGATTTTCGTCTCCTCATGTTTTAGTTGCTTCCCAACGTTGAATATTCCACTTTTGTCTAAGGGTTTGTTATGACTTCTACATTCACTAACTGGTCTGCTCGTTTAACGCTGGCTTTTGTCAGCACTGCCATGATTGCCAGCTGTAGTGGTGCGCCTACCGACACCGCTGATGCCGGTAGCGCCGACGCTGCCGAGGAAACAGCGGCTGCCGAAGGTGAAGCTTGCGCTCCTGAGCTGGCCGAGATCGACTTCGGCATCATCTCTACTGAGTCCCAGGCTAACTTGCAAGAGCTGTGGGAACCTTTCCTGGCGGCCATGTCAGAAGAAATGGGACGTCCCGTGAATGGCTTCTATGCCACCGACTATGCCGGTGTGATCGAAGCGATGGGCGCTGGTCAAATCCAAATCGCTTGGTACGGCGGCAAGTCCTACATTGAAGCGGCGGCGCGCTCCGGGGCCGAAGCCTTCGCCCAAACCGTGAATGGTGACGGCACTAAAGGCTACTACGCTCACCTGATTACCAATAAAGAAAATCCCATTGTTTCTGATATCGATGTGGAAGCTGGCGATGGTGACCAGTATGTGATCGACAATGCGGGTGATTTGACCTTTGCGTTCAACGATCCCAACTCTACTTCGGGCTTCTTGGTGCCAAGCTACTACGTGTTTGCGCAAAACGGCGTCAATCCTGAAGCGGCATTTAGCGAGCTGATTTTTGCCGGCAGCCACGAAGCGACAGCTCAGGCAGTAGCAAATGACCAGGTTGACGTTGCGACCAACAACAGCGAATCGATGTTGCGCTTACAGGAAACCGATGCCGACGCCTTTGAGCAGGTGCAGATTATCTGGACTTCACCGCTAATTCCTAGCGACCCGATCGCGTACCAGTCCGAAATTCCTGACTGCCTCAAGGCTCAGTTCGAAGATTTCTTCCACAACTTCGATGATGAAGCGGTACTCGGTCCCCTGGATTGGCAAGGCTTTGATCCCGCTGGTGATGCCGATTGGAACACCGTTCGCGAACTCGAATTTGCGAAGCAAATCGCAGAAGTCGAAAACGATGACTCTATCAGCGATGCTGATAAGGCGACTCAGATTGAAGAGTTAGAAAAGCAGCTCGAAGCAGTGCAGTAAACCACCTAACTGCATTAATGTGTTGAGTCGATTCCGCTACTGAGGAGTCTGTTGACGGCTCCTTAGTGGCGTAGTCGTGTTCCCTTCCCATTTTCTGATTCATCCTAACTGAGCCCGTTATGCAAGACACCCAACCCCTAAATTCCGCTGCGATGGAGCACTCTCCTGACGTTCACAGAGTCTTGTCGAAGGAAAAGCGCTTCTGGACGATCTGGAGCATTGGTGGTTTGATCCTTGCGATCGCGGTGCTGATCTATTCGGGTCAACTGAGCGACCTGAGTTTTGTGGAACTCTTCAGCGGCGTGGACGCCATGGCGAATTTGGTGAGCCGATTCTTTCCACCCGATTTTGGCCGCTGGTGGATTTACTTTCAAGCCACCCTGGAAACAATCGCGATGGGCATTTGGGGCACTCTGCTAGCGGTAATTGTGGCGATTCCGCTGTCAATTTTGGCCTCAGAAAATATTTGCCCTGCTTGGGTCGTCTTTCCCGTACGGCGACTGCTCGATGCCATGCGAGCCATTAATGAACTCGTGTTTGCTCTGATTTTCATCGTGGCGGTGGGTCTTGGTCCGTTTGCCGGTGTCCTGGCGCTGTTTGTGCACACGGCAGGTACGCTGGGCAAGCTGTTTTCCGAAGCGATTGAAGCGATCGAACCGGGCCCGGTCGAAGGCATTCGCGCGACGGGTGCTAGCAAAATCCAGGAGGTGATTTTCGGCGTGATTCCTCAGGTAATTCCCCTGTGGACATCGTTTACGCTTTACCGCTTTGAGTCCAATGTGCGATCGGCCTCGGTGCTTGGCATTGTGGGCGCTGGCGGTATCGGCGTCGCCCTCGTGCAAAACTTCCGCTCCTTTGACTATCAAAATGTGTGCGCCATCTTGGTTATCTTGGTGGTGACGGTTGGCGTGATTGACACCATTTCAGCCCGCATCCGTAATAGTCTTGTTTAAGCCAATTTGAGGGTCCGGGCATGGGATTTGAATGGACGTTTTTACTGCTACTAGGGCTGGGGGTTGGCACCTTAAGCGGCTTGATTGGCATCGGCGGGGGCGTACTGATTACGCCAGCGCTGGTGTATTTATTTGGATTTTCCCAACATTACGCCCAAGGCACAACGCTAGCGCTGCTGGTGCCACCCATCGGCCTGCTCGGCGCCTGGACCTACTTTCAGCAGGGCTATGTGGATGTTCGGGCAGCGCTATTAATTTGCCTCGGCTTTGTGTTTGGCGGGCTGATTGGGGCCAAGTTTGCCGTCGATTTGCCAGAGCAGTTTTTGCGTCGCTTTTTTGGTGCCGCCATGATCTTGTTAGGACTTAAGATGATATTTCCCGACGGCCAGTAAGTTTTGTTTAGCCTATCTTTGGCAAGCATTTTGCCAGAACATATCGAACTTTGAGAGTCGTGCCTATGCCCCAAAGTCAGGGGAATTTTTAAACGTCTAGACAAATTCAGGGAAAACGAGCTAGGCTACAGCTCCATATCTAAAAGTGTTGTTCTATAAGTGATTTGAAATCGCGAATTTAGGCTGCAAAATTGCTTAATTGACAGCATTTTCACAATGCCAACTCTATGGCTTCAGAAAAGCGGCTCACTCTCACTCACAGACATTACCGGCACAGCGTATCGCTGAGAAATACACTTCTAGTAAGGTTCTCAACTCCACATTTCGAACTCTAAAGTCTGAACTCCATCAGGGTCTGAATATGGCTGAACAGGTCTACACCAACTATCGTTTGCAGTTGCTCGATCGCGAGGTGTTGGGCACGCTGACCGTACGTGATGGCCGCATTGCCGACGTGCAGCCCGGTGTGGTTGCCCAGGGATACGATGGCCAAGGCAATTACCTACTGCCGGGCCTAGTGGAGTTGCACACCGATAACTTTGAGCAGCGCCTGTCACCGCGTCCCAGCGTCCGGTGGCCCATGGAGATGGCGGCGATTCACCACGATCGCGACTTGGCAGCAGCGGGGATCACCACGGTATGTGATGCGATCGCCATCGGCGACATCACACCGACCTCGATTCGCATGACCCAGTTTGACCCGATGATTCAGGCGATTTATCAGGGCCAGCATGAGGGCCGGTTGCGGGTTGATCACTATCTGCACCTGCGCTGCGAACTCGGCTACAACCAAGTCCACGACATCACCGCCCCCTATGCCAAGCACCCCATGCTGCGGCTGATTTCCCTGATGGATCACACCCCCGGTCAGCGGCAGTTCGCCAAAATCGACAAATACAAAGAATATTACCAGGGCAAGCACGGCGTCACCGAAGCGGAAATGGAAGGCTTCATTCGCGATCGCATTGAGGCCCAGCAGCAAAATGCGGACAACAATCGGCAACAACTGGTCGAGCTAGCGCGAACCCACAACGTCTGCCTCGCCAGCCACGACGACGCCACTACCGAGCACGTTCAGCTCGCGGTCGAGGAGGGTGCCCATATTTCCGAATTTCCCACCACACTGGATGCCGCCAAAGCAGCCCACGCCTACGACCTCAAGGTACTGATGGGCGCCCCCAACCTGATTTTGGGCGGCTCCCACTCCGGCAATGTGTCCGCAATGGAGCTCATCGCGCACGGCTTGGTGGACGTAATTTCCTCCGACTACGTGCCCCAAAGCCTTGTACAAGCGATGTTTTTGATTGCCCAACAGCAAGACCTCCCACTCTATGAAGTCGCCAAGCTGTTCACGCTGCATCCCGCTGAGGCGATTGAACTGGCGGGCGATCGCGGCAGTCTAGAAGTTGGCAAACGCGCCGATTTCATCACCGTGCACCACGACGGCACCGCCCCCCGCCTCACCACCGTCGTCAGCCAAGGCGATCGCATCGCTTAGGAGCATTTGGGTACGGGCGGGTTCAGCCCGATATCTTGCGGGGTCATCCCATTTTCCGCAACAAAACCCGACCCCTGCCGGTCTTTCCGTAGGGCTCTGCCCTTCCCGCAGGGTATTCCGACCTCCGAATTCCGACCTCCGAATTCTTTCCCCTCATGCCATCCTCCCCCCAACTCACCGACCTCTTCCAGCTCTATCGCGATCGCGGCGGCAGCCAATACGGTGGCGAAGCCGTCACCCAACTCGCCCATGCCCTCCAGTGCGCCACCCTGGCCGACCAAGCCGGCGAATCTCCCGAACTCGTCTTGGCCTGCCTCTTCCACGACTTGGGCCACCTGGTTCACCATCTCGGCGATGACGTTGCCCTCCGAGGCATCGACGATCGCCACGAACACCGCGCCATCCCTTACCTACAACAGCTCTTTTCCCCAGCAGTGACCATCCCCATTGAGCTACACGTCGCCGCCAAACGCTACCTCTGCGCCGTCGATGCCGACTACTGGGCCGCCCTGTCACCCGCCTCTCAGCGTAGCCTCAAACTGCAAGGCGGCATTTTCTCTGACGAGGAAGCGGAAGCCTTCATCCAGCAGCCCCATGCCCCCGCCGCTGTCAAGCTGCGTCGCTGGGATGATTTAGCAAAGGTACCGCATCAAGCAACGCCTACGCTGGAATATTTTGGGGCGATCGTTGCGAGTATCGCGACCACCTAACTCATCACAGCGATTGAGACTCGCACTGGTAGCCTGTGGCACAAAGCCCAGCTGACTCCTGCCTTACCTTGCCCACAGGGAATCTCAGCGATTCTCTAGATTGGCAAGTGTGTGAGGAATTGAGTGCATGAAGAGTTTAAGAGTGGGTGGCGCTGCGTTGGCGATCGCTGCAACATCGCTAATAACCCCAGTAGCAGCAGAAACCTTTGACCTGCAAACAGCAACAGTGGAAGATATGCAGGCAGCGATGGAGGCTGAGGCGCTGACCTCTGAAGAATTAGTGCAGCTCTATCTCAACCGCATCGCGGCATACGAAGATGAGGGGCCAGCGATCAACGCGCTGATTACGATCAATCCCGACGCGCTGGAAACGGCGATCGCAATGGACGAGGCGCGGGCGCAGGGCGAAATCATGGGGCCGCTGCACGGTATTCCCATCATTCTTAAAGACAATTACGACACGGCGGACCTGCCGACTACTGCTGGGTCGGACGTGCTGGCCGAAGCGATTCCCCCTGATGATGCGTTTGTGGTGCAGCGGTTGCGCGAGGCGGGGGCGATCATTCTCGGCAAATCTAACATGAGCGAGTTCGCCGCTTCCTATGGGCGGTTGGGCTACAGCTCCCTGGGCGGACTGACGCTGAATCCCTACAATTTGGGTCGCGATGCCTCGGGGTCTAGCAGCGGCACGGCAGCGGCGATCGCCGCCAATTTCGCCGCGTTGGGCACGGGCTCCGATACTGCCGGGTCGATTCGTGGCCCGTCTGCCGTGACTGGCCTGGTGGGCATCAAGCCGACGATGGGCTTAGTCAGTCGCGACGGCATTGTGCCGTTGACGCTGTCGTTCGATATGGCGGGACCGATGGCGCGGACGGTGACCGATGCGGCGATCGCGCTAGGCATCATGGCGGGTCCCGACCCCGCCGACCCGCGCACGGCAGAAAGCGAGCCCTACATTATCGAAGACTACACGGAATTTTTGGATGAAACCGCTCTGGATGGCGCTCGCATTGGGTTGGTTACGGATTTTCTCGGCGGCAATGCCGAAGTGGATGCGCTGACGGACAGTGCCGTTGCGCAACTAGAGGCCCTGGGAGCGACCGTCGTCATGATTGATCTCCCCGAGTCCGTAGAAAACACCTGGAGCTACATGGGTCCCGCCTGGGACAACGAGTTCAAGCCGCAAATTGAGGCTTATTTAGCCACGCTGCCAGAACAATTTCCCAAAACGTTGGCGGCGCTAATCGAGGCGAGTATGGCCCCCGGGATCGCCGACTCCGACACGCCCGTCAACCCCGACCGCCTAGACAGCTTCATCACGATGAATGAAGAAGCGGGGCTCGCCGACACTGGCTTCCTCTATTCCCTCTCAAACGAAATTCCGTCAGTTCGGGTGGCCTTGATAGAAGAGATGGCCGTGGCGAATATCGATGCCATGATCTATCCCACGATGTCTTGTCCCGCCAGCCCCATCTACACCGTCGAGGAAGATCCGACTTACGTTTGTGAGGCGGGCGACCCCTACAGCGCCGGTTATTTAGCCAACATTACCGGATTCCCTGACATTACGGTGCCGATGGGTTTTACCGAGGCCGGACTCCCCATCGGCCTATCGTTTATGGCTGAAGCCTATAGCGAGCCGAAACTGATCGGGTTTGCCTACGCCTTTGAGCAAGCCAGCCAAGTCTATCAGCCACCCGCCACGACACCGCCCCTCCCCGGCGAGCAGTTCGACTACTAGGCGGTTAAGCTATATAAAAGTGTTGCTAAAGCCACCGTGAATATTGACAAGCTGCACCTGATGAAACAAATCGATCGCCTGCCAGACTCGCTAGTACAGCAGGTTGACGACTTTGTAAATTTTTTGATTTGGCAGCAGCAGACCCAGAGCCAGAAGCCCAAACCTGCAAATGATCAGCCTGATCAAGAGGATGTTGCTTGGCTAAACTCAGACTTGTCTAATCTTGACCAACATGAACCCTATGAGTGGGCAGAAGGGGAATTAGAGCAAGGTAAAACTCTAAAATATATCGCCGGTCAAGGACTTGTGATTGAAGAATGACTCAGCGGAGCTTAAAGCTTGGGGATGTGGTTACCGTTGTTTTTCCTAGCCAAAATCCTCAAGGACGTGAGCAGGAGGGTTATCGCCCCGCCATTGTTGTGGGCATTCCAGAGCGTTTAGGAATTCCCAGGTTTAGTGTGTTAGTCGTTGTGCCTTTGACCACGGATAAACAAATGCCTTGGTCAGAGCAGTCACCAGCGCTTTACCCCAGACTACTGGCGGGTACTGCTGGCTTGTCATCAGCTTCAATTACCCTGCTGGATCAAGTAAGATGCGTGGATGTCAGTCGAGTGATCAAGTATCGAGGTTGTCTCTCCCCAGAGCAGCTTGCCGTGATCGCAGCGGGACTATCAGAACTTTTCGGCCTTACTGATATCGATGTGCCGGGATAATGAAATCGATCGCTGAAAGCATCACAGTCAATTAAAACTGTTCGCTACTGCTGGGTTTTCTTTAAATGTCTCTCACTCTGAGCCACCTCAATTTTCGATTTTGAAACCTCGGCGTCAGTTTTCTGAATTCCGAACTCCGCATTCTGAATTCGGCCATCTCTAATCATCTTGCAGTCACTGCATGCGATCGATGGTGCGGTATTGAATGGCTTCGGCGACGTGCTGGGCTTGGAGGCTATCGGAGTTGTCGAGGTCGGCGATGGTGCGGGCGACTTTGAGGATGCGATCGCCGGCGCGGGCAGAGAGGCCGAGTTTGCGGGCGGCATTTTCCATTAGGGTGCGGGTGGTGTCATCGAGGGGACACCAGTGACGGATGTGACGGCTTTGCATGTCGGCATTGCACTGGAGCGCGGTTTCGGCTTGGAAACGGGCATGGGCGCGATCTCGCGCTTTCTCCACCCGTTCCCTCACGCTGGCGGACGGTTCCCCTTCGGTAATGCGGGTCATTTCCTCCGGCTTTAAGCGACCGACCACGACCTGCAAATCAATACGATCCATCAGGGGACCTGAGAGTCGCGCCCAATATTGTTCACGACCGCGCGGGCTACATGTGCAGGCTTGTACCGGATCGCCGTAGTAACCGCACGGGCAAGGATTCGTGCTGGCAATCAGGGTGAACTGAGCGGGAAATTCCACCGATTGACGGGTACGAGTGATCGTCACGTAGCCGTCTTCCAGCGGCTGCCGCAAAAACTCCAGCACATCCCGCTTGAACTCCGTCATTTCGTCGAGGAACAGTACGCCTCGGTGCGCCAGGGAAATTTCCCCCGGTTTGGGAAAGCTGCCGCCGCCCACCAGTGACGGGCCAGAGGCCGAGTGATGGGGACTGCGAAAGGGACGGTGGGTGACCAGGCTGCCCTTTTCCTTTAGCAAGCCCGCGACCGAGTGAATCTGGGTGACTTCGAGCGCTTCTTCAAATGAGAGGTGGGGTAGGATGCTCGGTAAACGGCGAGCCAGCATGGTTTTCCCGCTGCCAGGAGGTCCGACGAAAACAAGGTTGTGGCCGCCTGCGGCAGCGATTTCCAAGGCGCGACGGGCTTGGGCTTGACCTTTAACATCCCGCAGATCGAGCTGGTTGGCGTGGGCCTTGGCTAGCTCGGCCTGACCATTGAGCTGATAAGGCAAATGGCTCTCCGGCTGATTGAGCCAGTCGGCAAGAGCGGACAGATTTTCAAAACCGTACACCTCAATTCCCGGTACCACAGCGGCTTCGCGGGCATTGTCTTTAGGTACGACGACGCCTTTCATCCCCAGGGATTTGGCAGCAGCGGCGATCGCTAACACCCCTGCCACGGGCCGTAGCGTCCCGTCCAGCGACAGCTCCCCCATAAACAGAAAGTCATCGAGCAAATCCGGTTTGATCTGTTCTGTTGCCGCTAGCACGCCCACGCTGATCGGCAAATCGAAGCTGGGGCCTTCTTTACGCAGGTCTGCTGGCGTGAGGTTGATGACAATTTTGCGGGCCGGAAAAGGAAAGCCCGAGTTCTTCAGGGCGGCGCGGCAGCGTTCGCGGGATTCCTGGACCGCCGTATCCGGTAACCCAACGACGACCATCGTGGGCAAGCCGCCTGATAGATCCACTTCCACGCCAACTTTGATGGCGTCAATGCCGATAATCGCCGCACTCCAGATTCTCGATAGCATGACACCCTCAACTGACCCGTCGCGTCATTAGAGTGCCCGTGGACTCACCAACAGCGCCAGTTCGACAGTTCCCTTTAGGACAAGATGCAGCGGGGCTCAAATTCAGCGGCAGTTGTTTTGGCAGTTGGGAGATTGCTAAGCCAAGCGCGACACCGACGCCACAAAATCTCCGCGCAGCGATGAATCCGCACTCCTCTGCTTACAAAATTGAACCTCACCGGCAATTTGGACCGCTGCTATTCGTCCTTATTAATGTGATGAAGCCTTTCAAAGCGGCTAGGCTTAGAGGGATGACAGTTCATTGAAGGAGCCGTCGGCATATGGGGCTATTTGAAGATTTGAGCCGCTTTTTAGAGGGCCGTCTGGATGAATTTTTAAAAGCTCATCCACATCTCGAATTGATGGCGCTGGAAGAGCAGTTACGCGGTCAAGAAGAAGACACGATTAACCTGCTGGGGGATCTTAAGCGTCGTCAAAAACAGGTTGAGGATAGTATCTTGTCCACGGCGCAGGAAATTCAGCGCTGGCATGAGCGGATTCAAAAGGCTAAAGCTGCCAACCGCGAGGACTTAGTGCAATCGGCTCAAGCTCGCGAAGCTGCCTTGTTGCGGCAGGGCAATCATCTTTGGGGACAGATGCAAGGGCTCAAAGACCGCATGGAACAAACTCGCCAGCTACAGCGCCAGATTCACGATCGCCGGCGCGAGCTGAAGGTCAAAATTGCCGCTGCCGAAGCGAATCGTGCCGCTACTGCCGCGAATCAAAGGAGTGATTCTACGGCTGGTTGGGAAACTAATGTTTATCAAAGTGTTGGTCAGCCCGTTGACCCCCTGGAAGAAACATTCCAGCGATGGGAAACAGAAGAAGAGTTAGAAGCACTCAAACGTCAAATGCAGTCATAAATAAGGTGGTGCCGATTAGCGATCGCTCTGACTCAACTGCTGACCGGATTGCCAAAGCGCATTATCAGTAAAGGCTAAAAACTTGGTGGAGTAGGCGTCATCGTACCTCTTCTAAATTATCAGTCTAGGAGCCAAACCCCTCTGGCTATCGCAGCTTTGAAGTGCTAAACGATGATCGCCTCTAGGCTGCGACAGTGACGCTCAACGAATGAAAGGCAAGGCGGCTGTAACACTTAGCACACGGTTCGGGTATTCTTTTTTATGATGATTGCAAATTAAAGGTGTTTTCATGATTGTTTGCTCCAACTGTAATCATCAAAACCCCGATGGTGCGGTCCAGTGTGAAGCCTGCTATACACCCCTGCCGGCCCTAGCCAGTTGTCCAAGCTGCAATGCTGCAGTGCAGTCTGACGCCAGCTTTTGTGGTCAATGCGGCTTTGATTTGAGAGCAGTTGGTACGACCGCAACAGCACCACCTTCAAGTAGCCCAACCACTTCAGCAACGCCGACTTCAGCAGTGACTACACCCCCTGACTACGAATTGACAGCGCCGGGCATCAGTGAGGTTGAAATTCCTGATTTATTGCCGCCTGAGCCTTTAATTGAAACTGGACCCATGCCAGTACCCGTCGGTTCGGCTGAGCCCGATCCGCCATCAGCCAATTCGCCGCCACCGCATCCCAGCATTTCAGCGCCAATGGAAGAAAATGCACCGGTTACGGTGCCGCCTCCTGAAGCTTCTCCGCCGACCGCCGCTGTGGCAGAGGGGCTGGGGGCAACCCAAATACAGATTAATCAAGCGAAGCTACTGCACGTGCAGACTAGCACTCAGGTGGAGCTACCCAGTCAGCTGACGATATTGCATTTAGGCAAACCAAATGATCGGATTCCGCCCACGATTGACGTGTCAGGCTTTCCTGATTCAGAGATTGTGTCGCGGGTACATGCCAGTATCCGAGTCGAAGGAGATATTTACTACATCGAAGATGTTGGTAGCTCTAACGGAACCTATATCAACAATCTGCCGCTGTCTCCAGGCAATCGTCATCGGCTAAGACCAGGAGATAGAATAGCGCTTGGTAAGGGAGATAAAGTTACTTTTATTTTCCAGGCTGGCTAGATGATTTACTCTTAAGCTAATTTGCAGCCGATTTAGACTCTTGCGATCTCCTACAGGTTGAGTGATGTGATTACCCTTTCGCTACTACATCCTCTGAACAAAAAGCCAGTGCAGCACTGGACTTTTGAAGAAGATGCCGTTATCAGAATTGGACGTTCCACCGAAAATCAGGTCGTTTTGTATAGTGCCGTGGTGTCTAGGCACCATGTGGAACTCAGGCAAACGGATGTGGGCTGGGAAATTGTTAACCTCGGCACGAATGGCACTTATTTAGACGGCAAGCGAGTGGCTCAAGCGATCGCAAAAGACGGCATAGTCATTCGCTTAGCGCGCTCAGGTCCAAATATTCAAATTAATATTGCTGACGATAGTAGCGACCCGATGAAAGCTCTGCGTAAATTGAAAGCGGAAGCCGCGAGTCGGACTCAAATTGATATTGGCGAACTGGTCGATCCATCACCGGCGCGGTCAACCAAGATTGATGAAGAAAAAGGTGGCGCGTCTTCCGTTCGGCGATCGATTTAGGGGTCGCCACTGCAATTCTTCCATGAGTGGTCATCGCTGAGGTTCGGTTTATGGCGTTAGGAGACCAGGTCTATGCCATGCGCCAGCTTGCAGGCATTACTGGTGTGTATGAACATTACGGTATCGACTGTGGCGACGAGTCGATTATTCACTATTACAAGGGCGGCGATGTGCCGACGATTACGCGCACGCCTCGGGAGTTGTTTGCCCGCGGGGGCCGAATTTTTATCAAGCCGCGATCGCCGGCTTTTCTGCCTGACATCGTAGTGCACCGCGCCGAGAGCCGTCTGGGAGAACAGCGATATGATTTACTGACCAACAACTGCGAGCATTTTGCCAACTGGTGCAAAACCGGGCGCAGCGACTGTGAGCAAATGGCGGGCTTTGGCCTGCAGTTAGATCGTTATCAATTACCAGATTTACAGCAGCTGATTACCAGCGTCGCTCGCGATCGCGCTCCCAATGAAGCAATCACGCTCCTGCAGGATGCCTTGGGCAATATTGCTGCTGCCCACCAAACTCTGAAGACTCAGTACGAGCAGGTACGGAAGGACATCGACGCTTGGCAACGGGTCGCTGAGGCCGCTTTGCAGCGCGGTCGTGAAGATCTGGCGCGAGCCGCTTTGCAGCGCAAAGTCGAGGCGAGAAACAAAGGTGACCATCTGACCCAGCAGCTCGCCGAACTGGTCAACGTGCAGTTAACGCTGGAGCAGAATCGTCAGATTTCGGCCGAGCGAGAATGGTAAGCGGTCAGCATTGAGCATTTAGTCAGATGTGGGCAGGCCACTACCGTGCCAGACCTGGCCATGTGGCCAGCGGCATGGCCGTAGTGACGCGGTGCATTCCTGCCGCCGCAAACCGATCAAAGGCTTCGTTTGCGGCGTCCGTGAAGTCCACAACCTCAGGGACAACAACCGGAGAAGTGCAGTCTTCCAGCAGATAGACTTTTGCGGCCAGTTGCGGATCACGAACCTTGATTTCAGTCAGCAGGTCAGCGACCGACCAGGCTACACAATGACTCTTAGCCTGGCCCGCCACCACAATCGCATCGTAGTCCAGCAGCATATCAGTGAATCGCTGATTTTTAGCGGCGATCGCCTGACCTTGGTCATCTTCCAGGACTTCCGGACTCAGCGCCGAATAGTTTTCAGTGAGGGGATTGCGACCCTTGGTTTCGTAACAGGTGGGGCTACTGCGGGCAATCGAGTGGAAAAAGCAGGCCTCTTCGACCACTGATACCAGGGCGTGGCCAATGCCTCCCAACATGGCGTGATGGGGCCAAATGGTTAGGGGATATTTGCTGTCGTAGGTGAGACGCTGGGTATAGTGCAAGGCAAATTTCTGCAGGTCCGTAACTGGCATGTATGGAGCGATATCAGGGTTTACCTGCCATTTACCGGCCACCACCTCGTCGTAGCTAATCATCGTCATCGGAGCCGGAGGCTGTCCTTGGCTATCCAACCAAAACAGGGGATGAAAAATTTGCATTGCCGTGTGCGTATCCATTGTCGGCGCAATGGTCGTGATCACGCCCAAATTTTGATAGATAAACTTGCTCAGCCGACGATTGTCTTCTAAGGCGCCCCGACCGGTGCGTCCACCAACGTACAGTTCAAACTCTGGCAGACAAAATGTGTTCTGAACATCAATCAACAGCAGACATAGGCGAAAGCGATCGCGGCTGGCGGGGGCAATGTCATGCTGCTGGGCCCAAGCTCGGGCAGCGATCGCCCTTTCTTGATAGGGCACGCGATAAATCTGGTCAACCTGGTCAATCTGAAAAAAATCGGGAACTGGAGTAAGCGTCGTCATCACGATTTTGTGAATGAGAGAACGAATGAAAGGGAATAGGGAATGGGGGAGGAGGGAGCAGTAGAAAAGCTGCGAGTTTTGGTTCTCGTAGATGGATAGCCTACTTACGCTGCTGACGAATAATACCCTATGGTCAGAAGGCTAGCCAGCTTGCCTCAAGAGATGGGCAAATTAGGAACATCCCAATCAAACTCTCTTACTCTGCTACCCGACCACCCTGCTACCCATCAGGTAATTTATTGACCTACAAAGCCCTAATGACCCTGGTGACGGCAATTGGCTTTACCAACCTAACGTGATGCTGTCTCTACTTTAGACTCCGCACAGTCGATCTAACGGAGTGATGCAATTCTTTGCGGCTCTTTGTTGCTGGTTACCGCTGTCAAACTCTACGTGTTTACTGAGTATCGTCGAATATACTGAACGGCAGGCGGCTCGTAAGACATCCACGCGATCGCTTTTGCTTTGAGATGACTATTATGCCAATGCGTCTCCGCTCATCGGTTTGCCAACATTGCCGCCGGGTTGAGAACCCATTGGCCGGCATAGTCGCAGTCCTGGCGGTGGGCTATGGCGGGCTCGGACTGCTACTCAGCGGTGCCAAGCTGGTTGGGGCCGAGGCGATCGCCGTGACTGTTCCGACAGCCTCGTTGACTGCCGGGATCCCGCTCCAGCAGCGGCTACCGACCCTGTGGCAGGGAATATTGCGGGGCCGCGACGCCTTTCTGACAGAGATTCAGAAGGGCGGTTTTGCAGCGCTCACTGGGGTCAAACCGCGACAGCCAATTCGCCTGCTAGAGGGAGCAACATACACCATTGCTGAAGACAATAGCATCACCTTTACCCTGTCTAATGGAGTGGTCGTGCCGCCCCTGTCGCGACAGGGATACGATCGCATTCGCACGATGCTGCCGATTGACCAGCAATATGTGTTGGACGATAAGTTTTTTTGGCATCTGCAGCGCAATCCGGCGATTCCTTTAATTGCAGCGGGACTGGAACAGGGAAGTTACCAAAAACTGGTCAATAATCAGAGGTTTGACACCGACACCTATTATTTCGGACCATTTTTAGGCCACCTATTTGAGACCGCGCAAAAAGTGGACGTGGCTCTGCCGGAGCTGCTGCCGCTCGTCGAAACGCATTTGACAACGCTGGAGTTTCCTTATTTTCGAGAGACTGATCTCAATCAAGGCAGCGGCACGGTGCATTCCTTCTACAAATATGAACAGGAGCTGACTAACAAGCAATATCTCCTGCGATCGCTGGTGGCGACTCCGGCTGAATCTTGGGCCAGACTGGAGGCGATCGCCCAGGTGGAGGCGGCCACCACCAAGGCGGACTACACCGACGCTGCGTCTACCAGTACCACCATTGCTCTCGGGCGACTGCCCCTGCCCACGCCCACTGCGGCTGAAGATACCCCGGCTGTTCATGGGCTCAATATTGCCCACCTGGCCCAGCAGGGCATTAACTTATTTCCCGACGATTTGACCCAGGCGGCGCAGCGCTATCAGCAGAGCTATCGGCGCCAGTTATCGCTGGAAAGCGATCTCAAGCAGCAGCTTCAGATTTTCAGCCGCGATCACCACTCCGAGATTCTGACTGCTATTCAAAACTTTTACGATCAAGAGTTTTGGCAAGATATTGGCCTTACCGCCGACCTCGGTCGCCGTTCGGTACATCAAATGGATACTTCGCGTCTGTTAGGAGTGTTTGCCACCCGCACAGAAGCGATTACCGGCTGGTCGGCAGCAGAAAGCTACCCGCGAGCGCGACAGCACTTCATCACCTTTTTCCAAAAAAATTCCCCCGGCCTTGCAGACGCCGACCTGCTGACGCTGCTGTTTTGTGACCAGGCATTTAATCCTCGGTTTTGGCGATCGCTGAAGCGCCGTCAGCCTGATTCAGTGCTCGAAATTGAGGCGATCCAAAGCGCTATTCAGGCCTTAGAAACCAGCTACACTGATGCGGCAGCGCAAGAAGCCGCGGTGTTTCAACTACTGCAGCAGCACCAGCTTGACGTGACCACGGAAGCGTTTTCCTTGCTCTCGGTGGCCATGGCTAAACGGCTGAGCGATTTGGTGTATGAGGAGTTTCAACCGAGCGATCGCCGGGCCGCTGACTATCTCAAATTTACCCGTGCGATTTATCCTTTTCTGCGCGACATGCCCGACTTGAATCAGCAGTGGGGCAACGGACTTAATATCAAGCGCTACGGTTTGGATAATTATGTTGTTCCCAACTTGATGGCTTTGCGGGCCGACGCCGCTCCGACCCTAGCCGCAATGGGTGATTTATGGTTCAAGCTGGTTTCCAATAACGACCTCAATCGCTGGGATCGCGACAAGTTTGTGCAGTTATTGAGCGCGGCCCACAGCCTTTCATCCAATCATCCGCCAGCGGCCCTGCCGCCGTCTCAAATAGCGCTATTGCCCCTGGTGGATAAATATCGTCCTGAGCTGAAGCGGGTGGCTGGGGCTGATGGCAATAGCGCTCCAGCCGTGCTGCATGGATTCAATAATCTGGATTTTCGAGTGCCGGGATGGCCTCAAGAGCGCGCCCCAGTGTCGGCCCGTATTACTCGCGTTAGCCATGACAGCCTGCAACAAATCTTTCCCCAACTTTCGCCCGCCAGTGTCCATAACCTCAAGTGGAAATTAACTAACCATAGCGGAGAAATTTCCCTATCGCTGCCGCTGGTTCTGCTGCTTGATCCGCTGTTTGTGCAGCGCGCTGACGGTGCCGTAGACTTACTCTTCGAGTTTGAAGGCCGCCAGATGATCCTGCCAGCCTTCAGCCATCACTTCGACTCAATCTACGCTCCGGCCTACATGACCCGCATTGCCATTCCCCGCGAGCCTAGCCAAGACGCGGTCAGAGCTCTTAACCAAGTCATTCGCACCACCCATGCTCTCTATGGCGGCTACACGCTGCAGCCGATGGTGCTGCCGGCCTCCCTACAGCCCTTATTGCAGGAATAGACAGCGCTGCGAATTCCAGTGGCGTTCTTGATTTCCATGGCCGGCATAGTCGCCGATCTAATTTCCTAAAACTCTTGACCAATGTAGAGGGTACGAACTTCTCCGTTGCGGCGGACAACCGCTTCTTCATTGGCAACTGACACTAAAGACCAGCCGCTGTTGCCAATCCGCTCACCGATATAAACTCGTTGGGGAACACCGGCAATTTCAAATAGCGCCGCAGAGCGATCGCCCAGTTCCAGCACCCCCAAAAGCGCATGAGAATTTGACGCTACAGCCGTATTGCTTCCAGTCGACGCCGTAGTGCTGGGGGAAGGAGTTGTGGAGACTCCCGCAGTCCCAGCAGGTCCTGCCGTTTGGGAAGAGGGATAGGGCACATAAACGCGCTCAATGACATTAACTGAGCCTGGTACAGTAGGCCGCCCCCCGGGCCCGGGGGGCGGCAGCGGATTATTCGCAAGGGGCGGTAAGCCGACACTGCCGTTGGGCCCCAAAGACAAAGGCACGTCTCCAACGTTGCCAGCAGTAGCAGGGGCATTCGCTGAGCTTTGAGCAATCACATCTAGCGATCGCCGCAAATATTCTAAAAACTCAGAGTGACCAGCCGTAGTAGATACCTCACTTGAAGTCGATACTGGAGTAGTGGTGACGCTAACTTGCTGCCGCTGCTGCAGCCACAGCCCGAAACTAGCCAACATCATCAATCCTGCCGCCCCCAAAAGCGCTCGATTCGTTGTCCATAAACGCCGCCAACGAGGCAATGCCGGAGCTGTTGCGGTCTCGTCATTGTCGGCCAAAGCCGATTGCGGAGATGCAATCAGCAGACCATCAGCCTCTTTGACAAGTGCCGCAGTTGGATTGTTGACAACAGCCGGCAACTCCCCGTCAGTCATATTCAAATTCAAACTCGCGGCGGAATCCGGCTTAGCCACATCGCCTGTCGTCTCGTCATCGAGGGCTTCTAAATCGCCTTCTAAAGCTCGCTCAACACCAATAAATAGTTCTTGCATTAGCCGTTCAGCAGAAGCATCGGCAAGCTGCTCCGGCTGTTCTGACTGTGACGACTGAGAGTCCAATAAAGGCACTTTATTATCAACCATGCTGTTGTTCACAGGGAAGCGTTCTTTCATCTAAAAGCTACGATGTGCAACCCGAAGCGTCTCGAAACTTGCATATGACGTTAACAGTCCAGCGCCAAACACGACGTATTTAAGATGAATTGTTAAGAAAATTAACAGGTTGACGTCGAGAGATGAGGACGACCTTATGAGTGCTGCTCAAGCTCTTGCCATCGACCGCGTGAGGCTGCCATGTATTTTCTCGGTCATGGGCGCAGCGTAAAATCCTTGACTTAGAACTGACGGTGCGATTCATAAATATGCCGCGACTCATCCATTAAGCATAGTTTTAATGATGTCAGTCCATCGTCACCGACTGCTCTAGAGCGATAAAACAGTTGCCACATTGGCTAGACACTGCCGCAGAAGCTGAGCGGTAAGGTGCTAAAAGCAATCCGGTCAGATGCGCTGAAAGTCAGTGTCAGTAATATGCCGCCAAAAAAATCGCCTACCCAGTAGCTTGTCCGTCCCAGCTCGACAGAATTGGCCACAGCTATCTTGTCTGTTGGGAACCTGTCGTCAAGCTAGCGCCGGCAAAACTGAACTTTGATTCCATTTAAGCCATGTTGGCCACTTGCATGGAACGTCTACACGCGGCAGCGATCGCCAATTCCTCGACGGCCCAAAAAGCTATGTTAGTATGCTGAATACTTACTCTACGGGATGTAGCGCAGCTTGGTAGCGCGCCTGCTTTGGGAGCAGGATGTCGCAGGTTCGAATCCTGTCATCCCGATTTTGTTGGAATATTTGGTCACCCCTCCGGACTGTCCATCTGTTTTTCGAGCTGTGGCAAAAAGTTGCTAGCATGACTCGCAGCAAGTCAATGACTGACCAGTTCAGATGACTTGATCGCACTGAAAATCTATTTCTCAAAGCATTTTAGGCTTTGTGAAGAGACGCTGTCGTTTGTTAGAGATGAGTAATACTGACCTATGCAAGGGATTTTTAGCCGATTGGCTGTAACGGGTTTGACGACCATGGCGATCGCTGGCAGCGCACTGATTGTTATCGAGCCGGCATTGGCGCTGTCTGAACAAGAGATTTTAGAGAAATTAGCGGGAATTCCAGTCTTTTTAATCGTTAACGATGAGGGTCAGTCTTTGACGGCCAACGTGGGAGCTGATGAAGACGAGCAGGTCAGCGTGCCGATTGTTTTTATTGACTCCCAAGAAGCGGAAGGCTTCCTAACTGAAGCTGAAGATGAAGGCTCAGAAATTGCTGATGGGGCCAATATTGTTGTTTATCCGCTAGGGGAAATCTATGCAGAAGCCAGTTCCCAGCTAGAAGGACCGGAATCATTGGTCTATATTCCGAGTGCTGTATCTGTGCAGCAAGCCTCCCAGATTGCCGAGCAAGACGTTTTGGGCGTGCCGTTGTACGCGGCTATTGATCTGGAGCGAGAGCAATATCTGCTAACTGGCGATAATACTCTGCCAATGTTCTTTTCACTGGCAGATTTACGGTCTCAAGTGTCGGTATTGGTTGAGGAAAATCCTGCCATGGGCGAGGCCATCGGCGTGGAAGTCACTACTCTGGAAAGCCTATTAGTGAATATGGCGGCTGACGATGACGACAGAGATAGAGTTTTGGAGTTAGTGCAGTTCGTGCCGTCTTCTGCAACACTGCAGTTCATTGAATCTCTGTCTAACGGTTCTGAGCCTAGTGAATAGCCGGTTGAACTAACCCTTCAGAGAAGAAGCCGTCGAGACTAAGGGGCTGTCATTTTTAGCGCTCTAATGCTCTGACAGCAGGAGCTTTAGTCCCTTAGTTGAGCCGCAGGCCGAGCCAAACCAGTGGCTTTGTGCCCGACCACCATCTTGCCGCCTGCGGCCCGACTCCTTTGCCCAACAGACCAAATTTAGGAACATTCGGAGTTTGTTATCCCTGGCAGAAGTTGTCCAGAATGCCGCTTGCTTTCTTTGGCAGGAGCGGCTGGAAGGTATTATGCGATCGCTTAGAACTCAAGTTTTCAACTTAGGCACCGGTTAAGAGAACCAAAACAGTCTGGTATGGACAAGAGATGCTGATCAGCCGCCGAGAGCAACTACGTTCAATTGCTAGCGCGGCAAATCATTGGCATGCTCAATGATTGGACAGTAATCAGCGTCTAACTTTTCGCGCTCATCTGCTTCTTCTACCAGCACTTGCAGCTGGCACTTCAAGTTTTGCAACTGCTCGATACGCTGATCAATTTCAAAAATTTTTTCTTCGAATTTATGGCGCACATTACGACAAGGACGCTGGCCAGAATCGACGATGCCTAAAATATCTTGAATATCGTTGAGACTAAGGCCTAGGGCTTGCGATCGCCGAATAAAGTCCAACCTCGGCAGTACTGATGGCTTAAATAGTCGAAATCCGCCAGAGGTTCGTTTGGCCGTTTCGATTAGTCCTCGTTCTTCATAAAAACGAATGGTTTTAACCGGCAGTTGGCTTTGCGAACTTACCTGGCCAATTTTCAACAGCTCGGGCCGGGCGTCTGTCATCCCATCTCCCCTTATTGATCATCTCACTCCTAAGCGTAACTTACCTCTCTAGTTAGCTGGAGAGTTTGTGGTTATTTTGTAACGCATACCGCTTTGAGCAATGAGGATACTTGCAGACGGCAGAATGACAACAACGGGGCGATCAGAGTGAGCCAGGCTGGTGGAGTGGATGATAATTCACTCCTAAGGGTTCTGCTGGGAAATGAACTCCCTGGTCGTGAGGGTGGCAGGGTGGCAGGGTGAATGGATCATGTTGGGGCGAATGGCCGTTCGCCTGTACGGGTTGTATAGCCTGAAGGCATTCAAGAAAGGTGGAGCCTGCCTGGAGGACTTGAGCAGCTTGGGTAGTTTTATTTTGAGTGTGTCCCTAACCGCTTTGTTGCCCGTCGTCTTCTGCCGTATTTCCGTAGGATGTTGGGTCTGGTAAATTAATCAACGGTTCTGGGTTTGACAGGTTTGCAGGGACTGCCTAAACAAATATGGCCGGCGGGTAAATCGTTGAATACGCTACTGCGAGCGCCGACGATGCTGTTGCTGCTAATTGTGACGCCTGGGCCGACGAAACATTCCGCTGCCACCCAGACTCCATTTTCGACCGTGATGGGAGCCACCTGTAAGCCAAACGCGCGATCGCTCGGTTCATGAGAACCCGTGCACAAATATGTGTTTTGAGAAATAACGCAATGATTGCCAATACGGATGTGCCCGAGGCTATAGCACTCGACACCGCTGCCAATCCAGCTATAGTTGCCGATTTCCACCTTCCAGGGATAGTGGAACCGAGCTGAAGGACGAATCACGACTCCTCGGCCAACCTTAGCGCCAAACCAACGCAGCAGCATGCGGCGCGGCGCATGATGAGCGTGCAGCGTTAGCGGAAACACGACGGCCTGAACTAGCCACCACAGCAGTACCCAAACCTTGGAACGCCCCGGCGAATACCAAGATTGGTCGTATTGCCGTAGATCAATCCATGCCGGGTCGCCGATGCCCGGCTGCCAGACAGATGGACGATTACCCAACCCAGTTGAAGTCGGTCGATGATGCGAAAGTTGGGCCATGGTGAATCTTTAGGATGCTTCTGCAATTGAACCCAGAAGGTTTGTACATTAGCGCTACCGCTGTGCAGTCAGCTTTTTAGCTTTGTGCTTCAGCCGGAGCGATCGCGGGCGACTCTTTACGTGTGGACGTAGTGGCCGAACTGCTGCCTTGCTTGACATTGAGCTGTCCGCCAAATTTCTGTAGTTCAAAGAGTTTGACGCCAATTTGATACTCGTATTGACTAAGCAAACGACCATAGATATAGCCCGCGCGGCCATCTAAAAAGCCAAGACGAATAATATAAAAGAGCACAAATCGAAGTAGCGGTTTGAATGGGAGGCGTACCCAAATTTTCTTCAAAAAGCGCTTACGCTGTACGGAATCGCCGAATAAATTGGCCCCAATGGTGCCATCTTCCTGCATCCCGTGAAGAATGTTGTAATAAACTTGAGCTTCCCAGTTGGAATAGCGATTGTGGCGCTGAAGCCAGTGATAAAGATCGCGAAAGTCGATGTGGAGCATATCGCTTTTGAGATAGCCAACTGCGCCGCTGTTAACGACGACGTGCTCATGCACCTCATTGTCACCAGTGTTACGAATTTCTTCCGTGTTGAGGTTTTCATAACGCCCGTGAGCATGTCGAAATAGGCGCAAGTTCCAGTCTGGATATTTGCCGCCAAAGCGAATCCATTTGCCCAAGAAAAAAACGCGGCGGTTGAGATAATAGCCGCTGTGGTCTGGTTTTTGAATAGCGGCAGCAATCTCGTCCCATAATTCGTCTGTAATGCGCTCATCGCAGTCAACAATCAGCACCCAGTCATGCTTGAAGGGCAGGTTTTCAAGAGACCAGTTTTTCTTTTTGGGCCAGCGTCCGTTGAAGTGGAACTGCACGACCTGTGCACCATACTCTGCGCAGATAGCGGCTGAGTGGTCTTCGCTCTGCGAGTCAACAACAAAGACCTCATCCGCGCGCGCGACGCTGGCGAGACAAGCCGGTAAGTTGGCTTCCTCATTTTTGGCTGGAATTAGGACGGAAACTGGAAGTTTAGAAGTCATTTGGGAGTCTTGAGTCATGAGTGAGATTGATGGCAAAGAGCACTATCAAAATTGATGAGATTAAATAATTGATTCAGATGCTGAGTTGGTTCGCGATCGCCCGTATGGAGGTTGAAAGTATTGCCCGCCATTACCCTGAGGCTGGGCGCAGCAAGCCTCGAATTGCACTGCTGAGGTACCCAACCTGGCCGTAGGCATAGAGCAAGTTCTCAAATCGCTGAGCCGGATCAGGTAAATATTTCATGGTTTTATAAATCCCCCGAATAAATCGTTCGCCACCGGCTTGCAGTTGATGCCATCCCGAGCGCCCTGCTACCTGTTCGCGATAGCATTCGCTAATGCCTTGCCACCAACTGCGACTGATAAACCAAGCTGGCTTAAGGCGCGCCGGCGCAACGTTGTGCGCCACCAGAGCATCAGGCGAATAAACGACTCGATAGCCCATTTTTAGGGCCTTTTCAGTCATATAGAGTTCTTCATTAGAGAGCAGATTTTTGCCCACCCGCCCTAAATTGGGATCGAAACCGCCAATCTTGTTGAGAAAGTCCGCCGTGATGGCGTAGTTCAAACCTCTGGGAGTCAGGCCGGGTTGAGTAATGTCGGTCATTTCACGACCTAGGTCATAGGCCCCCAAGTTACCAGCCATGCCTGGAGAAAGCCATTTGGGCGGCGTTTGCTGGTCGGGCCAGATTAGCGTTACCCGGCCTCCAGCGATCGCCACTTTTGCATCTTGGTCAAAAATGCTGGCGATCGCCTGCAGCCAGCCATCACTCGCTTCTGCGTCGTCATCCAAATAAGCCAAAATTTTGCCTTGGGCAGCTTGAGCGCCAGTATTGCGAGCTGTCGATAAGCCCAGCGTCATTTCGCAGAGATATTGGAGTCGTGGATGAGGCAGGCGCGCTTCCACTACCGCCCGAGTCGCATCTGTAGAGGCGTTATCGACCACAATAATCTCGTAGTCGGCAAAGTTTTGAGCCAGCAGGCTGTCAATTGCGGCTCCCAGATATTGAGCACGGTTATGAGTACAGATAATCGCTGAGATGCGAGTTGAGGACATGAAATTACTCCACTCGGCAAAAAAGTTAACAGGTTAAACTCATTTTCAATATTCCCGCCCGTGATGGCATTCTCTCCATGGCAAACTCTGGCAAACTGGGCGACAGCGACGTGAAACCGAGATTCACAAATAAGTTAGTATCCGGTAGATACTCGAAGTTTCCTGGTGGGTGGCCCGTGAATAGTTATTCGTCTCAGCGTGACCTGCTTCAGGTCGATTTGGCCCCCTTCATTGATCACTCGCTGCTGACGGCTACTGCTACTCCAGAGCAAGTAATGCAGTGGTGCGGCGAATGCGATCGCTACCGGTTTGCCGCCGTTTGCATTGCCCCAGTCCATGTCGCCTTAGCGCGGGAACAGCTATCAGCATCTGGCATTGAAATTTGCACGGTGATTGGATTTCCCACGGGTGCCACCACCCCAGGCTGTAAGCTTTATGAGGCGCAAGAGGCGGTGGAAAATGGCGCCACAGAACTCGACGTAGTGATTAATTTGGGCTGGCTGAAATCGGCACAGCACGAGCGCTTACATCGCGAGATGGCAGAAATCTGTGAAGCCACGAATCGCCCCGTCAAAGCCATCTTGGAGACTAGCTTACTGACGCCAGCAGAACTCACAATTGCCGCTGATATTTGTATGGATGCGGGAGCTCGCTTTTTGAAGACCAGCACCGGCTGGCAGGGAGGCGCAACGGTTGAGGTGGTGCGTCAGCTTAGCGACCTGGCTCGCGATCGCGTGGGCATCAAAGCGTCGGGGGGGATTCGCACGGCCGAACAGGCGCTGCAGTTGATTGCAGCCGGAGCAACGCGAATTGGCACCTCCCGGGGACCAATGCTGGTACAGCAACAAGCGGCGATGGCAAAGTCATGATATCGCCTTAAATATTCTCATTTCGACGATCCATGCTTGACGCTAGCGATTGGTATTTCCGTCAGCCTTGCGATCGCGCGACGATGGCGGCGGAGCCGTCCGAAATTTAACCGAATTACCGTGGGAAGGCAGGCCTTCAGCTTCTGTCAATCGCGTGATTGCATCGGTGACCTGTCCCAAAGCCTGGGGAGAATACTGGATCAAGCTGGAATGCTTCATAAAGGTCTCAGTGCAGAGAGGAGAAGCGTAACGGGCCGCCCCCGAGGTTGGCAGCGTGTGATTAGGGCCAGCAATGTAATCCCCCACCGCTTCCGGGGTCGCATGACCTAGAAAGATGGCTCCGGCATGCCGAATCTGCTCTAGCAAACTCCAGGGGTCATTGACTTCGAGTTCTAAATGCTCTGGCGCGAACTGATTGGACAGCGCAGCTGCAGTTTCCAGAGTATCGACCACAATCACAACGCCGTAGTTAGCGATCGCTTTTTCAGTGAGTGTCTGCCGAGGGTGCCCATGCAGCTGACGCGCCACTTCCGCAGCTACCTGTTCAGCCAAAATGGTATCAGGGGTGATTAAAATAGCTGCCGCCATCGGATCATGCTCAGCCTGGGCCAGCAAATCAGCGGCAACGTGCACGGCGTCGGCGCTGCGATCAGCTATGATCAGCACTTCCGAAGGACCCGCTAGCGAATCAATGCCAACGGTCCCAAAGACCTGCTTCTTAGCCAGCGTTACGTAAATGTTGCCCGGACCAGTGATGATATCCACCGGTGGAATGGTCGCTGTACCGTAGGCCAGAGCTGCGATCGCCTGGGCCCCGCCCACTCGATAGATTTCGGTTACTCCGGCTTCCTGGGCTGCCACCAACACGGCCGGATTAATTGCCCCCTGTTCTCCAGGCGGCGTCACCATGACAACGCGGCCAACTCCCGCCACCTTGGCCGGCACCGCATTCATCAACACCGTACTAGGATAGGCAGCCCGTCCCCCAGGCACGTAAATGCCAGCGCGATCGACAGGACTGTAGCGCTTACCCAATACAACATTGCCTTCAAACTCTACCCAATTGGTCGGAATTCGCTGTTGATGAAAATGTTTAATATTTTTGTGAGCGAGACGAATGGCATCGATCAGCTCTTTCGATACCTGATGATAGGCGGTGTCAATTTCGGTTCCACGGACCCGCAACTGATCGGCAGTTATAACTTGCTTGTCAAAATCTGCAGTGTATTGCAGCAAGGCTTCATCGCCTTTGCGCTGCACGAACTGCAAGATTTCTCTAACCGTCGCTTCTTTGTGAAAAACTTGTTCATCATGGGTGCGGTCACAGATGCGCTGTAACTCGACCTGAGCATCGGTCAACTGGTTAATAATGCGCAGCATGTCGCACAAAACCTGACTTAAGAGCGATATAGCATGGAACTTAATCTAAAGAACGAGAAAGCCCAGAGCTACCGAGGAAAGTTTTCTTCTCGACTTATAGCTTAGCGCGCTTTCATTTGACTATCCGTAGAATCTTGAACAGATCGATAAAGTTAGGTGTTATTATGTTTTTTCGGTTCAATTTTTAGAATTTGGCAAGTCGTGGCAAATATTAAGTCCGCAGTTAAACGTATTCAGGTGACTGAGCGCAATCGATTGCGTAATAAATCCTATCGCTCGGCGGTTAAGACCCTCACCAAGCGATATTTTGATGCTCTGAACGCATACAAAGCCGAGCCGAATCCCACTAATTTGGCCACGGCACAGGCCTCTTTATCGGAAGTCTTTAGCAAAATCGACAAGGCCGTCAAGCGAGGCGTTTATCACCGGAATGCTGGTGCTCGCCGAAAATCGCGCCTGAGTCAGGCTTTAAAGACGGTCGAAGCATAGTCGAAGCTCTATAGAGATTTTGCCGATGTTACAGAATTGAGGAAATAAAGCTGCGCGATGCAGTTAGTTGATACTCACGTTCACATTAATTTTGCTGATTTTCGTCCAGACCTAGACGAAATTGCTGCAGCATGGCGTGCCAATGGTATTGCTCATCTGGTGCATTCTTGCGTTGAACCAGATGAGTTTGCTGAACTTCAAACAATCGCTGATCGCTTTCCTGAAGTATCCCTAGCAGTAGGGTTGCATCCCCTAGATATGGACAAGTGGACCGCGACCACGGCTGAAGCTATTGAATCATTGGCGCGTTCCGAGCAGCGGGTTGTGGCAATTGGTGAAACAGGGCTCGATTTTTATAAGGCTAATGATCACGATACTCAGGCGGAAGCATTCTGGGCTCAGCTAGAGATCGCCCATCGTCTGGATTTGCCGGTGATTGTTCACTGTCGTGATGCGGCTGACGATACGGCTCAGCTAGTCGAGCGGTTTCAATCAGAGGTTGGGCCGGTGACTGGAGTAATGCACTGTTGGGCTGGCAACCCGGAAGAAACCCAGCGATTTCTAAAGCTAGGTTTTTACATCAGTTTCAGTGGCATTGTCACCTTCAAAAACGCTCATCAAGTTAAAGCGTCGGCGCTGTCAGTGCCCAGCAATCGCTTATTAGTGGAAACCGATTGTCCGTTCTTAACGCCAGCGCCAAAGCGTAAAGAACGACGCAACCAGCCAGCCAACGTTCTATATGTAGCCAGACATTTGGCTGAAATCCGGCAAGAATCACTTGAAACTTTGGCAGAGCAGACCACTAAAAACGCGATCGCGCTGTTCCGCCTACCTGTGTCCAGGTCCGTTTTGGTTAGTCAACCGTAATGACCACAATTATTTGAAAGGCGTATCAGCTACTTGTCTGCCGGCCTCCAAGCCGATTTCGGCAAAAATTAGGTGTTGACAAATGACTTAAAGTGCGTTCTTTTTGTTAGGCTAGTTTAATGAATGACACTGTTGACAGACGAGAGGGTAGAAAAATGTCCTGCTGCTGTTTGGAAAAATTATTGAAGTTTTAGCCGGTGATCAGTTGCTTAGTGATTCAATACCAGCAGCTACACAAATTTTTATCGATTTGCCATCTCCACCCGTTCATCCTGAAAGCTCCGCTGGGAATTTGAAAATTTGTGCTTTGGGTTTTATTGAGAATAGTCAATTCATCTTCGCATCATCCTACTGGTGCTGAGATTCGTTAATCTTCCACATTCCTTGATTTGTCACAGGAATGGAAGATTTTTTGATGTGCTTTTTTGTAGAAACTGTAGGGTTTTTCCTGCCTGAGGAGACGCATGACCGACCAAATTGCCACAGTATCCAACTTTACGCTACCTGATCTTGTTGAAATTCAGCGATCGAGCTTTCGCTGGTTTCTCGAAGAGGGATTAATTGAGGAGCTAGATAGTTTTTCACCGATTACTGATTACACTGGCAAGCTAGAACTGCATTTTGTCGGTAAGGACTATAAGCTCAAAAGTCCCAAATACATGGTGGACGAGGCCAAGCGGCGTGATGCCACTTATGGCGTCCAGATGTATGTGCCAACTCGTTTGATCAATAAGGAAACCGGTGAAATCAAGGAGCAGGAAGTCTTTATTGGTGATCTGCCGTTGATGACCGATCGCGGTACTTTCATCATTAACGGGGCGGAGCGCGTCATCGTCAATCAAATTGTTCGTAGCCCTGGTGTTTACTACAAAGCTGATACGGATAAAAACGGACGCCGTACTTACAATGCCAACTTGATCCCCAACCGAGGTGCTTGGCTCAAGTTTGAAACCGATAAAAATGATTTAGTTTGGGTACGAATTGACAAAACTCGCAAGATTTCCGCTCAGGTACTGCTGAAAGCGCTGGGGCTAACCGATGCGGAAATTTTTGACTCCCTTCGCCATCCTGAATACTTTCAAAAAACGATTGAAAAGGAAGGCCAGTTTAGTGAAGATGAGGCTCTGTTAGAGCTGTATCGCAAGCTGCGTCCAGGCGAGCCACCCACGGTCTCGGGCGGGCAGCAGCTACTGGAATCACGATTTTTTGATCCTAAACGCTACGACTTGGGACGAGTCGGTCGCTATAAGCTGAATCGCAAGCTGCGGCTAAGCATTCCTGATGCGACTCGGGTGTTGACGCCGATCGATATCTTATCGGCGATCGATTACCTCATCAACCTTGAATTTGACATTGGGATGGTCGACGATATTGACCATCTGGGCAACCGTCGAGTGCGCTCCGTCGGTGAGCTGCTACAAAACCAAGTGCGGGTGGGATTAAATCGCCTTGAGCGAATTATTCGGGAACGCATGACGGTCTCCGATGCCGAATCTCTGACGCCGGCTTCTTTAGTCAATCCCAAGCCCTTGGTAGCCGCGATCAAAGAATTCTTCGGCTCCAGTCAGCTGTCACAGTTTATGGATCAGACTAATCCCCTGGCTGAGCTGACCCACAAGCGTCGCCTCAGCGCCCTGGGGCCGGGTGGTTTGACCCGAGAACGGGCCGGCTTCGCGGTGCGCGATATTCATCCCTCACACTATGGCCGTATCTGCCCGATTGAGACACCTGAAGGCCCGAATGCGGGACTAATTGGTTCTTTAGCCACTCACGGCCGCGTCAACGATTTTGGCTTTATCGAAACGCCCTTCTATCGAGTCGAGAATGGCCGGGTGCGGCGTGACTTATCACCGGTTTACATGACCGCTGATGAAGAAGACGATCTGCGAGTGGCAGCTGGAGATCTGCCAACTGACGCCGAAGGATATATTCTTGGCGATGGGATTCCAGTGCGATATCGTCAGGACTTTGCGATTTCTCGTCCTGATGAAATTGACTATGTGGCAGTTTCACCCGTGCAGATTATCTCGGTGGCCACGTCTCTCATTCCGTTTTTAGAGCACGATGATGCCAACCGCGCTCTAATGGGTTCAAACATGCAGCGTCAAGCAGTGCCTCTGCTGCGACCAGAGCGGCCCCTGGTGGGTACTGGTTTGGAGGCCCAAGCGGCCCGTGACTCTGGAATGGTCATTGTCAGCCGCACCGCTGGCACAGTGGTTTATGTAGATGCTGATCTGGTGCAGGTACAGGACGAGCAGGGCCACATTCATGACTATCCGCTGCAGAAGTATCAGCGCTCTAACCAAGATACTTGCTTGAATCAGCGCCCGTTAGTGTTCCACGGCATGCAGATTGAGGCGGGTCAAGTATTGGCCGACGGTTCTGCTGCTGAAGGGGGAGAGATTGCCCTAGGCCAGAACGTCATTGTCGCTTACATGCCCTGGGAAGGCTATAACTACGAAGACGCAATTTTGATCAGCGAACGCTTAGTGTTTGAGGATGTGTACACTTCAATTCACGTTGAAAAGTTCGAGATCGAAGCGCGGCAGACCAAACTGGGACCGGAAGAAATCACTCGTGAAATACCGAATGTCGGCGAAGATTCCCTGCGTCAGTTAGACGAAGGCGGCATCATTCGTATTGGTGCTTGGGTAGAATCGGGAGACATTCTGGTAGGTAAGGTAACTCCCAAAGGAGAATCAGACCAGCCACCTGAAGAAAAGCTGTTGCGCGCCATATTCGGCGAAAAAGCTCGGGATGTGCGCGACAATTCTTTGCGCGTACCAAATGGCGAAAAAGGCCGAGTAGTGGATGTGCGGGTATTTACCCGTGAGCAGGGCGATGAACTGCCGCCAGGAGCCAACATGGTAGTTCGAGTATATGTTGCCCAGAAGCGGAAGATTCAGGTGGGCGACAAAATGGCGGGTCGCCACGGCAACAAGGGCATCATTTCCCGAATTTTGCCGCTGGAAGACATGCCGTATCTGCCCGATGGCAAGCCTGTGGACATTGTGCTGAATCCGCTGGGAGTGCCTTCTCGAATGAACGTCGGCCAGGTATTTGAATGTCTTCTGGGCTGGGCGGCCGACAACTTGGACGTACGTTTTAAGATTACGCCTTTCGATGAAATGTATGACAAAGAGGCGTCGCGCAATACTACCCATGGTCAGCTGCAGCAGGCCCGTGAGCACACCGGCAACGGTTGGGTTTACAATCCTGACGATCCTGGCAAAATTCAGCTTTACGATGGTCGGACAGGAGAGCCATTCGATCGCCCCGTAACCGTTGGCGTCGCCTACATGTTGAAGCTGGTTCACCTAGTAGACGACAAAATTCATGCGCGTTCGACCGGTCCGTACTCGCTGGTGACCCAGCAGCCACTGGGCGGCAAGGCTCAACAGGGCGGTCAGCGCTTTGGTGAGATGGAGGTTTGGGCACTGGAAGCCTATGGCGCAGCCTACACGCTGCAAGAGTTACTAACAGTCAAGTCTGACGACATGCAGGGGCGTAACGAGGCGTTGAATGCGATTGTGAAAGGCAAGGCAATTCCTCGACCGGGTACCCCGGAATCCTTCAAAGTGTTAATGCGAGAGCTACAGTCGCTAGGTTTGGATATTGCAGTGCATAAGGTCGAAGCTCACGAAGACGGTACGAGCCGCGACGTTGAGGTTGATTTGATGTCAGATCTGAGCAATCGTCGGACGCCGTCTCGACCAACCTATGAGTCCATCGCTTCGCCAGTACCCGAAGCGGTGTCCGAGGTGGAAGAGTAATTAATCAGGGCTGAATGACTTTCAGCCCTGAGCCTGAGCTATTTTCAATATCAAGTGCATATCTGTAGAAGGAAAGGCGGAGCATGGCAAAGCTGGAACAGCGTTTTGATTACGTCAAGATTGGATTAGCGTCTCCTGAGCGAATTCGCCAGTGGGGAGAGCGGACTTTGCCAAACGGCATGGTTGTGGGCGAAGTGACCAAACCGGAAACTATCAACTACCGGACCCTGAAGCCCGAAATGGATGGTTTGTTTTGCGAACGCATTTTTGGCCCTGCAAAAGATTGGGAATGCCACTGTGGCAAATACAAGCGAGTGCGTCACCGGGGCATTGTCTGCGAGCGCTGTGGAGTCGAAGTCACGGAGTCGCGCGTGCGTCGTCACCGCATGGGATACATTAAGTTGGCCGCGCCGGTTGCCCACGTTTGGTATCTCAAAGGCATCCCGAGCTACATCGCCATTTTGCTGGATATGCCGCTGAAGGATGTTGAGCAAATTGTTTACTTTAATGCCTACGTTGTTCTTGATCCTGGAAACGCCGAGAACCTTTCTTACAAGCAGCTCCTGACCGAAGATCAGTGGATTGAGATTGAAGATCAGCTCTATGACGAAGAATCTCAGTTAGTCGGGATTGAGGTAGGGATTGGTGCGGAGGCACTGCAGCGGCTACTGCAAGATCTGAATTTGGAAGAAGCAGCGGAACAGCTGCGTGAGCAAATTGCAGTTTCTAAAGGCCAAAAGCGGGCCAAGCTGATCAAGCGGCTGCGGGTAATCGATAATTTTATTGCCACTGGTTCTAAGCCAGAGTGGATGGTGATTAATGCAATTCCAGTCATTCCACCGGACTTGCGGCCCATGGTACAGCTAGATGGTGGCCGGTTTGCCACTTCTGACTTGAATGATTTGTATCGTCGAGTGATTAATCGCAACAATCGCTTGGCGCGCCTGCAGGAAATTTTGGCTCCCGAAATTATCGTGCGTAATGAAAAGCGCATGCTGCAAGAGGCTGTAGATGCGTTGATTGACAACGGTCGTCGGGGACGCACGGTGGTTGGTGCCAATAATCGTCCGCTGAAGTCACTGTCAGACATTATTGAAGGTAAGCAAGGACGATTTCGGCAAAATTTGCTGGGCAAGCGAGTTGACTATTCTGGTCGCTCGGTTATTGTGGTTGGCCCTAAGTTGAAAATTCATCAGTGTGGCCTGCCGCGGGAAATGGCAATCGAGCTGTTTCAACCATTTGTGATTCATCGTTTAATTCGTCAGGGCATGGTGAATAACATCAAGGCGGCGAAAAAGCTGATTCAACGCAATGATCCCAGCGTTTGGGAAGTGTTGGAAGAAGTGATTGAGAGTCATCCGGTGCTGTTGAACCGGGCGCCAACTCTACACCGTCTGGGAATTCAAGCCTTTGAACCTATTTTGGTAGAAGGTCGAGCGATTCAGCTACACCCGCTAGTTTGTCCGGCTTTTAACGCTGACTTTGATGGCGACCAAATGGCGGTTCACGTGCCTCTTTCCTTGGAAGCGCAGTCAGAGGCCCGACTATTGATGTTGGCTTCTAATAATGTGCTATCGCCGGCAACCGGTCGACCCATTATCACCCCAAGTCAAGACATGGTTTTGGGATGTTATTATCTGACGGCAGAAAACCCTTATGAGCAGAAAGGGGCTGGGCAAATTTTCGGCAGCATGGAAGATGCCATTCTGGCATTTGAGCAGGATTTAATTGGTCTGCATGCGGAAGTTTGGCTGCGGTTTGATGGGCCAGTGGAGTCAGACGGCGCCGATGGTTTGGTTGAGGAATCGGCTGAGCCAGACGGCACAGTGCGTCGGCTCTACGAAAAGCGCCGCACTCGTGAAGATGCTGAAGGTAATCTGATTTCGCAATATATCAAGACTACGGCAGGGCGAATTATTTACAACAAGACGGTGCATGAGGCGTTAGCCAGTTAGCGATTCCATGACCGTAAGGGGGAGATGCGATCGCGGCGTTTTCCCCCAATTACATTGCAAGCAGTCACATAAAAGAGGGCGGAGAATAGCGATATGGCAGAGCAGGCAGCAAACCAATCCCCAATGGTGTTTCGCAATCGAATTATCGATAAGAAACAGTTGAAAAAACTAATCTCTTGGTCATTTGAGAGCTTTGGCACCGCTCGTACCTCACAAATGGCAGATCAGATGAAAACCCTAGGGTTTCACTACGCCACCCGAGCCGGCGTCTCCATCAGCGTGGAAGATCTGCAGGTGCCTTCGGTCAAGCGGGGACTGTTGGATGCGGCGGACGAGCAAATTCGCAGCACTGAAGAGCGTTATACGCGGGGCGAAATCACTGAGGTAGAGCGATTCCAGAAAGTGATTGATACTTGGAACGGGACCAGTGAAGAGCTCAAGAATCAGGTCGTCAAAAATTTCAAAGAAAATAATCCGCTGAACTCGGTCTACATGATGGCTTTCTCTGGCGCCAGGGGAAACATTTCCCAGGTGCGACAGCTGGTAGGCATGCGGGGTCTCATGGCCAATCCGCAAGGAGAAATCATTGACCAGCCGATTCGGACCAATTTCCGTGAAGGCTTATCGGTCACGGAATACGTGATTTCTTCCTACGGAGCGCGTAAAGGTTTGGTGGACACCGCGCTGCGGACTGCGGACTCAGGCTACTTGACTCGCCGCTTGGTGGATGTGTCTCAAGACGTGATCATTCGCGAAATCGATTGCGGCACTGAGCGCGGCATTCCATTACGGAGCATGACAGCGGGCGAAAAAGTCCTGATCCCCTTATCTGATCGACTATTGGGGCGCGTGCTAGCCAAAGACGCTGTGCATCCCGAGACCGGAGAAATCATTGCGCAACGCAATGACGCGCTGTCGCAGTCTAAGGCCGACGAAATTTTTGAGGCCGGCATTGAAGAAATGTTTGTGCGTTCTGCACTTACCTGTGAAGCGACGCGCTCAGTTTGCCAACGCTGTTATGGCTGGAGTCTGGCGCATTCGGAAATGGTGGACTTGGGTGAAGCGGTTGGCATTATTGCCGCCCAGTCAATTGGTGAACCTGGTACTCAGCTTACAATGCGGACGTTCCATACAGGAGGCACGTTTACCGGGGAAGTAGCGCCGCAGGTGCGGGCTAAACGGGATGGCGTTATTGAACTGCCGGCGAAATTTAAGAGTCGCGCTTTTCGCACTCGCCATGGCGAAGATGCCCTGGTGCTCGAAGGGACTACAAAGCTAGTGTTGCAAAGCGATACTGGTAAGAATCAGTCGGAATCGCTACCCCAGGGCGCAATCCTGTTTGTCAAGCAGGGCGATCGCGTTACGAAGGAACAGTTGCTGGCTGAAATGCCGACCTCTAGCCGAGTACGCAAAGTCACAGAAAAAGCCGCTAAGGACGTTAATAGCGACCTCTCGGGCGAAGTTAAGTTTGCCGGATTGGTACAGGAAGAAAAAATCGATCGCCAAGGCAATACCACTCGCCTGGCCCAGCGGGGCGGTTTGATTTGGGTACTGTCAGGAGAAGTTTACAATTTGCCCCCCAACGCCGAGCCGGTAGTTAAAAACGGCGATCACATCGGCACCGGCAGTATTATTGCCGAAACTCGTCAGGTGAGCGAGCGCGGTGGCTTGGTGCGCATTCCAGAAGTGGTTGAAGGTAAAGACGCTCGTGAAGTTGAAGTTATTACGGCTTCCGTGCTGCTGGACCAGGCGAAAGTCAAAATGGAAAGCGGTCAAGGGGGCGAGCATTATGTCATCGAAACTGCTAACGGTCAGCGCTTTTCGCTGATTGCGACACCGGGAACCAAGCTGGTAAACAACGGGGTCGTCGCCGAAATGGAAGAAACGACTTACCGTACCAGCACCGGCGGCATGATTAAGTATGCTGGAGTCGAAGCAGCCAAGAAAGGTAAAGGCAAGCAGGGATATGAAGTGACTCAAGGCGGTCAACTCCTGTGGATTCCCGAAGAGACTCACGAAGTTAATAAGGATTTGTCCCTTTTATTAGTAGAAGATGGGCAATTTGTAGAGGCCGGCACTGAAGTTGTTAAAGACATTTTTTGTCAAAGCAGCGGCGTCGTAGAAGTGACGCAAAAAAACGACATTCTGCGAGAAATCGTCATTAAGCCAGGGGCTATCCATATGGTGGATAATCCTGAAGCGGTTATGGATCGAGACGGTACCATTGTGCCTCCGGGTGAAGAGTTGATGGCGGGGCTATCAACTGCCGAATTAACTTATGTGGAGTTTATTGAATCGCCGGAAGGTCCAGCGCTACTGTTGCGTCCCGTCGAAGAGTTTCAGGTGCCAGACGAGCCTCCGGTGCCTAGTCAGGACTCCACTAGTGATTCTGGCTGCCATATCCGCTTACGCGCAGTGCAGCGAATTTCCTTTAAGGATGGCGATCGCGTCAAGTCCGTCGAAGGCCAAGAACTTCTGCGAACTCAGCTGGTTCTGGAAATTGGCGAAGAATCTTCCCATTTAGAAGCCGATATTGAGCAAATGCCAGACGAAAACGATCCCACAGTGATGCGTTTGCAACTGGTGATTCTTGAAACCATCATTATCCGTCGCGATGTGGTGGCCGACCAAACTCAAGGCAGTACTTTGACTCGCATCTTGGTCGAAGACGGTCAACAGATTGAGCCAGGTGCCGTAGTTGCCCGCACTGAGATTCAGAGTAAAGAAGAAGGTGAAGTGCGAGGTATTCGTGAAGGAACCGAGGCAATTCGCCGAATTCTGGTGGTGCGCGACACTGATCTGATGAAGTTAGAGCTGAATGGTCAAACACCGACGGTGACAGAAGGTGATCTGATTGTCGATGGCACAGAAATTGCTCAAGGCCTTGTTCTGGCCGAATCTGGTCAAGTAACCGCGATTAACGATACCCATATTACCCTGCGCATTGCACGTCCCTACCGCGTTTCGACGGGTGCCGTCTTGCATATTGACGATGGCGACCTGGTGCAGCGGGGTGACAGCTTGGTGCTGTTGGTATTCGAGCGGGCCAAGACCGGCGACATTATTCAGGGCTTGCCCCGAATCGAAGAGCTGCTAGAGGCCCGAAAACCAAAAGAAGCCTGTCTGCTGGTCGAGCGTCCCGGCACGGCTGAGGTCGTATTTACTGATGATGAAGCCGCCAATATTAAAGTCGTTGAAGAAGACGGCGTAGTCACGGAATACCCACTAAGTCCGGGACAAAACCTCTTAATTAATGATGGACAAAAAGTCGAAGCTGCTGAACCGCTGACGGATGGACCCGCTAACCCACACCAGATTCTGGAAATCTTTTTTGAGTTCCATAAATCTCTGGGAGAAGGCATCCACGTTGCGGCAATGAAGGCGTTGCAAGAGGTGCAAACCTTCTTAGTGAATGAAGTGCAATCAGTTTATCAGTCTCAAGGGGTGGATATTTCTGACAAGCACATTGAAGTCATTGTCCGGCAGATGACCTCCAAGGCTCGAGTTGAGGATGGCGGTGACACCACAATGTTGCCTGGTGAGCTGATGGAAATCTATCAGATTGAGCAGGTTAACGAGGCAATGGCAATCACTGGCGGAGCACCGGCCGAGTATACGCCAGTCCTTCTGGGCATCACCAAGGCATCGCTCAATACCGATAGCTTTATTTCGGCAGCAAGTTTCCAAGAAACTACGCGCGTGTTGACCGAAGCGGCGATCGAAGGTAAATCTGATTGGCTGCGTGGACTCAAAGAAAACGTAATTATTGGTCGCCTGATACCCGCAGGTACAGGCTTCAATGCTTACGAAGATCAAACTCCTACGCTCGAAACTGATGCTGGCGTTGGTTTTGAAGGAACCATGATTGATGATGCGTTAGCTCGTGATGTGGTCTTAGATGATGAGACCGCTCGTAACTATCAGCTCGATAGCAGTTTGACCGGCATTCTCAAAGATGACGAAATGGTTGGTTTCTCGGGTAATGGCGATGCCGGATTAGATAAATCTGGTGACACTGCCCCTGTGAAAAATCCAATGTTGGATGACGACAACCTGTTGATTGACGATAATAGCGACATTATCTGACCGGCCTAAAAGAGTTGCTCAAAAATGGCTTACTCAGTCGTTGGGGTTTGGCAGTGCCAAACCCTCACAGCCAATTTGTGCTTCAGGTAAGTTGTTTAATTGCAGATCCCCAAGCTTTTTGCTTGTGGTAAAAACAGCCCAGTTTGGGCTGTTTTTTTATGTCAAAGGACCGAGTTTAGGGATCCAGCAGCAACTCTATCTTGTAACAGTTAATACTAATTCTCGATTTCAAATTTTCAAGTGTGGACTTGAAACCGGCTTTATACCAGCGCTTTCAGCGGCAATATCTGTAGTCTTAGAAAAGAGGTTGGCGTTAGAGCAGGGTGCAGAGTCACACATAAAGCTGTGCAGAATCACATTTGAGGTTGGTGTTAGTCACGGGAAAATCTTGGGCAACCTTAGATCATAAACGCATTGAAAACGTTTGGAATCGTTACTCGACTTAAGACAAGCATCCCAGTCGAGCGGCCATTCTCTCCTTTTCTTTTAGCAAACAGACAGCACACTACGAAAAGCCTTGGCAGCGACTGCCAGGGCTTTTTTTTGAACTGACGTCCTGAAATCCAATTTTGCCCTCCGTCCTCCAACTTTCAGGGGACAATCAGATTCAACATTGCTTAGAATTGGAGGATATAGAAATTTTGCGGCAACTCTATTGGCAATGAAGCCGACGATCGCTCCCCATTCTTGCAACATGTTGAGCCGCAAATCGCCCCAAACACGACGTAGATGGTCAGTAAGCTCTAAAAAGGAGAGTAGTCTTAATCTGGAACGGATGTAGGAACACTGATTCCACCAGGGTTTTGGCATCAATTGATGGACATGCCTATGTCGTATATTCAGCGTTGATGCGGACATAGTCGTAACTGAAGTCACAGCCCCAGGCAATGCCTGTACCAGGACCGTGGCCGACCCCAACCGCGATCGCCACCGTATCGGTTTTTAGGTACTCTCCCTCGGTGGTTTGCGTTTTCAGATAGGCGCTGGCGGCGGCTCGGTCGAAAGGCAGGGGCTGACCATGCTCCATCAGCAAAAAGTCTCCCAGTTGAATGCGTAAGTCTCCCTGATCGAAGGGAATGCCAGCTCGTCCAGCAACGGCAGCAATGCGTCCCCAGTTAGGATCGTGGCCAAAAACGGCACACTTCAAAAGCGATGACCCCGCGATTGTTCTAGCAATCTGACGGGCGGCGACATCGTCACTAGCACCGGTTACGGTGATTTCAATCAAACAGGTGGCGCCTTCACCATCGCGCGCGATCGCCCGCGCTAAATGATCACACACTTCGGTCAGCATAGCCTCTAGGCGTTCTGCCGCCGGCCCTGATTCCGTAATGGCGGGCGTGCGCGACTCACCATTTGCCAAAGCCAGCACACAGTCGTTAGTGCTGGTGTCGCCATCTACCGTAATTTGATTAAAGCTATGGGAGATCGCCCGTCTTAACATTGATTGCCACAAAGCCGGAGATACGGTCGCGTCGCAGGTTACGAAACCCAGCATCGTCGCCATATTTGGATGAATCATGCCGGAGCCTTTGGCAATGCCGCCAATGCGAATAGGTCGTCCCTGCCAATCCATTTCCAAGGCAATGGATTTGATCGCTAAATCAGTGGTGATAATCGCCTGGGCCGCTGCATCAGACCCTGCCGCTGACAGCGCCGCCACCACTTTAGGCACACCCGCAAACAGCGAATCCATCTTGATACGCTGACCAATGACGCCAGTCGATGCTACCAGCACTGCCTCCACCGGAATCTGCAACGCTTCGGCAATTTTTTCACAGGTGGTCACGGCATCTTGCCAACCCTGGGGACCGGTGCAGGCATTAGCCTGTCCTGCATTGATCGCGATCGCCTGGGCATAAGGCTTAGCTTCAAGCCGCTGCTGGCAGTAGTCTACACAGGCAGCGCGAACCTGACTTTGAGTATAGACTCCAGCCGCGATCGCCGCCGTATCCGACACAATTAAAGCAAAATCGGGCGCTCCAGAAGGCTTCAATCCTGCCGCAACGCCCGCTGCCCGAAACCCTTTAGGAGCAGTAACGCCGCCTTCGACTACCTGCCAATCTGTCATATCGTTCTTACTCTCTTGCGCGCTTATCCTGCGACCCCTGAATTATATAGTGTCAGCCATATGTGCTAAGGCCCTCAATAATATTTGGGCGCCAGCCTGCAGCCAGGTGGTCAGGTGGCTCGTATTTCCTAACAGAACTGGCAACAGCCATATTTTTCTTCCCAAATTTGGAACGGGCACCTTCCACTGCTTAACCCTTCTTCTCAAAATCGGTAGATGGAACTGAAGGAGGCAGAACTGCTTTGCGAGAAGCTGTAAGCTTAGGGCGCTTTCCGTAGAATGGGCTATGGCGAATATTGGCAAACCTGACAGGCTTTCATTTTGCGATCGCTGCGGCCTAGCTCTTTAAAGGATGATTTTTTAGATCTTTATTTTTTAGGACTTATGCCAAAGTTCTCTGTATCTGCCAAATCTGGGGGATCTTGAATTCGATTTTCCCAGATTGGGGAATTAAGGGCCAGAATCAATTCACCACATAAATCCTGTAATCACCTAAAAAGTTAAAATCACTAGTCCAAGGCGGCAAAATAAGTTCACGGCAAAGAGCATGTGGCCATTGGTTGAACCAGGCTCTTAACAATGATTGAGAACAGTCTTCACCCCAATTTTGACGACTTAATCTATTCCATTTGATGCAGGCGTTGTTGCGATGCAAATTCTATTAGTTGAAGATGATATCCAGCTCTCAGTTTCCCTAGCAGAAGCGCTGACTGCTCAACACTATGTAGTCGATTTGGTCAAAGATGGGGAGGCCGCCTGGGAGCGCATACAGGTATTTGAATATGATTTGATGCTCCTAGATGTCACGCTGCCTAAGTTAGATGGCATCAAGCTCTGTCGCCAAGTCCGTAACCACGGCTATGCGCTGCCGGTGCTGATGCTGACCGCTCGCGATACTAGCTCAGATAAAGTGATGGGCCTGGATTCCGGGGCCGACGCCTACATGGTGAAGCCGTTCAATTTGCAAGAATTATTGGCGCAAATTCGGGCCCTGTTGCGGCGAGGGCAGGGAGGAGCACCACCCGTGTTGACGTGGGGCGATCTGCAGCTCAACCCTGAGACCTACGAAGTTAACTATGGGCGATCGCCGATTCACCTGACTCCCAAAGAGTTTGCCTTGATGGAGGCGCTGCTGCGCTATGGTCGACGGGTGCTGAGTCGAGCCGCAATTATTGAGCAGGCCTGGCCTACCCAGGAGGCTCCAGAGGCCGATACCATCAAAAGCTATATCAAAAACCTGCGCGCCAAATTAAAAGCTGCCGGGGCCGCCAAAGATTTTATCGAGACTGTCCACGGCATAGGGTATCGGTTGAAGCTATTGCCATAGAAGGGCGTCCATCAATCGTGCAAGCGTGCTGCCGAGCCACCTTGTCTTACCAGGCGGGTAATTTAATCCGGAAAACTCTAGCGGTTTCAGGGGGCAGAAGTCAGGAGTTAGAATCCAGTGTTCTTCTGACTCCTGGCTCCTGGATTCTGTCATCATAAGACGGCGTTTGCCGGCGCCCAGTGTTAGGAAACCGCAATAAACTCCTCGATTTCTCTACAAAACTCTCCTCATTTTTTCCACATCTTCTCGATACTTTAAATCCCAACGTTTAGCAAGAACCGAATTTTTATAGCTACACAAACATTCTCAAAAAGTGTAGCAAATAATGCAGTTTTAGTAAGAATCTAGATTTTGTAAAACGGGCTTATTTAGCACTCGCTGAATATTTACCGTTCATCCTTGGCCGGATCTTGCTGGCGATCGCTCAACTTTAATCTGCTGAAGTGAGGTAAATTCAATGACCGATCACGATCCATTGCAGTTAGCTACCGCGACGGGCACTGAAGTTCCCGAGGTTCCTCCAGTGGCAGAGGAATCGACCGGGATCGATATGATTTACGGCTTGCATGCCAAGCCGCCCCTCGGAGAAACCATTGCCGCCGCCCTGCAGCACGTATTGGCGGCCTTCGTCAATATCATCGCACCGGCTTTGGTAGTGGGCAACGCTATTGGTTTAGAAGCCAGTGATATCAGCTTTTTAATCAGTATGTCACTGTTTATTTCTGGCGTTGCGACCTTTATTCAGGTTCACGGCATCGGCCCTGTTGGGTCAGGCTTGCTAAGTATTCAAGGCACCAGTTTTGCCTTTGTGGGCACTTTGGTTACCGTGGGTACCGCTGCCGTAGAAGCCGGGCGATCGCCGACTCAAACCCTAGCCTATTTGTTGACGATTTGTATGCTGGGAGCCTTTATCGAAATTATTCTCAGCTATTTTGTAGAGCCGCTAAAAAAGGTGATGACGCCTCTGGTGAGCGGCATTGTGGTCGTGATGATCGGCCTCAGCTTAATTAGGGTAGCCATTACGGCGATGGGGGGCGGCTCTGCTGCGATCGCTGCCGGCAACTTTGCTACGCCTCAAAATTTAATGGTTTCCCTATTAGTTTTGACGGTAATTGTCGTTCTCAACTGTACTCGCAGCGCCTTTTTGCGGATGTCAGCCATTTTAATTGGCTTAGTGGTTGGCTACCTGGTGGCCTGGCCCTTGGGCATGCTCGACTTCAGCAATCTTGGTCAGCTTTCATATATCACGGTGCCGCTGCCGTTCCGCTATGGTTTCGGCTTTGGCTTTGCCGGATTTATTCCCCTGGCGTTCCTCTACATCATCACCACCATTGAATCCATCGGTGACCTAACGGCGACTTCGATGCTGGTGGGCGAACCAATTGAAGGAAAGACCTATCTGAAGCGGGTCAAGGGCGGCATTTTGGGAGACGGCGTTAATTCTTTGATTGCCGCCTGCTTTAACACCTTTCCCAACACCACCTTTAGCCAAAATAACGGCGTTATTCAGCTAACTGGCGTGGGCAGTCGCTACATTGGCTACTTTATTGCGGGATTTCTCTTTCTGTTGGGCCTATTTCCCATCATTGGCGGCCTATTTCAGGCGATGCCGCAGCCGGTTTTGGGGGGCGCTACGCTGCTGATGTTTAGCTCAGTGGTGACCGCAGGCATCAAGATTCTGCACGGTGTCAATCTCACTCGGCGCAACACTTTGATTTTGATTGTGTCGCTGGGGCTAGGTATGGGCGTTGCGTTCGTGCCAGACATTTTGGCCAATACGCCCTATTTGATTCGTGGCGTTTTCTCCTCCGGCATTGCCACTGGCGGCATGATGGCCCTAGTGCTGAACATGATTATTCCCGGCAAGCGCGAGTAGCGGTGACCACACTGGGGCAAGGTTAGAGCTTGCTCGCGGGGCTCCAGACCTAAATTTCAACCCAAATTATTTATGCGTTCGAGAGGCTAATCGTCCTAACAACACACTTACTCAAGGGGTAGGGTCACGGTAACCGTGGTGCCTTGCCCCTTTTTACTGTCAATGTGCCAGTCGCCTCGATGCTGAACCACACAAACCGCCACAATCGCCAGACCTAAGCCGGTGCCTGTGATGCCCTCGACATTACTGCCACGATGAAATGCTTGATGGACATGGGGCTGATCGGCCTCGGGAATGCCTCGTCCGCGATCGCCAACCCGCAGTATCGCCTGCTCGTCGTCACTGGTGAGGTCAACTTGAATAACGCTGTCCACCGGAGAATATTTGGCGGCATTTGAAAGCAAATTGGTGAGCAGCGATCGCACCAACTTTTTGTCCCAAAACGCCTTCACCGGCGGCCCAGTCGTCAGCTCAATTAACTGGCAAATGGTAGGCTGCACCTCGATAATAAGCTGCTGAAACCAGGCAGCAACATCCAATAGCTCAGGATTAAAGTCCAGCTTGCCCACCTCAGCCCGCGTTAGCGTCAGCAAATCGGAGATCTGTTGACTCATCTGCTGGGCCGTCTGGTGAATCCGCTCCACCGTGCTTCGTCGCTGGGCGATAGACCAATGGGCATCATTCGCCTGCAGCGATTCGGTCGAAATCAGAATCGTGCTGAGGGGGGTCCGCAGTTCGTGAGAGGCCATGGAGAAAAACCGCAGCTTTAGGTCATTCAGGGTTCTCGTGCGATTGAGCTCATTTTGCAGGCTACGCAAAAATAGGACTAGGCTGCTGGTCAGCAACAGTCCGGCCAGGAGGGTAATCCAGGTGGCGTAGTCAGTGCTGGCAGGATAAATTTCCGACGGCGCAAACGCGATCTGCCACTGTCGCTGGCTAATTTCTAGCAGGCGCGTGCAGTCCGCCGGCACCGGACACAAAGCCCGTAATCGATTTTGCTGACCGGATAGGCGATCGCGGGGGGCTGCGACAACGGCCCGCGTTGCGGCTTCATAGCGACCCAGAAACTGCTCCTCCGGCACTGCACTTTGATCCCGCAGCTCAAAATCAATGGTGTACTCCAACCCTTGCAGCGCCTCTTCAACCACATCCGAGACTCGAAAAACGCCCAGCAGGATCCCGCTAAATTGCTCCCGCCGCGCCGCTGAACTGGCAGGCGCTGCCCCCGTTTGATAAAGCGGCAGCATCACCAAGAAACCATATTGGTCCCGCTGTTCCTGCACCAGGCGGATGCGTCCCGTAGCTTGAATATTGCCGCTGTCTCTAGCTGATTCAATCGCCGCCACTCGGGCCGGAGTGGAGTTTAGGTCAAACCCCAGGGCCGCTTCATTGCCCGCCAGCGGCGCCAAATAGGTCACCGGCAGGTAATAAGGGCGATCGCCGGCCCGCTCCAACTCTCCCTCGGTACCTAGCTCAGTAATTTGAAAATCCGCAAACCCGGCTGCCTGCATCTGTTGCTCATAGGCGGTCCGTTCTGATAATGGGACGAAGGGAGCCCATTCCAATGCCTGAATGCCGGGATAGTCGCTGAGCGATCGCGCCACAAACGTGGCAAATTCTGACCGCTGCACCTGGCCCTGATCAACGCTGTAGTGATCGTTCAAAAAGATCAGCACGCTGGTGTATCGATTGAGGCTGCGCTGCAGCGCGATCGCCAAATTATCCACCTGCTGCTGAAAGCGGTTTTGCTGCTGCGAGACCTCCCAGCGATGAACAAAGACCGTCGCCAATATTGACACACCAATGCCAATGCTGGCAGTGATGCCAGTGATTAACGTTTGGCGTAGGCGGGGCCGAATCATAATTCGACGATAGCTTTTCTTGGCGAATTTATGGCAGCAAATCGGCAACGACGATCGCCCCATCAACTCCAGCAACGGTCGCAACGCTTTGCCCAGACTGATAGATACGTTTGGTGTGATAGCTGAAGCCATAGTCAGCGGCAGCATCAGTTTCTGGCCCACTAATGAATTCGAGGTTCAGTTACAGATGTCATGGATCGTGCTGGCACCATACACCCGAAGGAATATATGAGCTAAACACTGGCTTTTCGACGTTCGATAATGTTTTGTCGTCGCTGCTTAACAATTGCAGGCAAATAGCGATTTTTATCGGCCTGTCCATCGAAGCCCAAACGAGTGTAGACCATGCCTCCAATGCCAGGAAGAACTTCGCCTAATTCGTTACGTTCATGGTCTTTAGCGAAATAGAAAAACTGAAATTTATTAGTGATGTCAGCCCCAAAGGCTTCTCGGAGCGTTCCTTCTGCTTGATAGTACACAACTGGAGCGGCGATGAAGATGCATTTAGGCTGCATTTGCTGGATGAGATTCTGCAAATTAGTTCGAACGACACAGCCGCTTGAAATAATGGATTTCATAACAATTAGGGTATCAACTTGATCAGCCGGTTCTCGATACTGCTTCAGGACGGGGGCAACCGCCAGTTCTTTGCGGTCGAACAATGATGTCCGCTCATTCCAGAAACAAGCAAATCCGACCGAGTCAATTTGTGATTCTAGTTTTTGCAAGGCACCCAGTGCCAAAAAATCGGCGTCTTCGACTGTGGACACTAGATAAACCTGAAGCTGAGTACTGATTTTTGTGGCCATTGCCATACCCAAGTGCCTTCCCAAAGCAGTCATGGCATCTTTGTAGGGTTTTGGAGATGTAGATTTATCAGCAATAACTTTAAGCCAATGTTTTACATCATCGTTGGCAAAGTCAGAGTATTCGCGACTCATAACAAGTTTTCCAACTCCTCAAAGGTCGTGGGGTGGCAGTCTTTGATACGTTCCTGAAGTCTCCGAAATTCCTCCGTCTCAATACTGTATGGTTGAGTTCCCGATTGCAGCCCATCTGCATAATCCCAATGTAGGAAACCTTTTGCCAAATTATATTTAAAGTCCTCAATATGGCTCAAAATATTTTCAACTTCTGACTCCAAAGCCAAACTGAATTTAAAGCTCCGAATGTATTGTGGAGTTTGTTTTTGAGCTTGAGTCAACAAATCTTGCCCGGAAACATTTGAACTGGCATTAATCCAGGCACCTAGTAGAGCTTTGGCTGTGTATTCCAATTTGTCGGGAGCTGGCTCTTGAAAGGCAGAAAGATAGGTTACTGCTACACGAAAACTAGATACCTGTTCGAGCAAGCCTGTGATTGTCGAGTGAGGAAAGTAAATTACCTGACTAAACTGCTGGATATACGACGGCACTCTCTTCGTCAGACGCACTGAACAAGCCTGATCGGACACAACCAAGCAGATTTCACTGTCACGTTTCAGAATTACTTGATTCGCATAATTTTGATTAGCGAAGTCATCTTGAATGGAATGACTACCAGATGCCCAGGAAACATTAGAGCTGTTTTTGAGTTGGTAATGCTGGAGAGGTTCGGATGGAATATCAATAACCAAGTCATCGACAAAAGCCAGTGTTTGGCTCAAAAAGTGAACAGGTAAGCCATTTTCGAGTACGCCTGGGGCCATCGTAGCCAGTTTGTAAATGGCAAAGTAGTCTTCGTAACGGGTTCCTTTTTGTCCACTTATGCCGCCAGTATTCTTTCTTTGCAAATAGCCTATGGTTGCGGTATCGAAGTGCTGCTCAATATCCTGAGGCTCGTACATCATCATTTAGTAAAGGCACAGCAAATTTGACCTACATAGTAGTCTGTATCTGGAGATGTGTTGGCTGGTAGGGCGATCGCACCCTTTGGCATACGGCATTACGAACCCGGAAATTATCGAAATCCTTCATATTGGATACAAGCGTCAGATATCAGGCATTGGATTTCAAAGCTCTGTTGATTGGACCTTTGGGTTCTGATGCCGCGTATCAGTGGATTTATGCTAGCCGGAGAGATTATGCAACCCACCAATTCCAATCAGTTCACCGAGAAGGCTTGGCAGGCGATTGTCCGAACAACAGAGATCGCCAAAGAAGCTCGGCATCAGCAGATTGAAAGTGAGCATCTGATGCGGGCGCTGTTGGAACAGGAAGGACTGGCATCCTCCATCTTTAATAAGGCGGAAGTGAACGTGCAAAATTTGCGCGATCGCACTGCCGACTTTATTGCTAGGCAGCCAAAAATTAGTAATTCTGGCGGCTCGGTGTATTTGGGCGACAGTTTAGACAAGCTACTGGATCGCGCCGATGGTCATCGCAAAGACTTTGGCGATGAGTACATTTCCGTTGAGCACTTGCTGCTGGCCTACGCAAAAGATAATCGCTTTGGGCAGGGGCTATTTCGGGAATTTGGGATGGATGAAAACACGCTTAGAACCATTATTAAGGACGTGCGGGGCAATCAAAAAGTGACGGATCAGAATCCTGAAGGCAAGTATGAAGCCTTGGAAAAATATGGTCGTGACCTGACGGAGTTGGCGCGAGAGGGCAAGCTCGACCCGGTGATTGGTCGCGACGACGAGATTCGCCGCACGATTCAGATTCTCTCGCGGCGAACAAAGAACAATCCTGTGCTGATTGGCGAACCGGGCGTGGGCAAAACGGCGATCGCCGAAGGACTGGCCCAGCGCATCGTTAGTAAGGATGTGCCGGAGTCCCTGCGCGATCGTAAAATCATTGCCCTGGACATGGGTTCTCTAATCGCCGGGGCCAAATATCGCGGCGAATTTGAGGAGCGCTTAAAAGCTGTCCTCAAAGAAGTACAGGACTCTGACGGGCAAACCGTTCTATTTATTGATGAAATTCACACCGTTGTGGGGGCGGGCGCCACCCAGGGCGCGATGGATGCAGGCAATCTGCTGAAGCCGCTGCTGGCGCGGGGCGAACTGCGCTGTATCGGCGCGACCACGC
>ERZ1740058.136-NODE-136-length-63336-cov-7.719426_pt1 | contig 63336 bp, 44 predicted proteins | sample MGYA00581745_ERZ1740058 | MGnify/ENA primary metagenome ERZ1740058 (study PRJEB43018, sample SAMN04849742) | marine metagenome | isolation source: floating plastic debris | place: Pacific Ocean | collected 2008-08-30 | study: EMG produced TPA metagenomics assembly... | reverse complement strand
CATCCGCATATAGGTTTAATCGCGTCCAAGCCTATGTTTTGTCAGTCAATCAGCTTTCGCACTCGCTTCAATCACAATCCGCTCGGACTCTACTCGCATCTGCTCAAACTGCAACTCCATTCCCTCTAGCTCAAAAAAACGCAAGTCCAACAGCGTCTGAGTATGCTCTATCAACGTCCGAGTTAGCTCAGGCGAATCATTTTTTTCTTCATCGAGTTCAACCTCTTTTAGCACTACACCAAAGCCATCGTTTATCAGCTCAGGTCGAGCCGAAAAATCGACATGGCAGGTCTCAACTTTCTCCATCAGCATCACATCAGCAGAGAACGCTATCCAACCCGGCTGTGGAATCGTAAAGCTGACATTGCTAGCATCTGTTGTCACTTTCTCTCCTGAAAGTTCCACCTTTTGCCCTCGCAGCTTCCGTTTTACATAGCCCGCATTAAAAGCCTTCTCAATGTCTTCAGGCCTCAGCACCACTTTCGCTTTTGCATCGGTCGGGTGCTCTAGCTCAATTTCTCCTAGCGGTAGCCTCAACATCGCAATATCTACCGCGCCCGTCTCAAATGTGAGCTTTTCAGTGCGTAAATCGTTCTGAATAACCAGGCCTTGTCCTTCCACCAGCACCCGATCGACCTGTCCCTGCGTTAGCTTCACCGGGTCAGTATTAATCTCTACGGTCAACGCTTCAACGCTATCGAGCTGAGCCCTAATTCCTTCCTCAGTCAGCTTGCTAATTGCCTGCTCACCCACATTAGACTCTAAAAGATCCATACGTACTCTTTTTCACAGCAACAAAAGAGTAGAAATTATTAAGACCCAGCGCTGTCTCTCAAAAGAATGAGTTAAGACCAGCTAGCATCATCCGGCGATAGAACGTCTCCAGTTAAAGAACTTTCTCAAGGTGTTTTGTAGGAATGTATTCTTCGCAAACTTTTGCTTAGTCAGCTGGAGGGCCGTCTTTGGACTAATCTCACTCAGCGTCGGGTACACGTGAATGCATTGCAGCGCACTTACCTTCAGCTTCTGGCTCATGGCAATCACTGCCTCATGAATCAGCTCTCCTGCATGAGGCCCCACAATATGAGCACCTAAGAGCGTGCCGTCTTTCTTCGTAATGAATTTGGCAAAACCATAGCCTGCCGATTCTGCAAGCGCTCGGTCTACGCCATCAAAACCCTGCTTAAGCACAAATACGTCATCGCCATAGCGATCGCGCGCCTGATTTTCGGTTAAACCCACGCGGGCCAGCTCAGGGTCGGTAAAGGTCGCCCAGGGAATGACTCGATAATCTACGTTCTTCGTCGGAAAGACCAGCGCATTCTGCATCGCTACTCCAGCTTCGTAGCCCGCTACGTGAGTAAACTGGTAGCCCCCAATCACATCACCCGCCGCGTAAATCCGCTGATTGCTCGTACGCAGCTTGCTATCTACGTTGATCCCCTTCTTGTCATAATCAACACCTGCGGCTTCTAGATTCAGCGACCCGACGTTCGGCGTTCGGCCTGTCGCAATCAAAATCTCATCTACAGTGATAGTCTCACCGTTCGCCAAAATTTGCTTCTTACCCTCTAGCACTCTGACGCGCTCAGCCCTGGTATTGGTCAATACGCGCAGCCCTTCACTCTCCAGCTGCTTTTGCACCACCGCCGCGGCTTCAGGATCTTCCTTCGGCATAATTGCATCCCGGCTCGCCAGCAACGTCACCTGCGAACCCAAACGCGAAAAAGACTGACCCAATTCACAGCCAATCGGCCCCGCACCAATGACTGCAAGCGAGTCAGGGCGATCTTTCACATTAAACACCTGTTCATTCGTCAAAAAACCAGCTTCTTTTAGCCCTTCAACGGGTGGCACCGTAGGCCGAGACCCAGTTGCAATCAAAAAAGCTCGAGCCTTCAGCTGCCGTCCGTTGACTTCAAAAGTCTTCTCGTCAACAAACTGACCCTTACCGTAAATCACATCAACCCCTAGCTTCTCAAATCGCTCAGTTGAATCGTGCTCCTGAATCGTATCGATCACGTCGTGGACATGGCCCATCGCCTCATCTAGCTTGATGGTTGGCGCGTCAGTATAAATGCCAAACCGGGAGGCCGTCTTCACGTTGTAGGCAATCTGTGCGGCGTGAATGAGCGACTTACTAGGAACGCAGCCGTAGTGCAAACAGTCACCGCCGAGCTTGTCTTTTTCAATCAGGGCAACTCTGGCCTTGATTTGTGCGCCAGCACTCGCGGCAACCAAGCCAGCTGAACCGCCACCGATAATGACCAAATCGTATTCTACTGACATTGCGTTTCTCCCGTTGTCTGCACTGTGCCTACGGCTTCATATGGCTTCAATTCATATGGCGCTAAGCTGATGCACGTGCACCAGCCCGATAAACGAACCAGATGATTAAAGCTATGAGCGTTGACTCTACTCTTGCTCAAGAGTATGCCGTGTAGCTGAATCTTTGATGAGAGATTGCCTAAAAAGTATAGATTTTCTGACGCTCACCTTACGTTAAGACGCCAGACCCTCCATCATCGCTCAATAGACACACAGCCCCTCAACGATAAAACCGCCGAGGACTGAGCGCGACTCTCGCAGTCAGCGAACGTAAAAAAGCTGGTAGCCCAGCCTTCGACTTTGCGATCGAACGCGTCTGTCTCTTCCGCTCGATAGGATTTTTCGATTTTGCAATAGGCTTTCCTACAGCAAGCTTGCTTTCAGGCGACTGGTTGACAGCACTGGGGAGCGTAATGGATGTATGCCCATTCAATGAGCCATCGACTGGCACACTCAATTTCTTCTGGCGCATGGGCATCGCTGAAAGGCGAATGCTTTGCTGTCTATCAGCAAAGGACTCGGGACTTTCGTGCATCAAAGTATGCAGACGGCGAACTATCCGCTTCGGAAAAAATAGTTGAGAAGGCGGGCTGACTGCTTTCTCAGTAACTGATAGGGCTGTGATGCTGTTGCCTGGTAGCTGGGTTTCGGAAGGAGCAGGCTGCTCAATTTTTGACTGAAATAACCGCGCGGCGACCTGCTCAAGTGTAGGAGACGTGACCGGCTCTGGCAGCTGCGTCGTTCGTAAGTCGGCCTCTAGCAGCTGGGTTCCTACCAGGTTAGCCGTGCGTAGATCGGCTCTATCTAGCACGGCTTTGGTCAAGTTGGCATTTTTCAAGTTTGCGCCAGCAAAGCTGGTATCGCTTAAGTACGCATTACTCAAATCCGCATCGGTTAGATCCGCATCGCGAAAGTCTGCACCCACCAAGCATGCACGCTGCAAGTTTGTGCCCCTGAGATTAACGCCTCTGAAGTTGCCTTCAAAAAAATAACCATGGCTGAGGTTATGGCCTTCTAGGCTGCATTGCTCATTCGGGTAACTGGCCCGCCATCGGTTCCAACTCTCGATGCCTTGCTTTAGCAGGGTGAGATGATTCATCGTAGGAAGACTCAAAAGGTGCAACGCTTTGAGCGCAGAAACGGTAAAAGTAGGACTCCCTACCAAACTGCCTTACAAAAGTTGCTGGCGACCTGAGTATTTGTATCAGGATTGGTGCGATCGCCAACACATCAAAACCCCATAGAAATTACATACGCAGTTGAATTCAGCCGTTGCAACGACTGACATTTCATCCTTCATGCTGCAAGCGCATTGCCGCTCAGGCAGGCACTAAAGCTAGCTCACCTGTCAGGCTAAAAGCACGAGTTTCTGTAATCACAACTGGCACAATCTTTCCTTTCAGCTCATCGATGTTGCCAGGGAAAAAAGTCAGTCGGTTACCTCGCGTACGCCCCATCACCTGACCAGGGTCTCTAGGGTTTACAGCCTCTACCAAAACGTTTTCAGTGCGCCCCTGATAGCGAGCAGAGCGCACCTCCGCCTGCTGAGAGACCAGATGGTTCAATCGCTGCAGCCGATCTTGCTTTACCACCTCAGGCAGCTGATTATCCCACTCAGCCGCAGGCGTTCCGGGCCGGGGCGAGTACGCCGCCGTATTCACCATGTCGAACACAATATCTTCCATCAGCGTGAGCGTGTTTTGAAATTGCTCTTCTGTTTCTCCAGGGAACGCCGCAATTACATCTGCACTAATCGAAGCATCCGGCACATACCGGCGCACCGTGTCAATAATCCGGCGGTACTTTTCGTGGGTGTACCCTCGGCCCATTGCCTTCAGCACGTCATTATCACCCGACTGAAAAGGGATATGAAAGTGCTCACAAATTTTCGGCAGTTCCGCACAAGCTTTGACTAGTCGCTCAGTAAAATAGCGCGGATGACTGGTCGCAAAGCGGATTCGCTCAATTCCGGGCACATCATGCACGTAGTAGAGCAAATCAGTCAACGTATTTTCTCGGCGGCCTTCCGGCGTAATCCCAGGCAAATCACGACCGTAAGCGTCAATATTTTGGCCCAGCAGCGTTACCTCGGTATAGCCTTGCTCGCCTAGCTCCACCATCTCAGCGCGGATAGCTTCCTTTGTGCGTGACTGCTCTAACCCACGCACGCCTGGCACCACACAATAGGTGCAGCGCTCATTACAGCCATAAATCACATTCACCCAGCCGGTCACCTGGCTATCACGACGCGGCTTAGTAATATCTTCCATAATATGGACAGGCTCAGTTGCCACAACCTGATTACCCTGACCGACCTGAGCTAGCAAGCTTTCTAGCTGGTTTGCATACTGCGGGCCCATCACCAAATCTAGCTCTGGCACCCGGCGCAGAAGCTGCTCGCCCTCTTGCTGCGCCACACAGCCTGCCACTACCAGCGTCAGATTCGGATTTTTGCGCTTACGCTTAGCCTGCTTACCCAGATAGGAATACACCTTCTGCTCGGCGCTATCGCGAATGGTGCAGGTGTTGTACAGCACAACATCGGCCTGCAACGGGTCTTCTTCCCAGTTCATACCCATGTTTTCCAAAATGCCCGCCATGCGTTCAGAGTCCGCCTTATTCATTTGGCAGCCGAAGGTAGTGACGTGATAACGGCGAGATTCACTCATAGCAAGTGCAAAGACATGATTTTGAACATTCTATTCTGCCATCAAACGGCCAATCATAAGAACAAAATAGAAATTATTGAGAATAATCGCCACTCAGGTTTTCCAGTGGAATCAAAGTGCTAGCTATCCCCTATGGCCTAGACCAGAGAATATAGCCTAAATAATAGTAAAGAAGAGGCATCCACGCCTCCGAGAGAGAACTATCTTATTAGGCATCATATCTGTAGCGAGCCCACTAATTTTCTTAAGCAAGATGTTCCCAACTCTTTGGAGAAGCATTGAAATTGAATTGGAGAAGCATTGAAGATGGAAATAGGAAGAAACATTTCTGGCAACATTTCTGGCAACATTTCTGTTGGAGAAGCGAGAGTCACGGCAAAAGAGACGAGTCGTGTAAAGCATCACACCTTAGCCTTGCTCTCCAACGCACTGTAGATTGCCCTGAGTGCGGTGTCTTCATCGCTATTGATACACTCATCTATCATGGCAATACCGATAGCTCTAGACAGGACAACAGCTGCAACTTCTGTTTCCAAGTCATTCAAAAGTGGGTCAAGCACTGCGGGTACCTTGAGCGCTGCTTTGATTCCCAACAGCATAGGCTCCTCCATACCCAGGGCAGCCAGCTGAGGCTGCAAGTCATCCCAGGACTGCGCCGCTTGCGAATTGCCCGCTTGAATGACGTGGGCTAGCAAGCGATGCACCTTACTCTGCTGACCCTGGGACATCTTTTCGTAAATCAGCTCGCCTTTTGCACCTGCGGCGCTCTTATTTTTGTCGATGTTTGCTAGAATCTGCGTCCATTCATTGTCGCTACACTGCTCAGGCTTGTTAACGCTAAGAGAAATCTGAATCGCACCTTGATGCGTTTGCAACTGAGTGACGTTTGCCTTTACACCCAAGTAGCCCAGCCACTGCGCAACCATCGCCATAAGGCGAGCATTGGCTGATTGCGTCTGCGCTAGGTGTTGAATCTGTGTGCGAACCAAGGGACGAACAAGGCGATCAAGCATGGGGCTAGCGATGGTGTGATGTCAATGCTTTTAATGTAAGCACGAATCCAATAATAGGAAAGGTCTCTTATTTGACCTTTTTAGGACTTACACAGGTGAAAACTTGATAGCGGGTTCTCGCATGTGTAAGTCTCGTTGTAAATAAACGTGATCGCCCTCATAACAAAAAATAGCCCGATCGCTATTAGACTCATCAACAGCAAGGATTCATCTACTATGGCTCCAATCCTGCCCGGCGCCCCCTGGTTGATTGCTCATCGCACCATGCTCGGCGTCAACCAGCCTTATAAAATCACGCTCAATGGCATAGACTACGTGCTTTGGCAAAGCGCTGATGGCAAAGTTTCAGCGTTAGAGAATAGCTGTCCGCATATGCAGGCACCGCTATCGTCAGGATGGATTTGCCGCGATCGCAATACCATCGCCTGTCCTTTCCACGCCTTAGAATTTGACAGCACAGGCCGATTGTTCAAGTTAGAGTCTCTCAAGCCGGAACCCACTAAAAGGCAATCATCACCACAGTCTTCCGCAAAGCCAGTAGCCAATCCTCTAGAGATTATTGTCAAAGGTGACTTTATTTGGACCTATGGCAATCACACCCCTAAGCTAGAGATTCCGACGTTGCATGAAGCCGTTACAGCCGAGAGCACTTTGGTTGGCGTAGCTGGCGATCGCACGCTCAAAGCACCTTTCTTAAATGCGATCGCCATCAACTACGACTTCAACCATGCCACGGGCACTCACCGCCATCCCCTCAAAATACAACAGGTCAATACCAGCCACTACAAAGAGAACGGCCATCACAGCAGCGTTACTCAAGAGATAATCAGAGGACACAACAGCTGGCTAGAGAAACTAAAAGATCCCACTTTGGCCCTCACGCCTCGGCGCTACATTAATCAGTTTGAATACACCTTCCCGTCTACCAACTGCATCACAGCCGACTTGCCTGTCGGGCAGATCATCAGTTTGTTCATTCTTTATCCAGAGCGTGAAACGCAAACGAGAAGCTTCGTTCTAGTGTTCGCCAAAACGCCCTATCCCTGGCTGATTCCGTTGATGCGATCGCAAACACTAAAGGCATTTAGCCTAGTCGTTGAACAAGACGCCGACATACTACAGCAGCTATACAAACGAGAAACACCAAAAATTCGTCTCCCTAAAGAAGAGATTATGTTTCGAGCTAAAAAGCTATATCACAGCTGGCCAGATCCGCTCTTATAAGACTCTCTTTCTTTGAGTAACCGGATGGCGGCTTGCCGACAAACCTCAGGCCACGAAATCAGCAATATGTCAGAACTAATTCGACTTCTTTCTTATAAGCGTATGATGTAGGCACTTTTTATCGAGACAGAAGCGCGCGATATGGATACAAGTTATTGGCTGCAAAAGTGGAAAGATAACAATATTGCCTTCCACAAAAGTGAAGCGCATCCGCTGTTGGTAAAACACTTTAAAGCGCTTTCTATATCTCCAGGCAGCCGGGTATTTTTGCCCCTATGCGGCAAGACGCTGGATATTGGCTGGCTACTCTCCGAGGGCTATCGCGTTGCGGGCGCTGAACTGAGTGAACTGGCCATTGAACAACTGTTTACAGAGCTTGGAACAACGCCCAAAATATCGAACGCGGGGGACGTCAAGCACTACGGCGCAGAGAATATCGACATCTTTGTAGGCAATCTTTTCGAGCTATCTAGTACTGTGCTCGGCCCTATTGATGCTATTTATGACAGAGCCGCCTTAGTTGCACTGCCTGAAGCAACGCGCAATCGATACACCGCGCATCTAAAAAGTCTGACGAACAAAGCACCTCAGCTACTCATCTGCTTTGAATATGACCAAGCCCTAATGGCAGGTCCTCCCTTTTCTATTAGCGATGAAGAAGTCGCTCAGCACTACAGCGATAGCTATAAACCGAGCCTGATAGAACAGGTAGAAATGCCAGGTGGATTGAAAGGCACATGCGCTGCCAAAGAAAATGTTTGGCGGCTACAGAAGCGGCCACCCCAATAAGCTGTTATTCCGACAATGGTGCCGTAATCGGTTGATAGCAGTAGCCCATCGCAGCGATTCTGCGTTCAGTTATGCTTGCGTTCAGCGACTCTAAGTTTTGCTGAGCGCGATCGCTTATTCTGCCGCACCTCTTCTCGGTCTGCCACCAGCGGCTTTTTCGTAATGATTTGCAGCCGCTCGTCCTCCCGGTACGCGTACTTCACAATCCGATCTTCCAGGCTGTGGAAGCTAATAATCGCCAACCGCCCCTCCGGATTTAGCCAGTCTGGCGCTTTCGCCAGCAGCGTCTTCAGCACGTCCAGCTCACCATTTACCGCAATCCGCAGCGCCTGAAAGGTTCGCGTGGCTGGGTGGATTCTTCCATGGCGAGCCTTGGCCGGAAAAGCCCCTGCAATCTCCCAAGCCAGCCCTGTCGTCGTACTAAAAGGGCGCTTCTCTACAATCCGCCGAGCAATCCGCCGACTCAGCCGCTCCTCACCATACTCATAAATCGTGTCAGCCAGCGTCTTTTCATCCCAGTGGTTCACAATTTCCTCAGCCGTGAGTTCCTGAGTGTCATCCATTCGCATATCTAGCGGTGCTTCTTGCCGAAAGCTAAAGCCGCGCTGCGCCTGATCTAGCTGAGTAGAGCTAACGCCAATATCAGCCAAAATACCGTCAAAACGGAGATTTCCTGGCTCGTAGCGGGAGAAATTAGTATGGACAAAAGAGGTGCGATCGCTCCATTGGCTCAACCGCTCGCGAGCCGCTGCTAGCGCCTGCAAATCCTGGTCCAGTGCAACCAACCCTACATTCCCTGCGGCCTTAAGTATTAGCTCGCTATGCCCTGCGCCTCCTACTGTTGCATCTAAATAACGTCCCCCCTCCTTAATTTGCAAGCCTGCTAATACCTGCTCGCTCAGAACAGGAATGTGAAAAAAAGGCTGAGTAACGGTGTCTTCAGACATATTTTGGTGACACGTAGAATGGGCACTGCTCTATAATCAGGGCAAAGTAGTGCTTTTGGACGTTGAATCTTTAGAGTAAACGTACGACAATAAAGCCACAGATGAAACCCGCATGAAGGACGCCTGCTAACTAATGGCTACGCTGCAAACCAAGACCGAGCCCATGGTCATCAACATGGGCCCACACCACCCCTCTATGCACGGGGTGCTCCGGCTCATCGTTACCCTCGACGGCGAAAACGTTATCGACTGTGAACCGGTGATTGGCTACCTGCACCGCGGCATGGAAAAAATTGCCGAAAGCCGTACAAACGTCATGTTCGTGCCCTACGTCAGCCGCTGGGACTACGCGGCAGGTATGTTCAATGAAGCCATCACCGTCAATGCGCCCGAAAAGCTCGCAGACATTCCTGTCCCGCGCCGTGCTAGCTACATCCGCATGATTATGCTGGAGCTAAACCGCATTGCTAATCATTTGCTTTGGCTTGGCCCCTTCATGGCTGACTGCGGTGCGACCACCCCCTTCTTCTACATCTTCCGCGAACGTGAGCTGATTTATGACCTGTGGGAAGCGGCATCTGGGGCGCGCCTGATCAATAACAACTATTTTCGAGTGGGCGGTGTTGCGGCCGACTTGCCCTACGGCTGGATTGACAAGTGCGAAGACTTCTGCGACTACTTCATGCCCAAAGTCGATGAGTACGAAAAGCGCATCACCGACAACCCCATCTTCCGCCGCCGTGTCGAAGGCGTAGGTACCATGTCCCGCGAAGATGCGATCAACTGGGGCTGCTCTGGCCCAATGCTACGTGCTTCTGGCGTCAAGTGGGACCTGCGTAAGGTCGACCACTACGAATGCTACGACGAACTTGATTGGGACGTCCAGTGGGCGACTGAGGGTGATTGCTTTGCTCGCTATATGGTACGCATCAATGAAATGCGCGAGTCGGTAAAAATCATTCGCCAGGCGATGAAGCAGCTTCCGGGTGGTCCCTTTGAGAATTTAGAAGCCAAGCGGATGGCGGGTGGCCCCAAGTCTGAATGGAATGATTTCGACTACCAGTTCGCTGGGAAGAAAATTGCGCCTACTTTCAAGATTCCTGAAGGTGAGCACTATGTCAGAGTCGAGACAGGCAAAGGCGAAGTCGGCGTCTACATCATCGGTGAAGACAATGTATTTCCCTGGCGCTGGAAGATTCGCGCAGCGGATTTCAACAATCTACAAATTCTGCCAAACCTGCTAAAGGGCGTCAAGCTTGCAGACATTATGCCAATTCTAGGCAGCGTTGATATTATCATGGGCTCTGTTGACCGATAATATCTAGCTGGACATCTTAAATTAAGACTATAAGGTAAGGCCATGAGAAAGTGCTGCTAATTAATTTGTTAGCAGCACTTCTTTTTTGCCTTGAAGGTAATAGATTGCATGTAACCGATCCTTGTGAATGAATGTAAGACCGATGACGGTTATCTAACAAAAACCATCTTTTGCTGTTCTATGCCTGATCAATTTTAGATTTGGCTTTATCGAAAGCAATCTGTAGTTCGCTCCAGGCAGATTCTACGCCTAGCTTCATCTCTGCCCAAGCGCTATCTGTCGCGCTCTTAACAGACGCTAGCTTTTCTTTCAAATCAACCTGCTTGCTCTGCAATTCGGCAATCTGTTCTTGATACTTGACCTTTGCATCTGCTTTGGCTAAGTCGGCCTTCGCCTGCCATGCTGTAATCTGAGCTTCTAGCTTCTCTACCTTCGCGTCGATGGCAGCTTCATATGCTGCCTTTTCCGATTGACCAGACATAGTAAAGAGCACTCCATAGGAATATTACTTTCTAAACCTAGCAAGCTTTTCAAGACAAAGACGACGTAGCGTTCTACACAAGAGAGAAATCTATCGTAAGGAAGAGAATAGCCCAATGCTTTAGTTATTTGAGGGCTGCGATCGCGTCTACACTTAATCCTGTTTTCTCACTAATGGTTTCAAGATCTAACACATCCAAAAGTGCCTTTGCGATCGCCTCAGCCTTACGGCGTTCTCCCCGCTCAATTCCCTGCTCAATCCCCTGTTCGATTCCTTTAAGCACAGCATTCTGACTATCTTGCAGAAATATCTGCTTACGCTGAAAAACATCGAGTTCTTCTCGGCTTAGATTGCTCAGTTCAGCAATTTCAAACGCCTTTTTGAGAGGTTCAATATCCTGCCAACCCGAGGGCACAGTCTCTAACGTATCTGCCTGCTGTAAAAAGTAGATCCACCGGTCCGTAATCGTCTCTAACTCATCCAAGGATTTAGAGAATTTGGGTAATTCAACAAACACTAGCTCAATGTCGTCTGAGTACGTTGTCAGCCGATTGTGCTCGCGCAAACCGTAGCGAGAAATGACCTCTAGGCTGTCGGGAAACATCTCAAAATCCGTAATGGTCAAGGCAATTACCGGGGTCAACCGGGCGTAGGCTTCGCCACTATCTAACTGAATCGAAAAAGCCTTTGCCGCGTTGTAAAGCACTCTCTTTTCAAAACCAAGTACATTTAGCACCTGCATTTCGATAATGACTGTTTTCCCCTCAGAGATTGTTGCTTTCACATCGAGAAAAGTATCCTTCATGCCCTTCAGCTGAGGAGCCTGATACGGATCAATGATTTCTAAATCCTCAATGGTTGGCCTCCCCTCATAGAGCAGCGCATTGAGAAAACTGATTAGAACATCCTTACTCTGCAAAGAGCCAAAGATTTTCTTAAAGGCAAAGTCAGTTTTAGGATTGAGGAAACGCATGGATGACGCAAGCCGTAGAGTCTTTCTCTCAGTATAGTTAACTGGCCATGCAGTTAACTGAGATAGCTTGCTTAAGCGGTGCTGACTGAAAAGTCTCTTTTTAGAGAGGTGGCACTGTAATCTGAGTGCGGCTTTGGTTTGAGCGATGAGTGAGGTCCATCAGCCGTTGAGAATAGATGCCTTCTGGCATTGAAGGGGCACTGGCTTTGCCTGCGTCAATGCAGTTTACCCAATGGTTGACGACTCGGACGAAAGGCGCAGTTCGACCATCTGAATACACTTTTGGAAATTTAAGACGCTCTGGAGTTGGGACTTCTTGAAGTTCAGCGCCTAGCTCACTAGCGTAGACCTTAAATCCATTAACATAGTCTTTTTGGCTGGGGTTGCCAATCACTAAGGTTCCTTTGTCGCCGTAGACTTCAATATAGTGGCCCCGTCCGGCATAGCTAACCGCACTAAACGTAATTTGGCAAAGCGTACCGTCAGTGAGTGTTAGAGCGATCGCACATACGTCATCAGAATCTACCGGCTTTAGCTCGCCAGTATCAGGATCGGGGCGCTGAGGAATAGAGGTGCTGAGCTGAGCACTGATCGTCGTCGCCGGACCAAACAGCCAGTTTATATAGTCAAAAGTGTGAGAGCCAATAGAACCGAGTGCACCGCCGCCCAGTGTTTTTTGGGCGTACCAGTTCCAGGCACGCTCTGAGCTGGCTCGGCTGGACGCAATCCAATCGATTTTTACCAAACGCTTCTTTCCGACAATATCCTGATTTAAGAGCTCAGCAAAGTGCTGCCACTCAGGAATAAATCGAAATTCAAAGTCGGGAATAACAATGACGTTGTGATCAGCGGCTAGCTGCTGCAAGTGCTCAGCTTCTTCGACAGCAAGAGTAATAGGTTTTTCGAGCAGCAAATGCTTGCCCGCCCGAATAATATCCTTAGCCATATCGTAGTGAGCAAACGGAGGTGTGGCTAAGGTGACCGCTTGTACGCTGTCGCTAGACAGGATGTCGGCTAGGCTGTCACTCGCAGAGGGGATATTATTTTGGTCGGCCACTTGCTGGGCTTTGATGCGATCGCGGTTCCAAACTGCTACGACCTCTGTACGGTGATGCGCTTGCAATCCAGGGATATGCACCTTTCCCCCAAACCCGGTACCTACTACCGCTACCCCAATCTGTACCATGATCGTCACACTTGATTACATATCCATCTAATAGCCTACCGTAACGTCCTATGTAGAAAAAACAGCGAAAAATAGTCGGCGAGGTTCGTCGTTCTTTTCTACACTGAAAGCATGAATAAAACTAAGCAGATACTCTCTTCAATTGATGGCAATCCCTTAGTTGGCCTTCAGAAGGCTGATGAGCTATGGTCGCGCTACAAAGCTGGACCGCGCACCTTTTCTAAGGTCGTATCAGAGCAAACCACCCCTTTATCGTTGGTCGAGTACGATGTCGCCATCTGCGGTGGAACCCTGGGTATTTTGCTAGGGGCGGCGCTGGCTCAACAGGGATGGAAGGTCGCGCTGATAGAAAGGGGCGCGCTGCGAGGGCGCGATCAGGAGTGGAATATTTCGCGCAGGGAGCTAGAAACGTTTGTTCAAATGGGTCTGCTGAGTGAGGAAGGATTAGAAAGTGCGATCGCCTCTCAGTACAATCCGGCTCGTATCGCCTTCACTGGTGGTAAAGAGCTTTGGGTAGAAGACGTTCTCAACATTGGCGTCGATCCAGTTAGCCTGCTCGAACAACTCAAACAAAAGTTTCTCCAGCATGGCGGCACATTACTAGAACATATGGCTTTTGAAGCAGCTTCTGTTCATCCTAACGGGGTCGAAATAAAGACAAACAACAGTACTTTAACGGCGAGATTACTGGTCGATGCCATGGGTCACTTTTCACCTATCGTGCAACAGGCCAGACAAGGGCAAAAGCCGGATGCCGTCTGCTTAGTTGTCGGCACCTGCGCCACAGGGTACGACAACAATGAATCGGGCGATTTGATTGTCTCATTTACGCCTGTTCAAAAACAGTGCCAATACTTTTGGGAAGCTTTCCCAGCTCGCGATGGGCGTACCACCTACATGTTCACCTATCTGGATGCAGACCCCAGTCGGCTCAGCTTGAGCGAAATGTTCAATGACTATCTTCAACTATTACCTGAGTATCAAAAAGTCTCTTTAAATCAGCTAGATTTTCAGCGAGCGCTGTTCGGCTTTTTCCCCTGCTACAAAGACAGTCCGCTACAGTACGGGTGGGATAGAACTTTAGCCGTAGGTGATAGCAGCGGCAGCCAGTCACCGCTCAGTTTTGGTGGATTCGGTGCCATGGTACGCCATTTAGAACGGCTCACCCAGGGGATTGGTGATGCTCTCAAAGCCGACCTGCTAGAAGCAAAGGCATTAGGCCAGCTGCAGCCCTATCAACCTAACCTCTCCGTCACCTGGCTATTTCAAAAATCAATGAGCGTAGGCATTGACCAGAAGCTCCCGCCCAACAAAATAAATGACGTTTTATCGACTATCTTTGCCGATATGGCGGCGCTAGGCGATGAGGTACTGCGGCCTTTTCTACAAGACGTCGTACAGTTTCCGGCGCTGGCCAAAACAATGCTGCGTACTTCCGTTTACCATCCGGGCATGGTGTTAAGCATTCTCCCGCAGGTAGGACTCGGCTCAGTCGTCAGCTGGATGAAACACTTCGTCAGCCTGGGCACATACAGCGCGCTCAATGTGATGGAGAGCACAGTAGACACTCGCAAAACTTCAGACAAGAAGCAATTTTTTGCAGATCGCTGGCGAGACGCGCTGAAATATGGCTCTGGCGGAGATTATGATGGGACGCCCTAAGCAGCCGACTGACAGGGCCAAACGAAGTCACTCAAAAACATGCAAATAGGTTTTAGGGCTCAAATTCTTTCGCCTGTACAGACTTGGGAAATTAGCGATGGCTGGCTCATAACACCAGAAAGCAAAAGAGTAGCGTTCGACAGAATTATGGCGGCACGCTTTAGTGATGGAGCGTTCCGAGGTCGTTTTTCGATCTTTTTCGATTTGATGACACCTGACGAAATGATTACAATCTGGTGCGAAGACCGGCTCGGAGGGCAAGACAGACGACACTGTTTTGTCTTACTGTTCGCAGTCTTGGAGCGCTTGAAAAGTCATAATCCTGAGCTTTTGGTACAGCGAGGTCCCGGCGTCAAGACTCGGTCTTTAATGATGGCAATAGGCCTTATTCCGGCTTTTTCCAACCTAGTTTTCTTTGTAGTAACGATAAAAGAGGGCGACTATCTATCTGCGATCGCCATAGGTCTCTTCAGCCTTCTGATAGCAGCTTTCATAATACGGGGAATAGCACCTGGTCACGAGCCGCCTGCTTTAACCCTAGAAGAATTTGAGGTATGGCTACGCGATCAAAAACGAATCTAAAAATTCGCAAAAAAAAGGAGAGCCGCTGTTTTTGGGCTCTCCCTACCATCAGGGTGCATCTACATGCATACATTATGGCACATAGGGTGAGGGGTGCAACCCCTTTTTCTATATTTTCTGAGGATTTTTTCTGAGAATACAGAGAAATCACTATCAAATAGGTATGAGCAGCGGATACGAGCAGTCGGCCTTAAAGTCGGATTTAAAAAGAAAAAAGGAGAGCCACATACTTACTTCAGTGGGCTCTCCCTACCATCAGGGTGCATCTACATGTACACATTATGGCATAAGGGGTGGGGGGCAGCACCCCCTCTTTGTTCTGATTCTAGAATTTTCCTGTACGTATTCTAGAATTTACATCAAATGCTTGCGTATTTACCAGAGACATTGTCTAAAAGAGCACCCATCTTACCTCAAGTATTAACTACTGAGCTTCTTTCCAAGCAATTGATTAGTTAGTTTTGGATCTGCTCGCCCACCCGTTCGCTTCATCACCTGACCCACGAAAAAGCCCTTAAGCTTCGTTTTACCGGCGCGGAACTTTGCCAGTTCATCAGGATGAGCGGCAATAACGTCATCAATCATCGCTTCAATCTCAGCTGGATCAGATATCTGACTAAGTCCTTCTCTCTCCACAATTTCTTTGGGCGATCCGCCACTTTTTAGTAGCGTCGGTAACATATCTTTGCCGATTTTATTGCTGATGGTGCCATCTTCAATCAGCTTCACCATCTCAGCTAGTGCCTCAGGCGAGAGCTTGATATCAGCAATGCTCAGTTTTTCAGCATTAAGATACCCAGCAATATCGCTCATAATCCAATTGGCAACCAGCTTACTGGAAGCACCTGTCGCGATCGCCCGCTCAAAAAATTCAGCGCCCGCTCGGTCATCAATCATCACCATGGTGTCGTAAGCCGACAGCCCAATCTCCTCTTGATATCGCTTTCGCTTTTGAGCGGGCAGCTCAGGCAGCTCGTCTTGCCAACGCTTCAGCTGATCGGCGCTCACTTCAATCGGTGGCAAATCGGGCTCAGGAAAATAGCGATAGTCGCTAGAGCCTTCCTTTAATCGCATACTTTTCGTGCGCTGTGGCCCTTCTTCCCACAGGCGCGTTTCCTGATAGATCGGCTCGCCTGACTCAATGGCTTCAATTTGGCGTTCAATTTCATAATCAATAGCTTTTGCGATCGCGCTAAAGCTATTCATATTCTTAATTTCAACCTTCGTGCCAAATTCCTTCTGGCCCACTGGTCTCACCGAAATATTCACATCGCACCGCAGCGAGCCTTCCTGCATGTTGCCATCGCCCACCCCCAAGTAGCGAATAATCCGCCGAATCTCTTCCGCGTAGGCCGCAGCCTCCTCGCCCGAGCGGATGTCCGGCTCCGATACAATTTCGACTAGCGGCACGCCCGCCCGGTTGTAGTCCACCAGAGAGTAAGCAGCCGCAGCCAAATCGCCACCGCCACCGTGCACCAGCTTACCCGCATCTTCTTCCATGTGCAGACGAGTCACGCCAATACGCTTACGCACTGGCTCCCCGTCTTTCAAAATTTCAATTTCTAGCCAGCCATGTTCAGCAATCGGCAAGTCAAACTGCGAAATCTGATAGTTCTTCGGTAAATCGGGGTAAAAATACTGCTTGCGATCAAACTTGCTGTAGGGCGCAATCTGGCAATTCAAAGCGAGTCCAGCTTTCACCGCATACTCCAGGACTTTTTCATTTAGCACAGGCAGTACCCCCGGCAGTCCCATCGTCACCGGATCGATGTACGTATTTGGATCAGCACCAAAGGCAGCGGAGCTAGTGGAAAAAATCTTGGTTTCTGTACTCAGCTGACAGTGGGTTTCTAGACCAATCACAGCTTCATACTTAGTTTTTGCAGGTGCAGCAGCAGTCATAAAAGCTTCGGCTTATGTAATAGAGACAGTAAAAACAACAAACAATCGACATGGGCAATTGTATCGCTATCATCTGCACTTGGAGCGCATAGCAGCGCAAGGCTTAACCAATCGACGCTATATCGACGAAAGAAAGCAACCAAGATAGCAAGACTCGTTTGTTAAAACGAAGTCATTACGAGTATACTTAAGAAGTCAATAAGAAGTTAGTCAAAGGTAACAGGCTCAACAATAAATCTAACCAAAGGTTAATGCGTAACAGTATTCTGAGCCTTAGCCTTTACGATGACCCTATGAGCGATCGCACCTTACCCACGGAGGCCCTTATGGTTGCAACCACATCTTCTAAAACTGCGTTCTATCCCACCCGCATCGATCTTCCACTCGACACTCGCCAGTCTGTCGTAGACATGCTCAACGGTACGCTTGCAGCCACTACCGACTTACGGACGCAAACCAAGCAAGCGCATTGGAATGTAAAGGGCAAAGACTTCTATCAGCTACATCTGCTGTTCGATGAAATGGCAGGCGAGCTAGAAGAGTTTGCCGATATGCTCGCTGAGCGCGTTACAGCGTTAGCTGGCACAGCCATGGGAACTGTTCGCATGGCTGCTAGCAATTCTATACTGCCTGAGTATGACTTTGATGCAGTAGGTGGCATGGAGCACGTAGCGGCCTTGGCCGATCGCTATGCGGCATATGCGAAGCATCTACGCGAAGGTATCGCGAAAGCAGATGACTTAGGTGATATGGACACTAGCGATTTGTATACAGAAGTTTCTCGAACCATTGATAAGCGCCTCTGGTTCTTAGAAGCGCATTTGGTTGGCTAATGCGCTGCCTGCAAACGCTTAATTCTGGTCGCTAAATAGTGATTCATACAAACGAGGAGGCTCTTCTACGGAGCCTCCTCGTTTGTCGTTAGAATGCTGGTACACAGACGAATGAGATCCTGAATAACCATTTCCTACGGAGAACTATCCGTAGAGATTTGGTCAACAGTCAGTGCGGCTTACGCCAAACGATAGCGAATGGAATAAACCATCCCTGCGTCAAACAAAGCATGTAGTACTACAACAGACCAAAAATCTTGGTAGCCAAAATAGAGCCAACCCCACAGCAGACTAACCAGCGTCAAGCCAACTATCCAAACTCGACGTACATTTTTTACAGACGGGCTCTTATTGAGGTGAGATGGCAGAATCTTGATCCAAAACAGCGCATGGATAGCGCCCAAATAAGCGAAGAAAGTAAAGCTGCCTGCAAGAAATAGCCAGATAGGTTGAGCAGTTAACGGAGCCGCCAAAGCAACCCCAATCTTAAAGCTCGCAATAAACAAAATTGTCTCAAACAAACCGTTGAGAACGGAAAATCCGAATAGGGTAGGCAGATGAAGCGATCGCCCGCCAGTCGTTACAATCTTGCTATACGCAATCGTCGTCACCACCGTAGCGAGCAGTGCGATCGCAATAGATAGCAAATGAGAAGTGTCAAATTCACTTGTTGTGGCATTGGCCAGCTCGGGGCGCAGAGACAAGCCGCCCACCACCGCACCTATCAGCCAATAAATAGCCAACGGCCTTATAGAAGAGCGCCCTTGAGCTGAAGCGGGCGTAGAAAGAGAAGAAGAAGCCATGGCTTGCGACCCATCATGTCATCAGTAGTGCTATTAGCATCAGCTAAATAACATCGCCTATACGATACTGAAGACACGCTACCCACTGCCCATCTCTAGCAACAGTTCGTCATAAATATCAGCAAAACCACATCTGTTTCTTAAGGCTGGATCTGTCAGCGGAATTCTGACGGCTCGAAAGAAAGGCTTTCTCACTGCCGCCTACGTTTACGGCGCTTCATCGGCCAGCGTTGGCGCTTCATCACTCGGTAGCAGCAAATTCTCTACCCCATCAGCACCGTTTTCTAGCTCTCTAATGATGGCTGGTGCACGTTGCTCATCTCCTTCAAAAATAGCTTCTAGCCCTTCTTCTAGAGTCTCGGCCATCACAATCCGATTTTGATAGGCGACAATCACTCGCGCTAAAATCGGCAGTCGGTTTTGCTCAGCCTCCAAATACAGCGGCTCCACATACAGTAAAGACTGCTCAATCGGAATCACCAGGAGATTACCCTGATTCGCCTTCGACCCCTGTGTATTCCATAGAGAAATTCGCTGAGAGATTTCCGGCTCCTGATTGATCCGAGCCTCTATTTGCTCCGGACCAAATATCAGCTCCTGCTTAGGAAACTGATAGAGCAGCTGACGGCCATACTGCTCACCGTCTGAGCGAGCGGCTAGCCAGGCTACCAGGTTGTTCCGCCTAGCCGGAGTAAACGGACGCATCAAGACAAATTCACCGTTCTCTTCGCCCGGCAGTTCCATAATCAGGTAGTAAGGCTCTACCACCTGCTCTTCATTCGCATAGATTTCGTTGGGCGCTCGCCACAGGTCTTCTCGGTTGTAGAAAACTTGAGCATCGGTCATGTGATAGGTAAGCAGCTGATCAGACTGAATCGCCGAAAAGTCTTGAGGATAGCGAATGTGCGCTTTTAGCGTTTCAGGCAAGTCAGATAAGGGCTCAAACATATCTGGGAAGGTGGCCGCCCAAGTGCGAATAATCGGATCGGCCTCATCAGCAATATAGAAGTGAACGGAACCGTTGTAGGCATCAACAACGGTTTTGATTGAGTTGCGGATGTAGTTAAAGTCGTTAGTACCTGGGTCGGAATAAGGATAGCGATCGCTCGTCGTATAGGCATCAATTACCCAGTACAAATAGTTCGTCCCAGACTCTTCTCCGGGTGGGGCATAATTACTGCCCGCGTTAGCAATCACCAAATACGGATCACCATCGAACTGCAAGAACGGCGCTATTCGCCGCACCCGGCGCTTAATATTGCGTCGAAACAGAAGATGAGTATCTGGCGTAAAGTTATCAGTTAGCAGCATTTTCCAATCCCCCAGATGCTTGGCAAACAGCAATCTGCGCCAGATCGGTCCGATATTAATACCGCCTTGGCCATCGTAGCGGTTGTATACGTTTTCTTCGCCGTTGTCGCTATCGCTAGGAAAATCCAGCTCTGGAGATCTCGCACCAGTCATGACGTAGTTATTCGTCAGCTCACCGTAGTAAATGCGCGGCTTGCCAATCGGGATAGAGCGCTCAATGACAGGAGAACTCGGCGTGTGGGCGATATCTTTGATGAAGTACTCGGGTAAGCCGCTGGGCCCAGCTGTATTGACAGGGCTCATCGTAAAGCCGTAGCCATGGGTATACACTAGGTGCTCGTTTACCCAGGTTTTTGCAATGTCAGGCACTTCTTGATAATCCAGCTCCCGAGCAGAAATCAAAACCTGACGGCGACTTACCGCTTCGCTATCGGCTGAGAGACTGTATCTATCGACATCGGCATCGGCGAACTTGTAGTAAGAACGAATCTGCTGAAGCTGGCGGTTTGACTCTAACAGAGGCCGAGTATCCCACAGACGAATGTTCCGCACAGTCAGATCGTTGTCTTCCAGCTTGGCGCTGGTAAGGTCACCCTGTGGGTTGAACGGTTCGGTTTGAATATTTGTCAGATCGAAGGCGTCGCGGGTAAACGCAATGGTGCGCTCTAGATAACTGCGCTCTCTTTGCAGCTCATTAGGCTGTACGGCCAAGCGCTGAACTAACCAGGGAGCAAGCGTATTGCCAATGAGTGCGAAAAGAAGATACAGCGTGATCGCACCGACCACTGGCCTCGCCTTAAGGACACTGCCTTCTAGGCGTCGTGCGGTCGATCGTTTGCCCAAAGCCCGCCACAGCAGCGTCAGTGAAAGCCCTAACGAAATAAAGCTCAGCGCGGCGTTGACTGGCAGGTCTACATAAATATCGGTAAAGCTAGCCCCATAGCTAACGCCCTGCTTGGAATAAAGCAGCTCGTAACGACCTAACCAGTGGGTTAGCGCAGTCACCGCCAAAAGGCCAGAGGCGATCGCACTCAAATGGCGCTGCTGCCCACTCGAAAAACCAGCAAACCGCCCCTGACTAAACGTATTACCCGCCAGCAAATACTCCAGCGTCACCGCTACCAGCACAAATAAAAGCAACCCCGATAGCCAAAACTCTATCAGCTCAAACAGCGGTAGCTGAAATAAATAAAAGCTTAGATCTCGGCCAAAGACAGGATCTATCTGACCAAACGGCGTCGGATTCAAAGCCGGTAACACCCGGGCCCATTCTTCAGTGAGAATAATGCCAAACGCAAGGCTCAAAACAACCGCGCTCAAACGCAGCAGCGGGACCGGGAACGTAACCAAAGCGATCGCACTTCCCACCACTAATCCCAGCCCAACGGGCTGTGTCACTAATCTCTGACCAAGATCCCAGTTCGCGGTAAAGCTTAATCCAATCGGAGAAGGGATCGGTGCTCTGACGGTTAGCAGCTCAGCCACCGCTAGCTGAATGTGATGGAATAGCCCAGCGCCAATCACTAGACCCAAAACCAGGAGTACAGGCAATAGAGATCTCAAACCCAGACCAACGCTTAGATTGGCCTGATTTGGCAGAATGCAGTTGCGATTGAACTGTAAGCGTTTGGCAACACTAAAGTTGAAAAACGTGAACGCAAGACTAGTGACTAAAGTCAGCGTTCCTAAAAGGAGTTGAGTGCGCGATCGCACTACAAACTCAGATAAAAATCCTACTTCCTCAAACCACAGCCCCTCTGCCCAGTAGTAGGTCACCACATAGGCAATGACTATCGCCAGCATACCTGAGAGACCCAAAAAGCGAGTGGCTCGATTGGCCGCCTGTCGCCGTCTCAATCGGCCTGAAGCCACACTATCCGTAGGTGATTTAGCGTATCGATCCGCAGCTCGTGCCATCGTCTACAGACTCCCCAAAAATCTACTGACCCAAAAACCGGCTCCCAAAAATTAATACGCTGTCGTGAATACTCCGTAGTGAATACTCCGTAGTGAATATTCTGTGGCGACCAGCAGAGCCCTTAAAGGGAACAGCTAGCGGCCCCAAAAATCAATCGCTCGGTAGCCCAGCTCCGCCATCATCTGCCGCAGCAAAGGAATGCTTAGCCCCACCACGTTGGTATGACAGCCCTCGATTTTTTCAACAAACATACTGCCCTTACCATCCGTCGCAAAAGCGCCCGCACAGTGCATGGGCTCACCCGTATCAATATAGGCCCGAATCTCCTCGTCCGTAATCTTGGCAAAAAATACCTTGGTCATCCGGTAGCGCACCAGCGGATCCTTTCCGGGTGCTAGCAAGGCATAGCCCGTCAACAATTCTCCCGAACCACCGCGCATTGCTCGCCAGCGGTCCATTGCTTCTTGCTTACTCTCCGGCTTGCCATACACCACACCATCAATTGCCAGCACCGAATCACAGCCCAAAATCAGTGCGCTACTAAACTGTGGCTTCACCGCCTGCGCTTTTCCCAGCGCCAGCGCCTGCACCAGCTCACGCGGATCGCGAATCACCACCGCGTCCTCATCAAAATTACTAGGACACACAAACGGCTGGATACCTGCATCTATCAATAAATTTCGACGGGCTACGGAAGCGGAAGCCAGCACGAATTGAATATCGGCCATGAGTGAATTCAAAGGGGTGAGTTGGGGAGAGCACTAGCCTAGCAAGAAACCTACGGAAAAGGCGCACCCACAGAGGATAAGAATCCGCATGAGTACGCCCGATTGAATCAATAAGTCGGCAAAATCCAACGAGTTAGCACAAGAGGCCTATCCTCTCAAATCGTTAGTAAACCGAGAACGAAGCCACCGCCTGTTTCATGGTGTCCTTCAAATCTTTCCATCTGCTCTCAGGGAGCGAAGCATTGAAGGTATACAGCTGACCACGACGAATAATCACACTGGCCAAATCGTGACGAGTGCGGCCAGATGGCAAATTAGCCACATATTCCAAAATGTAATAGAGCTTGTCGCCCGCCTCAAACGATTGCGCATTCACCAGCTCTACGTTGCGATCGTCAGCGGCTAGGGAAGTAATGCTTTTAGAGAGCTTGTAGCCCACTTCGCTGGGCGTACCCAAATCTGGCAGCGTCTTACCTCCAGAAACTGGACTGACCACTACGCTGACATTTTCGTCATTGTTAATAATGTCGTGAAAAACAGTATCAGGCCCGCCTTCTACATTTGCAGGAACCCAGCCGGTCGGATATCGAAACTCGTAACCTTCGTAGCTATCGTTGTAAGACTGCAAGCTCACCCCAGAAGAGCAGCTTTGCAAGCCTAGCGCCAGTACAATCACAAATATGGCAGCAAATCGCTGCAGCGTCTTAAAGGTGTTTTTCATGGTTTTACGCTCTCTATCCTCTGGATCATTCAACTGAGCCATTCAACTAGGTCTCTCAATTGTGCCATGGGAGGGGAGAAGCGCAAAAATGGTTGCTAACCGGTTACTGGCTCGCAGCGGTCATCTATTAGGTGATCTGACTCAGCATTTGTCGAGTTTCAGCGCTGATTATAGGGGGTTCATCAGCAGCTATATAGCTATTCGCAATCTGGGTCAGGGCGCGAGATTGAAAGTAGGGCGATCGCAGTTGCCTAGCAGCCGTCACCGCCGTTTCAAAATCACCTAAATCTAGTGAGTCCAAGACCCATCGCAAGAAAGTACTCTCTGGCGTTGTCAGCACATCGTCTTGAATAAACATCACTAATCCAACGTCCACAGGTAGTATCTTCTCGATCATTGCACTGCGCAAAACCTCATTCTCAATCCCACTAACTAAGCGAACAGCCTCAGGGAACAGACTATCTGCGGTAATGTCTTGGTCATTAATGTAGTCACTATTAGCGCTGTACGGCTCAAGCAAGTGCTCAGCGAGATAGATACGCTGACGCGCTACTTCAGTGAAGATTTCTTCTTCAGAGTAGTAGTCACTGCCAAATCTGTTATCGGTCTCTATGCGAAAGTCGTCGCTCTGCACCTCGTTCAACATATGAGCTGTCAAAGCAAACACTTCATCTGACAGTCCCAAGGCATAATATTCTTTCACCATGAAGGGCGTTGCACTTACACGATGCTCAATCGTAGGGAGCGCGTTGAACAGCGCTTTGGCTCGCTCGGATTGCCCAACGGCTAAAAAGTAAGAGGGCAGCGATCGCATCAAGCTGACATTAGCCTGCTCATCGGGTTGGGCCGCATCGAGTTGGGCCTCATCGGGTGTTTGAATTAACGCGATCGCCTGTTCGTACTCCCCAATGCCAATCAAAAACTGAGCGTATTGATGCGACATCGCTGCACCGGCAGTGGCATAGCTATCATCGACAGCAGACCTTAACGAGCGAGCGCTCTCCACCTCACCCGAGTCGACATAGATATTCGCAATCTGCGTCAGCACATAAAATCTGCGCGAATCGTTTTCAATCTGTGGCAAGAGCGTCAGGGCCTCACTCAAAATGGCGTGCCGCTGCGCGTCAGAAAGTGAAAAGGTAGGCGATGGAACAGCCTCTAGAAACATCAGCAGATGCTCAACAGAGCCCGGGGCCGCACCGCCCAAAATACTTGGCTCTGTAGTGATCTCTCGCACCACAGATAGGCCACGTTCAAAATCACCGGATCTAACTAACGCTGAGGCGATCGCGAACTGAATTCGAGCCCGATGAGAATGCTCCAAAATCCAGGCCCCTTCAACGGTAGCGAGCGATTGTTCGTTCACATTGCGGTTAAAGCTTTGCAGCGAGGCTTCCAAAATAGGCAATCCGACTTCTGGATGCGCATTGGATGACAGAAATTCTCCCAGCATTGAGGCGGCAACAGCCTGCATCAGCGGACCTGGAAGCTGCTCAATAATAGCGCTCTGCTCAGCGACAAATATGCTTGCAGAGTCGATTTGAAGCGCATGCAACTGATCGTGATAGTCAAACAAAGTATGCGAAGGATACGTTTGAGCAGTCGCGGCAGCAGGTTCAACGCCGCGCGCAAGGGGTTCATCAGAAAGCGCATCTATATCAAATTCTGAGAACAGCTGACGGATTAAGTCTCTATCTGTCTCTCTATCCAGCTCGCTGTCCGTCTCTCCGGCAGCTGACAGCAACGGCCGTGAGGCAGCAATCATCAGTTGCTCACGCACGTACAGGTTTTCGGTGGAATCAATCAGAGCACGCAGCTGCTGATACTGCCCCTGTTCGGCGTACAGGTGAGCTGCTTCCATTAGAGTCGGATAATAGATATTTGCACTGCTGTCTGGATCGACTTCTATTAGTGCGATCGCCTCTGCAAGCACAGCATTCATCTGCTCAATATCGCCCATCAAATCGCCGTAGACTTCAGCAATCTCGACCAAACGCTTCCCTTGGTAGGTTGTCCAAGCTATGGAAGGCACCAGCGCGAGCGATTGTTGCAATACAGCATCTGCTTTGTTGTCATCTCCCATGCAGGCGTAGCTTTGCCCAATCGCATACAGGGCATCGCCCTTATGCTCAAGGCTTTCTGCTTTTTCGGCGATTGCTTCAGCGGCCATTAGCAAAGTTTGGACAAATTCAGTCTCAAATGTAGGAGAAACTTCTGGTGTAGGAGAAACTTCTGGTAAATCACAGCCCAGAAAAGACGCTTGCAGCAAATCGTGACTGCGCTCACGACTAAACACAGCAATAGTTTGATCAGCAAACTGAGCTAACGCAGGCACTGATGAGAAACAGCAGTTGAGACCTAATCCCAGCGCAAGCAATCTGGTAGGGCGTAATCTATCGCGCATGGGTTTCTAATGACTCTTCTAGGTTAGTTGTAAAAACCAGTATTCCCAGCTTAAGACCCCGTCCAGGATGTGTTCATAAGCATACTTTTAGCCGTACACCTAGCCGTTTAGGTAGGGACAAAATCGGTTGGGCCTAGTCAGGTTGACGATGCGGCCTTCTATCTATGCCCTCACAATGGCCATAGACTCTACAACTAAAACTATCTATGGACACCGCCTTCGAACAGTTTTCTCAAGCACTCTCAGACATCATCATGCAAACCCACCGTGCGGTAGTCGCTATTCGCGGCCAGCGCTCTGCCAGCACAGGTATTCACTGGCGAAAAGGGATAATCGTCACCTCCTACGAATCACTACAGTCAAACAGCCCATCCGATAGCAGCTTCACCCTTACTTTGCCAGATGGACAGACCTTCGAGACAGCGCTACTAGGCAGTGCCCCCACTACCGACGTCGCCGTCTTGTCACTACCCGAAGGCGTAGATTTACCCGTAGCCGTGCTAGGCGACGCTCAAACGCTAGCATTGGGCCAACTGGTTTCAACGGTAGGCTACTCAGCTGGCGGAGAAAGACCCAGAGGCAGAGGAGGCAGAAGAGGCAGACACAGGGGCCGAGGAGAACGTAGCAGCGAACGGAATATCGGCACCAACCAATTCTCCAGCTTAGGGATGGTCTCTCAGTTAGGATCGGCTTGGCGAAGTCAAAGTGGTGGAGAGATTGCTCAATATATAGCTGTTGACCTAAAAATTCGACGGGGTAGTGCGGGCTGTCCGCTGATTAATCACGGTGGTCAAGTCGTCGGATTCAATACGTTTGGGGCACGTCGCACCGTGCTGACTATTCCAGCAGCGACGGTGAACGCAGTAGTCGATCAATTGCAGGCGCGCGGCAAAATTACCAAGGGTTATTTAGGACTGGGGATGCAGGCAATTCCTTTACCGGAGAATGTGCGATCGCAACACAGCTTAGACAATGAAATCGGCATCATGGTCATCAGCGTAGAATCTGAAAGCGCCGCTGACCAGGCAAACATGGCAATAGGTGATGTCATGCTTGCATTTGACGATGAAAATCTAGAGAGCTTACGGCAGGTGCAGACATCACTAGGCCCTCAAAGCGTTGGAAGGACACTCAACATAAAAATCCTGCGCGGAGGCCAATTGCAAACCGTCACTGTCACTGTAGGCGAGCGCTAAGCCATGGCAGATGTGGTTATTTGCGCGGCGCAATCAGTCACGCGTGCGGGGCTAGCGGCGATGGCAACTACGGCGACTACAGAGGTAATAGGACAAGTGGATAGCGTGCGATCGCTCAGCCACTGGCTACAGGCGCAAACAGCCGACTTAGTGATTGTCGAGCTAGCCTCGGTAGATGCTGATAACACTGCAACCATCATAGATTTAGTAGAAACGCTACCAGGAGAAGAGAGAATCTCTGTTCTTTGCCTCATCGAAGACATCAGAGAAGATTATGAACAATCTCTTTTCTCCCAGCTCTTAGCAACAGGTCTAGTGAGTCTCATACCGATTGACGTTTCAACAGGGGGATTAAGAAGCGCGATCGCAGCTATCCTCTCTGGATTTGTTATCCTCTACCCCGATGTCACAGAAGCGCTTTTCACTCAGGCTGATTCTGCTTTTGCCACCCATAAATCTAACGATATTGAACCGCTAACGCTCAGAGAAATTGAAGTGCTCAATCAGCTCTCTAACGGTTCAACCAACAAAGCGATCGCCCAAACCCTCAATATCTCCGAACACACCGTCAAGTTTCATATCAGCGCGATTCTCTCTAAGCTCGGCGTCTCTAGCCGCACCGAAGCCGTCGCAGTCGGCATCCGCTCTGGGCTCGTCATGCTTTAGCGTCAAAGGGCTGATACAGGCGTCACATCAGCCAGACGCGTCACAACGCTCATCATCTTAGACGCCATGTCAAGCCCTCCAGCAGGGTACTTTGCAAGACTAGCGTGTAAGACTAAACTTGTAGCCAATAGACTAAGCTAGCGGGCGCTTAGCAATAGCCCGCTAGCCTACGTCAATTTCCTACAACGCCGTGCCATGCGATTAGATATCAAAAGCCTCAACTTGGGCTCAGATTCCGCTGAACGCGACATTGATGTCGGCCTTGCTGAATACTTTTACCAAAACGACGCCTACCACCGCTTCCTCAACGGGCGTAAGACAATTTTAGTTGGCAACCGAGGCGCAGGAAAAAGCGCTATTTTCAAATACATCGCCACCACCGAGCGCAAAAAAGGCAACCTCGTGCTAGAGCTCTCCCCCGAAGACTACTCCTACGAGCTCCTATCCGAATACCTGCGCAGTGAAAAAGAAGGCTCTTGGGGCAAACAAAGCGCCTACTCAGTCGCCTGGCAATACTTACTCTACAACCTTATTTTTAGACGCATCGTCCAAAATAAGCGAGGGCTACTGCTCGGCGCTCAAAAAAATATTTACAGCTATGTCAACAGCAACGGCATTGCCCAAGGCGATAGCTCCATTGGCATCTTAGTCAACTATCTCAAACGAATAGAGCGCGTTAAAATCGAATCTTACACAGGCGGTATTCGCTCCGACTTGCAGGCGCTCTATGACTTAGAAGAAATCAAAAACCTTTTACCCAGCCTTAAAAAAGTTTTAAGCAGCACACGCATCACAGTGCTGGTCGACGAGCTAGACAAAGGCTGGGACAACTCTGAAGACGCCAAATACTTCCTCGCTGGACTTTTTCAGGCCACCCAAAAAATCAATCTACTCGATCCAAACCTACGCACTTACGTCTCCATCCGCCAAGAGCTATTTGACAATATTCCTCAAATTTACGAAGACGCTCAAAAAATTCGCGAAGACGTAGAAGTCATTCGGTGGGGAAAAAACGAGCTGCTAGAGCTCATCGGCAGACGCATTGCTCATTCCTACCCAGAGTCGGCCAAACTGCCCGCACTCAAGCGATGGAAAACGATTTTTGTCTCCAAGCTTTCATCCTCCAACACAGAATCACTCGACTACATTATTGACCGCACCCAGTTGCGGCCCCGTGAGCTACTGCAATTTTGCAAGCTGTGCGTAGAGTGCGTGGACTATTCACTGGTCGCAAAGCGGATTGATGAATGTGCGATCGCCGCCGCCGAAGAATCCTACTCCGAGCAAAAAACCCGCGACCTCGCCTCCGAATACCGCTTCCAATACCCCTACCTACTAGACGTCTTCGAAGTCTTCCGCGGTCAAAAAACCTACTACACCAAAGAAGACCTCGACTACCTCCTCCTCTCACTCGCCGTCGGTGAAATAGACGTAGAGCAAGCCGCCGCCTGGGTCCTCGATCTTGACTACCTAGAACTCAAACAAATTCTCTGGAAAATCGGCTTCCTCAAAGCCCTCGTCCCTCAAAGCAGCCACAACCCCAAACATCGCGGCGACTACCTGGGCCACTACGAACTTCCCACCATCAACCTCGAAAATATCGAAAAGTTTAGAGTCCACCCCGCCTGCACCAAATTTCTACACCTCAAGGACTAACCGCCACAATGCCCCGATTTCTTTGGTCACACCAGTCCAATCGCCAGCTGGAGAAAAAGGTTCAATCAGTGCCAACTTGGCTCGTAGCACTCATTTCGATAGTAATCCTTTCTGCGGTTATTGTAATTATACGAGGCAATCCCAATCGGACAGGCCCCAGAGGCTATCGACAGCAAGTATTAAACACACTACTAAATGATGCTGAAGCGATCGCAATCATGGTCGCCGTTATCCTCTACATCAAAGGTGCACCGGATCGAAAAGCTCAAAAACACTATGAAGCTTGGCGCGTCATCGATACTGCCGCTGCCGCCAATGTGACTACCAGCTATGCACGATACCAAGCCTTAGAAGACTTGCACTGCGATGGCGTTCCCCTCAAGTGGCTAGAAGCTCCTAAGGCTAACCTTACGGGCATTTCTTTGCCAAAAGCAAATCTTGAAGCATGCAATCTAGCTGGCAGCAACTTAGAACGAGCTAACTTACGCGGTGCCAACCTCAAAGGCGCAAACTTAGCTGGCGCAAATCTTAGTCACGCAGACCTCGTTGGCAGCGATCTTACAGGCGCAGATCTGCGGGCCGCAAGCTTACGTAGTACCTTGCTTTGGGATGCAAAATTCTGGGAAGCCGATCTGTCTAACGCAGAAATGCGCTGGGCTGATCTTCATCAAGAGCAGCTCAATGGAGCCAAGCTAAGTAAAACAGTACTACCCGATGGCAAACTCTACAAAACGCCTCAGCAATAAAGCCTGTCACAATGCCTAAGATTTCTTGGCTAAAGCATATTCACATATTCGCCTTATCACTAAATTCATGATGCTGATGTAGCTTTTGCTACGCAAGCACAGGCAATCCGCCTAAGTAATTACTCAAATATTTATATTAAAAGGCTAACTCTTGCTGGTATCCACATACAAGTACCAGTCAAATAGCTTTTAATAGTCTTACGTATTTGCGCTGAGAAAGAGCTCTTGTCTGCCTAGCTCATTCATACTTCAATGCGTCACCATTTCACAGTTTGCTGACCAAAACCATCCTTGCGATTTAAGAGCTTGCCTTAAAGGCCCCATGAACCGCATTTTGATACCCCTACTACATATGGGTTTTGAACCAGTTCAGCTAACAGGACAATGCCCTTTGACACTTGAATTTTTCCCTTTGAAGCAACCGCTAAGTACAAAATGTTCAGTAAACGAGAAGTACTTTAAATTTATTTTTTCTAACTCTGAAGAGTAAAGTTATGAGCACTGAGACTATGAACATCACTAAATTTCTTTTACCTGATAGCAAGCAACAGAATGCGTCATTTGGCCAAGAGTTCACTAGACAATCTACAGCGCTCGAATCCTCTTACTTATCACTCCACACAACAAAGATAGTATTCATCGACTCATCGCTTGACGATTACCAAACCTTACATCAAGGGCTGTCCGACGGCTACCAAGCATATATTCTTGCAAGCAACAAAGATGGAATTGAGCAGATTACTCACATTCTCTCTAAGTTCGAACGTGTTGAAGCGCTCCATATTGTTAGCCACGGTACGCCTGGCACTTTACACCTCGGTACGACTCAGCTTAACACCAACAACATTCATAGATATCAAAATCAGCTACAAATCTGGAGTAACGTACTTTCTCACCAAGCCCAGATTCTACTCTACGGCTGTGAGGTTGCAAAAGGCAATTGCGGGGAAGCTTTTCTTCAATCCCTCAGCTATGTAATGGGCGCAGCTATCACTGCCTCAACCACACCCACTGGCAACCACACCAAAGGCGGCAATTGGAATTTTGAGACTCAAATCGGATACGGGCAACCATCGCCCGCCTTTCACAAAAGCACCTTAAATCAATATCGAGGCATCATGGCAGCTGAAGCTTACTTCTTAATAGATTCTCCTAAATACCTTCTCATGAGCAGTTCTTTCGGCTCCGGCTCTTTCCAAATAAGCAACAATTCAACATCTGGTCAAAAGATTTCAAAAGTAACAATTGATGTCAGTTCTGCCATATTCCCTGATTTAGTATTTGACCCTACAGGTAGCGCAGGCGATACGAGTGGGAAGGATTTTACAGTGGACAATGATCCAGGTATCGGCCTGCTGAGTCACACATTTTCAAATGAAAGAGACGGTGGCTTCGATACGCTAGAAATTGACTTTAACAATTTCCAGCCTGGTCAAACCCTGACATTCTCCGTAGACATGGACCCGACTAGTACGAAGGGGACACAGGGTCCTGGCCCCAACCATGCGGCTAGTGTGTCTGGGTTCGAACTAACCGGCTCAGTTATCACCGTTGAATTTGACGATGGCAGCGTTTTACAGGGACAAAATTATCGCGTGCCCAACGACGATACTGCCTCACAAGTCACGCTCAAATCAGGGCTTCCTGTAGCACCGACAGTTGAAATTTTAGGAGTCGCTGGCAATGTAGCAACCGTCACCGAAGCAAGTCAAATTGTTCGCGTCACCGGCCCAGTAGGTGCTAACATTGCGCTAATGAAAGTCGAAGGCGCTTTCTTTGAAGATCCTGGTATTCCTCCGTTTGACCCTGATCCGTTTGAAGCGAATACTGCGATTGCAGTCGAAGAATTCTTCGGAACCATTGGCGCGAATGGGTTCCTCGACATTCCCGTTACCCTCGCCAGCTCTGATCCGGACGGCGGCCTCAACCATTTTGTTGCCGTCATTAAAGAAACCGATGGCAGCACAGGAGCAACATCACCTGTCGTCGTTCTAGAGCTAGGGGCCGTTAGCGGCCCCGATACTGGAGCGCCTACAGCTAGTTTGACAGCTGCAGATGTCACTACCGCAGGTGGCACCGACAATAGCTTCACTGTCAGTTACGTCGATGAAACTGGGCTCGATACAGCAACAATTGATACCAATGATGTCACAGTAATTGGCCCTAGCGGTGCATTAACTGTCACTGATGCAATTGATAATGGCGATAGCTCTGTCACCTACACTGTCAGTGCACCCGGTGGTGATTGGGACAATACCGACAGTGGCACTTACAACATCACTCTCCAGGCTGGAGAAGTTGCAGACACCCTCGGCAATAGCGTCACACAGCAGGCACTCGGCAGCTTTGACGTCACTCTCAGCGGCCCTGACAACGCAGCACCCGTAGCTACACTTGATGCTGATGATATCACCACTACTGGAGCTACGAGCTACAGCTTTGATATCAACTACACCGATGCTACTGGACTCGATGTAACCACAATTGATGTCAACGACATCACCGTCGCAGGTACAAACGGTGCGCTCACCATCACCAATGCAGTTGACAACGGCAATGGCTCTATCACCTATACCATCGCCGCGCCTGGTGGTGACTGGGATACTGCTGACAACGGCTCTTATGACGTCACACTCCAGACAGGAGAAGTCGCAGATACACTTGGCAATAGCGTCACTGAGCAGCTCTTAGGGAGCTTCACAGCAAACATCGGCACACCACCTGACCCTGGCTCTGCTATTCGTATTGAAGCGGAAAGCTATAGTAGCTTCTTTGATAGAACAGCTGGTAATGCTGGTAATGCAGCAGGATTCACAGATGATGTTGATGTTGAGATTGCTACTGACACCGATGGTGCTTTCCACGTCAACAGCATCCAAAAGAACGAATTCCTCGTCTACGACAATCTCAACCTTCAAGCCGGGACTTATGACCTCATCATGCGCGTTGCCACTGGTCAATCCAAGGCCAAAGACCGCATGAAGATTACCATCGGCGCTCAAGAGTTTATCGTCAACTTTGGCTCTACTGGCGGCTACAGCTCCTGGCAAGACATCACACTTTCTGGCATCCAGCTTGATGAACCCGCTCAAGAAATGCGCGTCGATTTCCCCAATGGTGGCTTCAACCTCAACTATATCGAATTTCAACCGGGTACAATTGCGCCCGATACTGGAGCGCCTACAGCTAGTTTGACAGCTGCAGATGTCACTACCGCAGGTGGCACCGACAATAGCTTCACTGTCAGTTACGTCGATGAAACTGGGCTCGATACAGCAACAATTGATACCAATGATGTCACAGTAATTGGCCCTAGCGGTGCATTAACTGTCACTGATGCAATTGATAATGGCGATAGCTCTGTCACCTACACTGTCAGTGCACCCGGTGGTGATTGGGACAATACCGACAGTGGCACTTACAACATCACTCTCCAGGCTGGAGAAGTTGCAGACACCCTCGGCAATAGCGTCACACAGCAGGCACTCGGCAGCTTTGACGTCACTCTCAGCGGCCCTGACAACGCAGCACCCGTAGCTACACTTGATGCTGATGATATCACCACTACTGGAGCTACGAGCTACAGCTTTGATATCAACTACACCGATGCTACTGGACTCGATGTAACCACAATTGATGTCAACGACATCACCGTCGCAGGTACAAACGGTGCGCTCACCATCACCAATGCAGTTGACAACGGCAATGGCTCTATCACCTATACCATCGCCGCGCCTGGTGGTGACTGGGATACTGCTGACAACGGCTCTTATGACGTCACACTCCAGACAGGAGAAGTCGCAGATACACTTGGCAATAGCGTCACTGAGCAGCTCTTAGGGAGCTTCACAGCAAACATCGGCACACCACCTGACCCTGGCTCTGCTATTCGTATTGAAGCGGAAAGCTATAGTAGCTTCTTTGATAGAACAGCTGGTAATGCTGGTAATGCAGCAGGATTCACAGATGATGTTGATGTTGAGATTGCTACTGACACCGATGGTGCTTTCCACGTCAACAGCATCCAAAAGAACGAATTCCTCGTCTACGACAATCTCAACCTTCAAGCCGGGACTTATGACCTCATCATGCGCGTTGCCACTGGTCAATCCAAGGCCAAAGACCGCATGAAGATTACCATCGGCGCTCAAGAGTTTATCGTCAACTTTGGCTCTACTGGCGGCTACAGCTCCTGGCAAGACATCACACTTTCTGGCATCCAGCTTGATGAACCCGCTCAAGAAATGCGCGTCGATTTCCCCAATGGTGGCTTCAACCTCAACTATATCGAATTTCAACCAGGAGATACCACACCTGTTGACGGCCCCACTGTCTTAGGAATGCCCGATGTCCTCGTCACAGCAGGCACTACCAGCACCGAAATCGATCTGTTTACAGCCTTTGAAGATGAACAAGACCTAGACACAGAGCTGACTTACGAAATTGTCAGCAATTCCAACCCGGGGCTAATAACCACATCCGAACCACTCAACACACCCTTCACCTCTGTCGATGGCAAACTCAACTTAACCTACGACGCTGGAACGACGGGCAAAGGCGAAATCGTAATCAAAGCCACCGATAGCAATGGCACCTCCGCAGAAACAGTTCCCATCACGTTTACAGTAGTGGATCCCGCCCCTGCTGACGGTGTCATTCGGATCAACGCAGGGGGTGGCACGGCCTACGACGAAGCTGGCAACGCGTTCCAGAGCGTATCGCAGCTCAGCAACGTATCCTTGATCGATAATTCTGCTAGTAACAATGCCTCAATCTTTATTACCGACAACACAACACCTATCGGCAATACTCAAGCAGACACCACCACGCCCACTGGGCCAGTCAACAACGATTCACTCTATCAGACCCATCAGCAAGGCAGCGATTTCTCCAACGCAATCGATGTTGTCAACGGTAGCTACAACGTCAATTTCCACTTTGTAGAACCAGAATTTGAAGATAACAACCAGAGACTATTTGACATCAAAGTGGAAAATCAGGTTGCTTTCGACGACTTCGACATATACTCCACCATCAAAAATGCTTTCCTAGATGGTAAAAATACCGCTAGAGTTCTACAAGCACCGCCCGAAGAAAACTTCACAGCCATTGTGAATGATGGCACCTTAAACATTGACTTTGAAGGTGTTTTAGGAAATGCAACCATCGCAGGCATCGAAATTCTGCCGACCCCCCCTAGCGTTCTCATCCAAGAGAGCGACGGCAGCTCTAACGTCAGCGAGGAAAATACGACAAGCGACGACTACACAGTAGTGTTGGGCACAGCACCCACCTCTGATGTCACTGTCAACCTTTCTTTCGACGCCGGGCAGCTCACGCCGGATCAAGCCAGCTTAGTCTTTACACCAGCTAACTGGAATATACCTCAAACGGTCTCAGTAGCCGCTGTTGATGACACCTCAGAAGAAGGACTCCACACCGCTGACATCACACACAACGTCACTAGCAGCGACGCCAGCTACAACGGACTCAGCGTTCCAACCGCAACCTTCACCATTCAAGACAACGACCAGCCTGATGGACCAACACCTATCAAATTTGACCAAAAATTGATTCAAGCCACGAACAAGGCGACAGCAGGTGCGTGGGGTCCAGATGGCCGTCTGTACGTTGGTACCCTCACGGGCGTCATCTACGCTTACACCTTTGATGATACTTACGACAACATTACCGACACCCAGGTCATCAACACTATCGCACCGCTAGACAACCACGAGATTCTAGGCATCGCCTTTAATCCGTATGACAGCGAGCCACGCATCTACGTCACCCACAGTCACCTCGAATTCAATGACGGAGACGCACCACTGCCGACCGATCCATTTCCTTACACCGGAGAAGTATCCATCCTCGATGGTGTCAACTTCACTAACCGACAATCACTTGTCTCAGGCCTACCAGTTTCAAACCATGACCACGGGGTGAACAGTCTAGCGTTCGACAATGAAGGAGACTTATACATCGCCGTAGGGGGCAACACCAATGCAGGTATCTCAGATCCTGCCATTGGTGGTACCGCAGAGTCACCATTCTCTGCTGCTATCGTTAAAGCGGACCTGACTGATCCAGGATTAAACATCTCTAATCCGGAGCATAAAGGCATCAAACCAGGATTCAATGGTCAAGTCGAGTATGAGTTGGCACCGGAGATTATTGTGCCGCCAGAATTGACCCGCGAAGAAGCCGCACAAAGCCAGGTATTCGGTGCAGATGCCAATGTCAAAGCAGGTATCGATGTCTCTGTTTACGCATCAGGATTCCGAAATCCTTTTGACCTAACTTGGGGCACCAATGGAAAACTCTATGCTTCCGACAACGGTGCCAACGCTGGATTTGGCGATGTCTCCACCGGACCTAATACACAAGAACCCTTCCCCAGTGGACAAAGTGACGACGAGTTCTTACGGGTTGTCGAAGGTGGCTACTATGGCTTCCCCAACCGAAATCGTGGACGCACAGATGATCGTCAAAATTACTTCATTGGTCCCAATGGCCCGCTGCCAAGCTATCTACCAGCTGGCGCTGCTAACGATCCGAACTTCTACACAGAAGCCCTCACAACCTACCCTAAAGGCGGCTCTAACAATGGTGTCGTTGAGTACCGAGCAAACGCCTTCAATGGCGAGCTAAAGGGCAATATTTTAGTACAGAAGTTCAAAAATCAACTATGGAATATCGACCTCTCTGCTGACGGCAACCAGGTGGTTGATATTGTGAACATTAACCAAGTCAGTGAAGATGCAGGCGGCACCGAAGTAGCCAGTGGTCTTGATGTACTCACAGGTGCTGGCGGTGCGGTCGTCGGCATTGATTTCACAGCCAACCACGTCACCATCGCCAGCCCTGTAGACAGCAGTGCGGTCGGCGTAACCGCCTACGATATCTTTCCGTGGCGAGCGCCCGTCACAGGCGGTCATGACTTCGTGATTGGGGGTCTCAACTTTAATCCAAACGCAGCGACGGAAGTATTCGTCGGTGGTGTAGAAGTCACCGGACAAGTCACAGTTTCTGACACCAGAATCAGAGGCATCTTGCCAAACCTAACTGGTCAGGCCAATGAGCTTCTCGACATTACCGTCGTGAACGGGGGACAGACGTCCATTATCCCAGACGCGTTCCAACCACTGTTTGGATAGAAGAAGCGGGATAGAAAAAGTCTATTTCTGTGAGTCTACTTTCATGAACAGATAAGTGAATGCCAATAAAGCAAACAGTAGGCAGTCTGCTGTTTGCTTTATCGTGACTGTAATTTAATTCAGTGCGATTTAATTCAGATTGCTAACGTATGCTCGTGATAAAAGGTAAATCAAAATGCTCACAGCTATCTATCTAAAAATTGACTGTATTTCCTAAAAGTGGATAGTATTTAGGGCTAGATGTGTTTCTCAATAAGTCATCTATTGAATATTTCGTAGCAAAGTGATAGGCGCTTTGCTTTATCAAACAAGGGTTGTAGCCTCTGGCATTGGCAAAAACAAAACGCAGACAGCTGTTTTCTCGGCTTTCAAATTATTATTTTTGTGTTAATGCGACCCTCTTTCATTGACGGACGATATGTTTTTTTTTTAAGCTTGCCGCTTAGTTGGGAAGCATTTAATAGCGACATGTTGTATTCAGGGACAGAGAAGATATGGTAAGGGATCTCGTCAAGCTGCGCTACATTTTACCAGCCAAAAACCTTTCACTCATATTGATGATACTATTATTCCTTTTCTCTTCACTCTTAGAAGTGTTTGGAATTGGTGTAGTTGGTCCCTTTATTGCGTTAGCTAGCAATACCGAAATAATATACGAAACGCCCTACCTAGAGCGCATTTTTAAACTCATAGGCGTTTTGGATGAAAGACAGTTTGTTGTCTTCATCGGATTAACTGTCATTGTCTTCTTCTGCATCAAAACTTTTGTCGCATGGATTACGCAGGTTATTATCGTTGCCTTTAGTGATAAGCAGCAAAAGTTGATTGTTGCCAGGATGACGGAGGAATATCTATCAGCACCATATATCTATCACACACGCAAAAGCACATCCTCTATTGTTGATGCCATTATCGAAGTTGCAAATACATTTACAGGCATGATTTTATTGCCTGTATTAACAGCAACCTCAAATATATTCGTAGCGAGCTTTTTGCTAATTTTACTCTACAAAACCAGTAGTCTGACTGTCATTGTATTTATCATTGCTCTTTTTCCTGTCATTCTTCTCATGAATAAGTTCAGAGCGAAGGTACCCGCTTGGGGCAAGGCAGTTCGCAGAAGCAAAGAGGAAATTATTAAGACAATTAACCATGCATTTGGCGGTATCAAAGAGACCAAAATCATCGGTTGTGAATCCTATTTCAACGAAAAAGTGCTCCAGAGAGCAGAAAATCTGGAGAAAGCGCATGTCAACTTCGCTTCTTTCCAGATGGTTCCCCGCTATCTGATGGAGATCGTCGCTGTTTTGGGTGTTGTCGCAACGGTCAACGTTTCCATCCTCTCGGGGAGTAACACAGATGACCTCACCTCTACATTGGGCGTCTTCGCATTGGCATCCATTCGGCTTATCCCCAGTATCAGCAACACATTCGCAGGTATCAACAAGCTCAGAAATTCAAGTTACACAATCAACCAGCTATATTTTGACTCCACTGAGCTACAGAAGTTTAGATTGGAAGAAACCCAGTCAATTTCTCAGATCAATGGTTCAACTAACCAAACAGCAAGCGCTTTGGACGCTATGCCGATTTCTTTAAGTGATCGCAGTTACCAAGACGGACATAACAGTCCTCAAGCACCGACCGCCAAAGGCGAGATCGTCCTCAACAAGGTTTCCTACACTTACACTGGTGCGCTAGATTACGCCGTCAAGGATATCTCTTTAAGAATCAAACAAGGCGAGTCGATTGCCTTTATCGGCAAGTCTGGATCAGGGAAGACAACACTAGTAGATATTATTCTAGGTTTACTCTCACCCCAAAGTGGGGATATCAGCTTCAGCGGGCAATCTGTCTATCAAGATATTGCTCACTGGCAAAGGCTCATTGGATATATTCCTCAGTCCATCTTTCTGATGGATGACACCATCGAAAATAATATTGCATTTGGCGTGCCCAAAGACCTAATCAATAGAAAAAAGCTCTATCAAGCGATCAGCGCAGCGCATCTAGATGAAGTAGTGAGCAATCTCCCCGATGGCGTGAACACGAATGTAGGAGAAAGGGGCGTACTGCTATCAGGTGGGCAAAGACAAAGAATTGGGATTGCTCGTTCGCTCTACCACGACAGCGAAATTTTAGTGCTCGACGAAGCCACCGCTGCTCTAGATACTGAAACCGAAAAGCTCGTCACCGAATCGATCAAATCTTTGAGTGGACAAAAAACAATTATCACAATCGCTCACCGATTGAGCACAATTGAGCATTGTGATTGCGTTTACTTACTCGATCATGGACAAATAGTAAGATCTGGCAAATATCAAGATGTTGTCTGTGCAGAAAGCAGTTCACAGACATAAACTTCAAGCACAAGGCGCAAACAAGCACCAACACACAACACACACTCAGAAATTCCACCAACTATCAGGGTAAGAGAATCATAATTATGGGACTGCCAAACTTCTTAATCATCGGGACGGCCAAAGGGGGCACAACCTCGCTGTATTCTTATTTGAGTCAGCATCCGAAAATTTACATGAGTCCGAACAAGGAACCCGGTTTCTTTGCACTTGAAGGAGAAAGTCTCGATTTTCAGGGTCCAGACGAAGCTTTTAGCAGAACGTCAGTCACCAATATAGAAGACTATCAAAAACTATTTGATGGCGTCACTAACGAAGTTGCCATCGGAGAGGCCTCACCCTTTTATTTATACTTTCCAAAGGCGTCAGAGAGAATCAAGCACTATATTCCGGAAGCAAAACTAATCGTTTCTCTGCGTAACCCAGTCGATAGAGCTTATGCCAGCTACATGCACAATGTTCGCATGGGATATGAAACCGATTCATTTGAAGCATCTTTCAACAAAGAGTCCGAGCGTATTCAAGACAACTGGATTTATCTCTGGCACTATAAGCAGTGTGGCCTTTACTATCAACAGCTCAAACGTTATTTTGAAACCTTCGATCGAGAACAAATCAAGGTTTACCTATTCGAAGACCTCGCTCAATCTACACAGTCCACAGTTCAAGACATCTTTACGTTCTTAAGCATTGACGATACCTTCGTTCCTGACTTGAGTATCGTCAACGCATCTGGGATTCCTCGCAGCAAGCTTATTCACAATCTCGTTGATCGCGGCAATCCAGTGCGAGAAGCTCTAAAATCTGTTGTCCCGGATGGTCTTCGTAAGGACATTGCCAATCAAATTCGGAAGATAAATTTGGCACCAAAGCCACCGATAGAACCAAAGACAAAGCAAGTGATCGCTGATTTTTACCGTGATGATGTATTAAAACTGCAAGATTTGATCGACAGAGATTTATCAGGATGGCTTTAACAAAAATCGGTCTCAAAGTTAACAAGCAGCTGACAAAAGGATAAATTTCTGACCGGTGAGCGACCAGCAAGAGATAGATATCGCTAAGTGTATGACGAGTTTTGAGCTGAAGAGCTGGATAAATCAATTGGGTAGGGTAAGTCATGTCTGAGCAAAAGGCAATCGTTAGCGTGATTGTAAATAACTACAATTACGCTTCGTATGTCCAGAAAGCCATTGAGAGCGCTTGTGCGCAAACCTATGAAAATACCGAAGTCGTTGTAGTCGATGATGGCTCCACTGATAACTCACGGAAGATTATCAGCACTTTCGGAGATCGTATCATCCCCGTCCTCCAGGAAAACGGCGGCCAAGCTGCGGCATTCAACTCAGGGCTAGAAGCGAGTCAGGGCGAAATAATCATCTTCCTAGACGCAGACGATTATCTGTTTCCAACCGCTGTTGAACGCGTTGTTAGCGAGTGGAAACCTGGCATTTCAAAAATTCACTACTTGCTAAAAGGAATTGATGGCAATGGGCAACCACTAGGCTATACCTATCCTTCTCGGGGCGAGTATTTAGGAAGAGGAGATATCGTTGAGGCCATGCTTAAAGAAGGCGGCTATGGCGTTGCGCCCACAAGCGGTAATGCGCTCAGTCGAGAGGTATTAACCTCCATTTTCCCAATTCCTGTAGGAGAGTACAAAATTTCAGCCGATGGCTACCTGGCTGTTGCCACCCCTTTTTATGGAGAGATTCTAGCGATTGAAGAACCCTTAGGCGCATACCGCGTTCACGGCAACAATAATTGGGGCACCTCTATGGAGGGAAAACAATTTCGATCCTTTATTGAACACGATTTAATTAAACAATCTTTGCTCTCTGATAAGGCCGCAGAATTTGGACATGATGTCCCCACAGACATTTTGTTTAGAAAAAACGGTCATCTCTGGGCCAGAATTGCCTCCCTAAGGCTAGATCCCGAGCATCATCCGATCGAAACCGACAGTACTTTAAAGCTGATGTATCACGGCATTCGCTCCGCTTGGCTCTACTCATCTGAGTTGAACTGGAAAAAGAAAAACATCATCACGCTTTGGTTCTTATCCGTCGGATTACTTCCACGACCGCTCTCAAAACAAGCTATCGGCTGGCTTTTTGAGCAAAACAGTCGGCCTGATTTTGTCAAAAAGTTCTTAGCCCTGATGCGCCCCCTGCTCAACAGAGCCTAGCGAATGAATTGCAGATATTACAAGTTAGTTGGATCAGGCGTGTAGATTAGGCATTATGAACGAGCAGCCCCTTGTCAGCATCATTATCAATAACTACAACTACGAAAGGTTCTTACCTGAGGCAATTGATAGCGCCCTCGCACAGACCTATGCCTTTACAGAAGTAATCGTCGTCGATGATGGCTCGACTGACGGCTCACGAGAAATTATCAAGCAATATGGCGATCGCATCACGCCCTGCTTTCAGACAAATGGTAAACAAGGAGCCGCGCTGAATACGGGATATGCCGCCAGCAAAGGAGAAATAATTTTTTTCCTAGATGCCGATGATTATCTACTGCCGCAAGCCGCAAGCGTAGTGGTGAGCACCTGGAAACCAGATACTTTTAAGGTGCATTTTCGCCTGCAAATTATCGATAGAGAAGGCCAGCCTTCCAACAAATATTTACCGCCGACCACTATGCAGCTGGCATCAGGCGATATTCGAAAAAAGTTAATGGGCGGCGGTGGCTACATCAGCACACCGATGAGTGGAAATGCCTATAGCCGAGCCCGCCTTGCCAACCTTTTCCCTATACCTAAGCAGTACAACACCACCGCAGACGATTATCTGATGATCTCTAGCCCCTTCTACGGTCAAATTGAAGGCATAGAAGAACATCTCGGTGCCTACCGAATTCACGATAGCAACCAATGGGCACTAACAACCGTGTCTGGTAGTCGCTTTCGCCGTTTTGTGTCGCACGATCTACAGAACTATGCCTTGCTCATACAACGAGCCAAAGAGTTCAATCTAGATATCCCTGCCGATCTAGAATCTAGAGGCATCGGCCGTATTTGGTCTCGCCTAGCCTCTTTGAAGCTAGAACCCAAAGAACATCCCGTTGAATCTGATAGCGTTATGCAATTGCTCTGCTGGGGCATTCGCTGCTTGTGGAAGTACTCAGAATACAACTTTCCTAAAAGAATCATTTACACCTTTCTTTTCCTATGGGTTGCACTCACACCAGCCCCCTTATCCAAATTGGGCATCACTTGGCTGTACGCCCCGCATTTGCGGCCAAAGTTTATTGACAGTGCCCTGGTTAAACTTAGAGCACTTGTCAGCTAGGAAAAAGCTTGTTGAACAAATTCGATTAGATCCATCTCTAAACTCTTTACGCATCACAGAACCATTGCCAGGCTCCAAGACCGTTATGATTATCTCTCATAAGCATAAATTCATTTTCATCAAAACAGAAAAAACCGCTGGTACAAGTGTAGAGATTGCGCTTTCACAGTTTTGCGGAGATGAAGATATCATCACCCCTTTGGTACCCAAAGACGAAAAGATCAGGCAAGAAGCTAGCGGCAGAAGCGCACAGAACTATCTCATTCCCAAGCGTAAGTATTCTGCAAGAAAGTGGGCAAAGCTGCTGCTAAAGGGCAAATCCAGTAAGTTTTACAATCACATTACGGCCAGAGAAGTGAGCCAGTTTGTTGATGAGGATATCTGGAATAGCTATTTCAAGTTTTGCTTTGAGCGAAATCCCTGGGATAAGGTGATTTCCTGGTACTACTGGCGCTATAAAGCTGAGCCTAGACCGTCTATTTCAGAATTTATTCAATCGGGCGAAGCTAGAAAAGTTAGTGCGTATTCTCTCTACACAATTAATCATGAGGTTGTGGTCGATAAAGTAGGCCTGTTTGAAAATCTGGCAGAAGAGCTAGAAACCATTTCTAATCAGCTTCAGCTCCCTGAAAAAGTTGTATTGCCTCAGACTAAGGGCGGCTTTCGAAAAGATAGAAGGCACTACTCAGATATACTGACGGCTGAAGAAAGGGCAGCGATCGCAACCTTGTTCAAACGCGAAATAGAGCTATTTCACTACACATACTAAAAACGAAACACACTGAGAAGTCCAACACAAGCTTGGAATATTGAAGATGATCACCAAAGGAAAGCTCAAATACATCCTTCGCCGCTCAAAGCAAAAAGCTTGGCACATCATTGAAGACTCATATAGAAGCTCACTGCCATCCACCAAACAACAAACGACTGTCAACGACAAAGAAATCAGAGTCGTTGGCCTAAGACGCTCTGGCAATCACGCAATTATCAACTGGATTCGCGCTCAGGCACCCAAAAATACAACCTTTATCAACCACACCAGAATCAAAGGCAACCCATACCGCGACGTATACGAAGATCAGCTATTTTTACAGCAAAATCCCACACTCAAGGGCTGGCGATGTGACGATATAGAGTGGTGGAAGCGTGAGGCCAAAGGTGACTTTTCTCACAAAGACTGCTTAATATACAGCTACGAGGACCAAGAAATTGAACGTGTTGTTCACCCAGCCTTTGAGAAAAGACACAATTTCTACCTAGGTAAAAGCGCAAAAAGGTACGACGTCATAATCATGCGCGACCCGTTTAACTTGTTTGCCAGCAGGCTAAAAGGCAATAAGCCAAGAGTCAACGCTAGAAATTTCGACTTAATGTCTGTTTATTCGCGCACTCGCAACCTAGCCGAACTTTGGGTTACCTATGCCCAGGAATGCCTCGGAGAAACAAATTTTCTGCCAAATAATAAAATTTTCCTCGGCTACAATCAGTGGTTTACCGACATAGAGTATAGAAAAAGCATTGCCAACCAACTAAACATCGAATTTTCTGATGCGGGTTTCGACGAAGTTGTGACTGCAGGTGGCATCGGCAGTTCTTTTGATGGCACTAGTTTCAATAGCAACGCTGATCAGATGGACGTTCTTAATCGATGGCAATCATTTGCAGAAGATCCTAGCTATTTAGACCTGTTTAAGACACCGGAACTTATCGAGTATTCCTGTCGGCTCTTTGGCCATCTGCCCGGTACTGAAACGTTAATTGAAAAATTAGAAGGTCATCGCAAGCCAATATAAAAAGTAATCGTCTAACCCATACGTAAAATTCGTATATACCCAGAAACTTTCAGAGTCATACTCTCGTCCTAGGTACGTGAAAAAACTAACCTACCTTACCAGATAACAACTACAAAATAAATGAGCTGATGACGCAATCAGTCGCTATTATTCTTAAGTTACTCACGGTTCCCTCAAGATAATTTGAGTTGCAAAAATACGACGAAGGCAATGGGTTTTCAGTCTATTGATAAATAAACAAGGCTATGAGTTTTTTGCCTCCGTATCCCTGTCCAATCAGTCAACTGAAAAAATAGACTAGCCTTGCGCTACATGTAGCGTTTTCGTGTTTCTTGGAACCACTAGAATAAATGAGCGAACCATGAGTAAGTTAGTGTTTAGTTTTTTACTTTGGATGGATATCTTATAGGTAAAAAATGTGGGAAGGACGTCTATGCTGAAAGTGACCAAAAAGCTTTTCAAAAGATCGGCAAGGTTACCGCTTGCCAGCCTCAACTACCATCTAGGAAATTATGACGAAACGATTTGGGTAACAGGAGATGGCAGAAGCGGCACAACTTGGCTATCTGATTTAATCAACTGGGAAGGTAGGTACAGAGTTTTGTTTGAACCTTTCCACCCCACACTTGTTAAAGAGGTTAAAGACTTCGATTTCTTTCAATATCTCAAAGCAGATGATCACGAATCCTCCCTGGGAGATTTTTTAAGGACTGTATTTTCTGGTAGATTTAAGCATTTTCGCGCAGATACCAGCCAAATTCGGTTGATGTATGAAGGTCTGCTCGTCAAAGATATTTTTTCTAATCTCATGATTCCGTGGGTTCATCACAACCTACCCACTGTCAAAAAAGTCATGGTGATCAGAAATCCATTCGCAGCTGCTTTATCGAAGCAAAACAAGCAAGGCTGGACTTGGATGACTGATCCTAAGGATTTTTTCAACCGCACAGATTTATTTAACGATCATCTACACCGTTTTGAAAAGGTGATTGCAACCGTAGGTGATGACTTTATTGAAAATCAAATTCTGATTTGGGCGATTGTTCACTACGTTCCTTTTCAAACTCTAAATAGCCAGGATATTCACATAGTTTTTTATGAAGATCTAGTCTCTAATACAACACAACAGCTAAAGACGTTATTTCAATATTTATACGGGGAGCATTCCGGTACCGACAGCCTTTTGGATGAAAGACTATTAAAGAAAATCAATCGACCGTCAAGAACTTCTGGTAAAGCCTCAGGCAGTACTCTCATGATGGGTAAGGATCCTGTAAATTCTTGGAAAAATGAGCTGTCATCACAGCAAATTAAGCAAGGAATGGCTATTCTTGAAGTGTTTGGGCTTAATGATATTTACGGATTAGGTTCGGTGCCCAATAGGCAGTGCCTGCCCATCATCACACGTTCTTAGTACAAAGATGTTTTGGTTAATGGCCAACTTATGTATGATCGAATTTCCAAAATCAAACTCTTAAGCCCCAATTCTTAAGCCAGATTTTTGAATGTGCGTTTTGAATGGACGTAATGTTGTGTGCGCAATGTTGAGAAATAGTTGTGATCGCACCTTTTGGCATGAACTTTGTAGCATGAAGATGTCGGAGAAAACTATGCAGGACAAGTTTCGTTTAGGGGTTGTCTTCACCCACCCTACGCAACATCACGGACCGCTGTGGAGAAAACTGAGCACCCAGCCCAATCTAGATGTCAAAGTTTTTTATCTCTGTGACGAAAATCAGAGCAGTGGCGATCATTACCTCGGCAAAGATTCGCAGCCTTGGGATGTAGATCTCCTAGGCGGATACGACTACGAGTATCTGAAAGATCTTTCGGGGAAGGTTCCTTCAAAACAAAAGAAAGCTTCTGTAGCGCCGTCTTTGATCAAACACATCACCCAAGGGAAGCTCGATGCCGTATTTATGCAGAGCTTTATCAATTACTCCTACCGACTCACTGCGCTGCTATGTAAGCTACGCGGTATTCCGCTAATCATGCAAAACGACGCGACCATCATTTCTGATGGTCGCTATAGTCGGACACGTCAGATGCTCTTACCGATTTTATATCCGTGGATGCTCAATCAGGCAGACTACTGGCTCTCTTGCGGTGACCATAATGAAATCCACCTACGCCATTATGACGTTCCAGATAGTAAGGTAATTCGTGGCTGTCATCCGATTGATGGAGATCGTTTTAAGCAGGCGATCGCACAAAACACCGACGAAGTTTCTAGCATCCATCAAGAACTGAGCCACAGAGAAGACGCGATTTTGTATGGCTTTGTCGCTAAATTCACTGAGCGAAAACGGCCTTTTGAGTTTATAGATGCGATCGCTGCTGCCAACCAAAAAGACCCGCGTGTCAGAGGCATCATGATGGGTGGCGGTCTGTTGGAAGCCAATATCAATCAGCGCCTAGCAGACATGCCAAACAAAGCCGTCATCAACATCGGCTTCGTCAACCAAAGCAAGCTGCCCCTCTACTACGCAGCAATGGATGTCTTCGTTCTCACCTCTCGGTTCGACCCACATCCACTGGTTGCTTCAGAAGCAATGGTTGCGGGCTGTCCTGTCATCATGAGCGATGGTTGTGGCAACTGGGGCTATAGCGACACGCTGATTCAGTACTACAATGGACTCGTCTACAAGCGCGGCGATCTCAACGCGCTCATTGACGCCATTTTGCAACTGACAGATCAAGAAACCCGTCAGCGATTCAGCGACAATGCTAGAAAAACATTTGAAGGGCAAAATCTGTATACCGCTGTCGATTCCTTCTTAGAAGTTATAAGCAGAATACAGTCCAAAACATCAGCGTCCAAGACACCCAAAGCAGTCACCGCAACTTAAACGATTGAATCTGTCAATAAAATCCACCCATAAAATCAAATAACCCACAATAAAATCTAATGCTCAGCTCAGCATCTAAACCGATGAACTCTACGAGTCAAACAGTTCAGGTCGGGCTCGTACGCACCATGCCTCACTTCAGTATGGATGTCTATGCCGAAGGACTTATCTCAGGATTTAGAACCAGGCAACCAGACTGGAAGATCGTGGAGCTACGACCCAAAGCAGTAGATAGACGTAGCCGCTCAGTGAGCGTGCGAGCAACAAAAGCCCATGAGCGATTCTGGAACTTTCCCAAACGAGTTCAACAACAGTCTGCTGATATCTATCACATTGTTGATCATAGTGACGCCCACATCGTTCGCTGGATAAAGAAAAAAAATAAGCCAGTTGTGGTCACTTGTCACGACTTGATTAACTATTTTTACCCTCAAAATCTTCAAGGTTCCGTTAGGCTGCCATTCATCAGCGACAGATTATGGCGCTCTGCGGTTGAAGCCATGCAGCTAGCCGATACGATTATCGCCGTTTCATCAACGACAGCCAAAGATGTCGGCAAGCTACTGAATGTTGAATCCAATAGAGTTGTTGTCGTACCCAACGCAGTAGATCCAGCATTCACCCCCGCATCAACAGAAGAAATCCAAGCTTTCCGTCAACAGCTCAACGTTCCGCCTAGAACATTTTGTTGTCTAAATGTGGGCTCCAACCATCCTCGAAAAAATGTATCCGCCATTCTTCAAGCAATATACCTACTCAAGCAACAGAACGTACCTGTGCAGTTCTGGAAAATTAGCGGCACGTTCAACCCCGATCAAGAAGCTTTCATCCAAGAGCATGATTTAAGCAACGATATTCGACGACTAGACAATGTGGATGACACCACATTAAGACAGGCATATAGCGCTGCAGATGTTTTAGTCGCACCCTCGTTTCATGAAGGATTCGGTCTTACACTGCTTGAAGCAATGGCCTGCGGCACCCCTGTACTGACCTCAAATGTTTCTGCGATGCCTGAAGTAGCTGGAGAGGCAGGCTTGCTAGTCAATCCCAACGCCACTCAAGAGATTGCTGATTGCTTACAGCGTCTCTACAAAGATCCTTCGTTACAACAGCAGTTAAGCATCAAGGGTCTAGAAAGGACTCAGCGCTTTAGCTGGGATAATGCTGCCGGAGACATTGCTGAAATATATAAAGAACTGTTGAAGAAATAGTGACTAAAGGTCTGTTTTTAAAGTTATCAATTTTTCTTATATTTAACTTCTGTATCTAATTCCTCAAAGGAGATGTCAACCCGTGAAAAAGAAATTGTTATTAGTTACCTTTCCAGTGGATCTAGGCAATAGTACATTCGAAAAGCGATTTATTCAACTCTTCGAAAGAGAGACTGATCTCAAAGTCTATCGCTTCATCCCAAACCAACAGTTTCCAGGTACCTTTCTAAAATACGCAGCTACCATTGGTAAGCGCTTTCTCACATCGTTTGAGCTGCAAAGCGTCGTCCGCGAAGCGAATCAAGAAGGCCGCCAGGTTCTATTTCATGGCATCAGTCCGGCCCTGTTTGCCTATCCAGCCATTAAGCAAGGCAATAGCTGCATTGTCACAGACTGGACTCGAAAGCTATATGAGCCTCTAAACGACACAAAAATGTCACCATCCTGGCTTACGGCCATTCATAGACAGGTTCTCAATGCTCAAAAGTACGTCATCGGAATCACCGATGCTGTTCTCACAGAAATTGCTCAAGACTACGGCATCTCGACCAGCAAGCTGAAGAAAGGGAGGCTACCATTTTCACCCGATCTGGAGATGTTCCAACCCAGCCCTGAACGGAATGACGATATCATCAAAATTTTGTTTGTCGGGGGCGACTTTGAAAGAAAAGGGGGAGACATCTTGCTGGACTGGTTTAACACTCAGCAGAGGAATAACCCAGCGAAGAACTTGCAAATGACAATGGTGACAGGTCATCCTGTTGGCAATCACCAAGGAATTACCGTTGAATCCAACGTTCAATATGGCCAAGAGAAGCATATTGAACTGTATAGAAGTCACGATATTTTGGTGCTACCGACAAAATGTGACAGCTATCCTAGCGTACTAGGAGAAGCGGCTTGCTCAGGGCTAGCGGTATTAACCACACAAAAGGCACTCGGCGCGCCAGAAATTATTGAATCTGGCGTCAATGGCTTTGTTTGTGATGAACAAGAAGATTTGATAAAACAGCTGGATTTATTAGTCAAAGATAAGTCCACGATTGAAGCAATGAAGCAAAAAAGCCGACAGATTATGGAGAAAAAGTTCTCAGCCGAGCAGGTACTCAAAGACTACACAGATTGTCTTTTTGACACCTAATTTTTAAAGGTTAAAGCTGAAATTATCCATTGTTTTTAATTTTGGCTAATGCGCGCATATAGTACATGAGCGATTCCAACTGCATTACCCATTTTGAAGAGAGCATCAAGATTAAATCAACCACTACTTTGCATCGATATACGACCAGGACTATATTGCATACAAGAAAGCAGCAGGGAGAATAGGTCGTCATGGGACGCATTCAGGTTTTAGCAATTACTGGTGTGGGCAGAAGCGGAAGCACACTACTAGAGAAAATTTTGGGTCAGCATGAGGATTTCTTCCCGATTGGTGAATTCGCAATGCTTTGGGGGGAGATGAATCATGATTTTTTGTGCAACTGCGGTGCGTCGTTCTTCAACTGCGATTTTTGGACACAGGTTTTTGAGCAGGCAACTGGCGGGTTTGACGGGATAAATGCTGATGAGATCCTAAAGATCAGACAGGCAGTTGATCGCAACTACTACATTCCTTTAATACGTAACCCAGTGTTGAGAACGAAGGGCTATCAGGCAAAGCTGTCCCGATTTGTAGACATCCTCTCAAAAATTTATTCAGCTATTGATGAACGAGCAGGCAACAAGATTATATTGGATTCGTCTAAGTCACCTGCCTACTTTCACATTTTGAGCCTAGTTCCCAATGTTGAACTCACGATTATCCACTTAGTTCGTGATAGCAGAGCGGTTGCTTACTCTTGGCAAAAGAGGAAGCGAATGACTTATTCCGTAGATACAGAGCAATATATAGAAAGGCAAGGTGCCGCAGAGGCAGCTGTCAAATGGGCGGCGAAAAATGCCGTGACAGATACCCTCAAACCCATTGCAGAAAACTACGTTTTTATCCGCTACGAAGACTTTGCCACAGACCCAGAAAAAGTGACCCGGCAGATACTCAAAGCAATTGGCAAAGAGACGAGTGGATTGGAGTACTTAATGGGCGAACAAGCAGGGCTAACGGAAACACATGGCATTTTGGGGAATCCTACACCGCGATCACAAAAACAAGGCATCCAAATTAGGAAGGATACCGAATGGCACCAAAAACTATCTCAACTCGATAAATCGGTCGTGACGCTCTTAACACTGCCCTTACTAGCGAAATACGGCTATCTCTCTGATTAAAATCGAGTTACGTGCTTTTATTTATTTCAAACTTTTAGTTAATAAGGTGGGTTACCTACTGTGAAAATCCTTATCTCCGCTTATTCTTGCGAACCTGGTAGAGGCTCAGAGCGAGGAGTCGGCTGGAATGTAGCACGTGAAGTGGCCAAGCGACACGAGGTTTGGGTCCTCACCAGACCCGATGAAAGCAAAGAAGCGATTGAAGCAGAACTAGCTGAAAATCCGGTGCCAAATTTGCATTTTGTTTACTTCACACTGCCTTTTTGGCAAGATAGCATGAAGCTAGGCCAGTCTGGGGCGATGCAAATTCACTATTACCTGTGGCAAATTCAGGCCTATTTTGTCGCCAAACGATTGAATCAGGAGATTGGCTTTGATGTGATGCATCACGTTACCTTCGTGAAATATTCCGCGCCCAGTTTGATATCACTTTTACCCGTTCCCTTTATTTGGGGATCTGTTGGCGGCGGAGAATCGGCCCCATCTAAGTTTTGGAAAGATTTTAGTCTGCGCGCCCGCAGCTACGAAATAGCACGAGATGTCGTTCGCACGATCGGCCAAAACGATCCGCTGGTCGGCTTGACTATTCGTAACTGCGCCGTCGTCAGAGCCACTACGGACGATACAGCCGAGCGCCTTTACAAAATGGGCGCTAAACAGGTGGATATTGTGCCAGAAGTCGGATTGCTAGACGAAGAGATTGAAGAACTGCATCAGTATCCGCTACCGGCATCACAGCCAATTCGATTTATTAGTATGGGCCGATTGCTGCATTGGAAAGGCTTTCATTTGGGGATTCGGGCTTTTTCCGCTGCCAATTTGTCAAATGCTGAGTACTGGCTGATTGGTGATGGAGCAGAATTAGAGAATTTACAGGCGATCGCACAAGAATGTGGTGTAGCGTCACAAGTGAAACTTTGGGGCCGACTACCCAGAGAAGAAACGCTAGAAAAGCTGGGCGAAAGTCATGTTTTAGTGCATCCGAGTCTGCATGATTCTGGCGGTTGGGTCTGCATTGAAGCAATGGCAACCGGAAGACCCGTCATATGCCTAGATTTAGGCGGTCCGGCTATCCAAGTCACCGAAGACACCGGATTTAAGATTGCCGCTCAAGAGCCGGATAAAACGATCAGCGATATGGCAGAGGCCATGAAAAAGTTAGCTGAAGACCCCAAGCTGCGGGTACAAATGGGCCAAGCAGGACGTCAGTTAGTGGACGAAAACTACAGCTGGAAGGTCGTCGGTGAACGCCTAGATATGCTCTATCAGCAAACGGCGAAAGCTTCTCTAAGCGTAGCAGCCCCTTAGAAAAGCAACACCTTAGAAAAGCAGCATCCTAAAGCAATAACATATTAAGTCCACATCAAAGGCACATCCACCGGTTCTATCTTTCAAAATTGAGAAAAGGCTCCCTTTCAAATGCATGTACTCATTCCTGTTTTGCATCGACCTATAAAACCGACAGGGGTTTGTAGACATGCCGTTAACATAGCTCAATGCCTAGCCGAGACCAATGAGGTGAGTCGGGTAACGCTGCTGATTGGCGAATGGCAAAACGAGTACTTTGAGCAGTCATTCAATCTGGATTCTCCCAAAATTCAGACGGTGAGTATTGTGGTTAAGCGAGGTGCAGCTGCTCGCAACATTTGGTATCTCAACGGACTGCCCAAAGTTGCCAACAAACTGAAACCAGATATTATTCACATGTCATTTCCGTTTCCCTTTTTGCGCAGCCGCTTCGAAGCCCCGATTGTCTGTAGTAGCATTCACGATCTCTATCCTTTCGAATATCCAGAAAACTTTGGCTACCCGCAGGTATGGTTCAATCAATGGTTTCTGAAACAGAGCATCAACAGCAGTGATGGCTTGGCTTGCGTTTCAAAAGTGACGTTAGATAAGCTCCATCATTTTTTTTCTAGAAAAGATAAGGATTTAGAGAAAGAAGTCCAAACACAAGCAGTCGTTTATAACTATGTGGACTTTAGCACTGTAGAACTTCAGCGACCCGCTACTATAGACACCGAAACCTATAAACCTTTTATCCTTTCTGTCGCACAACATCGGAAAAACAAAAATTTGGATCTGCTGATTCGCGCCCACAAAGCATTGATAAAAAGCGGCAGCGTTTCTGCTGACGCTCAGCTAATTTTGGTTGGCAGTAATGGTCCTGAGACAGAAGGACTCCATCAGTTAGTAGAGGCGCTTGATTTGAGATCACAGGTCATCTTTCTCTCTGCACTTTCAGACGGGGAACTATGCTGGCTCTATCAGAACTGCGAGCTGTTTGTGATTCCATCCTCTACTGAAGGCTTCTGTTTACCGTTAGTAGAAGCCTTAGCTTGGTCAAGCAAGGTCGTTTGTTCAGATATTCCTATTTTCCAGGAAGTGGGAAGTTCAAGCTGTACCTATTTCGATGTAGCAACTGAATCTGCCACAATCTTGAGTGAAACGATGAAAGTAGCGATCTCAGCCAAACAACCTACTGATATCTGCCCAGACCTTCGCTTCTCTAAAGGACATGTGGCCAGGCAACTGCTTACTTTCTACACATCCATCAACAAATCTCATGGGTAAATCTCACTGCATATCTTGTTTTATCAGCAAGCGTCCATTTGAAGTAGGATGCCAACAAGCCTATGACTGAGCGTGTACTAAAGTCGACAAAGCAGGGAACGCTCAGAAATTCCGCGCTGGTTTTATTTGCATTTGCTACCGCCTTCTTCCCTCGCCTCTTCACATCGTTCGGTGCCCCTGCAGTCATCAACTTCGCTCACTTTGGTGCAATTCCGCTCGCATTTGGCATTGCGGCATTGACTACTCGCATCAGAAATCGCCAGCAAATTAGCATTTTTTGGGAGATCATTGGCGCACTAGCCGTTTTACTGACGGTCACTGTCATCAGCGCTTTCTTGAACGACGCTGGGATCGTCAATATTTTCCTACAGTTCATGTTTCAAGCAGAGCCTTTTTTAATTTTGCTCTGCATCATAATCTTGCCGCTGATGGGAAGGCGGTTAAAGAATTTCAAGCTTTGGCTACTGGGATTTGCTGGATTTAATCTGTTGTTGGCAATCACGCAATCTATTCTGATGCCAATTGGAATCTATCCCAAGCCACAAGGCGGTACACTGCAAGATAATATAACCGGTGTCTTTGGCGGCGGCGGCGGCAGCGCTGCCAACTATGTCTCTTGCACCGTCTCTATTTATTTCGCCATTTATTTCTACACAGCTTTTAAGACCGTTCCCAAATGGATACGAATTAGCATTCTCCTCGGCGCACTCTATCAAACCCAAGCATCGGACTCCAAACAAGTCTTCCTGGGCCTATTTATAGGATGGATACTGCTGACATTTTCCAAATTTGACCAGCCTGTTAAGCTTCTGCTCTATCTGGCAGGCATCATCATTATCCTTCTTTCCTTTGCCTGGGCTGTCCAACATATAGAATCTGAAGCTTTAGCACCTTACCAAAACTGGGTCTATAGAGACATTTGGGGAATAGACGGAGAAGCTGCTCAGACCATACTAGCAGCTGTCAGCTTCGTGCCGTTCTACTACACAAACCCACTGAACTGGCTATTCGGACTGGGGCCTGGTCACACGGTCACTCGATTAGGTGGGTGGGTATTACGAGACTATCAATCACTGCTGCAACCTTTGGGAGCCACTATCCATCCGGCCTCTAGTGACGTTTTTCTAGTCGTTAAAGAGGGGTTTCTGGCAAAAGAGTCTACTATCTTCTTCCCACTATTTACCTGGGCAGGCATCTGGGGAGATTTGGGTGTCGTTGGTTTAGCTAGCTATTTGTATATTTGCTCCATCGTGTGGCGCAGGGTTTGCGTGGATGACTTTTGCAAGTTTCTCCTACTTTCCACCGCATCTTTAGGATTTATCATTACTCAAATGGAAGAACCTGGACAAGTTCTGACCGTTGCGGTTTTAATTGGATTGCGTTGGCAAGAAGTTAAAGAAAAAGTTTCACTTAAAAGTCTTCAGAAAACTCGTTCCAGCGCATCGTAGTCCCTATTTGTTTTCAAGTGTAAACTCGTTGCACTTGAAAAAATCCTAACAACTACAGGGATTGCTCTCCCGTGATTATTGGAACTATTCGATAATCTACGCTTTGCTTACACTAATACTCAAACTGACAAACTTTGCTGTAGCCATCTGTTAATACATCAGCGGATGGCTACAGCAATAGAACCAAGCAAGGACTAGACGAAATCAAAAACAGCACTATTGAGACTGAGTTTTTGATTGCCGCCTTTTTGTGAAATAACACCAATCAGTTCATTTTGACCTGATGTTTTGAGGAGAATAGAAGTATCTCTGCCATTACTATTAGGAGAAACACCTAGCACGTAGTTGCTAGCTTGTCCCTTGAGCTGGATTGTATCGCCTTCTTGCAGATTAAAATCCTGCAAGAAGGCATAATCTGTAGTACCTGCAGTGCTAGCATTGCCATCATTGTAGAAAACTTTAGAGGCATTGCCCAGAACAAAAGTGTCAGCACCTTTCCCCCCTCCTAAGATATCTTGCTCGCCCTGTCCTGGCAAAGCGGCGTCTACTTTTACACCAACAAGGGTGTCATTACCTTTATTGCCAAACACTTTGTCATTTCCAGCACCAGCTGTAATACGGTCATCACCTTTGCGACCTCGTAGTGTCTGGCTCTGGCTATTACCGAACAAGTTATCATTACCTGAAGTCCCCTTGACATAGCCGTCCTCGCCTAGATTAGGCGAAGTCGGGTTAGATGGCGGTGTCGGCACTAGGGGAGGTTGAGGGGCAGGAGGCTTGGGAGGGTTCAGAGGAATAGTTGGCGAGGATGGAGGAGTTGGACCATCAGGTCCGGTAGGCTTAGAGCTGAAGAATTGTTTAAGCTTACTGATATTACCTTTAGCATCGCCTGTGAGTGCGTAATAAACCATACCCGCATCGGAAATATCGGCCTTGCCAGCAGCCTGCATGCGATCATAAGTCCATTTCAAATCTGAGTTGCCGCTACTTTTCATCCACGACCAAGGTCTAAAATCTTTATGGGTACTGAAGCCACCATTTTGATCTGGAATATCCACAAAGCTCACGCCCAGTTTTTCTAAATCGCTACGAGTACGACCACGGCCGTCACCAACGTTGTTGTCATTAATGCTAGAGTGCGAAATCACTTTTACCAGTGAACGCTTATTGACATTGGCTAGCTCTACAGCCTGATAGATAGATTCCATTGGACCAGCAGCTATAATGTAAAGGGGATCCTTGGAAGAAGAAGCATTGATAGCATTGGCTAAATGCCGTGTTGCCGCGTTGCTATCGCCTTGTTTGCTGTGTTCTTGAGACGCATCAAAAAATGATCTACGATCGAATCCCATGCGAGTCGCGCTACCAAAGGCACTTTCGCGCATCTGCTCGGCTTTCGCGTTTGGCTTTTTCCAAATTTGAGAGTTTACATGGTAGTGAACCAGACTATCTTGCAAACCAGCGTGAGCGAGCATCGCTAAGCCAGCAGGGGTTGCACCAATATCATCGGGATCGGCGTTGCCATCAGCACTGTAGGCAATCCGTTGGAAGTTCAAAGCGAAATCTTGACTCATAGTAATTAGAAATCCTGTATGTGAATGGTGACTGATGGTTTTGTAGATACGGTTGGGGCGGTTGGAGACATACCTGATAGAACCGGAGAAGAAAGCGGAGCTATCCGGAGGCTACGTAGACAACATTTAAAGATCCTTCTTGGCGTGAAGTAGATGACACACAATCAGATCGAGTTTCCAAACCAAGTGTCAGACAAAATTAAATGCGGTGCTCTGCAAAGTAAGACTCTGAGGACTCTGAACAACACTAATTAATTCAGATTCTCCATCCTGTTTCAGGAAAATGCCTGTAGCCTCTGTCTTTCCTAAGGAAACTTTTCTTAGCTGATAGTTGCTGGCCTTGCCGCGAAGCTGAATTTTGTCGCGATGTTTCTGGTTGAAGTCCTTGATTAGTGCGTAGTCTTCGCGACTCAGTTGGTTATTGATTCTATCGCTGTAGAAGACTTTTTCCCGGTTGCCCAAAACGAAGACATCACGGCCAGCTCCCCCTACGAGAACATCTCTCTCTTTCGTTCCAGGGCGCTGATCGCTAGTATCCACCCCAATGAGGATGTCATTGCCATTACTACCTTTTAGCGTGTCGTTCTGACCACCACCGAGTAATAAGTCGTTGCCCGCACCAGCAATGAGGAAATCGTTGCCACCGCCGCCATAGAGGCGATCATTGCCACCCTTAGCTTTTATTTTGTCATTGCCACTGAAGCCTTTTAGCCATTCACTACGGTTGGTGCCACTAAGCTTATCTTTACCTGAGGTGCCAGAAATCAGAGGCAAATTGGTATTAGGAAAGCTCGGATTAGGCTGTGAGGGGGCTAGCGGTTTGGGTGTCGGTGGTATCGGCGGTAATGGCTGAGATGACGCAGCAGAGCCGATAGCCTCAAAGGCACCAATATCAACTCGACCGTCACGCTTAGACCTTCGCTGATCGAGCAGTGGAGCACCTCCTTTAATGCCCGCATTAATAGCAGGACTATTAGAGCGTAACGGATGCACAAAGGTGCCGTTGATATTTTTGAGCGCATCCAGTCGTGGATCGATAACCTTACTGCCTGCCAGCGCTTTCAAGGCCTTTTTGTTAAGAGAGAATTCGATGTTGCCGCCACCATCAAGGGCTTGGAAACCTACTTGGTCTTGTCTGCGGTCACGCACCGCCGTATTAAAAGCAACGATCGAGTTCTTCAATTTAATGGCGCGGCTTCCCTCACCGTCGTACCACAGCGCTCCATTTGCCCGCCCAGAAGAATTGTAGACAATCGTGGAGTTAGTGATGTTGACAGGATTCGATTTCGTATTGAGGAACATCGCACCACCTGCATCATCACGAACTCCATTGCGAGAAAAGGTACTGTTGACGATATTGATTGGCTGTCGCTTTCCGTTCAGCCACAAAGCGCCGCCCTGCTTAGTCGCTGTGTTGTTCGCAAAGCTAACATTGAGGAGATTAATTCCCATGTTAGATTGCAGCGCTCCCCCTCGGGCTTCACCATTTTTGTTCAAAGAAACTCTGTTTCTTTGAAAAATTGTATCTTCAATGACGCTTTTATCTTTTCCATAGCCATACAAAAACAGGGCACCGCCGCCGCCTTCTGCCTTGTTGTCTTCAAAGCGGCTACCTGTAATCGAGAGTGTTCCACCCACGGTAGGCCTAGCGGGACCAAAGGGATTGATGCCATCGGTAAAGATAGCGCCACCACCCCCGGATTTGGTGGCGCTATTTTTCGCAAAGATGGAGTCTTCAATAGTGAATTTGGTAGTTGAGTAGCTGTAGATGGCCCCACCGTTGAAACCTTTGTTGTTGGCAAAGGTGCTGCCTTTGATGGTGAGTTCTGAACGAGATTCGGTTGCGATCGCGCCCCCACTAAACCCTGAGAACTTAGACGTTAGCGTACCATCATTACCATTAAAGGTACTGTTCACAATCGTGACCTTGGCCAGATGGCCAACTCTCAGACCACCCCCCAGTTCTGAGGTATTATTCAACACAAGCACATTATTTAGCGCTAAGGTGCTACCTTGCTTCGCTTTAATGCCACCGCCCGCACCGTTTGTCTTGCCATCAGCAACCGTAAGATTCTTTAGCGTGGCTGTCTTGTTCTTTTCAACTTGAATAACCCGGCTAGCCTTCCTGCCGCTGATCTTGAGGCCAGGCGCATTGCCACCATCTATAGTTAACGTTTTCTTAATTTCTAGCTGTCCGCTGGTCAGCGAAATCACCTTATTTGCTAGCCCACTAGCAAATCTAATGGTGTCACCATCTGTGGCAGCATCAATCGCATTTCGCAGAGATCCACTTCCCCGATCAGCAGTCGTTGTAACTATAATAACTCCCATTTTTTCCTTAGTTATGAGCAATTGAGGCCAGCACACAAGCAACAAGGTTGAAGGGCCTTCTCACAAATGAGCAATATCTCACTAAACAGCAGCGTCGAAACCATACCGACGCTGCCGCATTAGAATCAAACGAAGTTAAATGCAGCAGAATTAAGATTGAGGTCATTCTTTCCGGTAACAACCGCAATCAACTCATCCTTACCCTGACCAGCTTTCAAGAAGATCCCAACATCTTTCGTCTTACCAATCGGTGCGGCCCCCAATCGATAGTCACTAGCTCGACCACGCAGCTGAATCGTGTCGCCCGCATTGTGGTTAAAGTCTTTGATAATCGCTAGGTCCTCAACACCAGCCGAACTCAAAATACCATCGTTGTAGTACACCTTCGATTTATCTCCTAGCAAGAACTTGTCAGCACCTTGCCCACCAAACAAGTAATCCAATTCGGCCCTGCCAGGTGCCGCAATCGTAGTATCCACACCAGCAATCACGTCGTTTCCTTTCTTACCATCAACAATGTCGTTACCTGTGCCGCCAAAGAGTTTGTCGTTACCACCATCGCCTAAGATCTGATCGTCTCCAGAGCCCCCTCGAATAACGTCATTGCCAGCACCGCCGAGTAGTCGATCCTTACCGCCCTCACCATCAACAACATCATCCCCCTTGCCTGATTTAACAAAGTCGTTACCACTACCAGCTCGAATGGTATCGTTACCAGAGTTACCACTAATGAGATTATTTTGATCATTGCCAACGAGAACATCATTCCTTCTGGTCCCTGAAATATTAATTGGACCACCACCACCATTAGGCAATGGGATAGAGGGATTAGGCCCACCCACTTTGACATTGATCGTTTGAACAGTTGAATTGGTAGCACCAAAACCATCCCAAACCGTCAGCTTCACTTTTTTCTGACCAGCCTTGTCAAAACGCTGGTTGATGACGCGTCCCCATCGGTCGATCTTGTTATCGCCATCAAAGTCCCAGCCGTAGCTAGCAATTCCTAAATTCGACTGCGACTTTGATTGAGGAATATCGATATCAAATGACTTACTCGCATCAAATGTAACTTTTGAAGGCCCCATAGCTGCTGTTGTAAAACCAGCTGTTGGCGCTGCATTCTTCGAAAAAGCAGGTCCAAATTCAGTATTAATGACCTTAAAATAGTCGGAAAAGGCAATGGGCTTATTATCCTTTAAGGAAAACAGGTGCTGACCATTGTTAGCAAAATAGCTATTCTCAATGCTCGATGCCGTCTGCTCTGTCACAGCAAACTTATCCAACGGCTCTTTCACACCGTATTCAAAACCCTCAACACGAAGGTTTTTCATCCGGATATCCTTACCTAGCTGGTTGGTTGTGATACCAAAACTATTGTTTTCACCCTCACCGAGCAAAAGACCATTCTCAAAGTCTATTTTGGTGCTGTACAAAACATCGACGCCTTTATACTCGATATTCCACAGCTTGAAATTTTCAATTTTAGTGCGAATATCGTTAGAGCGCTTAAGCCTATCATCTCTCACACGGCCCCAAACAATAATGCCTTCGTCAGCGTTATAGCTTTCAAACCCAGTAAACTTAAACAAAGGAACCTGAGTTACATCAATCGTATCTTTTCCACCTGCAAGTGGCTGCAAGTACTTAGGCAGATTTTTGGTCTTAATTTCATTAATGGTCCTGGCTTTTTCACCACCATCACCGCCACCGAAAAGATTGATGCTCGCCCCGGCAGCACTAACCGCGACATTACCGCTCATACCCACCTGGCCAGCACCCTGAACCCAGTACCCTTCACCTTGGACACCCATGTCAAAGTTGTCTATCCGGGCTGAGGCAGGGCCATATCGGGTTAGCCCTCTGGTTTGTGTAGATCCCGTCGTCTTAATTGTAATATTGTTAGTCCACCAGCCAATTTCATTACCATCTTCGGCGGCAATACCAGTACCTACAACATCAAAGACCACATTACTGTCCAGCAGCGCATGGCTATCGTGCTGCACCATGCCCCATCCGGGACTACCAACAACCGCATTACCTCTGGCAACAGCGCGCACACCGTTGATATCCTCAGCACCCGTACGATGGAAGTGAAAAGAGTAGCGGCCACGAACATTCGTACCCTTGCCAACCCGCCCGTCTCGATTTCGACCAATGTCATCGACGAGCTTATCCTTGTCGCTGCGACCTAAATTATAAAAACCAGCATTTTCTACAATCACGTCTGGATTATGCATAAACATGACATGACCGCGCTGTTGAATGGGGGTCTTGTCAGCATTTGCCGTCTCGAAAACAATGTTGCGCGATGTGTTCGCAACATAGAGATTCAGTTTATCTTGGAAACCCGCAGGGCGCGTGTGGTCGAAACGCAGTACGTTTTTTGCTCCAGACTTTATATCGTTGTTTGTAAACTTGACAACTTTGCCCTGAATAGACGTAATCGTCAAAACCTCATCTTGAAACTTGGAATTATTGGCATGTGAACCACTATTGCTTTTGCTAGTGCCCCCCAAAACGAGCTGGTCGCCGACCCGCCAGCCCTTAGGAAGAGTTTTCAACAACAGCTGACTATCACCAGCTTTCGCATCTTTTGCCAACGTGACAAAATCAGCTTTGTCCTGACCATAGATTCTTACTTTGCCATGCGTAATTACGCCACGTCCAAGTAAGGTAGGATCCTGCGTTTTATCGATTGCTTCACTGCCATCAATAACAATTTGAGCAGTCTTGTCAGCTTGTATGGGATTAGCTGCCGTTCCAATTTGAAGATTACTCTTTGTATCAGTGATTAGCGTATCGACAACAAGCTTAGTATTCTTATTACTAGCAAACTGAAGAGTTCCATCTACACGGACAATTTTGAGCCTTTGATCGCTCTCTCCGTTATAAGAGACAGTCTTACCGTAAGGGATAAGGACCCTAGCACCTGTAGGAGGAACTTGCTTAGACTCCCACGTGTTCGGGTCAAACCAAGCACCGCTTCTAGTAGCGATATGGGTAGCCTCTCCATGCGGAAGCAGATTTAGAAGCGCTGTGTGCTCCTTCAGTTTCACTGGATTGCCGCTATGAGCTGAACCACTGTGCATTGAATTATCACCATGTCCACCGGTATGAGGTGCGCTATGTGATGCTGTTGTCTGATGGTTTTGCATATCCATTCTTCAATATTATTTCGCTGGAAGTTATCGACAAAGTACGATCCAAAATCTCCGAAAGAGAGATTGGTAGATGACCCGTAGCTTTGTCTGATACGCCTTGTGCTGAGTTAGCCAATACTGACAAAGACTACAAACTTAATAAAATGCACATTTGATAACATGCACGTTCGAAGATGTACTATGTAAGACTAGGCAAACTCATCACTCAGAAGCAGCATCGACATATCATCCTGTGAAAGACGGAGGCTATAAGTTCAACTACGCAGGCTACAAACAAGAGAAACTGTGCGAGTCACATACGCTCTATAACTAACCTTGACTTAGACGACTCTGCTGTCAACAGGCTCGATATCATTCGCATAGAGAAAAGCCATACAGTACAGCTAACGTAAACTAAATGATGTATCTGCTTTCTAATAAGGAGTAATGTGTAATACCTCGCACTAAACTGCACCTCTCTCACATATATACTTAATGATTGTGTAACCGCGAAGCTCACCACTGCATTACCCATCCATCTGCGTTCCTGCTTTCTCTAGTAAGGCAGGGTGAGAGAAACTAAACTACCCACAGAGACAGCTAACTACCTTCAGAACAAGACTTGCAGGAATGCCTTGTTCTGAAGGAGACAGAGGCTTAGGTAAACTACTGACATTACTCTCTGACTAGGTGGCTACCACTCGTGAAATGCAACCTACTGAACTCGGTCACCGCTATGCCTCGCTACTGTCGCTGAATCTACGTCCAAGAAACTAGTCCAAAAGCATAACTGGGAAAAACAGCTACTGCCAAGGACGTTAAAGCCTCAACACTTACACTGGACCGATAGTAACTCGATTTCTCCCTGTGTAAAGGAACTATGTAATTGGAATCTGAAAATCCAAGAAAGACATGCATTGAAAAAAGTTATCAGGATAGATAATTGTTGAAATCTTTCAATAAATATTCCGGGTTTCAAACACATGGTGCAGAATAAATTATAATAATTTTCGATATAGTTGAGGCTATTATGTATTTTCAGGCACAAGAATTTATAGGCTTCAAGACTCTCTCAGCAAAAGTTTCAGAGATTGTGTTAACGCTCTTCAATGACTCTAGGCAGAGGAAATAGAAGGAGAAGCCCTGAAAGGCGCTCCCTGAAACTGGTTCATCAGTTCAATGAGTCTTTCAAAGCCGAGCTCTAATTCAGGAATTGGAAATTCAGGAATTGGAAACACCTGCTGCCAAGGTCTTAGCAGATTGGCGCTGACCC
>ERZ1740058.135-NODE-135-length-63370-cov-7.117871_pt1 | contig 63370 bp, 53 predicted proteins | sample MGYA00581745_ERZ1740058 | MGnify/ENA primary metagenome ERZ1740058 (study PRJEB43018, sample SAMN04849742) | marine metagenome | isolation source: floating plastic debris | place: Pacific Ocean | collected 2008-08-30 | study: EMG produced TPA metagenomics assembly... | reverse complement strand
TTGGATCATTATGCTCCTCATCTAGTGACAGCCATGCCACCGGCTGTTCACAGACCGAAACCCATTCGCTGAGCAAAGTTGTTTTGCCAAAGCCCGCAGCGGTAGAGATGAGGGTTAGTTTGCGGTGCAGACCTGCATTCAGTCGTTCAATCAGGCGCGGGCGCAGCACAGTATTGGGCCGCAGTGGAGGGATATACAGTTTGGTCGCTAAAATCGGCCTGTACATTACCTGAACCATATCTTGCCATTGCCCTGGGGAAACAAGGGGGTATAGCCTAGGGCGAAGTTTGCATAACTATTAATTCAACGTCAGATCTCCTGTATACCCCCCTTAACTGGAAGCTTAAACGTCAAGGTTGATGGATGAACTACCCCTTTTACAGAAGTTATCTGTCAGATCTGCTGCATAAGTCCGTAGAAGCAGGATGTTATATGTCATATCTAAGGACTCAAGTAAAGTAATACAGCTAGTTTGCTGTATAAGTGCCTAGATATCGCTTATCACCGCATCTAAAATAGGTCACTACAGCGATCGCCCCGCCTACTCGACCAAGCAGAGGCAGCGATTAGACTGGAGCACTTGAGCTGGTTGAGGGACAATGACTGCAACATAAAAGTAGAACAAACTTCGATTGCGTGACTTAATCAATACGCGGATAGCAGGGCAGCAACAGCCACCTAGTGTCAAGGTCAGTTTGCGATCACGCCGGCTGTAGCATGTACCAAAAACGGCCAACAGTATCCAGCCGGTTTTGGTACTATCTGACAGAACGGTAAAAAAATGGCTTTTTAGGCTATATTTTTGTGCCAAAAGTTGTTTCATCATCAAAGTGTCAAAAGTATAGGCGCTTTGCAAGTTTTGGAACAGTGCAAATTGGATATGCCCGAGTTTCGACTGCTGACCAAAATATGGAGCTGCAAACGGACGCTTTGAAAGAAGCAGGCTGCAAGAAGATTTTTAGTGATCGCGGGGTGAGTGGAACCAAAGCCGAACGCCCTGGACTAGAAAAAGCGCTTGGGCAAATCAGAAAGAAAGATGTGCTGGTTATCTGGACGTTAGATCGTTTGGGTCGTTCTTTGAGCGACCTGCTGAGCATTGTCGAATACCTGAAAGAACGAATCGCACCCCACACTTTTTTCTCTCTAAATTGACCGCATCTCAGGCATGGAAACCATTTGGGAGCTTAAATGAGTTCTATAGGTCCATGTCCTTACGAGTACAGTACCCCGATGGGTACTGTACTCGCACGCAGTATTTCCCAGAATGAATGTCTCGGTTTGAAGGGATTGTTGTTGCGCATATGAATGCGCAGTTCAAGAGATGGCCTTCAGCCCGAACACTTTGTTCAATGAATGATTAATTAAGGAGATAACAAAATGAAAATGACGATGAAGAGTGTACTCGTCTCAGCTCTAGTTGTGATGACCCCAGTAGCCAGTCTCTTTCTGAGTGCCAGTGATGCGACGGCGCAAGTGCGCCAGAGTTCATCTAGCCAGGAGCTTTCAGATCGTCCAGCTGATGATGATGAGGGCGACCCGGAGCAACCTGTTGAGTTTTCCACGGTTGAACCAACCAGACAGGAGCAGGTGAATGATACCGGTAGTGAGATGCCTGCTGATAACCCCTGGATCATGCATTGTCTAACTGAGCATGATGCTGGTGAAGACATTGACAATTGTCTAAACGACGGCGGCCTCTAGCTCTTTGCTGGAAGGGGTAAGCACTGTGCTCGTCTGCTTGTTTGCAGAACAACAGCGTCTATTCCTTCCACATATGCCTAAAGACAAACGAGAGAGGAAGGGGCCCCTTCCTCTCTCGTTGCCAAAGCCAAAAGCTTGATTGTACGTGCGATTACCATTCAACGGCTTGTGTTTTCGAGCATGGAATATGCGATCGCAATCTGTGATCTAAGCCAGTGAGCAGCAGACCCCCTGACAAAATTAGTTGGATGACTCAACGAGTTTTCGACGTTTCCCGCACTTTTTTCCGCTCTCCAGAACGGACGATGGCTAGCTTAGCCGCAGCACGTGCGCGTGGTCGTAACGGTGGCCCTCCGAAAGCGCTAGATGAGAGCTAGGTGAAGGTTGCGATTCCCTTGGAAGGTTCGCCATCGCACTGATCGAAGCAGGTGAGCTGGCGATCGATGAGATCTGTACACAAATAGGTTGCTCGCGTTTTACTTACTATCGACAAGTAGCTCACAATAAAAAAAGGACTCCGAAGTATCGGTCGAGATAGCTTAGTGGTTTGCAGTCTGCCATAAAACCGTCATGCCATGAGATGCGCCAGAGAGTGGAACTGATCTAGGTCGCTCAAGTATCCTCTTAGAAGCTTACTGCCATCTTTGATAGAAGCAAATGCAGTCTACTAACTTACTGGACAGTGCGAAGTTTTTCTTTTTGAACCGCGATTTTCTAATGGAAACGCTACGCGGTTACCTACAACGAGCGTTGCCAATGCTTCAACCAGTTCAATTATGGAACTCTACGCCCGGATAGAGAAAATTCTGCATAAACTACGTCCCACCTTCAGCCGAGAAGTGCCGTTTGAATGGTTTGTGCTGTTGATGTGGGGCCTGCTATTGAGTCACCAACCATCCGCAGTAACCAGCTATGTGAACTGCTAGGGCTGGATGAATCCTACTACGGCAAGGGCGCTGCACTGGTTTCATTCCAAGGCATTCAGGATCGATGAAGTCTGCCAGTGCTGTCTTGGTGAGCATTCCCTAGCGCCGCAAAGCGACGCGGGGTCTCACCGCTGGGGGCGTTGGCTCTCATCGCAACCCGTAGCTCAACGTTTGCAAGGCCAACTCGTTTATCTCGGCGATGGCATAAAAGTCGGCAAGGAAGGCCGCAAAATGCCGGGTGTCAAGCTATGTCATCTTGGCTGCCTATTATGTGTCGGCCGAGGTGTTGAAACCGTTTCGAAAAAAGGGGTTACATTTAATCAGTCGAGCGGCGATTTCCACCGTTGCAAATACGGCATTTTCAGCCCATCTGAGTATGCGTGGGCCAGGTTGTCCTAGAATCTGGGGTTCTGAGGTGAAACTCAGAGATTTATTTGCCCAGATTGAGTCCTGCTCGCAAGTTGGCGTTTGGCTTTATGGTCAATGCCAAACCGTTATCAGTGCATTAACTTCTATTGGGACGCTCCTGATGAATTAGTGTTGTTTGTTCTGACGCAACTACCCAACGGCAAGCAGATTATCCTTCTCTCTAGTGACACCACGCTGACCGGAGCGCAGTTGATTGAAGCCTATGGCTGGCGATTCAACATTGAGGTGTCAGCTTTCGCTCATTAGTTCAGTTGCTAGGCGGCTTTGACTATCGCTTCTGGCTACGCTTGATGACCAGAGCCGCTAGCTGGCCAAAGAACCTAGTCCTAGCTGACTTTGATACTGATTTCCAGGCGAAGGTTTCCATTAAAGTCGAAGCATTTGTTCACAGAGCATCTCCAAAGGAGAAACGGTTTGTCAATCTCAATGCCATTGCCTTAGGATTTCTGCAAGTGCTGGCTCTAGATCTGCCTAATCTTGTTTGGGGGCATTTTCCTCAATGGTTTCGGACGCTGCCAAAGCATGGTTTACCTAGTGAGCAAATTGTGCGGATGGCACTTCAGCATCTACAGCCAACGGTTTTAGCTAAACGTAGGCTCACTCTACTTCTTGCTAAATTACTACAACTAAATTCAAGCCACCTGAGACACAGCAACAACCGACTTTAGCCGCCTAATTCTTCAACAGAAACTTCGGACTGTCCCGCTAAAAGATCTCAAGGATTTTAAGGCATTCCAGCTAGCACTTGCGTTTACTGGACTTCGGTGAACGATTTTGATATTAGACCCCACATATGGCTGTCAGCTCCAGTGCAATAGATTGTTATACATCCTCTGCATATGAGTATGGATACGGATAAAGGTCAGAATCGTCAATCTGAGTCGTTACCATAGAACGGTTGCGAACCAATTCAATCATTGAAGAGCGCGACATATCAGAAATTGAAACGGTTGAGTCATTGAGCGAGTGGTGACCATCAACATTAAAATGATACCGACCCTTAGTTCGGTAGTCACGGCGATGAGCGGTCCGCCACTGCGAGTTTTGCCCCCCACCATGGGATTGGTCGTTGTACGGTCGATCTTTACGACGATACGTCCAGTACAGAGTGCTTGATTCAGCGATTTCTTTGATGATGTGCATCCTGCCAGCAGATACAGAAACACCGCCACGACAGAAGACCATATCACCTAGCATGAAGCACGGCCATTGAACGTTGATGAGTTCGACTGGCTCTCCGCTTCGTTCAGTCTGTTTAGCCGATAGGATTTCATAGTAGAACGGGTGGTACTCTCTGACATCTGGAACGTGAAAGCCAAGTTGTTCAAGAAATAGCTGGACACCTTTGACCTCTGTGATTGGCCCTGGGTAGTCAGTACCATCGGCACGCCCTGACTGGAAGCGAAGCAACAATATCGACGTTACGCGAAACAGCGCGTAGAGACGGCAGAGATCTTCGTCAGTTGCGGCTGACCAGTTGTCGTTTGTTCGCCGCTCGAATTCGGTTACCCAGCAGAGTTCATCAGGGTTGTCATCTGGCCAAGACTCAAGGATATCGGTGTAGGCATCATGCCCATCGTATCTAAGCAAGGCGTGATATAGGTTAACGACGGGCAATTGGGTGCTGTACATGTCCCCTTTGATGTGTACCTATCTAGTAGGTCCTTGGGTATAAAGTTTCTGCCTGAATATAGCTGATTTTTGACTGAAACTAGCTAGATTGCCTGGGGCGATGGCAACGCCTTTCCTGTTTGCCATTTTCCTATATTTTTAGCGAACCGTGAGACTTTGGGAATTATTTTGAAACACCCCTCTCGGACTCGTTTTTCTATGGAAATTAGTGCACTGACCCGTTTGAAAAAAAATATTTTCAGATATAGCCTAGCTTCTATCGGATTACTCGCTTTTACACTGCCAGTCCAGGCACAGGTCATACCTGACAGCAGCCTTGGCACTATTAATACGAACGGCAATATTACCGGTGGTGTCACCACGTCTAATAGTGTTACTCAAAATCTCTTCCACAGCTTTCAAGACTTCTCACTGTCATCGACCGATACGGTCACATTCATCGCACCGAGCACCGTTGAAAACATCATCGCGCGGGTAACCGGCAGATCTCCCTCTTTCATCGATGGGACGCTGCAAATCAACAACAACACCAGCAACCTATTTCTCATCAACCCAGCCGGTATCACCTTTGGTGCCAATGCTCAGCTGAGACTGCCGAGTTCTTTTGTTGCTTCTACAGCAGAGCGAGCAGCGTTTCAAAACGGCTTCGTCTTTGATGTTGGTAGCCTGAACTCGCCGCCACTGATGACAGTAAGTGCCCCGATTGGTCTACAAATGGGCTCAGGGGCGATCGCAGTCAACAACAACGGTCATAACTTGATGCCTATTAATCCTTCCACCGGACGAAGGGGCCGGGGTTTTCTTCCTCATTTACAGCAGGGCGCCAGCACCGGTCTGCAAGTGCTACCCGGTAAAACGCTCGGTCTCTTTGGTAATGGCATCCAGTTCCAGGGAGGCGTTGTTACCGCTAACAGCGGCCATGTGGACATCGGCAGCGTCAGTGAAAACAGCTCAGTCCATCTAACCCCTACACCGCTGGGCTTCGTAGCTAGCTACCCACAAGCCAACGGTCAGGCCGATTTTCAGGATATTTCTTTTGCAGGTCGCTCGCTTGTCAATGTCAGCGGTGTGCCAACACCATTACCGATGCCCGGCACATCGCTACAGATTTTTACAACACCACAGGGTACGCTTCAAGTCACCGGAGACGACATTACGCTAACTGACGCTTCTGCGCTTTTAGGCCAAGCGGGTATCGCTGCGACCCAAGCCGGCGGAGATATTCGTGTGGCAGCGGCAGGAACACTCACCCTTTCTGGCAGTGAGGCCACCACCCATCTGCGCAGCGGCATCTTTAGTGAAACTATCGGGAACAGCCCTAGCGGTGATATTCATATCAAGGCTAATCAGCTAACGATTCTCGGCGGCGCGGCTATTAGTGGATCGACCTTTACAGGCGCTAACAGCGGCGGTATAGACGTGGATGTTGATCAGCTGCTTATAGAAGGGTTCAATGCTTTTAATCCGACGCTGAGTAGTGCGATCGCAACCATTGCTGCTAGCAGCACAGGCACATCAGGCAATATCGAAATCACAGAGGCCGAGCGGATTACACTACTCGCTGGTGGCAGCATTAGCTCACTCAACTTTGCCCAGGGGCAAGCTGGCAACCTCTTGGTAGAGGCCGACGACATCACCTTAAGCGGCAGAATTCAGCTCAGCGACATTCCCAGCTCAATTTCAGCCTCCAACTTTGGCCCTGGCGCGGCCGGAAATGTTGAGGTTATCAGTGACAGACTCACCATTGAAGATCAAGCTGTAATTGCGGCTTCTTCGATCACTGATGGACCTGCTGGCAGTCTCAAAATTACGGCCCATGAGCGGATAGATCTGCGAGCAGCGCTAACCGATCAAAGAAACAGCTTTTCAATTAATTCAGCGGTGCTGGGACCAACCGGTACAGAAAGGGCAATTTTCAATATCCCAGCCAACTTCGTGCCGTCAGGTGATGCGGGTAATATCGATATCAAAACGTCAGTGCTGAACCTGGAAGGCCCAGTGAATATCAATGTTCAAAATGACGGCTTGGGTAACGGCGGGCAGGCCCGAATTGTCGCAGATTCGGTCTTGCTAAGAGATGGCAGCAAAATTGGCGCACTGACGGCTAATGGAGAGGGTGGCGATGTAGATTTTCAAATTAGCGAACTGCTCATTTTAAGAAGTGGTAGTCAGCTAAATGTAGAATCTGGCGGTGTTGGTGATGGTGGCAACATTAGCATCAGCTCACCCGTTATTATCGCACTGGAAAATAGCGACATCATTGCTAATGCTGTCCAGGGGCGCGGCGGCAATATCAGCATCACTAGTCGAAGTGTCTTGGGCACAGAATTTCGCGATCGCCTCACATCCGAAAGTGACATTACCGCTAGCTCAGAATTTGGCGTTAGCGGCACTGTAGAGCTAGATACTCCTCAAGCCGACCCAAGCTCTGATGTGATCGCTTTGTCCACCACTACACTTAATCCTGACCAGCAAATTGCCCGCAGTTGCACCGACTCACTAGGCAACCATTTTATTGCTTCTGGACGTGGCGGCATTCCCATCAGCCCCCGTGAAGCGATCGCTGGCACATCGCTTTGGCGAGACATTCGGCGCTTACCTATGCACACTCACCAGGAGAGTGCTAGGCAACTGTCATCTGTTCAACAAGAGGTCGTTCACACCGAAGCGCCTCCAAAGGAGGCAACTCACTGGAGTCGAACAACCAACGGTGACATTCAGCTCATAGACGGCGGCTCAATACTGTCCCATACAGTAGCTTGTTTAAAAGCCGAGGAAGCAGTTAGCTAGTTCTGTGACGTTACATACATCTCAAAACATTTAAGTAATGAGACATTTTGTTGTACGAGTAGGTTTGAGTGAAGAAGTTACCTTCACTGGTTACTCAACGAAGCGTTGCAACGAATCGGCAGAAGGGAGACTTCGCTGCTAAAAAAACAGTAACGGTAGCTAGTAAAATTTCTATGGGAAGACCTGTCTAGCTACCGTTACAAGTCGATGCGCTGATAGCGCGATCTTTTATGTTTGGCTATTGAAGTGCTAGAAACGTAAATTCCACAAGAAACTGGGAATTTATGCCGAAGGCTAGTCAATCAAGCTCAACGGTGTTGTGAAAGAAGAGTTACCAGAAATCAACCCACTTACCACCATCGCCAGAGCGGCCAAAATCACCTTCAAATGCCCAGTTGATATAGCCGCCATCTCCTTTATTTTGAAATTTACCTCCTTCAAAAACCCAAACGCCATAGGGTATACCATGATAGTCAGCGCTTTCGTAGTGTACAACGCCTTCTAAGTCGTGCCAGTGGTCCTGATTTAGATTGAACACCATGACGTTATACTTCTGGTCGAAGCGATAGTAGACCTTGTTTCTAACGTCTTTGACGAAGGCATCGCGATTCTCTGCTGAATTGATAGCGTTGGCAATGTCCTCACCAACTTTGTTGATATCGAGACTGAGAGATGCCTCAGGACTTACTGGAGATTTTGCTCCTGCTGGATTAGTCAGTATTGGAGCTGCGCTAGTCATGACTGCTAGGAGGCTGCCAAGTGCGATGGTAGATACTTTTCGACTGAGTGTACGCATAATTGTTACCTGATGTGATCGAGCTAAGAGTAGATCGAGTAGTCGTCTCGACTCCCTCTTATGTTGGTAAGTAGATGATGCCTAAACCTACTCATGCACTTTGCCGAAATATCGTTTGTCAAGACATATTCATTGCTCTCATATCACGTAGATAGCCTTAGCTAACTGCACTGTGTCTTATTTGGCTGTGTCAAAACCTTCGCTTTTGGGACTATTGATTGATGACTTCTGGCCAGTTTTCGTTTGCCCTGGCAATGTTGCCAGGAATATCTCGCTGCCATCGCCTTTGAATACGGGCGTCATAGTTGAGATATAGTTTGCCGTCTACGATTTCCCAAGCATTGGGATCAACTGGTGCAGTGTATCCCTCGGCTACAGCCCAAGCGCAGAAGCCGCCGTATTGAGGCGCATACTGGTCAGGATTCAGGGCAAACACATCTCGATTTTCAGCGCTGGCAAATTGCCAAGTCGCATCGGCCCACTCGTAAGTAAAGTCAGCGCTGCCTGGAACGTAGCGATTTTCTGTGAAGTAAGCAACCGGGTCAGTGCCTCGAATAGCAACGCTGTCTTCAGTAAAGATAGCGAGTGGTAGCTCTTCTATTGATGAGGTTTCTATCACATCCGTACCAGATGAAAGCTGAGATGGAGAGTTAGTCTCTTCTACTGTCGGGTTAGATGTTGTTGTTTCGGTAGATGTTGAAACGGGTTGAGCGCAGCCAAACATCAGGCCTAATACTAAGGCAGAACTTGTTAGGGACAAGGGTAAGTGCATAGTTTATCCTCGCGAATCTAGCGAACACATTGAGATATGAATCTACTTATCGCAATGTATAAAATTGTCATCTCCAGAGTATTAGAAGACAATAAGAAAGGCGCATGGCGAGCGCCTTGCAGGTTTTTCTGCTCCTTGAGTTGAGTATCAGGGAGAGAGCTTACATGTAGGCTAGGACTGCAAATTTGACGGTCATTAATTTAATGGTAAGCATGACCTAACTGCGCATAGGCAGCTTTACCTGACGGCATCACCATCCGTGTCATAGACCATCTTTTCTCACCGTAGAGTGCCAGTCGTACACTAGGGTTTGTAAGCCGTCTTCCTCGCAAATGGTGTGTGAATAACTCATGTCAGACTTCAACAAGACGCGTTGAGACGCAAGATTTCCTCGGCTTGTGCATATGACGAGTAGTACCTTGTCCATGTCAGAGGCTAAGTACTCTGAGCTGTCTGTAGATACTGTTTTAGACGGAGTAGGCTAGCTGTTTGGCCCAGATTCAACGGCAGCAGTGAAACGCCTTCTAGCCGAGACTGCACCCAGCCATCACCCCACTGCCACTCGTGAAAGCCATCAATACTGCCGCTTAGCAAAAAGCGTACACCTTCTGAAGAAAGTAGCTCTACCTTGTGAGCAGTGGTCACTGGCCCAAGCTGACTTTCAAACACCTGTCCAATCACCAGCCGATTTCCTGTCATATCAGAAATCTCTAGCCGCTGTGGCCAAAGCCATTTCTTAAGGCGATTGGCCTGCGTTAAACTCGCCTCAATTTGAGCTGCACTTGCAGATATTTCAATACGCAGATTGCTGTGCTGATAAGTCCCAAACATAGAAGGGGAAAAGAAATAGAAGGATAAAGAAGTGAAAATCCCGCAAAACACAAAGCTTGCGGGAAAGGAATGCCTATGAGAAGGTAGCTGCGATCGCAGTTCGCTCTAAACAACAGAACGTAAAGCCCTAAACCGTCGCTATCTTTTCTGGCTGAAGAGTTGCCTCTGCTGGCAGCTCCAGACAGTAGCCCGCCCCATATACCGTCTTAATATACTGAGGATGACGCGGATCGGGCTCTAGCTTAGTGCGTAAGTGACGAATGTGAACTCGAATAGTCTCAATATCGTCGTTAGGATCGTAGCCCCAAACTTCCTTAAGAATTTCACTGGGCGATACGGTCTGTCCGTGACGCTGTAAGAGACAGTGCAGCAGCTCGAACTCCAAATGCGTTAGCTTGACCGTCTTGTCTAGCCAAATAGCCTCAAACCGTTCGGGAACCAGGGTCAGCGGTCCGTAGCTCAAGATTTCGCTGTGCTTGGCCGCCTGTGGAATGCGGTCAGTTCTTCTGAGCAGTGCTCGAACCCTCGCGAGCATTTCTTCTAGCTCGAAAGGCTTGGTCATATAGTCATCAGCGCCTGCGTTAAATCCGTCTACTTTATTCTGGGTTTCACCCAGCGCGGTAAGCATTAAGACCGGAATATCAGCTGTGCGATCATCCCTTCGCAGCCTCTGACAGACGGTAAAGCCATCTACCTTAGGAAGCATTAGGTCAAGCATTATCAAGTCAGGCACCATCTGGACCGCTAAGGCCTGACCCTTAATCCCATCGCTCGCCTGGCTAGTGTCGTAGCCAGCCATCTCAAGATTAATCGAGACAAGCTCTACAATGGCCGGATCATCATCGATGACGAGTATACGAGGCATGTTATGAAGGGGTGTTGCTATAGGACAAGGCTACCACTTCTATCCTGAGTAGTGTTTACATATGCTCACTACTGTTTACAAAACGCATGGATATGACGGCTTACCCATTGAAAGAGTGAAATATAACTACAATTATTGTACTTATATTACGTTACTTGGTCACGAAGCAGCCCGTGCTCTTAAGGTCAGCTTAATAATTCAGCAATATGCTTGCCCCATATCAATGTGCTTGCCCCAATATCTCGGCTACAGAGTGTTCGCTCCGCATAAAAGCATGCCCTGAATTGAACAGGCGGCGGTGGCGGTAGAAAGCTTTCAGCAGACCAAAAGCACATCAGCCCAGAAAATATCTTTCTAGGCAGCACTGGTTATTGAGTTAAAACTCCCCAGGTAGGATTCGAACCTACGACCAATCGATTAACAGTCGACCGCTCTACCACTGAGCTACTGAGGAATGCGAACTACATAGTACATAAGCTTGTGTTGCTTTGGCAAGATATTTTTCAGAGCTGTCCTAAAAATACTGACAAAATATCAGAAAAATGCCGAAAAGTACTGCCGCTACTGCTATGTGGGCCCACTTATTATACCTACCGATGTCCACTCTGAGTGTTCTTTTTCCGGAGGTGGTCCCATCAATATAGCCCTACGAAATATGGCACAACGAATCTAGACCAACGAATCTGAACTCATACGCCATTAGGCCTGTGGATTATTGCCCATCCTCATCTGGGTGAGCCGTGCCTGGACGTCGGGCGTCAAGTTCGCAAACATTCGCCCTGAGCGCTTGCGCTTTGGTTTCTGGCGACCTCGAACTTGCTTGCTGGACGTAATCACCTCTTGCTGTAGCTGAAGGGCGGACATGCCTTCTGCACCATAGCCAATCACGGTTTGACGGTGAATATTGTCAGAGGTCGCTACAATCAACCGCTGCGTGAACTTGCGCGCGTCGTTTCGAAATTTGGCGCAGGCCCTTTCTATGTAGCTATCAGCCGTTTGTCCGTAGCCGGTGTAATGAACGGACAGATGCCGGGTAACGGTTTCTTGGGAGGCGGGCGTAGGCTGTTCGTAAGCGTCAAAGACCGCCCAGGTTTCGTACTGTGTGCAGGCGCTGTAGTTCGCCAGCGATTCGATTAGTGCACCACGAGCCGCATCCAGCCCTTTTTTTTCTTTTATGCTGACCAGGTCGTTCCATGCGCCGACGATATTGTAAGCATCAACTAGCAAAATTGCCTGTGCTGGTTTCTTTGCCATAGCCTGAAGGTGCGTAAAATAGAAAAGGTGTAAACTTTCTTTATATTACGCGATTTTTACAGACCTTGTCTGTAGCCGATGTATCGGCTTCTACCTCTCTGGGTTCATTTCTGGGTTCATCTTGGGCCTTCTTTCCCGTTACTCTTTTTTCTTTTTTGTATTACTAGGAAGGGGTCAAATAGCTGGTTGTCATCTTTTGCTTCAGTCGCTGCGGGTCGCCTTGATCGCTAACTTTGCCACCTTCAAGCAGAAAAGCGCGATCGCAATAATCTAGCTCAGCCAATCGATGCGTCACCCACAGCGCGGTTAGTCCACGGCTTTTAACCAACGCCTGCACCTGCTCTACTAGGTCTATCTGGCTATCAGGATCTAGCAATGCTGTCGGTTCGTCTAATAGCAATATTTCACAGTGCTGTGCGATCGCCCCTGCGATCGCCACTCGCTGCTTCTGTCCACCACTTAAGGCATAAATCGGTCGCCTTTGTAAATTCCAAAGATTCACCGCAGACAGCGCTTCTTCCACTCGCTGCCGCACCTGCTTTACCGAAAGCCTGTCTTTGACTAATCCAAAAGCGACATCGGCCCCAACAGTCGGCATTACCAGCTGATGGTCAGGATTTTGAAACACAAACCCAACCGGGCCAGAGGCCTCAAGTTTGCCGGTCTGTCTGGGCAACAGCCCGGCCAGGAGGCGTAGCAAAGTTGACTTGCCGCTGCCGTTGTTACCTAGCAGCATGCAAAACTCACCTCTTTGTATCGTGAGGGAGCAGCTATTGAGTACAGTCGCACCCGTTGGCCAATAGAAGCTAACGTCTTGGATGTTAATGGCCAAGCGATCGGATTGGCCCTCAGATGCGGCTGTGTCTGTCATCTAATAGTTGATTGAACAAGAAAGAAATTACTCAGCGAGTGCAAAGAAGCCCGGTGCACGACCAGAAGCACCTGCACTACCAGACTTTTCATAAACCTGGACGGCAGCAAGCTCACTGACTGCGATCGCAATTTTCTTATCTGTCACCTTGTCACAGGCCACCTCGATCATGACAGGATTGCCCGAAGAAATAGCAGAGCGCACTTCCTCATAGGTTGCATCGGCTGCTTCTTTGTCTTTCTTTTGCACAGTCAGAGGCATAGCAGTGTGCTTAAGGGCGAGTTCAACGATGTACATAGGTTCTTGTATAGGGTCTTGCGCGGTCGATTTATTGCTATGGAATCTGTCCAATTCAGATGCATTTCAGATGTATGAATTCACCCTTAGCTAGGGCCAAGCCTACCAGATATCCATATCAATAAATATTGGCCTGTTCTCTAGTATAGCCAGGTAAAAAGTATCCGTATGGTGGGCCAATGATCGTTGCAGTCTATGACTGGTAGCTGCGTTCATGACAGACATACCCTTATAGCAACTTCAATCTCTTACTATCGGCAGACTTATCGATTTCGTTAATAAAGTTCTGTAAATCCCTCTTTGCAAAGGGTACAACCTTCTCTGTCGAGCGAAAAATCAGTGCTTCGCCCCGGTTGGAGTGGGATTTTTTAAGAAAGTACCCCTATAATGATGAGAACAAGGGTAAAGATTAGTAAACAGTTCCTTATTATTTCGTTGCGTGAGTGTTATGCGCTTGTGCTTCGGATGAAGGTTGCTTACGGTTTTTGCCCTGTCCTCATAAAATCATCCATTTTTGGAGACCCTTTTACAATGACTATAGCAATGGGACAAGCGCCCGCCGCACGGGGGCGGTTTGACGTCCTCGATGACTGGCTAAAGCGCGACCGATTTGTCTTTGTAGGTTGGTCTGGTTTGCTTCTATTCCCCTGCGCCTTCATGGCAATTGGTGGATGGATGACCGGCACGACCTTCGTCACCTCGTGGTACACCCACGGGCTGGCAAGCTCTTACCTAGAAGGCTGCAACTTCCTCACCGTTGCAGTCTCAACCCCCGCCGACAGCATGGGTCACTCCCTGCTGCTGCTGTGGGGCCCTGAAGCCCAGGGTTCGTTTGTTCGCTGGTGCCAGATTGGCGGCCTGTGGGCATTCGTCGCGCTGCACGGTGCGTTTGCACTGATTGGCTTCATGCTGCGTCAGTTCGAGATTTCTCGACTGGTCGGCATTCGTCCTTACAACGCAATCGCCTTCAGTGGTCCGATTGCGGTGTTTGTGTCCGTATTCTTGATGTACCCGCTGGGTCAGTCCTCGTGGTTCTTCGCGCCAAGCTTCGGTGTGGCGGCGATTTTCCGCTTCTTGCTGTTCTTGCAGGGCTTCCACAACTGGACGCTGAACCCGTTCCACATGATGGGCGTAGCGGGCATCCTGGGTGGTGCGCTGCTGTGTGCCATTCACGGTGCGACGGTAGAGAACACGCTGTTCCAGGACAACGAGAATGCGAACACGTTTCGAGCGTTTGAGCCGACTCAGTCGGAAGAGACGTATTCGATGGTGACAGCGAACCGATTCTGGTCTCAGATTTTCGGTATCGCGTTTAGCAACAAGCGCTGGTTGCACTTCTTCATGCTGTTCGTCCCCGTGACGGGCCTATGGATGAGTTCAATCGGCATCGTCGGTCTTGCACTGAACCTACGCGCCTATGACTTCGTGTCACAGGAAATCCGCGCAGCGGAAGACCCTGAGTTTGAGACCTTCTACACCAAGAACATCTTGTTGAACGAAGGTATTCGTGCATGGTTGAGTCCACAGGACCAGCCGCATGAGAAATTTGTATTCCCTGAAGAGGTTCTACCTCGCGGTAACGCGCTGTAAGCTTCGGTTCGGAATTGGGCAAATTTTGAATAGAAAGTCCCCGATTTGATTATTCAAACCGGGGACTTTTTGTTTGGCGGGGCTTTTGCTTGGCTTGGCTTAGTTTGGCTAAGGGAGTGTGCACAGGCTGGTCGTGTCTCCAGCGCTACTGACCGATAGAGGTCCGAGTGCGCTAAGTGGGGCGGTTGGGAAGGTGAGCGTACCGGTGGCTATAAGGTTGTCTGTGGTATTTCCAGCGGTTTGAGAAAATGTGCCCGGTGTAGCAATAGGGGCAGGCACAGAAGGCGGATTAGTGGTTCCAGTGAGACCGTTGGCCAGAAAATATCCGCCGTTGGTGGCATTGCTTTGAAGCTTTAGGCAAACAGCTGGAAGGCTAAGCGAGCCAGATGTTGCGCCGCTGATAACAGAAATGTCGTTACCTGCGATGAGGCCAGCGCCAGTACCAGAGAGGGTATTGTTCTGAATTGAGGCGTTGACGGTAGGCGCTGCGGACGTTGCAGCTGATGCCGTGTTGCTTTCTAAGGTATTGATAATCGCTATTTTTTCGTCTTGGCTATCTGTGACAGTGTTGTTTTCGATCGTAATGTTTAAGTCGCCGTCAGCGAAGGCCGCAGCCATAATGCCGAAGCCGCCGTTGCCTGGAACGGGTAATGGATTGTCTGCGTTGAGAGTGACGCCTGTTCTGTTGACGCCACTTTGCTGCACCTGGTTGTTTGCGATCGTGAGCTGAGCTGGCTGGTCGCTGTTATGGAAAAAGAGAATGCCATCGCCGCCAGAACGGGTTACGGTGTTGCCAGTAACAGCCGCCGTAAAGCTAGCGTTGCAAGCTGTTGTGGTTGTGTTGCCACAGGTTTCTAGTTCTATGCCAGAGTTGCCGGCCCGATCGATTTGATTGTTGGTGATGTTAAGCGCTGCGATCGCGTCGTCGTTCACTTCAATATCAATGCCATCGCCGTTGCGATCGCTAATACTCTGAATGGCGTTGTTGGTAATCGCTAAGCTAAGATTTGCGCTATTTGTCAGCTCTACTCGAATACCATCTTGAATGGCAGTATCGATAGTGTTGTTTGTAATGATAATGTCGGCTTCACCCGCGGACTGATCGAGGAAAAGGGCGCGATTCGACGCGCTGCGAATGAGGTTGTTTTCGATGCTGACCCGGCCACTCGGATTGTCGAGTTGGATGCCGTTGTTGCTGTTTTCGATTTCAAAGCCGCTAACACGGTTATTGCCACCGGTAAGGGTAATGCCATCGTTGCCATCGGCGTTTACTCGCGGGCGAATGCCAGTGCCAGAGCTGGGTAAGAGAATGTTGCCAAGCTGGGTGGGGAGAGTAGTGGCGATCGCCTCCGAATAAACCTGCACCCCGGCTGGAATCGTGAAGGGTGCGATCGCATTCGACTGGCTATCGCCCGCCCGCACATACACTATCTCTCCGGCTTCAATATCTCTTAGGCCTGTGTTAGCGGTGTCAGCCATGCCCGTTCCTAACGTCGTAAACGGACTATTCGCGCTGCCATCTCCTGCGTTAGCGTTAGCGGCATCTGGCGTTACATGCCGAAAATCGTAGGCCTGTCTCGTTTCTGGATTGATCGCCACCAGCGTTTCAGAGTCGGTCCCTTGCGTTTCAGACTGCACCAAAATACGGTTGTTGCGAGCTATGGGAGCTGCTACTCGCTCTGCCCAAGACCGACTCTGGGCGCTATCTGGGGCGCTATCTGGGGCGCTCACTTTATGGGCACCTCCAAAGCTAGTGCCAATAGAGGCAAAAACTTGTGTGCCAAAGACGCCGTCGCTCTGAGCCCCTATGGCCAGCCGAAAGCGATCGCCGAGCCGGTGTTCGAGCTGCGCGCTGCCGCCCAGTGAATCGCTCAGGTAATAGACGCTGCTAGCCCCCCAAAGATCGCCATAGTTGCCAAAATCGCCCAGTTTCAGGCTCATGCCAGCCTCTGCACTGCTCAGCGCAGTTTCCACCAGTTGCAGCCCGCCGGTCGTGAGGAGCAACTGATTATTTTGAAACTGCGCGTCTACGACTGATCCGTTGCCTGTAGCGCTACCCGTGGCAGCGCTTGTATCCCCAATAGGAATGTACCCATTGAGATGCGCTGTCCAGTTTTGGCCAATAGCCTCTGCGCCTAAGCCAATTTGATTGAACGTGTTTTGGCCTGTGTTGTGAAGGTCGTAGGCCGCGTAGCCACCAATAATCGTGCCATTGCTAACAGCGAAGCGATGGCCTACAGAGACGTTGCCTCCCAGGTTGCCGTCTGTATCTACTCGCCCTGACGTGTTGAAAAACGTGAGATGGCGGTTGGGTGTTTGAAAGACTGGAAAGAAGGCACTGATTTGACTGAAGCTGCGGTCGTTATCACCATTGCGAGGGGTATTAAGGTCGATGCCAAAGCGGGGAGAAATCTGGAGGTCGGCCGCGGTTGTTTCTGTGGGCTGTTCTGTAGAGGGTTCTGGGGAAGATTCTGGGGAAGATTCTGTGGGTTGTGCGATCGCAGTTGCCAAACAAATCCCTGTTAAAGAGCCGCTTACTCCCAGCGCAAACGCAAGTGACTGATAACGCATAGGACTTTAGACCTTCAAACCACAACAACGCCCACAGGCAGAGCTATGGTGCCCAAACGGGCCATCCTATTAAGAAAAACTGATTTAGAAAAGCTAACTGACACAGCTTAGTAATTTATTCTGATCCGTTTGACATTTATCAAAAAAACGATCTGTTATCTCGCTATGTCTCGTCGCTAGGATTAATCCAACAACCGTAAAGCGGCAACCGTAACGCGGCAACCGTAAAGCGGCTACCGTCAACAACAGATCGCGCTTGAAGCGACTTAACGAAACCTATAGCGTAGGCAGAGGTTACAGATGACATGAGTAAAGATAACTTCCGACGTGTACTGCGCTCAGAGTCGGAGCAGTGGTGGCGCGAAGGCTTAATCGACGCCGGACTGTACGAAAGACTCTCTGAGCGATACCAATTTTCAGAGATTGAATCGACAAGTAGCAACCGATTTATCGCTATCTTGCTGGGGCTCGGCGGCATTTTGCTGGGGCTTGGGGCTATCACGCTGGTTGCCGCAAACTGGCAAGACTGGTCTCGGACTGTGCGAATCATTGTGATTTTCAGCGCATTTATTGCAGTCAATAGTGCAGGCTTCTACTGCTGGCGGCGTGCTAGCTGGCGGCGGTTAGGCATTGGTCTCTTACTGGCGGGCGCACTGGTAATGGGAGCAAATATTGGTCTGATGTCTCAAATGTTTCACCAGAGTGGCTCGCTGTCTGGGCTGTATATAGTCTGGGGGCTGGGCGTATTGGCGATGGCCTACAGCCTGCGGCTGACCCCCTTGGGCATTTTGTCCTGGATTTTAGTGGCGCTAGGCTACCGGGAGCTGGCCATGAGCAGCTGGTTCTGGGGGCAAGGTGCAGCCAGTAATGACTGGATAGTATTGCTTCAGCTTTATCTGCCTTTGTGGATGACGCCGCTGTATTTGCCACTGGCTCACTGGTGCCGTTCACGGGTGCTCTATGTCCTATGGGGTGTCAGCCGACTGACCTTGCGCGCTGCCAACGGAAGTTTGGTGCACTGGACACCCTTCACCTTGGCAGCTGGATTTTCTTTAATACCTGCTTTGCTGTGGGTTTATCATTCGCAGTTTTGGCAGCGCCCAACCAGCAAAAACAGCAAAACCGGTAAAACGCCGCTACCCAAAACGAACCGATCGCCTGTGCAGCAGCGGCTAGGGGCAGCGGTCATTGAGATGGATTCGTTTCAGCCACTGGGCCAGTCGCTTGCAATTTGGATAGTGAGCTTTGCGCTATACGGCTACTCGTTTCACTGGGTCTGGACAGAAAACTGGCTTCCAGACGATTTCAGTGGATCGATGGCTCGTTCGTTTGTGTTGGGGTTGATGGGTTTGAGTGCGATCGCACTTTACGGTATCTGGCAGTGGGTCAACCGCGACTTCCGCCCTACCGAACCACCCTCACTCTGGATGAAAACGCCTATCTTTGCCCTGGTTTTAGCACTTACTGGCCTGGGCATCGGCCTTCACTATCAGGGCAGCGTTGAGTACATCGGCGTGGTGCTAATGAACGTTCTACTCGCCTTTATCGGCTTTGCCATGCTGCACGATGGTGTGTTGATGGGTGTTCGCCACCGCTTTTGGGGCGGCATGGGCATTGTGGTTATCAGCCTGATGAGTCGCATGTTTGAGTACGACACAGAGCTGATATTAAAGGCGCTGGTACTGGTGGCCTGTGGCTTGGCCGTTATCCTGGCAGGACTCTGGTTTGAAAAACAAACCAAACTAATAAGTACAAAAGAACTGATCGCTACTGCGGAGAAAGGCTAATGAGTAACCCTTCAACCCCCAATTCAACCCCGTCAGATGTTCAGCAAACCCCTCCGAAAACGCCTCTACCGGCGGTTACTACGCCCAAGACTGCTCCAACATCCCCCCGTGAGCCTGTACCTTCCTGGCGCTTTTTAATCGCTATGCTGTTTCAATCCGCGCTAATAGTTGCGGTCCCATTCAAGAGTGCGGTGACCTATGCAAACGGTCAAACCGTCACCCTACAAACCGCGCCAGTAGACCCTTACGACTTGCTGCGGGGCTATTCTCAAACGCTAGGATTTGAAATTTCGGATAAAGAACAGCTAAAACAGCTGCCAGGCGCAGAGGCGGTCTTTACCTCAGAAAATAACGAAAGCCCGGCTCAGTTCTACGTCACGCTAGCAGCCCCTACGGGCGAACGAAATCCATCAAACCCACCTGAAGCGTGGGAGCCAGTCGCCGTAAGTCTGGATTATCCTGAAGCGCTGGCCGCTAACCAGGTCGCCCTACAAGGAGAAGCGTCACGCTGGCGGATCACCTACGGGCTAGAAACCTACTACATGCCAGAATCGCAGCGCAATGATATCAACAACAAAATCAGTGAAGTCCAGCGCTCAGAAGATCAGGCGTTTGTGGTGGATGTGAAAGTTGATGGTAATGGCAACAGCGTCCCGATGAGCCTGTGGGTGCGCGATCAGGAGTTTCGCTTTTAGGCAATCTTTATCTGGTGATTGATGACCTACCCAATGCCATCAATCACCGGGTGAAAGTAGAAAGACAGCCCAATCACGGTATAGGTCGCGAGCAGCAAGGTGCCTTCTAACCAGTTAGATTTGCCATCGGAGCTAATAGAATTTGCAACCAAAACGGCCACTACAACAGAAAGTAGCTCAAAGTTATTGAAGTCTAAGTCCATCGGCTGGCCCATCAATGCGCCGATAATTACCAGCAACGGGCCGACGAAAAGTGCAATTTGTAAGCTAGAGCCAACGGCCACGTTAAGCGCTAGGTCCATCTTATTTTTAAGTGCAACCGTGACGGCAGTGGCATGTTCTGCGGCATTGCCAATTATTGGCAAAATAATCACGCCGGTAAACAGTTCAGAGAAGCCAAGCTGCTGAGAGGCAACTTCTAATGTGCTCACCAAAAATTCTGACTCGACCGCGACCGCGAGCGTGGCGACGAGCAAAATACCTGTCCATAGCTTGAGGTCGGGCTTATGTGCTTGCTCTTCAACCGCAAGGAGCGCCTCTGCCTCGGTCAGCTCAGAGGTCAGTACAGTTTCTGTCCCTTCTTCTGCAACGCCGACGTCATACAAATAGGAATGCGTCTTCATCGAGAACAACAGCGTTAGACCGTACACCAGCATTAGAACAACCGCTACCGCTACAGACAGCTTCTGTAGAATAGGCTCTTCAATCCCAGCAGAGGTGAAATCGACAGCGGTGGGCAAAAGGATGGCAATCACGGCCAGATTCATCGCTGATGCGTTGAGCCGGGCGATCGTTGGCTGAAACGTTTGCTCTTTAAATTTGAGACCGCCGAGTAGCATAGACAGCCCCATTACCAGCAACAGGTTGCCCAGAATAGAGCCGGTAATGCTGGACTTGACGACATTTACCAGTCCAGCGCGAAGTGCAAAAACCGCAATAATCAGCTCAGTGGCATTACCAAAGGTCGCGTTCATTAGCCCGCCTAGCGAAGGACCTAAGACAACGGCAATTTCTTCGGTCGCGGTGCCCATCCAGCCCGCTAGCGGAATGATGGCTAAGCCAGCGGTAACAAATATAATCAGGTCGCTCCATCCGAGGAAGTGACCCGCGATAGAAACGGGAATAAAGGCCAAAAAGCCATAGAAGATTATATTTTTGACGGACATTTAATCAAAAGGGTAATTGGACGCCGTTGGTTAAGCCCTAACGGCTTTTTGAATACAGATTAAGGAATACAGGTTACAGGTTTAGGAATACAGGCTTAAGGAATATGGCCATCAAGCTGAAAATCAGCGTTTACACAGATTACCCGCGTCCTGCCATCCCATCAAGATAATTTCATCAGGGTATGTTGTAATATCGGCACGGTCACGCGGGGCGCATATGAAAACGACTTAAAAGGTTTTAGGTTTGCTGTTGGGGTTGCCAACACTGGCGCTCACAGCTTTTTTCTTTTGGGGTAGCGCAGGCACTACCGACCGACAAACCTATGACGATATTGTGGAATACGACGCGTCAGCGCCCGCAGCCAAAAGTAGCTATACCATTGTCAGCTACAATATTGGCTACCTCTCGGGGATGGTAAATAACACCACGGCCAAGCCCGAACGCTCGTTTTTTGATAACAATCAGGCTAAGGCGATCGCGGCGCTACAAACCGTTTCACCTGACATCATCGGCTTTCAGGAAATTGACTTTGGTGCTAAGCGCTCTTACGACGTCAATCAAATGGATGCGATCGCCGGGGCCTTGAGGATGATCTCAGGTGCGATCGCCATCAACTGGGACAAAAACTATCTCCCGTTTCCCTACTGGCCACCCTCAGCCCACTTCGGCAAAATTCTCTCAGGTCAGGCGATCCTTAGCCGCTACCCCATCGAAAAGAATAGCCGTATTGTTCTAGAGCGCCTGACCGACAAATCCTTTATCTACAACGCCTTTTATCTGGACCGACTGGCTCAAGTCAGTCAGATTAATCTAGACGGCCAGCCGTTAATTGTGATTAGCGTGCACCTAGAGGCTTTTGCAGAAGAGACTCGGATGAATCAAACGCGGTTTGTGCGATCGCTCGCGGAAGAATACGCCCAAACCTTTCCAGTCATCGTTATGGGCGACTTCAACAGCGACCTCAACCGAGCCAGCTTTGTTACAGCCACAGGCGAAACCGAGGGCGAAACTCAGTTTTCTATCAAGGAAATGCTAGCCTCCGAGCAGTTCCAACCCGCCGTCCCCCAAGACCAATGGGCTAGCGACAATGCAACCTTTCCCGCAGACGCACCGCAGTACAAACTCGACTATATTTTCTATACACCTAGCACGCTGGAAGTGCTAAAGGCTCAAGTCCTCAGCACCGCTGAAGACGCTTCAGACCACCTGCCACTTATGGCACAGTTCCGGTTCAAATGATATCCGGTTCAAATAACGTTGAAGATAAGACCAGAATTCAGCTTATTCAGGATCGAGCATTTCAGCGGCAGTTACTTTAAGGTTAGGAAACAGTACAGACTGAATCAACTCCTGGCCTCTGTACTCACCGACTTCTTGATAAGCGTTTGTTGCTTCATCCAATGTCAAAATCAAGACGTAACCGTTTACAGGATTAATAATCCAGTATTCAGGAACCTCGGCACGTGCGTATTCTAAGCGTTTATCGACTGTGTCACGGCTGGTATCTCTAGGGCTGGCTACTTCAATCGCTAGTCCAGGCTGGTTGCCTTCGCAGAAGATTGCTTTTGTCAGGTGACGCATAGCCCGCCACTGATCGCGATCGCATACCACTACATCAGGATCTCTTACATTGTTATCGCGCTCTATCCAAGGAATCTCTATTCCAACCCCAGTTCTGACAACTTGGTTGAGTTCGTATTCTGCGATGTGAGCCTTAAACAACACAATCAAAAAATCAATAATGTCCGCATGGAGCGGGCTAGGCTCTGCCATCTGTATTATCTGACCGTTTACAAATTCTGTTTTTTTACCGTCATAAGGTAATAGCAGATACTCTGTTAGCTTAGTTGTTTTGGTCAGTAATTCAGGCATTGCTTAAACCCTCCTTTACGTATACCCCATCGGCTCCGATGACAGCGCGAACAGATGATATGGATTCAACCATAGCTTATTCTTTCAAGCCTCGTTTCAATCTACAGAATATCCTTGCGCTTTTGCTGCCACAGGCCGATGCTCAAACACACCAAACTCTGCACACAGAGCATCGCCCAGTTCAGCATCAGATTTTCCCAGGTGGCATTGTAAGTTGTTGATCCGTCAAACGGCAGGGTTACGCCCGGCGTAGCTTCTGGCACCATAGCGTTTACATTTAAGACAGCTGCGTAGCCACCAATTGACCAGCGACTGGCCATAATCCAGGAGAGCAAACGGGCCGGACCTTCAATGTCGAACAGAATGCCTGAGAAGATAATTTGAGGAATTAAAATCAACGGCAGCGCGCTGTTTGCCTGGGTTGGATTTTTCACGATAGAAGAGATCATCAATCCCAAGCTTGTACTGGCCAGCAGCGTTAAAAACGTGGTGACCAGAAGGCCCAACCACCAGGGAATCAGTTCTGGCTGCGGTGATTCAAAGGCCAATACAATCACCGCCATCAGAAAAATGGCTTGAACAACCGCAAGCCCTGCGTGAATTGAGAATTTGGATCCCAGGTAAGGAATCAAGCGCAGGTTGACCAGGCGTTCACGCAAGTAAATATTGGCCTCGCGGACGATGGCTTGAGCGGTACCAGATAGCCCCACCCAAATGGTCGCACAGGTGAAGACAAACAATACTCGGAGCGCTAGCGGAGCCTGCGACGGGTCTAAATTAGCTGAGATGGTGGCAGGCTCAGCCAGTGGATCTTGATCGGGTAGGGCGAGCCGGATGAGGATGACACCAATGGGTCCAGTGAGGAAAAGTAGGAGAAGGCTGAAGCGATCGCGTCCCACCAGCTTCAAGTACCGTCTACCTAAGATCAGCCACTGCCGCACAGAAGACGTTTTCTGCCGTTTTGGCTTTTCTGTTGTGCCACCCGTCTGCGCCGCGCTCAGTACTGTTTGCACATATTGCTTGTGGTCTGGCGAGCCCTGAAACTTTTGGCTCCACTGCGATACGTTTTGCTCTCGCTGCACGTCGTCAAGCCCTTCGTCGAGCTTGATATAAATGTCGGCAAAGTATTTGAAGTCTGGCGCGGGCGCTTCAAAAAAGCTCATGGCGTTCGTCGGTGGGCCAAAGTAACAAAGCTGACCGCCGCTGCCCATAAAGGCGACGCGATCGCACACCTCCAAATTAGAGGTTGCATGCGTCACCAGCACAATCGTCCGCCCCTGGTTTGCCAGCTCTCTGAGCAGCTGCATCATCTTTTTATCCAGACCCGGATCTAGCCCTGAAGTCGGCTCATCTAGAAAGAACAGCTTTGGATTCGCCAAGAGTTCTACGGCAATGCTCACCCGCTTGCGCTGACCGCCGCTCAGCTGAGTCACGACTGTATGCCGCACGTGACTTAGCTTTACCTGCTCTAGCGTCCGCGTCACGGCTTCTGGGATATCAGTGTCAGGCGGCAAGCGCAGCTCGCAGGCATACGAAAGCACTTCCTCTACCGTCAAATTGCGATGAACAATATCATCCTGTGGCACATAGCCAATCTCTGAACGATATAGATCAAAGTTTTGTCGCAGATCGTCGCCGTTGATTAGCACTGTTCCTGAGGTGGTTGGCGCAATGCCCAAAAGCGTTTTCATCAGGGTGGATTTGCCCGCGCCGCTACCGCCCACAATCGCCACGAGCTGTCCTGGCTCAATAGCTAGCGACACGTTGTTGAGGATAACTTTTTCTGCTTTTGCATATTTCACCTTGCGCACTAGATTCAGCGCGTCTATCCGAATTTTGTCGCCCTTGTCGAAAATCTCTAAGATTTCGTTGCGAAAGAGTAGGGTAAACGGGCCAATTTGAATGATGTCACCGTCTTTAAGAGGGCGGGCAGCGGTGAGACGTTTGCGGTTGACATAGGTGCCGTTAGTGCTGCGATCGCGCAATACATACTCACCTCCCGCTTTAGTAATTGATGCATGGTGCCGTGACACCGAAGGCGCATCTAACGTCATCGGTATCGCGTTTGGCACATTGCTCAAGTCTCGCCCAAGCACGACATTCGTTGTAGCCCCGCGTAGATTGATCCGGGACGTACTGGCACTCCCAGTCATCGGCAGACTGGGCTTCATCACGTAGTTCAGCAAAATCATATTTTGAGGATTTTGCCCAATCTGCAGCTGTGCGTTTTTCTCCATTAGCACACCTGGCTGTGGCTGCACCCGCGTGTGCTTAATAAACAGACCGTTCGTACTGGGCTTGCCACGACCATCGCCGTCGCAAATGCGATATCGTTCACCCTCGCGGCGTAGCACCACGTGCTTACCCGAAATCACACTCCAGCCTTCTTCGGGAATTACCAGATCAGCCCACGTTTTATCTCGGCCCAGCCGATGCACATCTTTTGTGAGGTCGAACCGCAGTAGCTGCCCAAGGTTGTTTAGCTCAATGTAGGGGCCGGTAATGATGGTCGTCGATGAAGAAGCAGGCATCGTCGCTGGTGATAGAGAGGACTGTTGGATGTAGTCACTTTATGGGATGCAGTCACTTTAAATGTGGTCGCTTTACTATGTGCAACACCGCGTGTTTGGGCAATCAGCCCAACATTGGAATTGGGCTACGCGGTAGGCAAGTGTTTCGGGATTCGTAGAATCGGGCAGTGTAGTGAATGGAACCGGCCCCGTCCCAATTCAAATACAAATATAGAAATTCTTATTGTTGAGGAAATAGGACTTATGTCCTCAAATACAGTGTCTGGAAATATCTCGACCGATCCGATAGCAGAGGGACCTCTAGTTTTGCTGAGCAGTCGCTACAAAGTGCTGAGCATTCTAGGTGACGGCGGGTTTGGTAAAACGTTCCTAGTCGAAGATACTCACATGCCCTCTAGTCGGCGGTGCGTGCTTAAACAGCTTAAGCCTATCCACAACAAGCCTGATTTGCGGCAGATGGTGCAGGATCGATTTCAGCGGGAGGCAGCCACACTGGAAAAGCTGGGCGAAGCGCACGATCAAATTCCCCGTTTGCACGCCTATTTCTCTGAAGGTGATCAGTTCTACCTGGTAGAAGAGTGGGTAGAGGGAATGACGCTGACGCAAAAAGTAGAGAAGGAAGGGCCGCTCCAAGAAGCTACAGTACAGGCAATTATTACAAAACTACTGGATGTGGTTGCCTACGTCCACAGTCAAAAAATCGTTCACCGCGACATTAAGCCCGACAATATTATTCTGCGTCAGTGGGATGGGCAGCCAGTGCTAATTGACTTTGGCGCGGTCAAAGAAACGATGAAAACCGTTATCAATAGCGGCGAGCAAAGCACACACTCTATTGTGGTTGGTACGCCTGGCTACATGCCAAGCGAGCAGCTCTCCGGTCGGCCTATCTATGCCAGCGATGTCTACAGCCTGGGCATGACGGCCATCTTCTTACTCACTGGCAAAATTCCTCAAGAGCTGCATACCGACCCGCAAACGGGCTCACTCAGCTGGCGAGAGCAGGCCGCTGGCCTCAGCGCCGAATTTGCTAACTTTTTAGACTGTGCGACTCATATGAGTCCTCAAAGCCGGTTTTCAACCGTGCAAGATATGCAGTTTGCGCTCAATGCGCTGATGATGAGTCAGCTGAGTACCCAAATGCCTGTGCCGTTACATCTAGATGGCGCTACGAATGCTAATTCCATCGCGCCGACGGCTGCACCCAGAATTACATCAAACGTCACGCCCAAAGCCACACCCGAAACCGTAACTCAATCTGCTCAGACGGTGGCTTCCGCTGCGCCGACAGCCTCTGACCCTGAAATCAGTGCCACCGTTGTGTCTGGCCCGTCTTCCACAGATAGCAATCAGCCCAGTACAAACGCATACGCACGCCGCAATTCAATCGCTCAGTCTTCTTCCGCTCAGTCTTCAATCTCTCAATCTTCAATTTCTCAGTGGAAAGGTCCGGCCATCATCGGTGGCATTGTGGGGATTAGTATCGTGCTTGGGGCTTTTGTCTTCACAGAGCGCTTCCCAACGGTAATGGCCAACAGCTCAGGGAGTAGCGAGACCACCGTAACAGATATCACGGAAACGGATGTTACGGAGACAGATATTACGGAAGCATCAACGGACGATATAGAAAGTTCTGCACTCAACAAGCCGGCTGAGATGAGCGATTCTTCGAGCCGTCAACCTAATAACGTGCGCCCCTCATCTCAGCCGACAACACCTGCAATAGCTCCTAATGCGAACGGTACGGTGGTAGGGCAAGGCGATAGTAAGAACGTCCGAGCAGGCGCGGGAATAAACTACAGCGTGATAGATTCAGTACTCGGTGGCGACCGTATTCAGGCCGTAGACCGTGCTGATGATGCGGAAGGCTATCCCTGGTATCAGGTGATGACACCTTCGGGTAAACGCGGCTGGATTGCCGGCCAGCTGATTCAGATAGATGGTGATGCGACACTACCGCGCTCTACAACCAAGCCAAGGCCTACACCCACACCCACAACCACGCCATCGCCAGCTCCTGCGGATCGGACTAATGCCACGATTGTTGGTCAGAAATTGGATAGTAAAAATATTCGTTCGGGTCCAGGGACGAATTATTCGACTGCGCATGTGGCTTATCCGGGCGATCGCATCATTGTTCAAGACAGCGCTCAAGATTCTGGCGGCTATACCTGGTACAAGGTATCCTTTCCTGAATCGGGCGCAGAGGGCTGGATTGCATCGCAGCTAGTCAATCGAGACTAGACAGCGCTATTTTCTGCAAATTACCTTGCGGCTTCTGACGATCTCTTGTGCCCGCCTTTGTTTGCCCTTTTTGCTTTAGGCCCTTATGAAGCGTTTCTACCAAATCCCAAAGACCTATCAAAGCCTATCGGTTGGGATTCTGTCTGCGCTGACTATGATCAGCGTTGGCATATTTGTCAGCGCTATACTGCCCAAGCCGAGGCCAGCCAACTCCTCCCCAGCCAGCGGTTCTAACGCGACATCCAGCATTGAAGTCACGCCGATTACGCCGAATCGCGCTTACACACCGCCGCCAGTGCCGCCAGTGCCGTCATCAGTACCGTCTGCACCGCAAACGCCTACAGCTGATTTCACTGATGATTCCACTGAGCTATCTTCAACCGCTCCTGAGCAGGTTTCTCCCATTTCTCCTGAGGCGATCGCAGGCAACTCAAATTCACCTGTCGCCACGACAGAGCCCTACGACGATGTCGTTGCAGCTAGATTTAATCATTTAGCTTACGCAGAAGCAGACCCCACGCGCATAGAATCGATCGGTCTTTTCAAGCGGGATAATTACGAACGCGAAGAGTTTTTAGACTACGAAGCCGCAGCCGCCTTTACTCAAATGAAAGCCGATGCCGCTGAAGAAGGTATCGGACTTATGCCGATATCGGGGTTTCGGACCATTGCGCTTCAAGCAGAGCTATTTGATAAGCAGGTGGAAAAAATCGGTAGCGAAGCGGCGGCTGAGCTAAGCGCACCGCCAGGGCACAGCGAGCACCACACTGGCTACGCCATAGATATTGGCGATACCGCTCGTCCCGAGGCCGATCTTAAGCGCTCGTTTGAGAATACGCGCGCCTATCTTTGGCTGGTCGCCAATGCTAAAAGCTACGGCTTTGAGGAGTCTTTCCCAGATGGAAATCAGCAGGGGGTAAACTTTGAACCCTGGCACTGGCGATTTGTGGGCTCTGAACGAGCCAGTGAGATTTTTAACAATGGCCGCTATCTGTTTCCCGCTCCGTAGCGCGTTTTCCCATTGCGCCTTCTTATCGGTTGTCTCATCTTGTAACGCATCAATATGCCGATTGGGCCCATCATTCAGGCCCAAATCACATGCCCATCGTTGCGTAGCCCGAATCGACGTATATGACCTGTCCTGTAATGCCGCTAGATAGGTCACTACATAGGAAAGCGGCTGTGTTGCCCACCTCCGTTTGAGTCACCGTGCGACGCAAAGGTGCAACTTCTTCTACATGATGAATCATATCGAGAATGCCACCAATGGCCGATGAGGCGAGTGTTCGAATCGGGCCAGCAGAAATGCCATTAACGCGAATGTTTTTAGGCCCAAGATCGGCGGCCAAGTAGCGCACGCTCATTTCTAGCGCTGCTTTAGCCACGCCCATGACGTTGTAGTTGGGGACCACGCGCACGCCACCTAAGTAAGTGAGGGTGACAATGTTTCCACCGTCGGGCATCAGGTCTTTTGCGCCTTGTGCCAAGCGGGTGAGCGAGTAGGCACTAACGCTGAGGGCCAGGTCAAATCCAGCCCGTGAGGTATCGCTAAAATCCCCTGTGAGATCGTCGCGGTTCGCAAAGGCTAGACAGTGAATCAATATGTCGAAGCTACCCCACTTTTGCTTGACGGTATCAAACAATTCGTTGACCTGAGCGTCGTCTTGAACGTTGCAGGGCAAAAACAGCGTAGGCTTTAGCGGTTCGGTCAGCTGTTGCACCTTTTTTTCTGCGCGGCCTTTATCATCGGGCAAGTAGGTAACGCCAATTTCTGCGCCAGCGGCGTGGAGCTGTTGGGCAATGCCCCAGGCGATGGAACGGTTGTTGGCAATGCCGGTTACCAGGGCTTTCTTTCCGGTCAGATCTAGCATGACTCTCTACTATCTAATCTCTAAATTAATGTGTGTATTTTGCGGATTCGTTGGCGGGTTCATTTTTTGGAGCGAGCCATAGGAGCATACTGAAAAAAGGGGATCGCCCGATAGAGGCTGATTAAATTTAGAAAAAGAATAGTTTAGGAAAAGAATAGTAAGATGCAACTTAAGTGTCACGCTCTGCCAAAATTTGTATTCATAGCATGTAAGAATTACATAGAAACTTTTGTGGCTAGTAGGCTTAACCATCATTTAGTAATCAACAATACAAAACTGTCTTGTGCGCATGAGCTTTAGTGGTACTGGGCCTAGTGATCGTCTCATGACATTCTTAGGCGATTGCGTTCATTTTACGAAGGCACAGCTATTCCGCAGCCCCCTTTTAGTTTTTTAAGCTATGGTCGCAACTCCTAACTCCCCAATTGCTGATGTCTTTCGCACGTTGTCCGGTGGCAATCTTCCACCCGTTGTAGATTCTTACGAAAGAAACAAAACGATCTTTTTCCCAGGCGACCCGGCAGAACGAGTTTACTTTTTGACCAAAGGCGCTGTTAAGCTCTCTAGAGTATATGAAGCGGGAGAAGAAATTACGGTAGCCTTGCTGCGCGAAAATAGCGTATTTGGCGTGCTTTCTTTGATTACAGGCGACAGATCAGATCGCTTTTATCATGCGGTGGCGTTCACCCCGGTAGAGCTAATTTCTATTCAGGCTGACCAAATGAGTCAGGCGCTTAAGGAGCAGCCGGAGCTGTCGGCGATGATGCTGCGCGGGCTCTCGTCGCGGATTTTGCAAACCGAGATGATGATTGAAACGTTGGCGCATCGCGATATGGGCTCTCGGCTGGTGAGTTTTCTGTTGATTTTGTGCCGAGACTTTGGCATTCCAGGTAACGATGGTATTACGGTCGATCTTAAGCTGTCTCATCAGGCGATCGCAGAAGCGATTGGTTCAACTCGCGTAACGGTAACTCGTCTGCTGGGCGATCTGCGTGAGCAAAGCATGATCTCTATTCACAAAAAGAAAATCACCGTTCACGATCCGGTAACCCTTTCTCAGCAATTCACCTGAATAGTTCACCTGAGCAATTAACCGAGCAGACTCTTCCCCGGCTCCTCGCAAGTTATATATTGGGTGAAGGTGGACGGGTGCCCACTCTATGGCGATGGCGACGGTGAATGACTGGATTTGTATTACTTTTTGCGGTTGCCTGTCTGGGCGGTGTTATTGCGACAGTCGGCGATCGCATTGGCATGAAGGTGGGCAAGTCCCGTCTAAGCCTGTTTAACTTACGGCCGCGGCAGACTGCAACGCTAGTGAGCGTCGTCACCGGAATGGTGGCGTCTTTTTCAACCCTGATGCTGCTCATTGCTTTGGATAGCCAGCTCCGTAAGGGCCTCTTCGAACTCGATGAAATTCAAGACGATCTGTCTCAAGCCCAAATCGATTTAGAATCAACTCGCTCTGAAAAAGAGTCCGTTGAGACCACGCTAGCAGAATCAACTGTTTTACAAGAGGAAGCCCAATCCAGGCTTCGAGAAACCAACCGCTCGTTGCGAACGGCAGCAGCCCGCGAAGAAGAAATTCTTGCCAGCTTGGATGACACGCAGGCGCAGCTAGAGACCGTGTCAGAGCAGGCCGATGGATTGCAAGACGAAATCGGCGCATTGCAAAATGAGCGGCAGGCTTTGCTCGATGAGCAGGCAGCGGTGCGATCGCAAATTGCTCAGCGCGACCAGGAAATTGCTGAGCGCAACGAAGCCCTCGCTACCCGCAACGCTGAGATTGGCGAAAGAGACGAGCAAATTGCTCAACGAGACCAGGAAATCGCTCAGCGTGAGGCCCGACTAGAAGAACTCCAGACTCAGCAACGCTTCTTAGACGAACAGATCGCCCGACTAGAAGATGACTTTGAAAACTTACGCCTTGGCAATGTGGCGATTCCTCGCAATGCCAACCTGGCGCTAAACCTGGCAAGCCCCAAAACAGAGTCAGAAGCCGTTGTCGAAATCGAAAAAACCTTGATAGAGGCCAATAGAATAGCGCTTCGTCAGGTGTGGCCTGGTCTGGAAAACATTGAACAATTTGCGCTTTTATTTGATCCGGCAAACTTTAACCAGGTTGTGCAAACGGTTAGCAACGGTAGCCCCTACGCCATTATTGTTTCTTCCGAAGCAAACTACGTGGTGGGCGAACCCTGTGTCGGTGACATCATTAACCGAGAGGGCGAACCCTGCCTGCTTGTCAATATAGACGCGGTCGTTAATGAAACAATTTATTCGCCAGGGGAAGTCGTCGCTTCTGTACAGTTAGAATCAGAAGACTTGAGCGATGTAAACCTGCGTGAACGCTTGAATACGCTGATTGTCCGCGCAGAGCTTCAGGCTAGCCGCGATGGTGTAATCAACGCGAGTCCCATTGTTTCGAGACGGCTATCGGGCCCGGTGCTGGCGTTCCTGCGGCGAGTTCAGCTCTACGGTGAGCCCGTTCAGATTCAGGCGATCGCCAGTCAGTCTGTGTCTACGCTAGGGCCTGTGTCTTTGGAGCTGGCCGCTGTAAAAGACGGACAGATGCTGTTCACGACGCTGACAGGCATTTCTCCTGCGCCTGAGGAGTAGGCTATTTGGGTGGGTGTGCAGCGATCGCGCTCAGCGTTGATATCGTATTCGATACATATATTTACACTGCTCAACAAAACGCCTTGCTACAGAAGTAGCGTCTCACGATGTGTGACAAAATCCCACATTTGGTAAGCGTTTGAGCCGCAATTCTGACAAAACTTTTCGGATAGTTACCAGATCCAAGAAAATTAATTAAATCTAATATTTTCTGTCTAGAATGAATCAGCAGTTCTAGTGCATGCATTGACGTTTATTCGTAGTTAATCTCTTTAACCACCTAGCGTTCGTTCTTAACACACACCAGCTCTCAAAGCACTAGCGGTTTCGATTTGCTCGCCCTTTGAACTGATCTACAGCGGTTTTATTTGGTCAGCGCTTGCAGTATTTATCAGCACCGCTTCCAAAGACTCACATTATGATTGATTGCCGGCCGCTGTTAACCCTACTCCCCCGCTATTGGAGCTTCCTATGAAGTTTGAAGATATCTATCAGTTTTTTGAAGCTCCGCCGCCAGTCTATCTCAACAAAGAGCTAGCGGTTTGCTACGTACTGTCTGTGCTGATCCGTCACGACTCTTACGGCACAGAGCTTATCCACGCCATCGAAAAAGACTATTCCAACTACCGCCTGTCTGACACGGTGCTTTACAGCGCTCTGAAGTTTTTAGAGAACCAGGCCGCAATCATGGGCTACTGGAAAAAGGTCGAAGGCCGAGGCCGACCTCGCCGGATGTACCGCCTGCGTCCTGACTGGCAAATGAAGGCTCGTGAGCTAGCCGACCTGTGGCAGCGCTACATGGTTGGGCAGCAAAAAGGAGTGCAAAAAGTGCAGCCAGTTTCACAAACAGTCCCGCAGGCTCGAACCGCGCCCTCTGCCGAAATGCCGAAGTATGCAGGTTCCTGAGGAGACTTGCTTTTGTTATCTGCTATAAGTCGATGTTCGGCGCAACTTTAGGAGAATATTAGTGCTCTGGTAGCGGGATACCAGGAGACGCCGAATCAAAACGCTGGGATGACTCATCCTGGCGTTTTGTATTTGGGTGGCGTTGCGTGTTTGGGCATTTGGTATTTAGGCGTTTAGCGTTTGTTATAAACTGACATACATAGTGATTGCGTTTTCGAACAATGGTTTTTTCTGATCCAACCCGTGCCTCAACTTTGCTTTTGACGGCGTTAATGGTGATTGGGTTAGTTTTCTTTATTCGCGCTTCTACCAAAGATCGAATCGAAGTGATGCAGTTTGGTTCAACTCAGTCAGTAGAGCCTTTGCAGCGGGATGTGATTAGCTATTTTCAAGGTCGTGCCTATCAACAGGTTGAGACCAGTAATATCGGTAGCGAAGATGGCTCGCCAGTGATTACAGTTGCTGGGATGGTGAGTCCTAGCGTTTTTATGGCTGCATTTTTATCTACACTTGCAGCGGTTGGATTTGCCTGCTTGGCGCTGGTAATGACGACACTCTTTCCCGCTTGGGGACAGCTGCTCTTCGTATTGGTCCTGCTCTCTCCGCTAGCAGGTCTCTTTTACTGGCGTAAGTCTAGTCGCCCGGAGCAGGTATCGTTTAAGGTCGAATCTTCTGGCCTCAGTCAAGGCGATTTGGTGTCTAAGCTGGTTGTGAAGGGACACCGGGATGAGCTAGCTGAACTAAAAAATGCTTTTTCACTGGTTTTAAGCGCTTGGCCCCAGTAGCCTCGTAGTAATAAGCAAAAAGAAGAGGGGGAAAGACATTATGTCTTTCCCCCTCTTCTTTGGTCTTTTGGGCTATTAGCTGCTAGCTAGAAACTGCCATCTCTTCTTCTTCTTCACTCATCAACAGGCGAAGGCTTGGGAATAGAAAGTGGTTTTCTTCAACGTACTGAGCGCCAAAGAGGCCTTTCTCAGCCCAGAAATAGCGATCGGTAGTGTGCTCATTGCGTTTTACAAGCAATAGAGCCGGCGGACAGATACCCTGTGCGTGGATATAGTTTCGAGCAGCGGTTACGGGTTTTTCTTCCCCGCTCTCGATGCTAAATTGAGGAACTGCTTCGAGAATGCGACGTCCTTCCAGGCGACGACGGCTTTTCCGCTTACGTCTTCGTGCCAAATTTCCTTCCTCCAGATATGTTTGTCTAAGGATGCACTATTGATTGAGTTGCCACAGTGTATGTAGCTAAAGCTACAAAAAAATAGTGTAGACCTTGCAAAATATATCAGGTACATCTTAGAATTTCAAGTTGATTTAAAGGTTCAAAGATTGTTTGTATGTGCGATCATTTACAGACGATCATCATATGTGCCAAGCTTTACGCTCAATATGACGGTTGGAAATAAGGCATTGTAGGTCACAACTTTGTAACAAACTTAACGTTTTGGTGAGCTACTCCTTTATTTTTTCTTGGATTTTTTGTTTTAGAGGCCGTACATGGCGGTAATCGCCAGCTCCGAATTCGTATCGCTTTGTCAGGCGCAGCTACAGTTGTTGACTCAGCAAATGTCAACGGCGTCTGCCGCTGTATACATTACTGATTATTCTGCCGATATCGCTGGTGCCGGCAGCGCGACTGCTCGGAATCGAAGGCCGCGAAATGAGCCTAATTTTGTTCCGGTCGTTAGCTACCCAGAGTCTGTAGAGAGCTGGATAGAGCAGTTTGAACGGGCCAGTGCCTGGCGGGAAACGCCCGGGCGGCAGAGACGTCGATTGCTGCCGGGTACGCGGGCGGCAGAGACTGCAACAACAGATACACCGCCAGAGACTGCGCCAGAGACGCCGGAGCCCAATGTTCAGGAGGTTGAGTCTCCTCAGCGCGAAGAGAACCGCAGTTGGCCGGATGTTTTGAACCCTGACCATCAGCTGGTGGTTCCTCTGATGTATTCGGAGGTTGTGGTTGGCCTGATGGTGACGATTAGACGCGATCGCGCCTGGAAGAGTGAAGAACGACACTATGTTGAAGGCGTGGCCCAGTCGTTAGCAGCCGGCTGCGTGCTAGAGCGCCGAACGCAGTGGCTACAAAGTCAGATTGCCGATAAACGCGATTTGCAAAGCCGACAGTCGGAAATTTTTCACAACCTGCTGCATCAGTTTCGCAATCCGCTAACGGCAGTTACTACGTTTGGTCAGCTGCTAGTTCGTCGGTTAGAGCCAGAAGATCCCATCCAAAAATTTGCCACTGGTATTGTTCGTGATAGCAAGCGCCTGAGAGATATGGTGGCTCATTTCGATGAGACGGTGGCTTTAGGTGACGCGGATCTAAAAGCCGCCCCTTCTGGTCCCTTGCTTTTGCCGGGTGAGCCGCATGCAAGTAGAGACGAATCTATTTCGCCAGCTGGGCTACTGCCTGAATCTGCCGCTTCAAATAGCGATCGCTCAGACCATGGAAAAAGGCTGAGTGCTTTGCATGAGTCGACAGACAGCAGTGCAGGCGATGAGCTGAGCCCAGCTTACGTAGGCGCTGGTTTAGGACATGCATTGACGCTATCGACCCAGTACTTGCCCGATATTGTGGAGCCTGCTCTGGCGGTTGCCAACATTGTTGCCACGGAAAAAGGCGTATCGATTCACACTCAGATAGCCCCTGACACGCCGTCTGTATGGGGAGAGGAGGAAGCGCTAGGCGAGGTGGTCAGTAATCTGGTCGATAACGCGGTGAAGTATTCTCCGCCGGGGGCCTGCGTGTGGGTACAGACTGGTGTGAGCCGTATGAGTGATACGACTCATTATCAGGGCATTGTTGTCGGTGATACGGGCCCAGGTATTCCTTCAGATGATTTAACGCGGCTGTTTGAGCGTCACTATCGTGGGGTGCAAGCTGAAGGCGATATTCCTGGGACGGGATTAGGACTTGCGATCGCACAGTCTTTGATGGTGCAAATGCATGGCTCAATCGAAGTGATCAGCCCGGCTATCGGAACGCCCTGGATGCCCCAACAGGCCTTTGAACAAGAGACTTCTGTGGGGCCTGGAACTGTGTTCATACTGTGGCTGCAAGAAGTCGAGCGACCGGGCTAGGCGGCATAGTCTCTTTTACCTACCTCTTTGACTTGCTGCTTTGGCCTGCTGCTTCTTTGGCCTATCCTTTTTACGACGGCTTCTCGCCCGACGATCTGACAGACACCACTTTACGCAGCAGATCAAACCAAAAGCTTGCACCCATAGATAGGGCCAACCCTGTAATCAGCCAGCCGATCCATCGTCGAGGAATCAGCGGAATGGGCCAGTCCTTTTGGGCGATTTCCTGCGCTCTTAGCACGTCAGCCGTCCGTCCGATGGGTAAAGGATAGCGAGCGAGCGTATTTTCTACGGCAGTACTGACGGAGCGCAGATCTCTTTCTATAGTTCCTGAAAGATCGTCTATGCCGGTTTCTCTGGCTAATGCTTCGGCGCTGTCAATACTCTGTATTTCTAGCTGGTCGGCCGTTTGTAAAATGCTGCTGCGAATGGCCTGGTCTGTACTCAACCGTTGCAACATGTAGAAGGTATCTGCGTTAATCGTAAATGCGATCGCAAATCCTATGAGCAGCCCTACGCCCTTTACGTTTCTTCGGTAAACCCCGCTAGCCCTTTCCATGCCGTTATTGAACCAGGTCTCCACTTCGCTTTGAAGCTGATGAATATCGGAACCCGCTGTCTGTACCTGTGCTTCGGCCCGCTTGGCTAGCGTCACCAGACTATCTCTAAGGCGAGGTGGAATGACTTCTTTCTGTAGTTTCTCAAGCAATCCTTGCACCGCCTCTCCTTCTCGTTGGGCCAAGGCGACCAGTTCTGCATAGGTTGGACTATTGGGATCTAAAAGCGCTGTAATATCGCTCAAGCTAGGCCGGAGCCTTGCCATTAACGCTTCGTTGTGTTCTGCGTGGCCTTTAAGCCCCGTGCGCAAATATCGAATTCGGCCTAAAAACGACTGGGCAATGCTAGGGTCTGCACCGAACTCTAAGAGAGGAGCCTCTTCTGCCATTCTCTCAAAGGCTTCTATCTGACTAAAAACCTGTGCAAGCGCTGATTCTAGGACTAGATGACGGGCCTGCAAGTCTGCAACGATTTGATCAATAGATTGATCAAAGTAGAGCGTTTCTGCTGCCATCAGCTCTTCATTTTCCAGCCTGGCGCGCAGCTCGTTAACCGTATTGTGTAAAGGCAGCTGAACTTCGCTTCGAACAAAATTACTAAAGCGTGAGTGAATTAGCAGCCTTTGAAAATCTTCTAGCTTTAGCCGATCGATCAGGCTGGTTGCAAACGCCTCCGCCGGAATATAAGAGGGGCCGCTAGTCTTATTGCCGAATACGTTACGGCTGAAGGTAATCAGGCGATAGATTTTTCCTATCGTGTGAAGTATGGTCCGAAAAAAGCCGCTGATGCCTCCTTGCGCTTCGTAGTTAAGATCTTCAATTAAGGGACTATCATACAATCTGTCAGTAAGTTCTTTGGCTGCGCGCAGGTTCTCATATTTTTCGTCTAGGGGGTTGGCTTGGTTCCGCGCTGATTTATCCACCGCTTTATCGGTAATGGGATCTTGCGAACTCTGTAAGCTTTGAGTATCGCCCGCTAATAGCTGTTCGATGGAGCGTTTGAGATGTTCGGCTCGCCACTGTAAAAGGGCACTCAAAATTTCTTGAATTTCACTGGCAACCAGGCTAAGGGTTAGGTATACAAAAATTAGCCCAATGGCGATTTCTAAAACAATTGGCAAACTCATAGCAGGCGGCGTATGTATAGAGTCGAATGACAACCCTTATCCAATACAGCAAACTGCACAGAGTAGGGGCTAGCTGGCATAGCTTACTGTCAGTCTGAAGCGTAGCTTGTAGCATGCTCGAACCATCAATAACCTACTGAGAATGTGGCGAATTCGCAAGCAAAAGCGAGTAGTGGCACAGAAAATGTAATCGGTTAGGCCAATGGCTCGGTGACCGGTCTAAACCGTGCCTTATTCAGGGTCTTTAGGTAACTAAAGCCCTCGCTTAAGGGGTTGCGTCGAACGCTAGGTGTAAAATTTTAGTTTTAAAGTTTTAGACTTAGTTGAATTTAGTTTGAATTAGGGGTGTGACCCCTCAGGGCTATTCTTCGTCGTTTTCTGTATCGCCAACCTGTTTTAGCTTGATATGCTTACGGCCTAAAGAAATTTCAAACTCGTCACCAGGCTTTAGTCCCATTTGCTTAGTGTAGGCTGAACCAATCAGCAAATTACCGTTAGATTGAACGGTAATTCGATAGCTAGCACTGCGACCTCCTCGGCCATTACCTGTCTGCGTACTGTCAATTTGAATCCCTTCTGCTTCAATCAGAGCATTCAAAAATTTCATCATATTGACACGTGTCACACCATTTTTGGTGACGGTGTAGTAACCACATGTCTTAGCTTTGTCTTCTCTACTCAGGTGCTCTAGTTCTTTGACCTTTTTGAGCAGTGCCTTCCCCGTCAGGGCATCTGTATTAGGCTCGTTAACCATTCACTCAATTCTCTAAACTAACAGCAGGTGTTAACAACAGGTGCTTTAAGGCAGCAGGAGGTGCGGCCGTACTTTCTTAAAGTAATATAAATCGAGAAGCCGTCGATTTAATCGTAACGGTAACTGCGTTTTACATCCTTAACTTTACATTTTCGGAGTGGGGTAGTTGTTACTATTGCATCTCTGTTTTTCTATTATAAAACCACAATTCTCAACTAGAGTAAACGTCGACAATTTGGCACTGTCCGCACCTATGAAGAAAAGACTAGATTGCTGACACTATGAAAAGGAAAAAAGCTTTCTATTATTTTGCTAATAGGTATACCTTTTTTAGTTATACAGTTAGGATGAAAGTACGAAAAGCTTATGAAAAAAGTATATTTAGCCGATCTGTAGGGTCTGATTGACTCTGTCTTTATGAAGCTCACTACGCGAGGGCACTACAGTGTTAAGGCGCTGCTAGATCTCAGCCTTCAGCCGCCTGATTCTCGCTCATCGGTCAGAGCGATCGCGGCTCGTCAGCAGCTGCCAGCCCCTTACTTAGAAAAGCTCTTGATTGAGCTGCGGCGAGCAGATATTGTGCACTCCGTTCGAGGTGCCCACGGTGGCTATTACTTAGCCAAACCACCAGCGCAAATTTCGTTAGCGCAAATTTTAGAGGCCGTGGGCGAGCCAGTTAATTCTATGGCTCAGTCGATTGCTAGTCCTGAGCACTCCACGACTGAGCCAGGGCTAGCAGAAGACTGGGTGACCTCTGTGCTGTGGTGCAGGCTGAACCAAAAGCTAAGAGAGGCCCTCAACAGCATTACGCTAGAAGACCTCTACTACGATGCCCGTAGCTGGCAAGCGGCTCAAGGAGAAGACTCAAGCTTTGTGGTCTAGTCCTAGTCATATCGCAATAGCTCTATTAGTTGGCGCCGCCTGCTTAGACTTTGCAATTGGAGACCCGTGGGGGTGGCCCCACCCTGTGCAGGCGATGGGCAAGGTGATATCTCTTTATAGTCAGTGGGCAATAAAGCAGTCCTACGGGGCTTTGGCGATGCGACTATTAGGGATTGGCCTAACGGTTTTGCTAGTCGGTGGAACTGCTGTAGCTAGCTCACTGGTGCTGGTGCTGTTGGCCAAAATTTCTCTTTGGTTACAAGCGATTGTAGAAGTTGTGCTGCTAGCGAGCTGCTTTGCAGGACGCAGCTTACGCCGGGCTGCTGAAGATGTGTTGCAGCCGTTGTCTAAGGTGGTCCCAGAGATGATTCAACTCAATCAAGACCGATCTCACCAGGGCCAATCTCGTCAGGATACTCACCAGGAAGTAAGCGAAAGGGCAGATATGGAACCGTTGATGGAAGCGCCGTTGATAGAGGCCAGGCGTCGATTGGCAATGGTTGTGGGCCGAGATACGGCGTCTCTTTCGTCGGCTGAAATCCGACGTGCTGTGCTAGAAACAGTCAGCGAAAATGCGATTGATGGGGTGCTTGCACCTTTGTTTTATGCCGTGGTGGGTTCGCTGTTCGGTGCGGCTGTGCCGGTCGCGCTGGCCTATAAAGCAGCCAGCACATTGGATTCTATGGTGGGCTACAAAGCGTCGCCCTACACACATTTGGGCTGGTTTAGCGCGCGTTTTGAAGACGCGCTGACCTGGCTGCCCTGTCGGCTGAGCGTACTGACAGTGGCGATATTGTCCGGTCGGCCTGTGCAGGTTTTACGGGTTTGTCAGCGGGATGCGATCGCCGATCCTAGTCCCAATGCCGGATGGAGCGAATGTGCCTATGCTGCCGCTTTGGGCGTGCAGCTCGGTGGGCTCAATACCTATCGAGGACAGGTGAAGATGAAGCCGCTATTAGGCGATAATAACCGGCCGATTACGACAGCGGTGATTACTCAGGCCTTGCAGCTAACTCGCTGGAGTTTTCTGATTGGACTGAGCGTGGGCATCTTGTTAATCGAACTGCGCTTTTCGCACCGTTTTATGTAAGCCTTTCTAAGGCGCTCAATAAAGGTTTTAATCGTACAAATCTCACTTTTTATGGCATTAACAAGCCTTTTTCTTCCCTATTTAGAGAAATGTAATCCTACACTGTAGGAACGCTTAACATTACAATTGAGAGCAACCAAGCACGTCAGTAAATATGGTCGAAAAGGTTGTTGAAATTTTATCTGCTGAAGACATCCGACGGACGCTTAATCGACTAGCTTCAGAGATTGTAGAGCGGACCGGCAATTTGCAAAATTTGGTACTGCTAGGGATCCATACGAGAGGCGTTCCGCTGGCCCAATCGCTAAGAGATCAAATTCAGCGGTTAGAAAACGTTAGCGTTCCTGTGGGCGCGCTCGATATTACGTTCTATCGTGACGATTTGGATCAAATTGGTGTTCGCACGCCTGCCAAAACAGACATCCCCTTTGACCTTGCCGGTAAAACGGTCGTGCTCATAGACGATGTTATCTATAGTGGGCGAACGGTGCGGGCTGCGCTGAATGCGGTTCATGACTATGGCAGGCCAGATGTCGTCCGGTTAGCGGTGTTGATTGACCGGGGGCATCGTCAAGTGCCTGTTCATCCCGATTTTGTTGGAAAACAGCTGCCGACCGCGAGCAATGAAACAGTCCAGGTGTTCGTAGAAACGACAGATGGTCGTGATGGCGTAGAGCTTTCTCATTTATAAGCTTTCTTATTTATAGGCTTTCTCGTTCATAGACATCGCGCGTAAATATCGCGCTGGTTTTCAGCGGCTTTCTGCCGATCATTTTGCGGTGGTGACTTCGCTGCTAGGCCACTGCTCACTTTACGATATGTGCGATCGCTTCTGACTGCCCCTACACCGTGCGGTAATTTAAAGAACTGCCGCGTGCTTTTGTGAGAGCCTTTGTTTTGAGCCCATCTATTCCCGCTTCACCTTCCTCAGAGCTGCCGACGGCTCCAGAAGTTGCCCCAGAAGCTGTTCCAGAAGCCGCACTAGAGACGCAGGTGCGAAAGGCAGATCATCTGCGAATATGTCTAGATGAAGACGTGCAGAGTCACCGCATTACGAATGGCTTTGAGCGGTATCGATTTACGCACTGCTGTTTGCCTGAACTGAACCGCGACGACATCGATCTGGGCATTCCTTTCCTTGGCAAACGGGTTAAAACCCCGCTGCTCATTTCTTCTATGACCGGAGGGACAGAGCAAGCCCAGCTGATCAATCAGCGGTTAGCAAAAACAGCTCAGCGGTACGGCTTAGCGATGGGTGTCGGCTCTCAGCGGGTCGCAGTCGAGAACCCAGCTTTAAATCGGACATTCTCGGTGCGAAAATATGCCCCAGATGCCCTGCTGTTTGCCAATTTGGGTGCCGTCCAGCTGAACTATGACTACGGCGTGTCTCAATGCCAAAAGGCGGTCGATGTCCTAGAAGCCGACGCGCTGATTTTGCACCTGAATCCGCTGCAAGAAGCAGTACAGACTGAAGGTGATGTGAACTTTAAGGGGCTGTTTGCCAAAATTGAACGGCTAGCGACTGTTCTGCCAGTGCCAATTGTGGCAAAAGAGGTCGGCAATGGGATCTCGGCGGTTATGGCAGAGCGATTGATGAATGCGGGGGTAGCCGCTATTGATGTCGCTGGCGCGGGAGGAACCTCTTGGGCAAGAGTTGAAAGCGAGCGGGCGAGAGATCCTAAGCAGCGCCGGTTGGGTAATACGTTTGCCGATTGGGGCATTCCAACGGCCGCCTGCATATCTCAGATTCGACAGATGTCTAAAACGGTGCCATTGATTGCCTCTGGTGGGATGCGCAACGGACTGCACGCGGCGAAGGCGATCGCACTAGGGGCCGATTTGGCTGGACTGGCACTGCCTTTTTTACAAGCGGCCAATCAGTCTGAAGCCGCACTGGCCCAGCTTAGCGAGGCGCTGATTGCTGAGCTGACTACCGTACTGTTTTGCACCGGTTGCGCAACGCTTGAAGACCTGCGATCGCCCGGAATTCTTCTCAACGCAAATTAGTAGGCTTTAAATCAATGGGCAAAGCGGTCCATTCGATTTAATTAAAGTAGTTTCGTTAATATGGGATTACTGGGTTGTTGCCGTTCACAGTGAGCTTGGAGATAGTGAGCTTGAGATAGCCAGCTTGAATATGGCCTCAGTCGGTGGCTGCTTCCAAACGTTTACCCTTGGTTCCTCGGAAAGTTATAGATGCGAGATTTCTTTAAGATTGCGGCGGCTAGCGCTGTCGGGACCCTGGTGGGTCTGTTCAGTTTACTTCTGCTGGTCGGCATTGGTGCTTTTGGTCTGGTAGGGGTGCTGTTGTCTTCAGGGGCGAGTGAGACAGAAGTCGAGCTTGAAGATAGCTCTGTGTTGGTTTTCGATCTCTCGACAGACATTGTAGATGGCGCGGTTGCTGATTCTGGGGCGATCTTTGAAGAAGCCTTTTACGGCGGGTCGCCATCGGTTTCTCTGTACAGCGCGCTAGAGGCGATCGCTGCTGCCGCAGATGATGAAAAGATTTCAGGCATCTATCTTAAGGGCTCGCCAGAGGAGGGCCTAGCAACGCTGAAAGAAGTAAGGGCTGCCCTCAGCAAATTCAAAGAATCAGGTAAGCCCATCTGGGCATACAACACAGGCTACAGAGAGCGAGACTATTACATCACTTCTGTTGCCGATAATCTGGTGTTGGCACCTGTCGGCCTGATGGAAATTAACGGCTTTCGAGCTGAGACACAGTTTTTAGGCGATGCGTTAAAGAAATATGGCGTGGGCGTACAGGTGCTGCGTGTAGGTCGCTACAAGTCTGCCGTAGAGCCCTTTATTCGTTCGCAAAGTAGCCCAGAAGAGAAGCAGCAAACTGAAGCGCTCATCAGCGATTTGTGGAAAGACTTTGTGCAAACGGTTTCGACAGATCGCGATATCACCCCAGAGGCAGTGCAGCAGCTGGCCGATGAAGTAGGTTTAATTGAGCCAGAACAGGCGCTAGAGCTGGGCTTAGTCGATCAGCTTGGGTTTTACGATGACGTTTTGGTGAACCTGCGAGAGCTAGCGGGCGTAGAGGCAGAAGAAGATGAGGAGGCCATTGTTGTTAGCGACTTGGAAGAGTTTCCTCAAACATCGCTAGATCAGTACGCGCAGATCGTGGCAAGAGATCGTGCGGGCGGATTTGGCGGTGCTGATGACAGGGTCGCGATTGTGTATGCCGAAGGTAACATCATTATGGGCGCGGATACGGTGCCAGGAACGATTACCTCTCAAGGCCTGTCCGCTACGCTGCGCGAAATGCGAAGGGATGACGATGTAAAAGCGGTTGTGCTGCGGGTGAACAGCCCTGGTGGTAGTGCGATCGCTTCTGAAGTGATTGCCGACGAAGTGAGGCTACTGGCTGAAGAAAAGCCGCTGATTATTTCAATGGGAGACTATGCGGCGTCAGGCGGGTATATGATTGCGGCACCCGGCGCGAAGATTTTGGCGTCTCCAACCACGATTACCGGCTCGATTGGCGTCTATAGCCTGCTGCTGAATTTTCAAGAAATTGCCAATAAAAACGGTATTACTTGGGACGTGGTGCAGACGGCTCAGCTGGCAAATATGGACACGACAGCGCGACCCAACACAGAGACAGAATTAAAGGTGCAGCAAGACTATACAGATTCGCTGTATGACCGCTTTACCTCCATCGTGGCCGAAGGGCGCGACATTACTAAAGCGCGGGTGGCTCAAGTGGCTCAAGGTCGAGTGTGGACCGGAGAAGATGCGATCGCCGCCGATTTGGTAGATGAAATAGGCGGACTGCAAGATGCCATCGTTCTAGCCGCCGAATCCGCCGAATTAGAAGACTATCAGGTCAACGAGTATCCCAGGCTGCCCACGTTTGAAGAACAGCTGCTCAACAGTATTTTTGGTTCTGGTATGGCTGGTATTAGCCAGCTGCCTTGGAATAAAGATCCGCTGACTGACGAGCTGCTAAAGCTGCGTGAGGACTTCAAACTGTTGGAGACGCTGAATGACCCCCATAGTGTCTATATGCGTTTGCCATTTACAACAGAAATTGAATAGCTGTGCTTGAAAAAATAAACAGTTTGTTTCGTCCGGCGATCGCTTCTATGGAGGGCTACGCGCCGGGAGAATGGCCCGCTCTGGATTCGGGCGTGTTGAAGCTGAACTCAAATGAGAATCCGTATCCGCCTTCACCCAAAGTGCTAGCCGCGCTCAGTGAGATTAGTGGCGAACTGTTGCGGCGCTATCCGAACCCACGGGGGCAATCATTTTGTCAGGTCGTGAGTGACCTTTTTGGCATTCCGGCTGACTGGGTTATTGCAGGCAACGGCAGTGACGATCTGTTGACGCTGCTTGTGCGCGCCTGCGCGGATCCAAACAGGCGATCGCTTGCCTACCCCATGCCCACCTACGTGCTGTATCGAACTTTAGCGGCGATGCAACCCGCCGATATTGTTGAGGTGGAGTATGAGCAGAATGGAACGGATTGGGTATTACCAGTCGAAAAGCTGTTAGCGACGAACGCCGCCGTTACTTTGATTGCCACGCCCAATAGCCCAACCGGTCATCGAGTATCACGCCTAGATCTGCGGCAGCTAGCCGAAGGCCTAAGCGGCGTGCTGGTCATTGATGAGGCCTACGTCGATTTCGCCGGTGTAGATGCCGACAAAGCATCGCTCGAACTGGTACGCGCGTTTGACAACGTCATTGTGCTGCGGACGCTATCGAAGGGGTACGGATTGGCTGGTTTGCGGCTGGGGTTTGGGATTGCTCAGCCTGGACTGTTGACAGGGCTGCTGAAGGTAAAAGATAGCTATAATGTGGATGCGATCGCGCTAAAACTAGGAGAAGCTGCGATCGCCGATCAGCCATACAAAAATGCCTGCGTCAAAAAGATTATCGCCGCCCGAGAGCAGTTATCGACAGATCTACAAGGCTTAGGATTTAAAGTCTGGCCCTCACAAACGAATTTCTTGCTAGTACAGCCTCCTCAAGAGAATAAAGAGACTGCCAAAAGCCTCTATCAAGGTCTAAGAGACGTTGGCATTATGATTCGCTATTTCGCACAGCCCGGCCTAGACAAAAAACTAAGAATTACTGTTGGCACCTCAGCACAAAACACAAGAATGGTGACGGAGATTGCCAAGCTGCTGTAAGCCAAAATTGTTTACAGCAGGAGTTCTGCATAGCATTGACTACAACAAGAGAGGAGCGTAAGAAAGGGAGCGTAGGATTTCCTGACTGATCAATAAAAAGGGCGGTGTAGGAATACCACACCGCCCTTTTTCATAGAGCACTCTGATGCAAAATATCAGCGCTTAGTAGCGGAAGCTGCTGCCGCTGTTGCTGCCAGGCTTGTGCACAATAAAGCTAACAGCTTGACACTGTTTAACGTTGTCAAAGCCAACAACACGAATGTAGCAGTTACCGTACTCAGAGCGGCAAGCCTGAACTTCATCTAGGACAGAGCGAGTGTTCGTTGCGCCGAACAGAGGAAGCTTCCACATAGTCCAGTAGTAGGCTTCAGGCTCTGACGTCTCGTTGAATTCGATGGCAGGAATATAGCCCATCTGGAGACAGTAGTTGATCTGCTTGTCGATTTGCTGATCGGTGAGCGGGGGTAAGTAAGAAAGGGTTTCGTACCGACGCTCTTTAGGCAGAGTTTTCATGGTTTCTTCCGGGGTGAAAATTTGATCTGAAAATTTGAATCTGAATCGAGACTGGTTGAGTGCTCTCCGTTGAGCTAAATCGCCGCATCCGGCGGATCCGTATCACTTTGCCCGCTCGCATCTAAGTCAGGAAAAGAAGATGGCGCTTCAGACGTATCTGAATCATCTTCACCTTCTGTCTTGTCTACACTGGCGGCCAGTTCCTCTGAGGTCATCTGGGTGATTTTCTCAAGGTGCTTTTTGCGATGCTCTATATTGGCCTGCTGAATTTGAGTGGTTACCATCTCAGGTAGAAACTCAGAGACTGCTTCTGCGATATGAAGACGCACTGTGATGACCCGTAGAGCCAGATCAGGTGCCTCTTGAAACAGGCTTTTGATATAAGCTTCGCCGTCCTGAAGTTTTTCACGACTGGAGAACTCATGGAACCAGTGATGGCGGGGCAAGTTGGTTTCTTTGAGCTGGCCTAGTACAGTACGAACGGCTTGATAGGTGAGGTAGCTGGTGAGCACCTGAGCCGTATCTTTCGCAATTCGCTTGAGATCCATATTGGAGGCATCTTAAAAGAAGTGTGCCGATAAATCCATTCTGTTGGCCATTGTCCCTTAAGGACGCTACAGAAACCGCTCTGCCTGATACCGCTACTCGGATTCGCTTGAGGGCCCTGGCAATCGACAAGGCCCCTGCGGCGCAGAAAACACCAATTAGATAGTATCTACGGTGTCGAACTCGAACTTGATCTCTTTCCAGAGCTCGCAAGCTGCGGCTAGCTCTGGTGACCACTGACAAGCTTCACGGATGATGTCGCCACCTTCACGAGCCAAGTTACGGCCCTCGTTACGGGCTTGAACGCAGGCTTCGAGAGCAACTCGGTTAGCCGTTGCACCTGGCGCATTGCCCCAAGGGTGACCCAAGGTACCACCACCAAACTGAAGGACAGAGTCATCGCCGAAGATTTCAACTAGGGCAGGCATGTGCCATACGTGAATACCACCGGAAGCAACCGCCATTACACCTGGCATGGACGCCCAATCCTGGGTGAAGTAGACACCACGAGACTTATCTTGCTCAACATAGTTCTCACGCAGCAGGTCAACGAAGCCCAACGTACCTGCGCGGTCACCTTCGAGCTTACCGACAACCGTACCTGTGTGGATGTGGTCACCACCGGATAGGCGTAAGCACTTCGCCAAGACGCGGAAGTGAATACCGTGGTTCTTCTGACGGTCGATTACCGCGTGCATTGCACGGTGGATGTGCAGCAGTACGCCGTTGTCGCGGCACCAGTGAGCCAACGTGGTGTTGGCCGTAAAGCCACCGGTCAGGAAGTCATGCATCACGATGGGCATTTCGAGTTCTTTGGCGTACTCGGCCCGCTTCATCATTTCTTCGCAAGTAGCGGCAGTCACATTCAGGTAGTGACCTTTGATTTCACCGGTTTCTGCCTGAGACTTGTGAATAGCATCGGCTACAAACAAGAACCTGTCGCGCCATCTCTGGAAAGGCTGCGAGTTGATGTTCTCGTCGTCTTTTGTGAAGTCAAGACCCCCTCGGAGACATTCGTAAACCGCACGGCCATAGTTCTTAGCGGAGAGGCCTAGCTTAGGCTTAATCGTACAGCCCAGCATTGGACGGCCATACTTGTTGAGGCGATCGCGCTCAACCTGAATACCATGAGGAGGTCCTTGGAAGGTCTTAACGTAAGCAACAGGAATCCGCAAGTCTTCAAGACGTAGGGCTCTGAGTGCTTTAAAGCCAAATACGTTACCAACCAAGGAGGTCAACAGGTTGGTGACAGACCCTTCCTCGAACAAATCAAGCGGATAGGCGACATAAGCGATGTACTGGTTATCTTCGCCAGGCACAGGCTCAATGTCATAGCAGCGACCACGATAGCGGTCCATGTCAGTGAGAAGGTCAGTCCATACAGTCGTCCAAGTACCTGTGGAAGATTCTGCGGCAACCGCTGCTGCGCACTCTTCGGGAGGCACGCCAGGCTGAGGCGTCATCCGGAAAGCAGCAAGAATATCTGTATCTCTAGGCGTGTAGTCTGGCGCGTAGTAAGTCAGCCGGTAATCCTGTACACCAGCATCGTAGCCAGCGCCCGACTTGGACTGAGTCTGTGAGTAGGACATATTTCCCTATTTCCTGTCTATTATTCTGTGTGAAACAAAGTAGATATTGACCGAACTTCATATATCTCCCTCTATCTATTTCATAGAAAGAGACAACCACCCAAGCCGTAGAAACTCAACGCTGACGACAGAATAGGGTCAGCAACGAGGATCCATAGCGATCTTGGAATCTTTGAAGTTCGAAGCGTGATTAACGATCTTCGTTTCAGTCCTGAGGCCGCTTTTAGAAGGGCTCAGAAAGCTGTAGAACGACCGCATCAATTAGGCTTGGGTGCTTTCAGATTTGAGCTGTGTCAGATAAACCTATGCTTTACAGAATACTATCAGGACACCGATAAGTTTACTTTTAGAAGTTCTGTATACCTTGATAAATAAAAATTATAGATCCCGGTATATATAGGCTTCAGCCGATTTCAGCGTTTTCACAAGCGCAGTATCATCTGTAACATTTTGTAAACAAAATGCTAAATAGATTATTACGTTTTTGTGCTCTATATGAGAGCGCTGCTTTGAGACTGGTCTGGGATCGTTCTGAGACTTTGTGCGCATCAGCTGAGATGAAGTGCCGCGCTGCAATTTAATCTCTGGTAAAAGATAATTGCGTTTCTTAAAAATATCCGCTTCCATAAGGAGAATTTAAGAATTGAGCCATTTATTGAAGTTGACGTTTCAGTACCTCTTCTGCTGGAACAATTTTCGTTAACGTCGCTCTCTTCCTGGGTACTTTGGGTCACAGCTATTACATCAGCGTTCTTTGTTTCGAGCGTCTGGATGCAGCTGACAAGTCGTCAGAGTCAGTCTTTAGAGGGTATTGTTGTGAGCCGTGCCAGAGTGAGCCGTGCCAGAGTAGGCCATATCAATGCGGTGGTCAAAAAAGCGACTACCTGCCTTGTTGGTGCGACGGTGCTGTGGGGGGCGTTTGCCATGGTAGGGGGCAATCCGCTGCGGGTGCAGTTCAATAACTTGGTGAATGCCCAGGTCTCGGCTCCGTCTGTCAGAATACCGTCTCGAACCCCGACTCTAGATACAGAGCGTAGCAGCGGCGCCTCGCCTGTGGGAGGCCAGCGGCCCAATCCTATTGCTCAAGACTATCGGATTGGCGCTTTGCAGGAAGATTTTACCGGCAACCTGTGGGTAGGCTCGCATCAGGGGCTATCTCGGATTGATGCTGAGACGGGCCGGGTGATTGCAGATGTGGCCGTGCCAAATCGCTTTATTGACGCGATGACGCAGGACAAAGTCGGGCGTATTTGGCTAGGCACACCTGAAGGTTTGGTGAGAGTGGAGCCCAGAATTAATAAGATTACGGCTCAGAACTACCGGCTCCCCTCTAATCGGGTGCTCTCTACGCTGGTCGATCAGCGGGGATTTCTTTGGGTCGGTACAGACCGGGGCCTAGCGATGATTAGTCCAGATGAAGGTCTGCTGATGACGACTATTCAGGCGCTGCCAGGGGTGAGTGCGAATGCGTTGGGATTGGCCCCAGATGGCAATCTTTGGGTGGGGACACTAGAAGGACTTGTCAGGGTAGATACTGCTTCCGCCTATGTGACAGATGAGGTGACAGACCTGCCGGGACGCTCGGCGCAGGCGATGGCGGTTGGGCCTCAAGGCGATGTTTGGGTGGGCACACCGACTGGCCTGCTGGTGGTAGATAGTCGTACTGGGCAACTGCTGCGTTCGGTTACTCAGCTGCGTGGTCAGGACGTTAGATCGATCGCATTTGATTCCTCACAGAGTCTTTGGGTCGGCACCCGCGACGGTTTGTTTAAGCTCAATCCTTACAACGGTGCGATTGTGGGACAGGTGCCGAATCTACCTTCGGAGCACGTGTTGGCTATTTCGCCAGATACAGGTAACAAGATTTGGGTGGGTACGACTGAGGGCTTGGCCTGGGTCAGCCGGACGACTGGGCGCGGAACGCCGCACGGCACAATTGTGAGTGACGTTGGCGCACAATAATAGTCTTAGCCTTATGGCCTCAGTCCTCTCTTTTTAAGTCACACTGGAGTGGTTGGCTGGTTTGTGTTGAGGGAGAGACGCTGATGATTGTGAATGTGCATCAGTTTGCGCAGTGGAAGCTAGAGGGCAAAGCGATCGCAGTCCTCACAGCCTGGGATTATATGTCTGCGCAAATCGTTGAAAAGGCAGGTACAGATATTGTCTTGGTCGGTGATTCGATGGCGATGCCGGTCATGGGCCACGAAACGACGCTGCCACTAACGCTAGATGAAATTTTGCACCATGCCAAAATGGTAAAACGGGCAATCTCCAACAAGCTTGTCGTTGTTGATTTGCCTTTCTTGACCTACCATGCCAGCCATGCGGCTGCGCTCCTAGCGGCTGGGCGGGTCGTGAAAGAAACTGAGGCCCAGGCCGTGAAGATGGAAGGTGGCTACCCCGACATGGTAGAAACCATTGCGAAAGTTGTGCAAGCAGGCATTCCGGTGATGGGGCATGTGGGATTGACGCCGCAGTCTGTGTATCAGTTTGGCAGTTTCCGCAAACAGGGAAAGACTGCTGAAGATGCTGAGCGAATTTTGAAAGAGGCGATCGCACTGGAAAAAGCGGGCGTTTTTGCCATCGTGCTAGAACATATCCCTGCTGACCTGGCACGGAAAATTAGCCAGACGCTCTCTGTCCCAACGATTGGCATTGGTGCGGGCCCTGATTGTGATGGGCAGGTGCTCGTGACCTCTGATTTATTGGGCCTTTCGGAGTGGCAGCCACCGTTTGCGAAACCCTACGTGAATTTGAGAGAGCAGGGGATTAGCGCAGTTCAGCAGTTTTGCGAAGAGGTGCGATCGCATCGATTCGGCGTGACCTAAGCGCAAATAAGGACGGACGGCAAACCCATGACGAAACAAGACCTGATCGAGCAGCTGTCGCTCGTCGAACACGTTGAGGGCGGCTACTTCTCAGAAACGTATCGGGCAACCGAAGAGATGAAGACGCCCAGAGTCGGTGGTGATCGCTCCGTAATGACCTCCATCTACTATTTGTTGACTGACGATCGGCCTATCGATCACCTGCATCAGAATCAGTCGGACATCATGCATTACTTTCAGGCAGGTTCCGCGATTACCTACATTTTGGTGGATCTGGAAGGAAACTTGAGCCGGGTGAAACTGGGAATGGCGATCGCCGATGGCGAAGTGCCTCAGCTGCTGGTACCTAAGGGGTACTGGAAAGCTGCCGTTTTGGAGTCGGGCGAATATGGCTTGCTCGGCGAAGCGGTTGCGCCTGGGTTTGACTATCGCGATATGACCATTGCCACCGCCGAAGCAATTCGCACTCAATTTCCATTGCTGTGGGACGAGCTATCGCCGTATGTCAGAGCCTGAATATCAGCAAGTGGCAAACAATAGCTAAAGGCTCAAACGCTCTCGTACAGTACGCTCACCGGAGAATCAAAAACGTCTATACATATGCATTGGCGAAATGTATGGCATAGGAAGGTTTTGAGCTGTTTATATTAATTCATTGAAGATAAGCTAATCAGAGCTTACGCAAACACCTCTAAACGGAAAGACTATGATTGCAACCAGCACCCGCGTACCCGATACCGCGCCCAACGCTAACCGCGACTACAAAGTTGCTGACATCACCTTGGCCGACTGGGGCCGTAAGGAAATCGCCATTGCTGAAGGCGAGATGCCTGCGCTGATGACCATTCGTGCCAAGTACCGCGACAGCAAGCCTCTGGCGGGTGCCAAGATTATTGGCTGCATTCATATGACTATCCAGACAGCGGTTTTGATTGAAACGCTGTGTGAGTTAGGTGCGGAAGTTCGCTGGTCTTCTTGTAATATTTTCTCGCCTCTGGTCCATGCGGCCGCAGCGAGCGCAGCTTCTGGCATTCCTGTTTTTGCCTGGAAAGGTGAAACTGAAGAAGAGTACATGTGGTGCCTAGAGCAAACTTGCCGTGACGGTGCAGGCGAGCTATGGAATGCCAACATGATCTTGGATGATGGCGGTGACCTCACAGGCTACATCCACGAAACCTACCCTCAGATGCTAGAGAGCATTCACGGCGTTACTGAAGAAACAACAACAGGCGTTCACCGTTTGTTTGAAATGTTGGAGAAAGGAGAACTAAAAGTTCCTGCTATCAACGTTAACGACGCTGTTACTAAAACAAAGAACGACAACAAGTATGGCTGTCGCCACAGTCTTAACGACGCCATCAAGCGCGGCACCGACCACCTAATGGCAGGTAAAAAGGCACTCGTTATTGGCTACGGCGATGTCGGTAAAGGATCTGTTGCTTCTCTGCGCCAGGAAGGCATGATTGTTAAAGTCGCTGAAGTGGATCCTATCTGTGCAATGCAGGCTTGCATGGACGGGTTTGAAGTCGTTTCTCCTTACAAAAACGGCCAGAACGACGGTACCGTAGACAGCATTGACAAAGATCTACTGGCCAACATTGATCTTGTAGTTACTGCAACTGGCAACTACAACGTCTGTGGTGAGAACATTCTGAGAAACCTTAAGCCCAGCGCCGTTGTCTGCAACATCGGTCACTTTGACAACGAAATCGACACCGCCTTCATGCGTAAAGAGTGGCGTTGGCAAGAGGTAAAGCCTCAGGTTCACCAGGTCTATCGCTCTGACGACGAAAAAGACTTCTTGATTCTTCTTTCTGAAGGTCGCCTTGTGAACTTGGGCAATGCGACTGGTCACCCTTCTCGCATTATGGACGGCTCTTTTGCCAACCAGGTGCTCGCTCAAATTTTCCTCTACGAGCAAAAGTTTGCAGATATGAACGAAGATGAGAAAGCGCGTGCGCTTAGCGTCAAGCTACTGCCGAAGAAGCTGGACGAAGAAGTGGCCCGCTACATGGTTGAAGGCTTTGGCGGCACAATCACGACCCTGACTGAAGAGCAAGCTGACTACATTCACGTTCCTGTAGAAGGCCCCTTCAAAGGTGAGAGCTACAAGTACTAGATTTTAGCGAGCGCTAAGCTCGGCTAAATCACAATAAAGCCGCCCGTTGCTCATGCAGCAATAGGCGGCTTCTTGTATGTAGCTTTTGAAGAGTTGCTTGAATGAGTAGAATGGGTGTAGGCTTTATCGTTGCGATCGCTGTTAAAATGCACCGATGCTAAGGTACAGCAGTGAAGTATGTTTCCACAAAGTCATGTTACCGGGCAGGCCATTCTCCAAGCTAAATTCCCAGTCATCATTCCACCACGCGAAAAAGGAGGGAGCCATTATGACCCACGTATCTATGCCTCCTGCCTCTTCTGCAACATCAACAATGGCCGATCTCTATAGGCGTCTGGCTAAGCTTGGCCTGTCCAAAAAGTATTTGCAAACCAACATCCTCCCCGACTGGTGGACCGATGAAGTCGATCAAACCCCAGGTGTCTTTACGCAAGGTGCGCTCTACCTCTCTAGGCGACTCAATCTCGATATAGATTCTTTGCTAATAGAAGACACGCCTCGCTTTATCAGTAGCGCCCATCCTAAATTCAAAACCACAGAGGGCACCCACCTCACCGCGCTAAAAGCCTCTGAATCGATCGCTAGCTGCGTTGCAGAAACGATTGCTGACGCCTGCCCAAGGCCCTATCAGGATATTACTCAACTATCTGTTGCCCAAATTCGACATCAGATTTTGAGCGATCGCCCCAGCGTAGACCTCACTGGCCTACTTCAGTTCTGCTGGTCGCAAGGCATCCCGGTCATTCACTTCGCTCAGTATCCTGCCGCTCTACAGCGCTTTCATGGAATGGTGAGCGCCCTCAATAGTCGCCCTGTTATCGTCATCAGCCGTAGAGAGCGCTCCCCAGCTTGGCTTTTGTTTATCATTGCGCACGAGCTAGGCCATATCTTGCGCAACCACCTCAACCCAGACGGCTTCATCGTTGATCAAGAAATTCAGCTTACTAGCGATGATGTCGAAGAAAATGAAGCTAACCAAGTGGCTGCCGAGCTGTTATTAGGTCGCGCTGGTATTAGCTACGACCTATGGAATAAATTCTTAAAAGGGGAAACCCTGGCTGCTAAGGCTCAACAATTTGCACAAGAAAGCCGGAACGATCCTGGCGTTATTGCGATAAACATTGCCTGGAACCGCGCCCAAAGAGCAAAGACACAACAGGAGAAGAGTATTGCTTGGGCGACTGGGATGAAAGCGCTAAAAATTTTAGAGCCCAATGCAAATGCACCCGCTCAAATCAATCAATATCTGCGCCAATCTATGGATTGGGAGTCTCTTAGAGCAGAGTCTCAAGAATATGTAGTTAAAATGCTGGGGCCTTTCTCCGACGCTGAATAATGTTTTCAATAGCAGTATCGATTTCGATACAAAGGGAGCTTCAAGAAAAACTGAAGCAAATTTCAGGACTTTAAGTGACTACAGGCTTTATTGACAACGACATTTTGCTAAAGCTAGTTGCTTTTCAACTCCTTGAAGAAGCGATAGATAGCCTGGGCCTCTCCCAAAAATCGCTACAGGTGTTACCCGCTGCTCGTTTCATGTTGCTGCGTAATCGCAACCGCCAGGAATATAGCAAAGATGTATTAGATAGCGCGATCGCCTTCGTAGAACAGTGCCAAACCATTACCACAAGCCAGTTACCTACTCTAAAAGACGTTCCGAGTGAGTACAAGCAGCTCGCCCCCTTTAAGCAGATAGACGCGGGAGAGACAGACTTGATTGTCGCAACTGCCAACACCACAGATTTTTTATTGCTCAGCGGTGATAAAAGGTGCTTTAAGGCGCTACCCAACATTCCAGTCCCTATTTACGCTCGGCTAAAGGGCAAGGCCATTTGCCTAGAGCAAATCATTTTGAAGCTGATCGATGTATTGGGATTCGAGGAAGTTTGTACTCGCATTACACCCGCTACTCACCACGATAAAGCTATTTACTTGTGCTTTGGCTATTCGCGCCCTGCGCCAGAAGCACAAGTTCGCGCAGCGCTCCAAAGCTGCATTGACGAAATTCATACCGTTGCCCCTGGCTTGCTCGCAAAACTCTCTTAAGCTGCTCTACGAGCGCACTGTACCCAGTACCCATCTGTATGACTACACTTTCAATATCAACATGTTCAAAGTTTGGGGCGGCTGCAGTGCCCGCGCAGTGATGATAAATTGATGAGCGATCGCACCAAAGTGGACAGTTGATATGTATGGTGCGTTTACTACAGTGGCTTTATCTAAGTTGATAATCTTGATAAATAGCGTCTTCACAGCAGCTTGTAAGCTCACACCGGTTGCTATATTGCTATAGATCTTTTACTTTTTTTGTCGAGTCTTCCGCATGGCTAAGCTATCTGTCGAGCTTCAAAAATACTTCCTCAGCGATGCGGCCAACGGCACAGATAGTAGGACTCCGACTGGTGGCAGGGTGAATAGTCCGACGGCGGCCTCAGCAGAAAGCTTTAGCAGTCAGTCGTATCCTGCTGCAAAGCCTAAGGACGTGACGCTCAACGAGATTTTAGAGATTGCTGGCGAGCGGACGTTTGGCTTCTTTTTCGTATTACTTTCTTTGCCATCAGCACTGCCGATACCGGCCCCAGGATACTCTACGCCGTTTGGGATTGTGATGTTTTTGCTGGCAGTGCAGCTGATCATTGGCCGCGATCAGCCTTGGCTACCAGAAAAGTTTCGTAAGAAAGGATTTGACCGACAGAAAGTTCAGGGTGTAATTCAGAAAGGGATTCCCTGGCTACAAAGGATTGAGCTGATAGCCCGCCCTAGGCTAACGTCTGTTTGTACCAGTCGGTTGGGGCAGATGGTGATTGGGGTAGCGATCGCACTTATGTCCATCTCCATGATGATTCCTATTCCATTGACCAATACCGTGCCAGCTATAGGCATTTTTATCACCGGCTTTGGTCTGCTCGATGACGATGGCGCAATTAGCCTCGGTGGCATCACGATTTGCGCCGTGAGCGCCGCAGCAACTACTACCATCCTGTACTTGCTAGCTTCGCTCGGTTTTGAAGGAATGATGGAGGCTGTAGATGCTGCCAAAGATTTGATTGACCTGTAGCGTCACTCCTCAGCTTAAAAGGCTGACGTCATAGGTGTTGTCGTCGAAAAGTGACTGTGAGTGCTTCAAGTACCGGACGGTTGGTTGACACGCAAGTCGGTTAGAGGCGAATCGGCGACTTTGTATACACTAAGGCTATGTCGAAACTGTGATTGAGCTTGAGGCCGCTTGCCATGCCGTCCCCTTTTCCCGGAATGGACCCCTATTTAGAGCGCCCGGCAGTGTGGGCCTCGTTCCATAGTAAGTTTGTCGTCATGCTGGCGAATGCCATCGAAGAGAATTTGTCCGCGCAATACTACGTAGAAGTAGAGACGAGAACCTATACAGATGACGGTTCAGATGGCGTGATGATTGGAATTCCTGATGTCGTGATCACAAATGATAGGTCGCGCCAGCCTGAGCTAACGCAGGCACAGATTGCGACACAGGTGCGGCCTCAGCAAGTTATTGTTCCTATGCCAATAATGGTCAAAGAGCGCTATCTGGAAATTCGTGATATCGACAACAATAAAGTCATCACGGTGATAGAGCTACTTTCTCCTAAAAATAAAGCTGCCGGGAGTGGACGGATAAGCTACGAGAAAAAACGGCAGAGTGTTCTGAGCAGCAGTGCTCATCTGGTTGAGATAGACCTTTTGCGAGCAGGCAAGCCAATGACAATGCTCGGGATAGATAGCCACAGCGCTTATCGCATCTTGGTGAGCCGTAGCTCGCAGAGACCTAATGCTGCCCTGTATAGTGTTGCTCTTTGGCAACGGCTCCCCGATTTACCTATTCCACTCCGCTCGGATGACGAAGCTGTTGTTGTTTCTCTTCAGCCGGTGCTTGATACGCTCTATCGAAAAGGTCGCTATGCTAACCGAATTGATTATGAGCAGTTGCCACCCTCACCCAACCTCTCGGTTGATGAGCAGAACTGGCTTGCAACGGTTATCGCTCAATAAAAATGCTGGGAAAATGTGAGCCATGCTCAAATCCAATAGCAAATTGCTGAATTATGTAGCAAGTGGGCTGTGACGCTTTATCTCACCGGACTATTTGGGCTACCTGTTCTTGCTGCTGAACTATTGTGTGATTTGGATCACGCCGTAAGTCAGGGTACAGAAAATTGCTAACTGCATTGCTTCGTCGTCGGGTTCGCTCTTTCGTGATTGCTTTTCTGTTCCTGAGTAGTTTGCTGGTGACGAGCATTGGGTTTGTTGGTGATAGTGCTTCTGTTGCGATCGCCCAAACCTCACCTCAACGATTTCTTACAGAAGGTATCGAGTCGACCGTGTTAGACAATGGTCTGACGGTGCTGATGAAGCCCGTTCGCTCTGCGCCTGTGGTAAGCATTCAGGTCGCCTACGGTGTTGGCCCTGTTGATGAGGAAGGCGGCGAGAGCGGCCTTTCTCACCAGGTAGAACATATGCTGTTTAAAGGGACAGAAGAGCGGCCTATTCAGTTTGGTCGCTTGTTCAGTGCGCTGGGCAGTGAGTTCAATGCGTTTGTTGCTGATGACCAAACGATTTATTTTAATACGGTCGGTAGAGAGAAGCTGAATGCGATTTTGACGCTAGAAGCAGATCGGATGCTGAACGCACAGATGACGGCTGAAGAACTAGATACTGAAAAGCAGGTTGTTATTTCTGAGCTGCAAGGATATGAGAACAATCCAGGCTATCTCTTAAGCCGAGCGGTAATGCAGGCCGCCTATCCTGATAGGGCCTACGGTCAACCGATTGGCGGCACGACAGCAGCTGTAGAAGGCTTTACTCAAGCGCAAGTAGCCGCTTTTTATGAAAAGTATTATAGCCCCAGTAATGCGGCACTGATTATCGTTGGAGACTTTGACGTCAATGCCACGCTAGGTACGATTGAAACCTTGTTCGGCTCGCTAGCGAATCCAGAAACTGCCACGCCTAGACCTACGGGCCTGATCGAACCGGCAGAGGCCATTCCCATGACTGCGCAGACAGGGCCGCTGGTTCTACAGCTGCCTGGTGCGCTTCCTCTAGTAGAAGTCGTGTTTCCGCTGCCTAACTTTACTCATCCAGATTCACCAACGATTGATGTGTTAGACACGCTGCTGACTCAGGGCAGATCGTCTCGGCTGTATCAGGCGTTAGTCGATACTGGGATTGCTAACTCGGTGGGCTCTATTCCTAAACAGTTGAGAGAGCCAGGCTGGTATACCATTCAGGCGGTAGGTAAACCCGGTCAGTCGCCAGAAGCTGTTTACGAAGCCCTGCAACAGGGTTTGGCGCAGGTGATGACACAGCCTGTAGATCCTTCTGAAGTTGCTAAGGCAAAAGAACAATACAAAGCGCTATTTGGATTTCTCTCTCAAGAAATTACTAGCCAGGGAAGGCTGTTGGGCTTAGTGCAGACAACTGCTGGTGACTATCGGGCAATAGATGACTATTTGGCGGCCATTGAGGCTGTAACGCCTGAAGATGTTTTGCGTGTGGCGCAGGCCTATCTAAGTTCGGATAAGGCTGTGGTTGGCTTTTTTGAGCCCACGGTGAATGCGCCACAGCCGCCGCCGAGCGTGGGAACTGAGCCAGCCGAAAGATTTGCCCCAGAAGCGCCAGTGAGTCCTGCGGAAGTTGCGGAATATTTGCCACCGCTTACGGATAACGCCGTTGCAGTCAATCAAGCACTGCCCGAAAAAGTGGTGTTAGAAAATGGCCTACAGGTGTTGCTATTGCAAGACAATGGTGCGCCGACGGTAACGATGAGCGGCTGGGTAGATGCGGGCGATCGCTACGACCCGGATGGTAAAGCTGGCACGGCACTTTTGACCGCTGTTAATCTTGCGAGTGGAACGGACAGTAAAGACGCGCTAACACTGGCGCAAACAACAGAAGGTGAAGGCATTCAATTCTCTGCGGAAACAGATCTTGATGGCGCAAATTTGAATATGAGTATGCTCTCAGAAGACCTATCGCTGGGCTTAGAAACGCTGGCGGATGTGCTTCAAAATTCTGTTTTTCCAGACGATATGTTTACGCTGACACAACAGCAGTTGGGTGGACAAGTTGCTGCCTCACTGACGAGCCCAGCTGGTGTGAGTAGCCGCGTGTTTCAGCAAGCGGTCTATCCAGAAGCGCACCCGGCGCATCAGGTGACAAGTCTTGAAAGCGTGGGCGCGATCGCACCCACCGACTTACAGACCTTCTACAATCAGCACTATCGCCCGGACAACACAATTATCACCTTCGTCGGAGATTTTGACTCGATTCAATTAAAATCACAGCTGACGCAGGTCTTTGGAGACTGGCAATCAGAGGGCGCAGCGCCTACTGCTGTGATTCCTTCGGTCCCTTTACCCGAAAGCAGCGTTCGCCTGAAAGAGACTTTAGTGGGGAGCTCAGAAGCGGTAACAATTATGGGCTACAACGCGATCTCCCGTGACGATCCTCGCTTCTATGCTTTGAGCGTTGTAAATGAAGTGCTAGGCGGCAGTGCCGTTTCTAGCCGTCTGGGAGATAGCTTGAGAGATCAGCAGGGACTGACCTATGGTGTGACCAGTCAGATTCAGTCGGGAACAGAGAGTGGTCCGCTGATCATTTCTATGCAAACCGCCCCCGAAGATGTAGAGCAGGCAGTGGACAGTGCGATCGCTGTTCTACAACAGATTAAAACCGAGGGCATTACCGCTGAAGAGCTACAAAGCGCAAAGCGGTCGATTGCCGATCGCTATCCTATACGGCTAGCTGAGCCTGGTTTCTTGTCCTTCAGTTTGCTGAGAAATACCGTGAATCAACTCGATGAGAGAGAGATTCAGACGTACCCTGAAAAAATTCAGGCCGTGACCTTAGCAGACGCTCAGGCTGTGATTGAAGACTTCATTCAACCCGACAAGCTGGTGATTGTGACAGCTGGGCCAAACACGTGATAGCTGCAATAGGACTGGTTCACCGCAACTGAGCCAGCTTGACTCAGTTGCGGTGAGCCTTATGTGCTTTAACGCGTAAAACCCTAGCTTTTTTTCCGCAGTGGGCCGCTGATAGCCGCGCCTAAAAGATAGCCCACAATACAGATCAACAGTCCGTAGATATTGACGCCTAGATCTAGCGCGTATTTCCCACTGCCAATACTGAGTGCTGTTGGAAATATCGCACTGCCGGTGGCGCTTTCTATCACGCGGATAATGCCGAAGGCAAGCCCTGGCCAGAAGGCGAGGTGAAAGCTAAGCGGGCCCGCTTTACGAACAAAAGCAAGGAGAAAAATTGGGGCAAGACCCATCACCATGGTGCCGCTGATGGTGGTGGCTTGAATGATGGCGGGGCCGACTTTGTCACCCATATAGATGCTGAAAAGTGGGATGTTGCCAAGGAGTGCGATCGCCACAATCCACCAGCGACCTAACTTGGCTTGCCCTTCTGTCGGCACACCGCGTCGGTTACCCCAATCGCGGGCGGCGGCTTTGGCCACGCTAGAAAACGTAGAATCTAGCGTGGAGCCTGCGCTCGTGAGCATGATGGCGTTAAACACCAGCAGCATGGGCAGGCCAAACAGGGCAGGTACGCTCTGGGTAGGAGAGCCGGCTAAACCGTTTGCGCGTGCGTACAGTCCGACTGAGCTAAAGAGTAGTATAAAGCCGCCGCTGATGATGCCTGCGAGGATAAAGCCTTTCACCATGACTTTAGGTGACGTGATAAAGGCGCGATCGGTCATCACTGGATCGTGGAAGGGATAGCTGAAAATTTGTACAGCCGCAAGCCCACAGAAGGTAAGCCCGGCCATTGTCGTTTCGCTATCGACAGTTGGCAGCCCGTTGTTGGCAAATCCTGGACCCAGCGTGACTAGGATAACGACTAGCAGGATGGCTGCTAGCAACATTTGAGCGCTGTCTGTTAGCAGGCTAGACCGCAAGCCCCCAATCAGGCTGTAGTAAACGGTGAAGGCAGTGACAAGCGCAGCGGCCAGCCAGTAGCCAGTGGAGCCTTCCGCGCCAAAGTAGAGAGAAAATACTTTGGTGTTTGACCAGACTTCGTTGAGGAGGCGAATGGCGATTGCCAGTAAGAATAGCTTGGCGCAGACTTTGCCATACCGGTTGACTAAAAATTCGGGGATTGAGCGGTGCCCGCCGACGGTGCGGATATAGTAGAGTGCGATCGCTGCTGTTACAAAGCTCAGGTAATAAATTGCGTAGCCAATGCCGCCGGTAATACCGAACGAATTTCCCAGGCTGGCCGCATTGTCGATCGACTTGGCAAAAATCCAGGAAATGGCCGCGCTCGATACCAGTAGCCATAGCCCAGGAGACTGCCCTTTGCTTGACTGTCCCTGAAAGAATTCTACAGCCGAAACCTTGTCCGGCGTTGTCTTTTTAACTAGTCCAAATATCAAAAAGCCATATCCGGCTAAAAGCGCCCAGGTTAGGGTTTGTGATAGCTCCATTCGTTAGATAGATCTCCATTTGACAGAGAATTACTATATCGAATAAGAGACTGTATTCTGTGAGATGTCGCTGAGCAACTCGACAGATGCTGTGGCGTAGAACCGACTTGTATAGGTTTTCTCATACAGTTTTTTTACAGGGCAGACCATGGAACGGCGCAAATTTCTCGATGTTCTCGCTTGGATTTGTCTCGCAGACAGACGTGTTTTGTGTGCTCGTACTCAAGGTAACGAAGTCTTTTATCTGCCAGGTGGAAAACGAGAGCAAGGTGAATCTGACTGGGAAGGACTATCGCGCGAGGTGAAAGAAGAGATCAGCGTGGACCTAATTGAAGCAACGTTTGTTGAAGCCTTGATCGTTGAAGAGGCTGCTCATGGTTTTGTAGTGCCAACCTGGGTGAAAATGAAGTGCTTTTGGGCCGCGTATGAAGGTGCGATCGCACCTTCTGCGGAAATAGAAGAAATTGCCTGGCTAAGCATGGCAGACATCGAAAAATGCGCCCCAGCCAATCAGCGGGTGCTTGAATATCTGTTTCAACAAGGGTTGATTGATTAATTGGCTGAGTGAGTGAGTGAAGAGCTAACAAATTGTGGATAGCTGTTACCGGTATTGGCTCACGATACCGTCTTACGCCATGCGCTTACGATGCTTGAGCAACATTCTTGCCAGTAATTTTAATTCCAGACTATGGACGCTGAAAATCCTTAATTTTTCTTTGTTCTTTCTATCACATTCAAGTCTGACATCCATTGACCTCTTTACTAAATTCTGGAAAACAATGTCCGCAAGCTAGAAGCTGAAATTACTGAGCCATATGCCAAAAGTATTGCAACAAATAAGTTTCGTAACAGCCGCATAAAATCTGGAAAGTAGCTACAAATAAGTTTCGTAACAGCCGCATAAAATCTGGAAAGTAGCTTTTACGCACTGACAGTTTGTTGATCATGAGTTTCATAAGTAAATTATGTTATAAAAAATGTTGAATTCCATTCTTTTTGCGTGAATAAACTTAGGTAGTGCTTATATAATTCGGCGGAAATATACATGAGGACATGTACTGAATGACGAAGTTCCTTTTCTCAGGCTCGTCGGCTCTCTTTTTGCTGACAGCTTCTCTTTTTATCGGCGGCAATGTTGTTAACGGTAACACCCACGCACACGAAGTTGGTCACGCTGGCACAACCCTCTCGCCACCAACACCGTCATCCTCATCGGTCAATAATGTAGCCAGTGATGCAAACAGCCATTACGCCTTTGATGACTCTGACCGTGCGCTGACACAATCCTTTCAAGACGTGCGCTACCAAGAGTTAACTCAGGCGGTTGATAACTTTTTTGCCACGCTAGATGATGCTCAGCGTGATGCAGTTGTTCTTCCCTTTGACGATCCCTTCCGAACCCGAGCCTTCTGTTACGTACTCGCCCGTTGCAATGACGAGTATGTCGGTCTCCAAATGCAAGACCTCAACTCGGCCCAAAAGATTGCCCTTAATAATCTTTTGATGAAAAGCTTCAGCGGCTCAGGGTATGCCAGAGCGATTCAGACCATGAACCGTGAATGGCTAGTTGAAGAAACTGAAAATGCCCACCGCGCTGATCCTGAAAACTATCCAACAGTCGGTAGCCCACTAGTCGCTGAGTGGACGCCGCCGCCGAAGCGAGCTGCGCCTAACTAC
>ERZ1740058.134-NODE-134-length-63602-cov-8.000976_pt1 | contig 63602 bp, 54 predicted proteins | sample MGYA00581745_ERZ1740058 | MGnify/ENA primary metagenome ERZ1740058 (study PRJEB43018, sample SAMN04849742) | marine metagenome | isolation source: floating plastic debris | place: Pacific Ocean | collected 2008-08-30 | study: EMG produced TPA metagenomics assembly... | reverse complement strand
CATCGCGGTGGAGGGCCGCTGGACGAAGGTCATGGAGCAGCGCGATCGCGCGCTCGCGGCCATCGAGAAGGCCCGCGGCCCGGCCGCCGAGGGCGGCATGGACATCGACAACCCGCTCGATGCGGGCGTCACCCTGCCCAACGCCGAGGGCCTGCTCGATGGGTTCGATACCGGCGACCTCGCCGACCTCCTGGGCGTCAGCCTGGTGGAGATCGGCCCGGCCGACGCCGCCATCTCGGTGACCGATCGCCGCGAAGAGCCGCGATGCGAACGGTCGTGGAAGCGCGACGGCACCGTTCGCGAGCGGGGCGATGGCGGGCTCCTGAGCGATCGCGACGCCGAGGCGGTGGGCGCGGCCTGATGGACACGCGCAAGCCTTGCGCGATGAGCCGAGATGTTGCCGGCGGCTGACGTCCGAGAACCAAATCTCCTTGGACGTTGCTCAAAAGCAACACAGACGCCCCGCTGCCGGACCGATGACCGGTGCGATGGAGCATCATCCAGATAGCGAATCCGCCGGTGGGGGCTCGGGGCGGCGTCCGGGCCCCGGCGTGCCGGGCATGGTCCCGGTGGCCGACAAGCTCACGAGCCTGGCCCACGACCTGAACAACCTCTTAGATGGCTCGATGCGTCAGCTGGCCATGGCGCGCCAGTCGCTCGACGCCGAGCTGAGCGCGGCTGCGGCCGTCGAGCTGGACGATGTCCGCCGGAATGTCACCACGGCGTACCAAGCCATGGAGCGGATGTGCGACATCCTGCACGCCTCGCTGAGCGGGGCCCCGGGCGGCCCTGGCTCTCCGACCGTCGCGCGAGGCAAGCCGATCTCGTTGGCCGAGGCCGCCGAGCACGCGCTGGCCGTGGTGCAGCCGATGGCCTCCGAGGCGTTGGTTCGCCTCGACAGCAGGCTTGAGCCGTCCGTGTACGAGGTGTCTGCCGGCCCGGTGTACCCGCTGATCCTCAACGGCCTGCGCAACGCCATCGAGTCCGTTGAGCGCGCGGGCAGCGGCGGCGAGGTGTCTCTCGAACTCTCCGTCGAGCACGATGAGGATGAGGGTCCTCTCGTCACGCTGCAGATCCGCGACACGGGCACGGGCATCGACGAGACCAGCCCGGCATCGAAGCTCTTCGAGCCCGGCGTGACCAGCAAGCCCAAGGGCTTCGGGCTCGGGCTTGCCATCTGCGCCGAGGTCGCCCGAGACATGGGCGGTTCGATCGAGCTGACGCCTCGGCGCGAGGGTGGGGCCGTGCTCCGTGCGCGATACCCCGTGCCGCAGGATCGCGGCGCCCAGAGCATCGGGTGACGCCGCCGATGGCCACGGACACCGCGATCAGCCCACCAAAGTCAAAGGCCGGCACCCACAAGGTGCTGGTGATCGATGACGATCCGATCATCGCCGAGAGTCTTGCCGAGTTCCTGACTCGCGAGGGCTACGAGGCGTCGACGGCGTTCGACGCGGCCGAGGCCATGGAAGCGCTCGCCGAGGCCGAGCAGCACACCGACGGCCCGAGCCGCGTGCCGCACCCCTTCGATCTTGCGATCTGCGACGTGTCGATGCCCGGCATGGGCGGGATGGAGTTGCTCGAGCACATCCAGAAGGAGCACGACGCCGCCGTCATCATGCTGACGGGCTATGGCACGATCGAGTCCGCCGTCGAGGCGTTGCGATTGGGCGCCAGCGACTACCTGACCAAGCCGGTGGTCGACAGCGAGCTCCGCGTTTCTCTCGAGCGTGCACTACGCCAGCACAAGCTGCTCAGCGAGAACCGCCGGCTCAAGCAAGAGCTCTCGGGCCGTTATGGGCTGGAGGGCATCGTCGGCCGAGACCACCGCGTGCAGCGCATCTTCGAGCTGATCGAGGCGGTCGCGCCCAGTCGAACGACGGTGCTGATGACCGGCGAGAGCGGCGTGGGCAAGAGCCTCATCGCGCGGGCGATCCACCAGAACAGCCCCAGGCGGGACGAGCCGTTTGTCGAGATTTCCTGCGGCTCGATTCCCGAGACGCTGCTCGAGAGCGAGCTGTTTGGCCACGTCAAGGGCGCGTTCACAGGTGCCCACGCGGACAAGGCGGGTCGGTTTCTGGCGGCCGATGGCGGCACGCTGTTCCTCGACGAGATCAACAGCGCCAGCGCGGCGATGCAGCTCAAGCTGCTTCGTGTGCTGCAAGAGCGACGCTTCGAGCCGGTGGGCAGCAACGAGACGATCGAGGTCGACACACGAGTCGTGCTGGCGAGCAACCAGCCGCTCGAGCAGTTGGTCGCCGAGGGGCAGTTCCGCCAGGACCTCTACTACCGCATCAACGTCGTGAAGATCGAGATCCCGCCGCTTCGCGATCGGGTGAACGACGTGCCGGTTCTGGCCGAGCATTTCCTGAAGCACCACGCGGAGGAGCTGGGCAAGGCGTTGCTCGGCTTTAGTGATGAGGCGATCGACGCGCTCCGGCGGTACACCTATCCCGGCAACGTGCGCGAGCTGCAGAACATCGTGGAGCGGGCGGCCGTGCTGACCCGGAGCACGACGATCGCGTTGCAGGATCTTCCACCGCAGGTCATCGAGAATGCAACCGGGCCGCTGACGCCCACCGCGCTCGCGCCGCAGGCCGAAGCGGAGGACACGCCCTGGGTCCCGATGCCGCTGGCCGACGCGATGCGTGAGCCCGAGCGTTTGATCTTGCTCAAGGCGCTCAAGGCCAACGACTGGAACCGGCAACAGACGGCCGACGATTTGGCGATCAACCGCACGACGCTCTACAAGAAGATGAAGGCGCTGGGCCTGGATGGGCCCGAAGACGGCTCGTAACCGAGCCCGATGCCATAGCCTCGCGTCGTGGCGGCGACGTTTTCCAAGTGCAGGCGGTTTCGGTATCGGCTCGAGCGCGAGCTGGACCCGACCGGTGATCGCACGGTCGTCTGGGTCATGCTGAACCCCAGCACGGCCGACGCGAACACCGACGACCAGACCATCCGCCGCGTGCGCCACTTCTCGGCCACGAACTTCGAGGGCGTGCGCGATCTCGTCGTGGTCAATCTTTATGCTTTCCGGGCCACCGCGCCGCGAGATCTCAGCCTGGCCGACGATCCGCAAGGGCCGCGGAACACGTGGCACGTCCGCCGTGCGCTCGAATCCGCCGATGAGGTCGTCGTGGGTTGGGGCGCGTCTTTGCAGGCGTGGAGACACGAGAACCCGTCGCGGGTATTGGGGGTGCTACGAAATCGCACCCTCTGGTGCCTGGGCGAGACAAGCTCCGGCGACCCGTGCCATCCCCTACGCATCGCCTCGTCACGCCCAATGGAGCACTGGACGCCGCGCCTGTAGGCGTCGGGGTGGTTACGCTCACGCGTGCGAGTGCTGACCTGGAACATCAACGGCATCCGATCGGCGTGGACGAAGGGCTTGAGCGACCGGCTGCACGCGTTGGACGCGGACGTTGTGCTGCTGCAGGAAGTTCGCGCACTCCCCGAGCAAGCGCCGGCCGAGCTGTTCGAGGACTCTGGCTACCACGTCGTGTGGAATGCCGCCGCGAAGAAGGGCTACGCCGGCACGGCGCTGCTGACCCGCACGCAGCCAAAGAGCGTGTCGTTCGGGCTCGGCCACAAGAGCGATGCGGACGACGACGAGGGGCGGATGATTACCGCGAACATCGGCGGGGTGTTCGTGTCGAGCGTGTACCTGCCGTCGGGCTCGTCGGGCGAGCACCGCCAGGCCGTCAAGGACGAGTGGCTGCCCGAGTTCCATGATTGGGCCCTGCCGATGCGACGCAAACGCACGCCGGTGCTGCTGGGCGGGGACCTGAACGTGGCGCACACCGAGCGGGACATCTTCCACTGGAAGAGCAACCAGAAGACCAGCGGCTTCCTGCCGCACGAGCGGGCATGGTTCGGGGGCATGCTCGAGGCCGGCTGGCACGACGTCATCCGCGAGAAGCACGGCGAAGTCGATGGCCCATACAGCTGGTGGAGCAATCGCGGGCAGGCCCGGGCGCTCGATCGCGGCTGGCGAATCGACTACGTGCTGGCCAACCCGGCTGCGAGAAAGCGGCTCAAGGATTGCTGGATCGACCGCGATGCTGCCGATGGCATCTCCGACCACGCGCCGGTGGTGGCCGATCTCGATCTGACCGCCGGCTAGACGGAGCCCCCGACCATGAAGGCGACTCTCGACGGACAGGACCTGGCACTCGATCGCCCCTCGCTCGCCGCGGCGCTGGAAGCGGGGGCGTCGCACGCCCGTGACCACGGCCGCATCGTGATCGAGGTCCTCGTCGACGGCCAGACCCTCGAAGGCGAAGCCCTCGACCATGCCAGCGATGAGCCGCTTCCGAGCGGCCACATCGAGATGACCACGGCCGACCCCGCGTCGCTCGTTCGCGTCACGCTCTTCGACGCCGCCGACGCGATGGAAGTCTCCAAGGACGAGCACGCATCGTGCGCCGAGATGATCCACCGCGGCGATGTGTCCGAGGCGATGGGAGCGCTGGCCCAGGTGCTCGCGACGTGGCAAGCCGTCCGAGAGGCGATCATCCAGGGCGGTGCCGCGGTTGGCCAGCCTCTCAACGAATTTGCCGGCGAAGGCGCTCTGGACGAACGCACCGAAACGCTGTCACGCCAGCTCGATGCGCTCAAGCGAGCCGTAGCCGACGAAGATCTCGTGACCGTCGCCGACCTGCTCGAGGATGACCTCTACGCCGAGGCCGGGCTATGGGCCGACACGCTCCGCGTCATCGCCGAGGCGATGAAGGAACACCCCGAGACGCCCAACACGAACGCCTGATCACCAGCAGCGGTCGTAGTACCGGCGGTGGTGGTACCGATGGCGGTACTGGTGCCGATAGCCGCGGTGCTTGTAGTGGTGCGAGTGCCTGTGGATGACCACGGGTGGCGGGGCGACGTACGCCGGCTCGTGCACGTGGACCTTGGGCTCGACATAGACCGGGCGATCGACGTACACCGGCCGGCCGGAGCTGTATCCGCCCGAAGAGTGGTACACGGACGCGCGGGCGTTCTGGTCGCCTATGACCGCACCGCCCACGCCGCCGATAAGCGCGCCCGCCGCGGCCCCCTGGCCGGCATCGCCCGTGAGCGAGCCGATCCCGAGACCGGCCAAGCTGCCCAGGGCGGCACCCGAGAAGGCGCCCTGGAGCCCGTTGTTGCACCCACCCATCAGGGCGACGGGGGCGAGCGCCGCCACCGCGGCCAGGCATCGGCGCCATCTGGTCATGCGGATCATGGTGAACCTCCGTTGGCTGTCATGCGGTCAATCCGTCATCACGGCCTGCCCACCACCGGGCGGCCGACTCTCTAGTGAATACTTACTAGTATACTGCCGCCGAGGTTTCACGCAAGCCCAATTTATTCGGGAATATGCGTATTTTGAGGCCTGGAAGGGTCGCACGCGAGCGATTTGGGGTGATACACTTCGCTCCACGCCTCCCTAGCTCAATCGGTAGAGCAGCTGACTCTTAATCAGCGGGTTACAGGTTCGAGTCCTGTGGGGGGTATTTCCGCTCTGGTTCGGGGCCGTCCTTGGGCCAACGCCTGGGATAGCCGGAGCGATGAGTTACGTCCGAGATCCACGACCAAAACGGCGCTCTCGATTTCGCAGATCGAGGGCGTGATACGGTCCGCGTACGACGTGCGATGTGGCGACTAGGGCTCCGTGCGCGGACCGGCGTGCAGCGTTGTCAGGGGGTGTGTCTGGGCGATCCAGGTCTGGAGGTCGGTCTCGTAGAGCCGATTCAGCTTGGTGACTTGTTCGACGAGTTTCAGGAAGCGCTCGTTGTAGATGTCGCCGTGGTCTCGGCAGATTTCTTTTGTCGTCTGGATGATCCAGAACGGGGTGTCGTTGTACGCGCCGGGGACAGGTTCGATGACGACTCGACCCTCGTGCATCCGTGCGCGATGGCTCACGAGGAAGTCCATGTGGCCGTGCGCCCGGTTGGCGAGCTTGCCCTGGCTGGGGATCTGTGCGCCCAGATCGTCCCGGAACGATCTCGTGAGGTTGTCCACGATCTGTCCGGCGGGGTAGGCCAACCCCGTGACCCAGTCGGCCTCTGACGTGATCGACGCGATGACGGGACCTTGCGCGGGTTCAACGCGGCCGTCGGAGTGTCGATGCTCCAGGCGTGCGCCGGTTCGCTTCAGATACTCGATGAGCTGGAACGCCGCAAGCCCATCAAGCGCCGGGTTCTGTAGCACAACCATGTCTGCAGGCGCACGAACGCCATCGGGTCCGGATGCGAGGAGAAGCGTGGACAGCATTGGCGCAAGCGTTCGGGCGAGGATCATGCCACCCATCGAGTGGCCCGAAAGCAGGACCTTCGAGTCCGGACGCATCTTCGCGGTAGCGGTCACTCGGAACAGCGTCTCGCGCATCTGATACGAGGCGACGCGCTCAGCCGCATCCTTGCGATTCCAGAACGACAGCGTGCTCAGCAGCGGGATCCGGTTCGTCGCGCCGCGCCAGCCGAGGTAGATACCCACAACATGATCGGGCGCGGGCGCTCCCTCGGCTCGCAGTTCGCTGCCGAGGGAGCGCATGCCGGTTTGGAACTGTGTGAGATCGTTGTCCTCCCGATCGGGATTGGCGTTGTTCATCCAACCGTGCGTGTACGTGACGACGATGATGCCCCGCTCGGAGGCGGCATTTCGTTCGTGGATCAGATCGAGCGCGGCTTGCAATTGGTCGGGAGCCCACAGCATGCCGAACTCGTCGAATTCGATTACCGCGATATCGATCCCGACCGTTTCATCTGTCGGCTGGGTGAGTTCGAGGACGTACTGCTCCGGCAACGGGTTGTAGAGCTTGTTCGAGATGCACCCTTGGAGGAGGCCGACAAGCACGACAAATGGGATGAGCAGTGCGGCCTGGTTGAGCAAGCGACCGGGCTCGTGCCGCAGCCCGCTGCCTTGTCGATCGCGGCTTTTACGCATGGGCTTCACCGCCGAGTCGTGGTTGGGTTGTGCTGGACCTGCGTGCGAACCAGAGGCCTAGCAGCCCGGTGACGATCGCGGCGGCACAGATCCAGGTCATCTGCGGACCGGGAGGGGTGGCGAACCCTCCCAGATCGATGAAGATGAAGTACGCGAGGTCGGCACAGCCGCCCACCAGCACCGCGACGTAGACCATGGCTCGCCGACCACGCCAGACGAACGGCGCGGCGATCGTGGTAACAAGGCCGAACCAAGCCAGATTCAGCGCGTGTTGCGAGAGGATGGCGCTCTCGGCTGGGTGGTAGTCACGCACCAACTCCTCGAGAGGAACCTTCGATGTGATGCCCTGGATCGCCTCGGCCGTGTTCCCGGCCAAGATGGCCTTGAGCGTGACGACGCCGGCGAAGATGTGCACGAGGCCCCAGATTGCCCACAAGACAGCCGAGGTTCGCAGCAGCCAACGGGCAGGAGTGGTCTGACGCGCGGGGGTCTGAGTCATGACGCGGCCTTTCTTCGCCGGGCGCTTCGTTTCGCAGAGAGCGCTTTGCGGATACGACTGCGGATCGTGCGGTCCATGGCCTTGATGGTCATGGACTCGAGTTGCCTCAGCAGCGCTTCCTCGGCGTCGCTGCAGATCTCGTTGACGAACTGACCCACCACGATCGGCACGACTTGCTGGCACGAGGCGGGGTGACGCGGGAGGATCTCGGGCTCGGGGGAAACCGCCTCGTACGCCTCGCGCAGGTTGATGTCCTCGGGGTCGCGTGCCAGCACGCTGCCGCCGCCAACCCCCCGTCGGGTTTCGATCAGTCCGGCCTTGTTGAGCTTGCTCTGGACGCGTCGGATGATAACCGCGTTGGTGCCGTACAGACGAGCCATCTCTTCGGAGGTCAACGGGCCACCGCCCCTTGAGGTCAGGAAGCCGAGGATGTGCAGTGCGATGGCAAAGTCGCTGTTCATTGGCAGATTGTAACCGTATTGGTTACAAAATAAAGCCACGATCTCCCATCGGATCAACCCGGAACCGCGCTGGGGCCTTCGCAGCTCTAAGCGGCACTTGCCAATCCCAGTTGCACTCGGGGTGCATGGCTCGAATCTCGCTTCGAGGTGTTCCGAGCACGGGGCTCGGGAAACTCCCTCGCGCAATCGAAAGGCAACCCTCACGAGTCGGCGAATGACCCGATGTTTCGCGTGTTTTGCCCGCAAACTCGCTTGGAATTGCGACACTTTTCGCTGACGGGGGGCCCAGTTGGGGTCATCACATCGGGACCGTTCGACGATGTGACCGTGTAACCAAGACCGACAAAGAGGGCGGTTGAAGTACGCCCGGAGTGCTGACCCATGACAAAGTCCCTGCCCGCGTTGCTCCTTGCCGCTTCGTTGCCGTTCAGTGCGCCGGTCACGCTTGCCGACGACTTCGACCTCGACTTCAAGCGAGGCGTCGACGGCTGGCGCACGGTTCTCGATGGCGTGATGGGTGGTCTCTCGACCGGCCGCGTGACCTCGCCCGAGGACGGAACGATGCGGTTCAGTGGTGACCTGTCGCTGGAGAACAACGGTGGCTTTAGCCAGGCTCGACTCACCGTTGACGGCGACGACTTCGTCGGCACCGATGGCGTCGAGATCTCGGTCCTCGGTGACGGTCGCACGTACAAGTTCCAACTGCGTGTGTCGAACGTCCGCACGATGGCCGGTGCGTACGAGGTTGAGTTCGACACGACCAAGGGAAGCTGGACGACGATCCGCCTGCCTTACGATGACTTCCGCTTGACGTCCTTCGGCCGCCTCGTTCGCGGCGCACCCGAGATCGTCCCCGCGAATATCGAGTCGCTCGGCTTCTCGCTCTCGGACAAGAAGCCCGGGCCGTTCGTGCTGGACGTCCGGTCGATCAGCGCATACGGCGGCGAGTCAGAAAGTGAGGCTCAGAGCTCGGGCAACGACCTTGTGAGTGTTGCCAAGGCCGCGGGCCTCACGACGCTGCTCGATCTGGTGGTCGCCAACGGCCTCGAGCTTCCGGGCGAGCCCGTGACGATCTTCGCACCGACCAACGAGGCGTTCGCCGCGCTGCCGGCCGACTTCGTTCGCTCGCTGCAGACGCCCGAGGGTGCCGACACGCTGCGGTCGATCCTGACCTACCACGTCACTACTCCGGCGTTGCCCTCGTCGCAGCTGCTCTCGCGTCGCTCGGTCGGCACGCTCAACGGCCAGCCGGTCGAGGTTGGCGGCAATGGCCCGCTCTCGCTGAACAACTCCACGCTCGTTGCGACAGACGTTCCCTTCGACGGCGGCGTCGTGCATGTCATCGATCGCGTGCTCGTGCCCGAGTTGGAGCCGATCACCACGATCGCCTCGAAGACCAAGGAGCTGAGCACGCTCGTCGCCGCCGTTGATGCCGCTGGCCTGCTCGACCAGCTCGGCCCGGAGAACGGCCCATGGACGGTCTTCGCGCCGCTGAACAGTGCCTTTGCCGACCTGCCCGAGGGCGTGGTCGAGGATCTGCTCCGCCCTGAGAACCGCCAGAAGCTCGTGAGCGTGCTCGGCTTGCACGTTGTCGCAGGGCGTCTGTCGTCGGCGGATCTGCTGACCACCGGCAAGACCCGCACTCTGCTGGGCGATGCGATCGAGTTCAGTGCCGAGAACGGCTCCCTTCGTGTGGGCGGCTCGACCATCGTGAAGGCCGACATCCAGGCCGGCAACGGCGTCGTGCACCTGATTGACGCCGTGCTGCTGCCCAAGGCCGACGAGCCCGCGATGGAGACCACGGGCAACGCGAGCCTGCGGACCGCCCGGCTGATCGAGCGGGCCATCAACCGGGGCGCGCCGCTGTTCAACGCCGGCCAGTTCGCCGGTTGTGCGTCGGTGTACGAACTTGCCACCATCTCGATCGTCGACCTCGGCCGCGGCCAGCTCGACGAGGCGGTCATCACCCGCCTGGAGCGTGGCATCGCCGAGGCGGACGCTGAGCAGACGTGGTCGGAGAAGGCCTGGGCCTACCGCCGTGCGTTTGATGACGTGCTGCCCATGCTCATGCACACCAGCACGACGATGAGCGCCAGCCTCCGCTGATTCGTGACGGCGTAGCGGCGGGTCAGTTTCGATTGGCCCGCCACGCGTCCCACGTGTACATCGCGAGCGCTACCCAGATGATCGCAAATGCCAGCAGGGTGTTGGCGTCGAGCGGTTCGCCGTAGACAATCGAGAGCACGAATTGCCCTGTTGGCGCAAGGTACTGGAGCATGCCCAGTGTCGCCAAGCGCAAGCGGTGCGCCGCCGCCGCGAACGCGACGAGCGGCACCACGGTCATCACGCCGCCCAGCAGCATGAGCCCGGTGCGTATCGGCGGGCCCTCGAGTAGCTCGATCTCACCTTGCCTGCCGAGCCAGATGTACAGGCCCACCATGATGGGCAGCAGCAGGATCATCTCGACGCACAAGCCCGGCGCGGCCTTGACAGGCGCCCGCTTTCGCACAAGGCCGTAGAAGCCGAAGCTGAGCGCGACCGTGACGGCGACCAGCGGGAGCTGGCCGCGTTGGATCGTGACCCACGCGACGGCGAGAACGCACATCGCCACCGCGACCATCTGCACGCGCCTCGGACGCTCGCCGAGGATGAGCACGCCCAGCGCGACCGACACGAGCGGGTTGATGTAGTACCCAAGGCTCGAGTCGAGCAGCTTCGCGTTGTTCACGGCCCAGATGAACGCGAACCAGTTCGCCGAGAGCAGTGCTGCGCTGCCGGCAAGGACGAGCAGCATGCGTCGGTCGGTCAGCGCTTCGCGGAACGCCTTGAGCTGCTTGGTCGCCAGCATAAGAAGCAGCAGGACCGGGATGCCGAAGACGACCCGCTGAACGAGCAGCTCGGTCGCTGGGGTCTTCCATGTCCCGTGGCTGAGCGCGTGCAGGTAGATGGGGACCGCGCTGCCCCACCAGAGGTAGGCGATGAGGCCGTACGCCAGCCCGGCAGAGGCGGCGCGTTGCGGGTGGCTGTCGCTCAGGGGTTCGGTCACGGCCGCAGAGCGTAGCGTTTCGCGGGGCTCGGGCTCGCGACGGCCTATGCTCGATCATGCCATTGATCGTCACCGGAACCGTTGGGATCGACACCGTTTACACGCCCGACCACGGGCACCGCGAGAACGTGCTGGGTGGGTCGTGTACCTACTTCGCCGCCGCGGCCTCGTTCTATTGCGACCCCATCCGCGTCGTCGCGGCGGTTGGGGATGACTTCCCCGACGAGCTTCGCAAGACCATGGAACTCTTCGAGGGCGTGGACCACAGCGGCCTTGAAGTCCGGCAGGGCTCCAAGACCTTCCGCTGGGGCGGCAAGTACTTGGACAACATGGACCAACGCGAGACGCTGTACACCGACCTCGGCGTGCTGGCCGAGGAGCCGCCGGCCGTGCCCGAGGCGTTCCGCGACAGCAAGTACGTCTTCCTGGCCAACACGCACCCGTCGGTGCAGATGGGCTTGCTCGAGCAGTTGCCCGAGCGTGCGCTCTCGGTCGCCGACACGATGGATTTGTGGATTGACACAGCCGGCACCGAGCTCGCCCAGCTGTGTGGTTCGATCGATGGACTCGTTCTGAACTTCGACGAAGCCGAGCAGCTCACCGGCAAGAAAAACACCGTGGCCGCCGCCCGGCACATCCTCGACATGGGGCCCAAGTTCGTCGTCGTCAAGAAGGGCGAGCACGGGTGCAGCATCGTGCATCGCGATGGCATCGCGGCCCTGCCCGCGTATCCGACCGAGGACGTTGTTGATCCGACCGGCGCTGGCGACAGCTTCGCCGGCGGCATGATGGGTGCGCTGGCTCGCGAGGGGGACAACGGCGTCGACCCCACGTCGTTTGCTGCCATCCACCGCGCGGTCGCGCACGGCACGATCGTCGCCAGCTACAACATCGAGTCCTTCAGCCTCGATCGCCTGGCGAGCCTGACGCCAAAGGAACTCGACGAGCGGTACGCGCAGTTCGCGCGCATGGTCCGCTTCGGCTGAGCCCGAGCCGCCCTGCCAAGGACATGCCCAAGGACATGCCCAAAGACGCGCCCAAGCCCGACCCGCAGTACCTGGAGCCCTACCGCGAGGCGGTTCGCTCCTTCGGCCCGGGGTTCGAGGCGTTGCTGTGGCGCAACCAGTCGTACCAGGTCAAGCGGTTCGAGATCCTGGCCGAGATCGTGCGACCCAAGGGACGCATCGTGGCCGACCTGGGCGCCGGGTTGGGCGACATGCTCACGTACCTGACCGAGAGCGACCAGGCCCCGCTGAAGTACATTGGGGTGGAGGGCATCGCCGAGCTGGCGGAGCAGGCCAAGACTCGCTTCCCCGAGAGCACGTGGCTCACGGCAGACTTCGTGGGCGACCGGGAGCTGTTCCATCGCCTCGTCGACGAGCACAACGCCAGCATCATCCTTTTTAGCGGTTCACTGAACACGCTCGATGAGCGCACGGCATTGGTGGTGCTCGATCGTGCCTGGGATGCTGTGTGCGCTCGCACAGGCGGGGCGCTCGCGTTCAACTTCTTGAGTTCGGCGGGCCGCTCACGCCGTGAGTCGACCGGGCCGGCCAACCGCTTCCGAAGCGGTCAGGTCTTCAAATGGGCCCAGCGCGCTAGCGGCCGCATGCTGTACCGGCAGGATTACGGCGGGATCTGGTATGCGAGATTGATGCGGTGGTTGAGCAGCCCGCCGGCGAGCACGACAAACTCCTGGATCTCGGCGTCCTCGTCCATGCCGGTGTAGGCCCGGCCCACGATCGGGCTGCGGCGTGCGGCGAGGCGGCCCATGTCGATGCGATACGCGTGGATCTGGTAGGCCGGCGTGAACACGAGCGGTCCGAACACGATGTAACTCGGGTACGTGTTGTCGAGTTGGGGGAAGAAGTCGTCATTGCCGCGCACCACCGGCGAGCGGACCTCGATCTCCTCGCCATCTCGCAGCACGCTGAGCGTGATGGTGTCGTCGTCGTTCAGCCCGTGGTGCACGAAGTACTCGAAGTACAGTCGCAGATCCTCGGTGAGGCTTACCAGCCCCTGGCTGTCGACGCTGCGCCCGTCAATCGCGGTCACGACGTCCCACGGCTTGAGTGGGTTCTCTTCGGGCGCGTCGGCGACGGCCATGCCGTCCAAATTCGAGCTCAAGCCGAGCTTGGCTCGCAGCGCCGGGTTGCGCGTGTTGTCGAACGTCTCTCGCAGGAACGGGCGGCCGTCGACCTTGCCGTCTTCGATGTCCTCGAGGAAGAGGCGGATCTCTTCGTTGGGGATGATGTAGCCGATGTTGTCGGCCTGCTGGATGCCGCTGAAGGTCAGCCCGATGACCGAGCCGTTGACGGCGACCGGGCCGCCGGAGTTGCCCGGGTTCAATGCGGCATCGACCTGAATACGCAGGCCCAGGGTGCCGGGTGTATAGCCCACGAACTCGATGCGCGAGACGATGCCCTCGGTGATGGAGAGCTCTTCGCCGCCGAGCGGATAGCCGTAGGCGTTGACGCTGTCGCCGATGTGCGGCAGGCCGCCGTCGACCGAGGCCACAGGGACGCCGTCGAGCGCGCTCCCGTCTTCGAGCTCGAGGACGGCGAGGTCGATGCCGGTGTTGCGCGCGACAACGCGTGCCGCCAGGCGCTGGCTGGTCAGGTACGGCTGCACGAAGATCTGCTGGCCGTACTCGACGACGTGCGCGTTGGTGAGGATGCGGCCGCCGTCGATCACCAGTCCCGAGCCGGTGGAGTTGCTGGGCTGCTGGCGCGTCCATGGGCGCGTCAGCTCAGGGCCGCGGCTGGTCGTGAAGATCTTGACCGTCGATTCACGGATGTCGGCCTGAGCGGTCGCGGGCTCGGCGACCTCGTTGCTCGACATGCCGTTCTGGGCGATCGCGGGGGTGGTGCCAAGCGTCACGCCGGCCGCCGCCAGCAGGCCGCACTGAAGGGTCCGGATAATTCTGGTGCGGATTCGCGTCACGGCGGTCTCCCGGGGCTGTTCTCGAGGTGGCTCGGCGGGGACGCGGCGGGCGATCCGCACGCGTCGTGGGTTCTCGGAGCGTAGAGCCTGCGCGCTGGGTCGGCAGCCGCTGCGCCCACCCGCTAACATCGGCTCACATGGCCACGATCATCGTTCTACAGGATGGAAAGCACCTCGGGCCCGGCCGCTTGGGGGTGACCCTGCGCGACCACGGGTTCAAGATCGACTATCGCCGCATCGACCAGGACGGTGCCGACGCAATCCCAGGCGATTTGGACAACGCCCACGGCCTCGTGGTGCTCGGCAGCCCCAAGCCGCCCAGCGCCGACGAGCCCTGGATCGGACGGGCGATGGACCTGATTACGAAGGCGCACGAGGCCGAGATGCCCGTCATCGGGTTGTGCATGGGCCACCAGCTCGTTGCTCGCGCGCTCGGCGGCGAGGTCGAGCAGCTCCCGCAGATGAGCCTTGGCTTTGAGCCCGTTGAGCTCACCGTGCCCGGGCAGACCGAGACCATGCTGGCGGGCGTGCCCTGGACGACGCCGATGTTCCAGAGCCACGCGTACCACGTCAGCAAGGCGCCCCCCGGCGCGACCGTGCTCGCCAAGAGCGCGACCACGCCGGTGGAGTGCTTCAAGGTGGGCATCCGTACGTACGGGTTCCAGTTCCACTTCGAGTTCGATCGACACGGCATCACGCGCCATTTCGCCATCACCAAGAAGACGATGGGCGTGGATTCGGTGAGCCTGGAGCAGTTGGAAGCCCAGCTCGACGAGCACTATGCCCGCTTCGCTCGCGCGTGCGATCGGCTGTGCCTCAACATCGCGTCGTTCGCTGTGCCGTTCGATCGGTTGTTGGCGGTCTGAGTTATGGCGCAGCGAGCCGCACAAGCCCGACCCACGCGCTTGCGCATTGCGGTGCCCGCGGACTTCGATCTGGCTCGGGACGCGTGCTCGTACGGATACTTTCTGCTCGATCCGTACGATTGGGATCCCAGTTCTTCAACGTTCTCGGCCGCACTCGCGCTCGAAGATGGCGCGGCGTATATTGCTCTTCGGCAGTCGCGTGTTGGCATGCACCTGACCGGCTCGTGCGATCGCAGCCTGTCCCGCCGGGAGGTCGCGCAGGCTCGGTCGATGATCGCCCGCATCTTGCGCCTTGATGAGTCCGTCGACGACATCGCTGAGTTCCATGCTGTCGACGATCGCTGGCGTTTCAGCGGTCGCGGCCGGCTGATGCGTTCGGCCACGCTCTTCGAGGACATGGCCAAGACGATTACGAGCTGCAACGTGCAGTGGCCGGGCACGATCGACATGAACGCCGCGTTGTGCGCCAGGGTTGGCTCGGAGAGCCCGAGCGGCCGCTTCGCGTTCCCCACTCCCGAGCAGCTTGCGCGAAAGAAGGCGACGTGGCTGAGGTCACGGTGTCGTGTGGGCTATCGCGACCAGCGATTGGTCGATCTCGCCAAGCTGTTCCACAAGGGCGAGATCGATGTCGAGTGGCTCGAGGATCTTGATACGCCCGACGACGAGGTACGACGGTTCCTGCTCGAACTACCGGGCATCGGGCCATACGCGGCTCACAACATCATGCAATTGATGGGCCGGTACGGCTTCTTGCCGCTCGACACCGAGAGTGTTCGGCACGGCAAGCAGGTGCTCCGCTTCGACGGTACCGATCGCGAGGTGCTCAAGCTCGTCAGCGAGCACTACGAGCGATTCGGTGTCGGCCAGGGCGGGCAGGCGTTTCGTAGCTACTGGCTCGATCTGTGGATGAGTTACGAAACCAGCCGCGGGCCCGCGCACACGTGGGACAAGCGCACGACGGGACGGACCTTTACTGCCTCGAAGCTGAAGCCAGCGGCGCCCAGGCCGCGATCGCGGCGCTCGTCGTAAGCCTGCGGCCTGGCTCGGTCAGGGGCAGCCGGCGTCGAAAGCGTTCGAGAACTCCAGGAAGTCGAAGACATCGAACGCGCCGTTGCGATCGAAGTCGCCGGTGGCGTCCTGCGCGGCCCATGCGGCCTGGAAGGCCAGGAAGTCGAACAGCGTGAGTTGGCCGTCGTGATCCACATCGGCGTCGCACGGCGAGCACGCGAGCCTCGCGTTCAGGGTGGCGTCTTGCACGGCGACGATGCTGTCGCGAAGGTCCAGCAGCCCGTCCTCGATCATGAATACCCCGCCGAGGATGGCCTGTCCGCCGGCGTCGATCTCGACCCATGGCGTGTACGCGAAGGCGCCGGGGCTCTCGATGCGCTTGGTGCCGTCGGGGCGGTCCTGCACCCAGACGCCCAGGCCGTAGCCCAAGCCTGCGGTCGACGCTGGCGTGCAGCGTACCGGCAGGCCGCTGGTGAGGTCGGTGTACATCAGATCGATGGATGACTGTTCGAGCACACGCGTGCCCCGGTACACGCCGCCGTCGACGAGCATGCGCATCACACGGCCGTAGTCCTCCAGGCTGCTCTGGGCTCCGCCGGCGATCAAGGGGTTGGTAGTTTCGTACAGGCCGTCGTAGTCGGTGTCGGTCAGGCCCAGCGGGTCGCCCACGCGCTCGACGAAGAGCGTGTCCCAATCGGTCCCGCTGACGACCTCGCACACGCGGCCGGCGATGTGCATGCCGACCTGGCTGTAGCAGAAGTCGGTGCCGGGAGTGGCTTGGAGCGATGTGAACAGCGCGATGCGCGTCACGGCTTGCTGCAGCGTGATCGTGGGATCGAACACGAAGGCGCTGTTGCCGGGCATGCCCGACGTGTGGCTGAACATCTGGCGAACGGTCATCGTGCCCTTCTGGCCGACGAACTCGGGCAAATACGTCGAAACGGGCGCGTCCAGGTCCAGACCGTCCTGCTCGACACAGGACATGACAACGAGGGCCGAGAGCAGCTTGGTGGCGCTGGCGATGGGTACAACCGTGCTTGGGCTGTAATCGCCGAAGTAGCTCTCGATGCTCGGCCCGGGAAGCAGCGGATCCTCGAAGCGAAGGCTGGCACCGGTTGAGAGCGTCTGGTCGTCGACGATGGTCGCGGTGAGCGCCTCGGCTTGCGAGTAATCGCACTGCGCGAGTCCGGCCTGGGCGATGAGCGTCAGTGTCGCGAGGGAGACGGGTGTGCGCGTCATGGATTCACCTTCGTTTGCCTGTTTGTGGGCCTGCGGTGTTCGACCTTTCGCCTAACATTGTAGCGGAATAACGCGCATTCTGGACGCGCATTGCACGCCAATCGTGCCCGCGTCAACAGTTCGGGAGAACCCAATGAGCAACGCCAGCAACCCAGAGATCGACGCCAAGATCATTTCCGGACTCAACAGCCTGCTGGCAGACGCGGTGGTGTTCCGCTACAAGCTGCAAAACTACCACTGGAACGTCCGCGGCCGGCAGTTCTTTGAGCTGCACGCACAGTTCGAGTCGCTCTACACCGCATGGACCGGGCACATCGACGATGTCGCCGAGCGTGTTCGTGCCAAGGAGGCGGCACCGCTGGCGACGCTCGCCCGATGCCTCGAGCACACGCGCATCGCTGAGGAAGAGGGCACGCCGCACGATAAGCAGATGGTCGAGCGGGTCGTCGCCGATCTGCTGACGATCCACAAGAGCGTCCGCGATGTGATCGAGGACGGCGAGAGCGCGGGCGATCGCACCACCGTCAACCTGCTGGACGGCATCGGCGATGAGATCGAGAAGAACGTGTGGATGCTGCGTGCGTGGCACCACGGATCGTGAGACGACGGGGCAACGCGATCCGCGAGCGTTCTAGCGCGGGTTGTTGACCCAGCCGTACTGATACTCGCTGCTGAACGTCATGGCGCGCCAACGGCGACCGCTCGCGCTCAGGTAGAAGTGCCCGGCCGTGAGGTCGCTGACCTCGAGACCCTCGGGCGAGTCGTCGGCGGGCGGGGCCGTGCTGGCGGCGTGACCTTCGAGGAAGGCCATGATCGAGCGGCCGGTGCCCTCTCCGTCGTGGCGCCGGTCGAGCTGGTCGAAGCCCTTGAAGGTCAGCATCTCGTCGTTGGCGTGGTAGAACGCTGGGTTCTCTTCGACGAATACGGGCACGCCGGGCAGCAGCTCCAGGGGCTCCTCGTCGTCGAGCCAGACGCCGCCGCTCCAGCCGCGCTCGGCAGGGTCGGCGTACCAGGCGAACTGGGTTTGCATCCCGAGCTGCGCACCCTCGACCTGGTGGACGAATGCGAAGTCGCTGTCGACCTCGGCATCGCTCCACAGCATCGGCGGGGGCGTGGGGGCGCGGCCGCTGGAGTCGCTGGCCGGCAGTCGGCGACCGTTGACGGCGCACTCGAGCGCCTCGCCCTGCTCGATGTAGCCGGTTTCGATCAGCACGCCCGGCTGGGCCTGCTCGGCCTCGATGGTCTTGAGCCAGTTGGTCGCGGTCCAGAGCCGGTCCTTATTGTCGGCGGCGTACGTGTTGGCGACGGTTGACAGCTGGCCGAGGCGCTGGAGCGTCACGGTGCTGCGGGCGGTCTGCCGGGCGCTGGCCAGAGCGGGCAGCGTGAGCGCGGCGATCACCGCGATGATGCCGATAACGACCAGGAGTTCGATGAGCGTGAACCCGGTCCGAGCCGGGTAGAGCCGATGGGGCATCGTCGCCTCCGCGTGGTTCTGCTCGCCGCCGGCCCCTGCACCGCGCAACGTGCGTATGACCAGCTTCGACCGATCCGAGATGCGACTTCATCACCAGCTTTGCGCCCAGCACAAAGTTCACAAACCACCCGGGCCGAGCCGTAACATCGCTGCGATGCCCACCCCAGCCCCGATGCCTGACCCCCCCAGCCCGCTTGGCATGACCAGCCGGCAGTGGGTCGATGCCGTGGGCCCACGCGTGAAGGGCGGGCGGTTATGGGCCCATCGCGCGTACAAGGCGTTCATGCGCGAGGGCCGCACCGACGACTCGGTGTTCGGCGAGGTCGGCGAGCCCCGGGTTGGCCCGGTCCTGAGAATCCAGACCGAGGACAACCCCGAGGGGGTCATCACGAAGTTCATCCAGCAGCTCGACGTGCAGCGCAAGGGCGTGGACCTCGAGGCCGAGAGCGTGCTGATCCCGATGATCGGGCGTAAGGGTCACCTGACGCACTCGCTGTGCGTGAGCAGCCAGGTCGGGTGCGCGATGGGCTGTGGGTTCTGCGAGACGGCGCAGATGGGGCTGATGGCTTCGCTCACCCCGGCGCAGATCGTGGGCCAATGGCATGCGGCCAAGTTCCAGGTTGGCATCGCGCCGACCAACCTCGTGTTCATGGGCATGGGCGAGCCCCTGGACAACACCGACGCGGTGTTGCAGGCGATCGCCGTGCTGACCGACCAGGCCGGTGCGGCGATGGCGATGAGCAAGATCACCGTGTCGACGGTGGGGCGGCTCGACGGATTGAGGCGCTTGCGTGAAGCCGTCAAGCAGCCTGGTTGGCACCGGCTTGGCGTGTCGATCAGCCTCAACGCGCCCAACGACGAGATCCGCAACCAGATCATGCCGGTCAATCGCGGCATGCCCATGGGCGCGCTGCGCGAGGCGTTGCTCGACTTTCCCAATGGCACGGGCAAGCCGTACCTCATCGCGTACGTGCTGATCCCCGGTCTGAACGACGCGATGGAGCACGCCGACGAGCTCGCCGAGTGGGTGAAGCCGCTGCGGTGCATGGTCAACGTGATTCCGTATAACCCAAGGCGTGACAGTCCGTGGGATGCGCCGCACGAAGAAGACGTGGAACAGTTCGTGCAGCGCCTAAGTTCGCACGGCGTGTTCGTGAAGCGTCGGCGGACGAAGGGGCGCAGCACCATGGCCGCGTGCGGGCAGCTTGGCAACCCGGGCATCCGGCGGCGCAAGATCGTCGGCCCGCTCACGCCGTTGACCGTTGGCGGCGGAAGCTGACAGCGTGCGCGGCACCGAGCACTGGACCAAGCCGAAGCATCGAGTCAGTTGGCGTGTCTTGCTGGGCGTGTATGTCGCGCTGCTCGTGGTCTCGCACGTGGTGTGGGCGATCTGGCCCGATCGCACACGTGTCGCGCCCGGCCCCAAGCCCGATGGCGTGGTGGCGATGCCCGAGATGGCGGCGGACGGACCGATCGCTGATTCATCGATCGATGTTTCGTACCAGGCGTGGTACTCGGGCGATCCCGACGCTGCACTGGTGCTGCTCATCCACGGCTCGCCGGGCGATGCCACGAACTTCAACATGCTCGGGCCCGTGCTGGCGCAGCGTGGTGTCGATTCGGTCGCGATTGATCTGCCGGGGTTCGGGGGGTCGACGCCGTGGGTCGAGGACTACTCGGCCCGGGCGATGGCGCGCGTGTGCCTGGCGTTGCTCGATGAGATGCACGCGGCTGGCGAGTCGCCCAGGCGTGTGCACGTGCTGGGATGGAGCAATGGTGGAGCGGTCGCGCTGGAGATGTCGCGGTTGCAGGAGGGCCACGACGTCGAGCTCGGTTCGCTCACCTTGCTTGGCGCCACGGCGGAACAGGGCACCGAGGGCTCGGGTGACTTCCTGTTCGAGAAGGGCAAGTACGCGCTGGGCTATGCCGCGGTGTTCACGTCTCTGGAGCTGGTGCCGCACTTCGGCACGATGGGGCCCAGGTCGTTCTGGTGGGCGTTCATCCGCAACTTCATGCACACCGATCAGCGACCGCTGGCGGACGTGCTACGCGAGCTCGACGAGCCGCTGCTGATCCTGCACGGGCGCGGCGACTTCCTGGTTGCGCCGTGGGCGGCGGAGATGCACCACGACACCGCGCCGCGGTCGACGCTGGTGATGCTCGAGGGCGACCACTTCATGCCCTTTACCACGCCGGGGCTCGTGGCGGATCATGTCGTCGCGTTCGTTCGAGCGCACGAGGACCCGTCGACGCCCGCGGTGCGGTCGACGGTGCTGCTCGATCCGCCCGCGCGGCTCGGGCCCGTGATGGGCGCGATCGACCGCGCTGGGGTTGCGTTGCGCAGCCGGCATTGGACACTCGAGGCGCTCGTGGTCGCGGTGCTCGCGTTGGTGTGGTGGCGGGTTGGGCTGGTCATTGCCGCGGCGCTCGTGGCGGGCATGTACGTCGACTACGGCGTGGCGAGTGTGGGGCTCGCGGTGGCGTTGGCGGTTCGTGGCCCCGGGGTGCGCTCGCGGGTGCTGAGCCTGTTTGTTGCGATCATCTCGCTGTTCCCGCCGTGGGTGCTGGTCCGCTTCGGTGGGTGGTGGGCGGTCGAGGATTACGGCGCGCTGGGTCTCATCGTGGTCATCGCGATCGTTGCGCCGCTGACGTGGGTGCTGCCGCGCGTGTGGACGCGGTCGAACCGGCAGCGCATCCGCGCCCAGGTCTGGCGGTGGATCAGCCACGAGTTCTGGCCGACGTGGATCAGCCACGTGCTGCTCGCGCCCACGTACATCACCCAGGCGTTGCGGTATCGGCACACCGTGATCTTCACGGCGACCAACCCGGGCATCGCGGGCGCGGGCGGTTTCGTCGGCGAGCGCAAGAGCACGCTCAAGGCGTCGCTCGAGGCGGCGGGTGCACCGCTGCTGCCCACGGTCTTACTGCGGGCGCACAGCGACGACCAGCGTCGACTCACCCGAGCGAAGCACATCCTCGAGCAATACCCCGAGCTCGGCGGCTACCCGATCGTGCTCAAGCCCGATCGTGGCGAGCGCGGCTCGGCGGTGCGTGTGTGCCGAAGCGAGGACGATGTGGTCGAGCAGATCGCCCGCGTCCGCAGCGACATGGTGATGCAGAAGTTTGAGCCCGCGCCGCACGAGGTTGGGCTGTTCTGGGTTCGGCTGCGCCCGCCCGGCGAGCCCGACGAGCACGGCCGCGAGGGCATGATCTTCTCGGTCACACGGAAGGTCTTCCCGCAGATCACCGGCGACGGGCGTCACACGTTGCGCGAGCTGGTGCTCAACGACGATCGCTTCCGTGTGCAAGAGCCCGTGTTCGCCAAGCGGTTTGGCAGCGCGATCGATCGCGTGCCGCCCGAGGGTGAGCGGGTGAAGATGGGCATCACCGGCAACCACTCCCAGGGCTGCCGCTTCGAGGACGGTGCGGATCTGATCACCGACGAGCTGACCGAAGTCATCGATGGCATCTGCCGACGCTTCCCCGACATGGACGGAACCCCCGGCGGGCTGGACATCGGACGCTTCGATATTCGCTACGCCGATGAGGCAGAGCTGAAGGCCGGTCGAGGCTTCAGCGTCATCGAGTTGAATGGATCGTCGGCCGAGGCCACCAACGTGTACGACCCGACGCGCACGTGGTGGTGGGCCATCGAGGTGATGAGCAAGCAGTGGGGGCACGCGTACCGCTTGGGCGCCATGCGGCGAGACATGGGCCACAAGCCCATCGGGCCCGTGGAACTCATCTCGATGGCGGTGCGTGAGAGCCGGCGGCGGCCCGAGGACTCGGTCGCCGACTAGTTTCGGATCATGCGGCGAGGGCGCGCAGGTAGTCGGTCATGCTCTCGAGCTCCGACTCGTCGATGTCGTCGCGTTCGAGGCTCAGCTCTTCGAGCACGTCGTCGGCCGTGACCGAGCCGACGGGGAACTCATGGCGGGCCTGGCGTGTGCCGTTGGAATCGACGATGTAGGCGACCGCGAAGTCGTCGCGTGCCATGTCTCGGCCGACCTCGATAACGCCCGCGTGGAAGGTGAACGTCGCCGGTGTCATCGAGCTGCTCTGCTTGAGATCGGCCTCCATCGTCTCCTCGACGATCTTGTTGAGCGCGCCGTGGACGCGGTGGCCAAGCGACTCGATGTCGGTGATGCCGTCGGCGACGTGGCCGAAGAACTCGCGGACGGTCGCGTACTCCTTGCAGGCGGTCTCGAAGATCTTGCCGAGTTGCTTGCCGGGGATCTTCGTGAGCTTCTGGCCCAGCGTGGGCAGCGGGACGGCCATCGCCACGGGCGGCTCGTGCTCGATGTGCATCGAGCCCACGTAGTACGAGATGCGGTGCAGGAGGTGGATGGGCTCCTCGCTGGTGAGGCTCTGCGGCGGGCTGTGGTGCCAGAGGATGGGCTTGGCGAGCACCTCGGGGATGCGCCAGCGGCGGACGAGTGCGCGGGCCATGTCCACGTGCGTGTACGTGAAGTGGTAGTTCTCTGCCTTGAACGCTCGCGACGGCGGCTCGCTGGCCGGGCAGGTCGGGTCGTACACGTCGGCCCCGAGCATCGTCCGCACGAGCGGGATGCCCGCGTCCATCAGCAGGCCGATGAGGAACGCCTCGGCGTAGAGGTTGGGGCGAATCTCCTCGGCCAGCTTGGCGCAGTAGCAGGCTCGAAGCAGGTTCTTGCCCCACATGACGCGGCCGAAGCGTTGCTCGCCGCCGGCGTCGATGGCGCGGCTGAGATAGAAGCCCAGCGCGAGCGCGCGGATGCGGTTGATGCCCAGCAGCACGCAGGCGCGCTCGATGGTGGTCACCGGCTCGCGCTGCGCGAAGTAGGCCGAGTTGGCCATGCGCAGGAGCCGCCCGGTGAGCGCCGTGTCGTTGCGGATGACGACCGCGAACTCGTTGAGCCCGGCCTCGGGGTCGGTCACCATGTCGAGCAGCTTGGCGGCCACCTCGGGCTGCGTCTCGATGATCATCGCATCGAGCTTGCGCATGAGGAGGTCGGTCAGTGCCTCGACCTCGAGACCGCTCAGATTCGCTCGGACCTTGCCTGCCACGGGCGATCCCCCGGGGCCCACCGCCGCGTGGGCCACCGCCTGATCATCGGCGGTGCCTGGGGAGGACTTCTCAGCGTTCGGCGGGAAGCGGGGGGAGGTGTGCGGGTTGTGCGGGTGGGTGTCGGTGGGGCGACGGGGGATGGGGTCCGTGGTTTCGTTTCAAATCACGCCGAACCCACCCCCGGTCGTGATTTGAAACGAAACGGACGTCGATCACGAAGCAGTTCGTTTCGATTCGGACACCGGAACACCCAGCCTTGGGCCGTGTCCGAATCGAATAGGAATCGCTTATCTGGACCCTTGGGTGCCCAACACTGGGGACGTGCGCGATCGGGTGGCTCTGGGGCTACACCGCTTCTACGGGCTCAAGGTCAACATCCTCCGGCGCTTCATCGAGGAGGATCCGGGCGACGTCGGAATTCACGAGCAGCATCGGCATGGCCCGAGCGATGAGGCGACCGTCTTGGACAGTCGTTCCGGCAATCAACTCGTGCGTGCCGTTGATCGGGGCTGCATCGCGAAGGTCTTCCCTTCGGTATCGCAGCCTCGGGAGTTCGAGCCGTCTGGAAACGCCATATCCGTCGCGCTGGCAGGCGGGGCACTGGTTCCCGATGACATGCCCGATGGTGTGAGGGTCAAACGGCGGCATTGTCGAATCGACGATGAGCCGCTGCCAGCCGTCCCAGTCTCCCGCATCTTGCAGCGGTTCGAGGTACTCGTGCATCCCCGGCACCTCGCGGAGCAATTCGGTGAGGTTTCGCGAGATGATCCAGTCGTCTGTCTCGGTCTTGGCGATGTGTACCCCCGGTTGCGGATCTTGCGTGAAGATGATCGGGCCATGGACCTCGCACAGCGATCTGCAACGCTCGCAACCGCCGGTCGCCCCCTCGTAGCGAGCATCTGCGTCGACTTCCACATCGTGTCGATCATGCGCAGTTCGAGTCACGATGAGCGGAGCGTTCAGGATGTCGTCTCTGTTGTATTTGGCGGTGAACAACAGGCTCGGCGTGAGCCCGTTCCGTTCCAGTTCTTCGATGTAACGGTTCGCGATCTCCTCGGCGAGGTCGAGATGTAGCACCGAGTTGAACGGGGAGCGCCGGATCATCTCCTCCCGGCGCTCATCGCGCGGGGGAGCGTCGATGTCGAGCCGCCACGCGATCTCTCGTGCCCTGTCGGGTTCCCCTTCGCGACCCCAAACGCTGACGAGGATGAACGTCTCCATGGACTGCTCCGTTCCACGCCAGCCTAGGGACAGCCCGTTTCGTTTCAAATCACGACCGGGGGTGGGTTCGGCGTGATTTGAAACGAAACGGAATCGCCATTGGTCGCGCATTCGATTCGGACAAGCCCCTGGGGTGGGTATCTCGGTGTCTGAATCGAATCCGAATCGCGTTCGCCCCCCCCTACGGCTGCAACCGCGTGGCGCTCCACCCGGTTCCGGGCTCCTCGCGTGTCCAGCGCGCGCGGTCGTGCATGCGGGCCGGGCTGCCGACCCAGAGTTCGACCTCGGTCGCCACGATGCGGAACCCACCCCAATGCGGGGGGCGGGGGATGTCCATCTCCGCATCGGACGGCGGCGGGTTCTTCGGGTCGATGCCGAAGCGTTCGAGTGTTTCGATGAGCTTGGCCTCAAGGGCTTCGCGGCTCTTGACGGGCCGGCTCTGGTCGCTGGCCCACGCGCCCACGCGCTTCTCCCAGCGGCGTTGGTTGAAGTAGGCGTCGCTGTCGGCCGCGGGCAGCGGCTCGACCATGCCGCGCACGCGGGCCTGGCGGTCGAGCGCGTCCCAGTGGAACGCCACGGCTGCGCGCGGATTGGCGGCGATGTCCTCGCCCTTCACGCTCTGGCCGTTGGTGAAGAACCAGATCGAGCCCTGCTCGATGTTCACGCCGCGGCAGAGGACGATGCGCACGTTCGGCATGCCGCTGTCGCTTGCTGTCGCCAGCGAGATGGCCGTGGGGTTGGGCTGCACGCGCTCGCGCTTGGCGTACTCGATCCAGTCGTTGAGCAGTGGGAACGGATCATCGGGCAGCCGATCGGGCAGGTGCTCGTCGTGCGTGGTCTGGAAGGCGTGGATCGCGTCGAGCGGACCAGAAAGATGCTGGCCCGAAGGCGTCTGCGCGCTCGCGGCGCGGGGTGCGTGGCTGTCGTTTGTTTCGCGCTCTTGCCCGGTGGTCATGGGCAATCGTACCCTCCGATCCACAGACGAAAGGCCGCCGCATGGACGCGAACAACCAGCACGAAGCCCCAGGAAACCAAGGGCCAGACGGGGGTTTTGGTGGGGGCTTCGCTGGGGGGAGTCCGAAGTCGGAGCGCGGCCAGAAGCGCGGCCCCGGCGGTGGCTCCAGTGGTGGCCTGGCCATCGACCTCTCCCGCGTGTACGACAAGCTGCCCCCTCACGCGCCCGAGGCCGAGATGGCGCTGCTGGGCTCGATCATCCTCGACCCGTTCACGCTGGCCGAGATCCTGCCGCTGGTCTCCACGCCCGACGATTTCTATCGCCAGAGCAACGCGACGGTCTTCCGCGTGCTCAAGGAGGTCTACGAGCGCGAGCCCCGGGCCGACCTCAACGTGGTCGCCGACCGCCTCCGAGAGCGCAACGAGCTGGAGACCATCGGTGGCGCCGCGTACCTCGCGAGCCTGGCCGAGGCGGTCTCGACGCCCACCAATGCGGCGATCTACGCGAAGATCGTGCAGACCAAGAGCCGCCTGCGCAAGCTCATCGGCGCCGCGAACCAGATCGTGCACGAGGCCATGCACGCCGGCCAGGACGAGCCCGAGGAGGCCCGCCTGCTGATCGACCGGGCCGAGCAAGCCATCTTCGAGATCGCCGACGACGACCAGTCGGCCGACATCCAGAAGCTCGAGGAATTGCTCAAGGCCGAGTTCGAGCGCATCGCCGATCGTGACGCCGGCGCGGTGACGGGCTTGCAGACCGGGTTCGCCGATCTTGATGAACCGCTGAGTGGCCTGCAGCAGGGTGAGATGATCATCATCGCCGCCCGCCCGTCGATGGGTAAGACCGCCTTGGCGTTGAACCTTGCCGAGCAGATCGCGATGGGCGGGTCGACGCCCTTCGAGCCCGCCAGCGACGAGCGTGTGCCGGTTGGCGTGTTCAGCTTGGAGATGAGCAAGAGCAGCCTGGTGCAGCGCCTCATCAGCGCGTACTCGGGCGTGGACAGCCACAAGCTGCGCACCGGCCAGTTCAGCCAGGATGACCTCATCAACCGCATCACGCCCGCCTGCGAGGTGCTCGAGCGGGCGCCGCTGTACATCGACGACTCGCCCGCGCTCAGCGTGACGGCGTTGCGCGCGCGAGCCCGACGCATGAAGCAGCGCTTCGGCATCCGCTGCGTGGTGGTCGACTACCTGCAGCTTTTGACCAGCCCCGGCCACGGGCGCGAGAGCCGCCAGGTCGAGGTCAGCGCGATCAGCCGCGGCATCAAGGCCATGGCCCGTGAGCTGGAGCTGCCGGTGATCTGCCTCGCGCAGCTCAACCGCGGCAGCGAGCAGCGCGAGGGCAACCGCCCACGCATGAGCGACCTGCGCGAGTCTGGCAGCATCGAGCAGGACGCCGACGTGGTGCTGCTGCTGCACCGCGAGGCGTACTACCACCTCAGCGATCCGACCTGGCTCGAAGAGAACGAGGAGCGGGCCAACGAGGCCGAGCTCATCATCGCCAAGCAGCGTAACGGCCCGACGGGCAGCGTCCGCCTTGTGTGGGACACGCACACCACGCGTTTCAAGAACCGCGCCGGCTACGCACGGAGCGACACCTGGGCCCGCGACGAACCGAGCGGCACCTTCGAGCCCAAGCCCGACGGCCACGACGGCCTGGGCGGCATCGACACAATGCCCGGTGCCAAGAGTGGTGGGGCCAATGGCGGCGTTGGCTCAGCGTTTGGCAACCGAGCCTCCAGCGCCGATCGCGCCCAGGACAACCGCCCCTTCGACGAGCGCGTCGACCACGGCAACGGCCCCGCCGGCAACGACTTCCTCGAGCCCGATGAGGACACGCCACCCTGGTGAGCGATCGCGAATACGATTGCCCACTACCCGGGCGGGTAGCTCAGTTGGCTAGAGCATTCGCCTTACACGCGAAGGGTCCGGGGTTCGAGTCCCCGCCCGCCCATTAGCTGCCTTTGTACATCGTTGCAACCTTCGGCATCGTGCGGCAGAAAGTCCGCGATGTCAACGGATTTCGGGGTGCGATTCGGATTGGCGCTGGAGCGAGTTGCAGCCGGCTGCATCACCGTGGCGTCGCTGATGGTGCCACCCCACGCGTCCCCTCGTGATAGTGATCATCTCGGTGGCTGTGTTTGCATTGGCTTCCCACGATCCACGGCACAGCCAAGCTGTGGCTGCTGACCGTCTGGGGGAGCACGCCGCAGAAGGCTGGATTTGCGGCGTAGGGCATAGGTCGCACGCTCTACTGCGATCGATGATCGGATTCCGAAGACGGCCGGGGAATCGACGAAAGACTTTGGAATAGCGGCTTGACAAACAGGGTTGTATATGCAACACTAGGAATACGCATGCCGCGCTTCGACGAACAACCTGAGCCTGCCGCCGAGATCATGGGGGCCTGCCTTGCTGGGCGGACTCGCCTGCTGAGCAGGGCGATCACCGGCCTGTACGACGAGGCCCTGAGAGATGCGAACATCACCGCGGCCCAGCTGACGACGCTCAGCTTCATCCACGAACTCGGGCCCATTGCCCCGGGGGAGATCGCCAAGGAACTCGTACTGGAGAAATCCACGCTGAGCCGGAATCTCGGCCGGATGGAGCGGAACGGCTGGGTGACGATCGCGCAGGGCGAGGCCGGCCACACGCAGATCATCCGCGTGACGCGTAAGGGCCAGGCGGTAATCGCAAAGGCGCTGCCGAAGTGGAGGGCGGCGCAGGAGAGGGCTCAAGAACTCCTAGGTTCGGGAGGTGCAGAGGCGGTTATCCGAGCGTTTAACAGCGTGCGCGCGCGGAGCGCGCACGCGTAGTTTTATTTGGACCAAGTGTTGTATCTACAACAATAGGACAAGGAGCGTGCTATGGGTATTGAAGTGATCCTGGTGACCGGAGCAACGGGCAAGACCGGCAGCGCCACCGTGGAGTTGCTGCTGCAAAGGGGCTTGCGTGTTCGAGCGCTCGCTCGGAAGCAGGACGAGCGATCCGATCGGCTAGTTGCGCTCGGCGCAGAGGTCCTGCTCGGCGACTTCCACGATCTGGCCTCGATGCGCTCGGCTCTCGCGGGCGTGAAGCGGGCCTACTTCTGCTACCCACCGCAGGGCACGCACCTCGTTGATGCGACGACCATATTTGCCATCGCCGCCCGGGACGCGGGTACTGAGACGGTCGTGAACATGTCGCAGATCACGGCCCGAGAAGACGCGCCGAGCCCGCTGTCCCGCCAGCACTGGCAGTCCGAGCGTGTGCTCGATTGGGCGAACGTCGGTGCGGTGCACATCGCGGCAACGTTCTTCGTTGAGAACCTCTTCATGTTCGGCGCCCGGACCATCGCCGAGCAGGGCAAGCTGTACCTTCCTTACGGCGAAGAGAAGCACGCGCCGGTGTCGGCCGCTGATCTCGCGGCCGTGATCACGGCCATCCTGATTGATTCCGAGCGGCATCATGGGAACCGATACGTCATCACCGGGCCTGAGCTGCTCTCAATCGCCGACATGACCGCCGAACTCTCCGCAGCGTTGGGCGTCGGCATCGAGTATGTCGACCTTCCTCGCGAGTCGTGGCTCGAGGTACTCGAGGGCGTACAAGGCATGACGCCGTCGCTGATCACGCACCTTGGGCATGTCGCGGATGATCACAAGAACGGCGTGTTCCACGAGCGGAGCGACCTTGTGCAGGGGATCACTGGAGCACCGCCCGAGTCATTCGGTGAGTCCGTCGGGCGGCTGATGGGTGTCTTCGGGCTCAAGTGCGCGGCGGCATAACCGGGTCGCTTTTCAACAAGATCTCATTACAAAACAAGGAGAACACAGATGACAAGTACCAAGACCCTGTTGGAGCGCAACGCGCGATTCGCAGCATCGTTCGACGATGCCGAACTTCCCATCATCCCCAAGCTGCGGTCTGTCATTCTCGCGTGCACCGATGCGCGTGTCGATCCGGCTCACATCTTCGGACTGGAGCTCGGCGACAGCGTGGTCATGCGAAACAACGGGGCACGGCTCACTCCGTCCATGCTGGACGAGGTGATCACGCTGTCGTACCTGGTCGACAAGTTGGAGGGTGGATCACACAGTCCGTTCGAGTTTGTGCTGGTTCAGCACACCAAGTGCGGTGCGGAACGGTTCGCCGATCCCGAGTTCCGGCGCATGCTGCTCGAACAGACCGGCGTCGATGTCTCGGTGTCGGCGATCGAGGACCACCACGAGTCGCTGCGTGAAGATGTGGCTCGACTGCGAGACGACCCGCGCGTTCCGGGTCATATCACGGTCGCGGCGCTTCTGTATGACGTGGACACCGGCACCGTTGAAGAAGTTGTCGCCCCGGTGGCAGTCGACGAGCTTCGCGCGACTCGCCAGCCCGTCATGTGAGGCACTCCGGCCGGAACGCCGCGGGCGATACCTCTCAACCAAGAATCCAAGGAGAATCCGACGATGCCACAGAGTCACGCAACGACCGCACCAAGCCACAACAACCCAATCCTCGTCACGAGCGCAGCTGGTAGGACTGGGATACCGACCACGCTGCAGCTCTTAGAGAAGGGCTATCAGGTTCGAGCGATTGTCCGAGTCGATGATGTGAGGGCAGAGGCTCTGCGGCGCGCTGGCGCAGAAGTTGTCGTGGGCAACCTCGCCGACCCCCGAGACCTACGTGCGGCGTTTCGAGACGTCCGCCGAGCCTACTTCTGTGCCCCCATGGCCCACAACGGGCTGCACTATGCCAACGTGTTCGCGCTCGCCGCTCGAGACGCCGGGGTCGAGCACGTCGTCCAACTCGGTCAATGGTTGAGCCAGGAGGACCATCCATCGCTGTACACCAGAGAGACCCACCTCATAGATCGGATCATCCCGGCGGTGACCGGGGCCACCCACACGATCATCAATGTTGGTTGGTTTGCGGCCAATTACTTCTTTGTGCTCAAGCCGGCCGCGCAGCTCGGCATCTTCCCAATGCCGCTTGGAGATGGGTTGAACGCGCCACCGTCGAACGAAGACATCGCTCGTGTCATCGTCGGTGCTCTGGAGCAACCAAGCTTGCATGCCAGCAAGTCGTATCGTCCGACGGGACCGGAGTTGCTGTCGCCAGAACAGATCGTCGACCACCTCGCCGCGGCGACCGGACGTTCGATCAAATACCGTCCGATGTCGGAGCGGATGATCCTCAAGTCGGTGCGCGCGGACGGATGGCCCACCGGACCGCAGACCCAGTTCGTGCAGTACCTCGAGGAGTACCGGCGCGGCACCTTTGCGATTGGTGCACCCACCGATTCCGTCAGAGAGGTCGCCGGTGTGGAGCCTGAGGACTTCGCGACCATCGCGCGCCGATACGCGAGAGAGGATCCCGCAGGGCGGCCGAGTATGTCGGGCGCCCTGCGGGCAGCGGCGGGCTTCGGGCGGGCGCTGCTCACCAAGCCGATCGCGCCCCTCGCGGAGGAGCGGCGGCGAGACCATGCGCTCATCCGTGATGCTCGACTCTCACAGGACTCGCCTTCGTGGCGAGAAGCCCATGGCGCCGGGCAGTTTCGGCCTTCGGAGGCCCGGCGTACCCGCGAAGCGGAGTCTCACCGCCTCGCGCGTCCGCAGTCGGCATGACTGTCTGGCGACCTAACAGAAAATAAACAAACGCGACAAATCGCCTGCGAGGCGCAGCAGGCGATTTATCGCGGAAGGGATAGTGATCGTGGCTTGACATTTAAACGATCGTATGAAACGATTGTTTGTCATCGCCGTGAACACCTCCTACTCCGTGAAAGGAGTCCGAATGAGCACTCTCTCTGCCTCCCCGTCACAGTCCGACACCAATGCCGTCGATGCGGCTCGCCGTGAACTCCGATTCGAGACGATGGAGAACATCCTGGCCGACGCAGAGTCGATCGCCGCCGGCCCGGCCACCACGCTCGGCAACTGGACGGCGGCCCAGAACATCGAGCACGTGCGGCTCCTGGTGCACATGTCGCGTGTCGGTGCGGACTTCATGATGCCGTGGCCTGTGCGGGTGTTGGGGCGGCTGCTTAAGACACGATTCCTGAGGTCTTCCTTTAAGCCGGGATTGAAGACCGCCGACGTCTTCCAGCCTCGCGCCGATATCACCATGGATGAGGCCATCGCCGCGTTTCGCACGGAGATCGGGCTTGCGTCTGAGGCGGGCGCCATGTTGGAGCCCAGCCCCTTCCTCGGCAAGATGACCCACGAGGAGTGGGTGCAACTGCATTGCCGGCATGCGGAGCACCACTTCGGCTACGTCGTTGGGGCGAGCTCGCCATGAGTTCTGCGCACGCCGACACGACGGAGGATCGGCTGCTCCGTGCCGCGGTGGGCTTGTTCGCCTCGCAGGGGTTCGCCGCCACAAGCGTGCGACAGGTCTGCGATCAGGCCGACGCGAACGTCGCAGCGGTGAACTACCACTATCGATCAAAGCGGGGGCTGTATGACGCGACCATCGACTACGCGCGTTCGGCGAGCGTCGCGCGGAATCCTTGGGTCGAGCTCGATGCGGGTCGCGATTTCTGGTCTGGCGATGAACCGGAGGTTCGATTGCATCGGTTCGTGTCGATGATGCTCGACCACTCGCTGGACGAGCACGGGCGGCCTTCGGAGCTGGCGCGCATCCTGATCCACGAGATGCTTGATCCGACCGAGGCGTTCGACCGGCAGATCGAGGTTTCTATCCGCCGGGTCCTTGAAGCACTCGCGGACATATGCGGGTTGGTCTATGAGTCCCAGTCTGGGGTGACGCCCGATGAGGGATTGGTCGACTCGGTGGCGTTTCTCGTGAGCGGGCAGGCTATGTATCCAGCCTTGGTTGCCGGGGTTTCCGATGGCCTCCATCCCGGAGTTTCTTTCGATGCCGATGGCCGGGCGGCGCTCGCGGACCGCATCGTGGCGGGGGCGCTCGCGTTGCTGGGATCGCCAGGGAACGGTGAGACCACACCGATGCCGTGAAGAGCCCAGGGATGCGGGTGGGTCGTTGGGGGCATGCCCAGATCTCTAGGGTCTAGCCCGAATTGGGCCCGTCAGAAGCGACCACCCGGTTCGTCGTCCGTTTCATTACCCATGGGCATGCTCGGGCAACCGCAACGGTCTGACGAAACCCGTGGTCGGAGGGGCGTGGGCGACAACCGCTCGGCCGGTCGCGCTTGGCTGCTTGCCATGCTCGCTCTGTGCTGTGGGGGGCTTGCAGCCGGTGCCTCAATGCCGAACAACCAGCCAAGTGTTGCCGGGAGGCAGGCCACAGACGCGGAGCGCGGCCTCGACTACATCCTGAACGGCGACTACATCGGTTCGGGCATCCCGAGATCGCTGTGGGACAACATCATGCGCCTCCGTGATGCCGGGCCTCTCGCGATCGAGCGATTCGGTTCTTCCGCTGGACTGCCCCACGACCTCAATGGGTTTACTTCGCCGGAGGGCGTTGAGGTTGTCGCGGGGGCGAACTGCCTCGCCTGCCATGCGCAGATGTTCGATGGCGAGCTCGTCATCGGCCTGGGGAACTCGCTAAACGACTGGACCACGAGCAACGCGGGCATCCTGAAGGCCTTCGAGAGCCTGGGTCGGTTCCAGTTTGCCCAAGGCTCGCCAGAGCGGATCGTGTTCGATCGATTCCTGCGTGGGACCAAAGCGCTCGAGGGGCACATCCAGACGCCGTTCCGTGGCGTGAACCCGGCGTTCAGGCTCGAGGAGGTCGCCGCGAGCTGGCGCAACCCGGCGGATCTGGAGTGGATGGAAGCCCAGGGCTTCGAGCCCGTGGAGACATTCGTCGCGAGCGACACGCCCCCGTTGTGGCACGTCCACAAGAAGCAGTCCCTGTACTACAACGGGATGGGGCGTGGTGACTTCCGCCGGCTCGTTCAGCAGATCATGGTTGTCGGTATCGATGATGCCACGCATGCGGCGGCGATCAACGAGAACATGGACGACGTTGTCGCATACCTCGAGTCCCTGCGTCCGCCGCCATATCCCGGCGAGATCGATCCGCAGCTTGCCGAACTGGGCATGGAAGTCTTCGAGACGAACTGTGCCTCCTGCCATGGCACGTACGGCGCATCGTGGCGGGATGACGACCCAGCTTGGACCTATCCGAACCGACTGGTGCCCGCCGAAGAGGTCGGCACCGATCCGCTGTATGCCGAGATGCTGCGACAAAGCGAGCTTTGGAAGTGGTACAACGACAGTTGGTTTGCGGCGGGCCAAGGCGAAGATGCGAGCTACGCCCAGCCCAAACTCGCGTACGTCGCCCCGCCGCTCGATGGCGTGTGGATCACGGCGCCTTACCTTCACAATGGCTCGGTGCCAACGCTGGCTGCGCTGCTCGATAGCTCGCGGCGACCGACATACTGGTCGCGGTCGTTCCGGAGCGACGACTACGACCTCGACCAGCTCGGGTGGCAGTATCGTTCGCAAGATGCACCCGATGGCGCTCCGAAGACCTATAACACTACCGTGCCTGGATACGGCAATGGCGGGCACACCTATGGCGATGATCTGACCGAAGGCCAGCGTGCTGCGCTTCTTGAGTATCTCAAATCTCTGTAGTCCAAGTATCACAAGCCGAGTCTCGTACGAAGAGTGGCCATGCGAAACAACAGTGAACTGAAGGCGGGATACGGGCGCGCGCGGCTCTGGTTGGGCATGAGCGGTGTGGGTACGTTCGTTGTGCTATCTGCGGTCGCCCTCTTCGTCGGCTTCCCGGAGATACTCGAGAACTGGCTCGGAGATTCGGCAGGTGGCCGGGCGATTGCAATCATGCTGTTCTTCTCGCTCTACGCCGCTGTGCACGCGCCATTCGATGTGTTCGGGGGGTACGTTCTGCCGAGGCGGTTCGGCCGGCCGCACCCAACGCCGACACGGTTCGCGCGACGGTGGCTGCGTGGCATTGTGTTGCACACGACCGTTCTTTCGATCACTGGTATCGTGATGCTGATCGCGGGGCGTCAGCTTGGTATCTTCGGTGTTGTTGGGGTGGGGGTGCTGTTGTCGGTGGGGCTCCTCGCAGTACGACGGCCGCTGGCGAGCGCGTTCGCGCCGATCCATCGCCATGGAGGCATGGACATGACCGCCGGCGAGAACGACACCCGCGTTGCGACCGTGCACTCGGATGACCAGGGCTTCACCGGCGGGTTCATTGGAGTGCTCCGGCCGCGAGCGATACTCCTCCCTGCGAGATGGCAGGAGCTTCTTGGTGAAGAGGGTGTCGAGTTGGTCATCGAACGACGCAGGCTCGCGGTGCGAACCGGTTCATGGCTGCGCGGTCGGATATTGGCCCTCGTGTTCACGTGGGTCGGCATCGCGCTCTGTGCAGCGTTTGTCGGCCCGACGCGATTGGGCACGGCCGAGGGCATCATCAGCCTCAGCCTCTGGTTCACGCTGTGGTCGTTCATCGGTTTGCTCGCGCTTCCAACGCCCTCGCGTGCCGGCGTTATGGAGATCGACCGCGCGCTCCGACGGTCGGGCCAAGATGAAGGCACTCTTCGTAAGATCGTGCAGCAGCTTGATCAACTCCAGGACGGTGAAGCGGAGCGCCCGCGAGCCGTCGAGGCGATCTTCCATCCCGTACCCGCCGTAGACAACCGACGGGATGGCGCTGGTTCGTTGCAGCGGATCGGATTCATCGATGCCGCACGAACCGCCGTGTTCGTGAGCGCGTCCGGCCTCGGGTTGCTGGGCCGGGCGGTGCACTGCAATTGCGGCCGACCGGATCTGTGGGTCTTTTTGCCATCCGATTGAGCTCGTGCGCGACGAGGCGAGTGCGTCTCGCCGTACGTGCTACGGAGTGATCATTCGGCGTGCGCTCAGTCGGCGATCCATGCCAACGGAGACCCTCCGGAAACCGCAAGCAGCACGAGTCCGAGTACGGCCGCGAGCCAGGTGAGTGCTGTCGAGCACAGGATTGCCCCTGCCAAGCGGCGCGGACTGGGCAAGAGAATGACTGCGAGAGCGATGAGCCCCTGCAGGGCATGCAGGCCAACGAAGTGGGCGATGCGCAGATCGTCACGCTCTACAGACCAGCCAATAAAGGGGAGGCGCGAACTCTGGTCCGCGACGCTCGTGGGGTAGTGCTCCGGCGATCTGCTCAGCATGCTTCCAACCACGGCTGCTCCGACGAAGGCCACGAGGCTGCCAAGCAGCATGCCTAGGGGTAGGAGCTTCGGAATCGCCGTGTTCGACCTGGAAGCAAGGGCCGCGATCGCGATGACGATCGGCGTCGCGGACAGGAGCACAGCCGCAACGCCCATGAGCGCGTACATCGTCGATCCGAAAGCCGTGTCGGTGTCGTAGTGCGATCGCTCCGCGAGCGCCGCACGCACGGTGATCCAGAAGATCTCGAACACCGACGTCGAGATCGCGATCCAGATCGTGCTGCGTCCGATGATGGATCTCTTGAAGCGTGGTCCGGTCGCTGCGACCATCACTGAGAGGGTGACGAGGAAGATGCTCACTGAGAGCTGAAACTTGATGGGCTTGAACCAGACATTGGCGCCATCGAGCACGCGGGAGTCCAAGAGGGAGATCGCTGTGCAAATCGGTGCCAAGGCGAAGATCACGGCCCCGACCATCAGGAGTTGTCGATGCGCGTTGGCAGCCAAGTGCCGCAAGACCAGCAAGGGAGACCCAACAGTGATCGGCCGGTTTGAGTCGAGAGAGTGTTGGTCGGTTGGGTGAGTCATATCGTGCCGTGCTTGCCGCGCTTTCAAGACGGCGGCAATTGGGACCGCCGGGCCGCACCCCATCTACTTGGTGGGTTCTATTCCCGGTGTCATGCCACCGCCTGCCGACGTTGCACCACGATAGTCCGGCCTGGGCAACCGGGCTGCGCGCTACCCCGGCAGTGGGCCGCAGCAGAACCGTTTAGGCTCGGACGTTGCGCGTGGAACGCGTCGAGCGGTAGAGGACAGCCGCGAGACCGGCGCGAACTCACCGACCTACGCGGCGCGGGTGTCGTGGGGATCGCTGGCGAGGAACGCGAGCGCTTGCTCGAACGTCATCGCGCGAGAGAACATATAGCCCTGTGCATACGTGCAGCCCATCGCCTGGAGTTGGGCGAGCTGGCCGGGCGTCTCCACGCCCTCGGCTACAACGTTCAGGCCGAGGTGGTCGGCCAGGCTCACGATGGCGTGGTAGATGGCCGTGAACTCTCTGCTCCGCTCGATGTTGAGGATGAAGCTCCGGTCGATCTTCACCTCGTCCAGCGGGAACTGGTGTAGGCATGCGAGCGAGGAGTGCCCGGTGCCGAAGTCGTCCATCGCCAGCGTGAATCCCAGTTCGCGGATCTCCTTCATGCGCGGGACGAGGCCGGCGCGCCGGTCCATGACTGCCGTCTCGGTGACCTCAAGGATCAGCCGGCCTCGCTGGCTGGGGAACTGCGTGCTCAGCTTGGTCAACAGGGGCACGAGCGAGGGGTGGAGCAGCTGCCGCTTCGAGACGTTGACGTGGAGCGTGGTCTCTTCGTGCCCGACATGTCCGTCGATCTCGTTCAGCATGTGTGCCGATCTTTCGAGGATCCACTGGCCCAGCGGGACGATGACGCCGGTGTCTTCGGCGATTGGCACGAACTGATCGGGCGAGACGTCTTCGATGCCAGCACCGACCCATCGCAGGAGCACCTCGAAACCTGCGGTCTGTCCGCTCTCGACCGAGATGATCGGCTGGAGCTTGAGCTCGAAGTCACGCCCGAACTCCGACTCTCGGAGTCGTCCCTCGAGCGTCAGGCGTCGCACGGCTTCCGCGTGCATGGACTCGTCGAACAATCGGGCTTGGCTCTTGCCAGACCGCTTGGCGATGTACATCGCGGCGTCCGCATCACGCAGGCTTGCCTCGGCGTCCTCGTACCGAGACGAGCCGAGGACGAAGCCGATGCTCGCTGTCGAGACGATGGGCTGTTCGGAGATCACGTGGGGCTTCGCACACTCCTCGACGAACCGATCGCACATCTCCGAGACTACCCGCTCGTCACTCGTGTGCAGCAGGATGGCGAACTCATCGCCACCCAGGCGCGCAACCGTCGCGTTGTCGGGGGCGATCTTCTGGAGGCGGTGCCCGATGCTGATGAGCAGGTGATCGCCCGCGGTGTGCCCGAGGGCATCATTGACGGCCTTAAACCCGTCAAAGTCGAAGCTCAGCAGCGCGTAATCGAAGCTGTTCGATCGCAGCGAGCGCGCAATCGTCAGCTCGAGGCGCTCGTGGAAGTACGTTCGATTCGCGAGCCCCGTGAGACCGTCGCGCTCGGCCATGTCCCGCAATTGATTGCGGATCAGGCGTTGCTCGGTCACGTTGGCCAGCGATCCCGCGATACGAGAGACTCGGCCTTCGTGATCTCTTACCGAAGCGCCGCGGCACAAGACAAAGAGCGCCGTGCCATCGGGCGTGCACATCTCGACCTCTCGGTCCAGCGTATCGATGACTCCGCTCCGCAGCTGTTCGAGGTCGTCGATCAGCGCGTGCAGGTCACTCGAGGCAACGAGGCGCATCCACGCTTCGATGTCGTGCGCGTCGAGCAGGCGATCGTCTCGGAACATCTCGGCCCATCGCGGCGCGTAGTGGAGCTCATCGGTGAGAAGGTCCCAGTCCCAGATCGCATCTTGTGAACCACCGACCGCGAGCTTGTAGCGCTCTTCGCTCCGGCGGACCTTGCCCAGCTGCTCGCGCAAGCGCCGCGCGGCGGGCTCGAAGACGAAGAGTGCCTCGGCCAGCAGAATGATCAGCGTGGCAATCACGACGCCAAGGTGCAGCTTCTTGGTGGCGAGATTGTCGGCGCGGCTGAGTGACTCGTACTGCCCAACGATGGAGTGCATCTGCGGGAGGAACGTGCGCTCGTACGAACGCACCGACTCGATTACGGCCATCGGAAGAACCGCCTCCGATGCCGGCGCATCGATGACGGCTCGTGCGGATTGGGTGAGGCCTGCGTACGCGGGCTCCATGATCTGGAACGCCTTGATCACCCCTTGATCTGTCGTTGGTGGCACGCCCAAGCCTTCGTCCCCCTGCAGGAGGCCTGCATGGGCACGCTCGAAGTCCGCGAGCGCCTTGGCGAGTTGTTCGATGTCGCGCTGCTCGGTGGCCTTGGTGATCTTCTGGCTGAGCATCCGCTGACGGCCGGCGACGTTGATGATGGTCGCCCACTTCTCGCCTTGTGTCACCATGTGGAGCATGGCGAAGTGTGCGCCCACGGCGAGCACAGCGACCAGCACGAGCGCGATGATGTAGCGTATCCGTAGCGAGTGAACGAGCTTGTAGTTTGCCGACATCTGCTTCCCTCTGGGGACTCATTAGGTCGTCGGCTGTTGAGAAGGCCCGCTTGTCTCCGAACGCGAATCGTGCGCAAAAAGGTCGATTGGTTGACCCAGGGATGTCCCGAAATGCGAGGGATGTCCGCTCACCGTGCAGGGTTGTGGGGGACGCCAAAACAAGGGGATGCCAGCGAGATCTCTCGAGCCCTCGGTCGTGGGACCGACATCGGCTTGCCGCGAGTAAGGCCGCCTGTGTGGGCCAAGGTCGCGGCCTCGATCGGTCGAACCGGGATGTTCTATGAGTCGTTTGGAGCAACCGCGAAGATCTGCAGCTTGTGGCCCTGGGGACGCAACCCGAGATCCTTACAGACCCGCTCGGCGATGGCCGCGAGCTCGGGCACATCGATGTCCACGACCTCCCGAGTGTCGAGCCGGACGAGCGTGTCGCTTGGGCTCTCGCCATAGGCCAGCTGGTACTGCGCCTGATCACCCTCGGTGAGCACACGCTGGATGATGCCGGCGTCTTGCAGAAGGTTGATCGTGCGATACACCGTCGCCTTGCTCACGCGGTGCTGCCGCTGGCGGAGTTCCTCGATAACCTGCTCAGCCTCGAAGATGCGATCCAGGGCGATGATGGCATCGAGTACCTGGGCCCGCTCGGGGGTGTACTTCTGCCCCTCGGCCTTTAGCTGGCGGCGAAAGACGGCGCACAGGGGCTCGGTGATGCGGATGCTGGTCGAACCGTTGCTGGTTTGGAGTGCCATGCGACCAAATTGTACCGGCCCGGGCTGTTGAAAGGTCCTTAGCGCACGCGCCCTTACCCCAGATACGCGATGGTCGATGCCGCTTCGTATCGATGGAGATCGCAAGCCATCGGGCTCACCGGCCGTGCGGAGCGCCAGTGCAGGGCGAGCGAGCGGTCGGCGGGCGAGTACACGCACGTATACAGCGTGCCCGAGCCCTCGTCGTAGGTGGCCCGGTAGAGCGGGGCCTCGAGGAAGCTCTTGGTCAGCCCGGCCAGCGATTGGGAACGTGCGTCGAGCAGCTTTCGTGTGTGCGCCAGCCGCTCCACGGTCTTGCACTTCAGGGCGTACTGCGGCCACTCGACCTTGCCCTGGTGGTTGGCGCTCGCAAGCTGGTGGTCGATCCGCGCGGGGCGGTCTGGTGCCGCGTACACCGTGGCATGATCCCCGTGCTCGTCGAGGCACACGAACGTGTAGGTCATGGCGCAGGGCACACGCGCGATCGCCTCGGCGGCCTCATTCGCGGTCGTGCAGGTTTGGAGCGCATAGCGCACGAGCAACGGGGCTGCGAAGCCATCGCCGCGAGTTGGTCGCCCGCCGAAGGCGAGCGCGACGCACAAGCCGTGCTCGTTCACACCGTCGAGCGCGCCCCAGAGGCAGTCGGTCACGCACAGCGTCTTCACGCCACCCCAGTCCGCGTGCAGCACGACGCCGTCGGCCAGGTGCGGCGCGTGGTCGTAGTTGCGAACCATCGCCGGACCGCCATCACCGAGCCAGATCGCCTGCGTACACCCGCGCACGAGCGGTGGCGGGTTGTAGAGCGTCAGGAACCTCGCGACCTCGGCGCGATCGCCGAAGCGTGCGAGGAGCTGCTCCAGCGTCGGCACGAGCTCGGGCATGTACTCGGCGAGCGCTTCGCGTGCCCGCTTGGCGCTGGTGCGCTTCTTGGGCTTGGCCATCCACTCGCGGTACGCCGGCCAGTAGGCCTCGAACGCCGTGTCGAGCGCCTCGCCGTCTTCCATCGATCGGAAGAGCATCGTCCGCGGATCGGCTTCGCTCACAGCAGCTTGAACCCGGTGCTCTCAGGGCCGCCGTGGTCGTCGCTCTGGCCGGCATAGAAGCTGTGGATGCCCCGGATCCACTGGCGTGCGCGCTTCGTGAGTTGGAAGTCGTCGTCCATGAATCGGCCCGGGCTGACGAGGATGCCTAGGTCGGCGCCCTCATACCGGTAGTCGCCCGGTGCGGCTATGCGCAGGAAGAACGCGCGGTTCTCGAATCGAACGGTCCGGCGGTGGGTCTGCATGCGCACATAGTGCATGTGCCCGCGGCCGTCGAGCTCGTAGATGCCGCTGGGAGGTGCTTGCGTGATGCGGTCGACGGTGTCTTTGGTGTGCTTGATGACCAGCTGGCTCCAGCTGTCGATGTTGTCCGGGTCGGACCATCGATCGTTGAGCTCGTCCACATCAAGCTCGTACTTCACGCCCATCCACTCGAGCAGGTGGAACAGGAACAGGGGTGCGTCGGCGTGCGCAAACGCGGCGAGGTTCGTCATGCTGCTCGCGCCGGTGATGCGCGGGTTGCACTCGCCGAGGTAGACCGTGCCGGTGTCCAGGTCGGTGAGGAAGTCGATCTCGAAGTAGCCCAGGTAGCCCATCTCGCGGAGTTGGTCGCCGAAGGCCATCGCCGCACGCCTGGCGTTCTTGCGGATGCGTCGGTCGAATGCGCCGGCGAACACTTCATTGCCGCACCAGCCACCCTTGTAGGGCGTCAACTCCGGAAAGCCGACGAGTTCGGTCATGAGCGGGCCGACGATGGTGCCGTGCCGTGTGACGCAGGCCTCGAGCGCGCTCCCGCGGCAGCGGATGCGCTTCATGATCTTCACTTCGGGGGCGCTGGTGATCTCGGCCTCGTGCTTGGCAAAGTCCTTCTCATTCTTCACGAAGAAGGTTGTGTGGCCCGAGTCCCCGTAGGCCGTCTGGATGACGAGGTCGTCGCCCAGCTTCTTGCCGCAGATCTTGGATAGATGCTCGTAGCTCTTCACGCGTGCGAGCTTGTTTGGTACGCTGCGCACGCGGGCCTTGTTGCCGATGCGGGTGGTCTCCATCTTGTCGTCGACGGCCGTCCGCAACGACGCGGGCGGAAAGCAGACCTTGAGGCCGAGCTCCTTGCAGAGCTTCTCGGTGGTCTGGTCGAACATCAGGAACACGGCCTTGCCGTTGCCCTTGCCGCCCGACTTCTGGTAGTCCTCGCCACGCTTCTTGATGAGGCTCTTGACGGCTGGATGCCGCAACAAGTAGTTGTTGATGTCCTCGATGCTCTCGAAGGGCTCGTGCGGCCGCTCCGGCGGGACGAACACGTTTGGGTGTTGCCCATCGAAGCAATCGATGTAGTTGATGTACGCGAAGTTGCCGACCCACTCGTCGATGCCCACGAGGTTGAAGTTCGTAGCACTGATGAAGTAGATGGGCTCGGTGTTGCGGTGGAAGAACCGGCGGATGTCGGAGATGCCGTGCAGCGTCCCGCGCTTGCGCCTGGCGATGTTGCTGGTCAGCGGCTTGGCCTTGGCCAGGTCGATCGGCTTCGTCGTGACGGTGGTCATCGGTCCCCCAAGCGAGTGGTGTGTGGGCTCAGGCCCGCAGCACGTGGTCCTCGAACACACGCAGGCCGTACGTAGGGTGATAGCCGTGGATCTCTTTGACGTCCAGTGCGAGCAGGTACGCGATGATCTCAGCGCTGAAGACCTGCCCGGGCACGAGGATCGGGAAGCCCGGCGGATAGGGCGTCACGAACGCCGCGGACACGAGCTCTTGCCCGTCTCGGATGCGTTCGAGCAGCTCGCGATCGAGCCTGACCCACGACGTGTTGTCCTCGTCGTATGCGAGGAAGAAGGCCTTGCGTAGGTCGCCCTCGGGCGTGTCGCCGCCGTCGCGGAAGGCGTCGTGGAAGCGGCTGAAGTTTGGCAGCGGCGGGCCTTCGAGCAACGAGTCGACCTTCTGGGTGTGCAGGTTGAGGCCTGCGGCGCTCTCGGTGCTCAGGTTGTCTTCTACGCGACGTGAGATGTCGGCCAGCGTCTCGACGAGATAGGCGATATCGCCGCGCGTCGTGCCGATGTTGGGCATGAAGAGCGCCGTGTTGCGCGATGTCTTGTTGATCTGGATGTCGTAGCGATCCATGAGCATGTGGCGGAGCGTGTCACCATCGAGCCCCGTCGCGCCAACTTCCAGCGTCACGCGCGTCGGGTCGAGCGTGAACTCGTCCTCGCGCCACGCGGCGTCCATCGTGCCCCAGCCGTGCTCTGGCTTGTAATAGAACTCGAGCCCACTTGGCCGGTGCTGGGCGGGGATCATGTCGGCCGGACGCAGAACACGGAAGAACCGCGAGATGTCCGGATGCTCATTGACGCGCTTGCGGAGCGTCATGGCGAGGTCGATGGTCTTCTCGACCAGCTCGTAGCCCTCGAGCTCGACCTGTCGCCGACCCACATCCAGCGAGGCGATGATCTGGTAGTTGGGCGATGTCGACGTATGGGTCATGAACGCCTCATTCATCGCCGCCGCCGCTTGCTGCTCAAAGTCCTCGTCGTAGACGTGGATCATCGAGCCCTGACGCATGCTCGTGAGCGTCTTGTGTGTCGAGTGCGTGGCATAGACGCGCACGCGGACCTCCATTGGGTCGGCCATGGGCCGGTCGGCCGATTGATTCGCGTAGTTGATGCGATGCTCGCTGCTGCGGTACATCCTGCGCAACGCCGCTGCGGCGTCCATGGCCGTGCGACGGCGGAGCGTCGGGCTGAATCGCCCGTAAGCGAACCATGCCTCGTCCCAGAGGAAGATCATGTCGGGCTTGATGGCCAGCACACGCTCCATGACGCGGCGGGGGTCGTAGGTCAGCCCGTCGAAGGTGCAATTCGTCAGCACGAGCATCCGCACGCGGTCGAGCTTGCCCGCATCCTTGAGCGCGAGCAATTGACGCTCGATCTCCTCGATGGGCACCGCGCCGTACATGCTATATCGCTGCAGCGGGTACGAGTCGAGGTACACGGGCTGCGCGCCCGCGAGCACCATCGCGTAGTGGTGGCTCTTGTGGCAGTCGCGGTCGACCAGCACGATGTCGCCTGGCCGGACGAGCGCCTGGAAGACGATCTTGTTTGCCGTCGACGTGAAGTTGGTGACCAGGAAGCTCTGTCGTGCTCCGAACGCACGGGCGGCCGCCTCCTGCGCCTTGCGGATCGGTCCGCGCGGCTGCAGGAGCGAGTCGAGACCGCCGCTGGTGGCGCTCGTCTCGGCGAGGAAGATGTTGGGCCCGTAGAAGTCGTGGAAGTCGCGGGCCCAGTGGCTGGTGGTCATGCTCTTGCCACGCGCGATGGGCAGCGCGTGGAACACGCCCGTGGGCTTGGCGGCAAACCTGCGCAGTGCATCAAAGAACGGCGTCTCGTGCCGCTCGCGCACACCTCGCAAGATGCTCAGGTGCTGCTCCATGAAATGTTCGAGCCGATAAAAAGTCCGGCGAAACGCCGTGCCCATGTTGCCGGCCACGCTGTCGAGAGGTGTGTCGGTGACAAGGTAGAGATCCAATTCTGGACGCAGCTTCTTCAGGACGCGAGCCAGATGCACGCTCCGCTCGAGGCCGAAAGAGCTGGGCATTCGCTCGGCTTCGAACGCGTCCAGGTAACGGCGCAACGCGGGGTGCTTATTCTCGGTCTCGAAGGCAAAGTTGTACCGAAGAAACACCGCCTGGATCGTCGGGTTGAACAGGGCCGCGATAATCGCGTCTTGTGCGCTCGGCACCGTCACGACATCGTACACGAACTCGTCCGCGTCGCGTCGGCACGCGGCTAATCCGTCACGAAGCGTGTCATGGTCGTACGCGTCCGCACCGTCGACGAAGAGTACTTCGAAGTATGGTCGGCCGCGCACGAGAGCGCGTGCATCCTCGCCACTGCCACGCGGATCTTTCGATGCATCGTCGAACGCCGCACCGCCGCGGGCTCGGTAGGCATCTCCGACCAGCAGCCGGCCGACGGTCGCCACGCGGTCGGCGAGCTCGCCCGTCGCGCCCAACCCGTGCAGCCGCCGGAGTTCGTCCATGCGTGCCGGGCCGGGGAAGGCCCAGAACGGCTCGAGGTGATTGAGCACGTCGAGGCTCTGGCCAACGAGCGTTCTCGGCTCGCTCGCATCGCCGCCCGAGCGTGTCACCTCGCGCAGCCACGATGTACGCACTTGCAGCTCGTTCCACGTATCCATGCGCAGCTGGAACGCGCTGTACTGCCGCCCGCTCTGTCGCTGGCTTGGCGTCGCTTTGGGATCCACCTGGGTCATGCCACTGGGCCATTCGTCTCGGAGTCCGCCGGCACGGGCGTCGTCTGTTGATCCGGAATCGGAGGCAGCGTGTGCGGGTGGTGCTGGCCGAAGCCGATTCCCGCCTTGCTGCCGCGGGCCATCTTCTCCAGCGATCCCAGCGTGTCGAGGTACGCCGTCGTCGCGCTGCCGCGCGTGTACACGTCGAAGTCGACCTTGCGATCGCGGAAGCTCTTCAGCGGCTGGCCGAGGCCCTTCAGTCCGACCTCGCGCGAACGCCGAACGCGGTCGAGATCGATCTCGATGGGCAGCAGTTCCTCGTGGCTCCCCGCTTCGTAGAGCACATCACCCGTGGGGGCCACCATGATGGAGCGACCGTTGCCGCCATCGTTGATGCCGTTGATGTCGACGACAAACATCTGATTGATGACCGCGGTCGCGCGCGCGATCGAGAGCTCTACGTCGCGGTCCATTGTCGGCGTGAGCGTGGGGTGCAGCAGCACCTCGACGCCCATTGACGCAAGCGTGCGCGACGTCTCGGGGAACCACATGTCGTAGCAAATGCTGACCCCGAAGCGCCCGATGTCGGGGATGTCGAACACGCAGAACTCGGTGCCCGATTCGACGCCCGTCTCGTACGGCATGAAGGGGAACATCTTGCGGTACCGCGTGATGACCGTACCCTCGGGGTTGATCACGGGCGTGGTGTTGTAGATGCCCGTGTCGGTCTGCTCGTACAGCGAGCCGGGCAGAAGCCAGATGCCGTGGCGGGCGGCGAGCCGCTGGTAGTGCTCCTCGACCTCGCCGGGCAAGGGCATGGCGTGCCCGGTCCATCCACCGAATGTTGCCAGCTCGCTCACGACGACCATCTGCACCCACGGGTACAGGTGCATGACCATCTCGATGCGGTCGGTGATGTGCTCAAGGTTTGAGCGTCGGCCGGAGACCTTCAGTTGCAGGCCGGCGATGGCGAATGGGCGCATGGGTGCCTTTCTCTCAAGAACGAATCAGGAAGAGGCGTGCCGGGCGACGCTCTCGCACAGGATGTCCAGCCCGCGTTCGAGCTGCTCGTCCGTGATCACGAGCGGCACCAGCGTGCGGATGCAGTTTCCATGGACACCAGCCGCGATGATGAGCAGGCCCTTGCTCCGGCAGTCGTCGATGACGGCCTTGACCACTCCGGCCGCCGGTTTCGTCTGGTCGCCACCCTCGGACAGTTCGATGGCCATCATCGCGCCCAGGCCTCGCACGTCGGTGACGGCGGGCACGCGGTGCTGTAAATCGGTGAACCGCTGGTGCAGCGTCTTGCCGATTGCCTTGGCCCGACCGTTCAGGTCCATCGCCTCCATCTGGCCGATGGCCGCCAGCGATGCGGCGCACGCGACCGGGTTTCCGCCGTACGTGCCGCCGAGCGTTCCTGGATTGACCTTGTCCATGACCGACGACTTGCCGATGACGCACGCGATGGGCAGCCCGCCGCCCATCGCCTTGGCCCATGGGCTCAGGTCGGGCAGCACGCCGAAGTGGTCGTAGCCGGCCCACTCGCCCGTGCGGCAGAAGCCCGCCTGCACCTCGTCGAAGATGAGCACGATGCCGTGCTCGTCGCAGATCTTTCGCAGCCCTTCGAGGTATGCCTTGGGCGCGACCTTGAACCCGCCCTCGCCCTGCACGACCTCGATGATGATGGCCGCCACGTTCGACGCCGACACCGTGTCGGCGAAGGCGCGCTCGAGGCGGTGCAGCTCACGCCGAACGAGGTCGGCTTCGTCGATCGTCTCGCCCGGCAGCGGCGCGGGGAAGGGCAGGCGATAGACCTCCGGGGCAAACGGCCCGCAGCCCTGCTTGAGATGGACCTTGCTCGTCAGCGTCGCGGCCAGCAGCGTCCGGCCGTGGAACGCGCCGGTGTAGCAGATCACCGCGTCGCGGCCGGTGGCCTGGCGTGCGATCTTGATCGAGTTCTCGACCGCCTCGGCCCCGGTGTTGACCAGCATTGCCTTGGTCGAGTCGTCATCGTGCTCATGGTGGGGGAACAGTTCGACCAGCTTCTCGCACAGCGCGACGTAGGGCTCGTACGTCGCGACGTGGATGCACGCGTGCTGGAGGTTGGCGACCTGAGCGTTCACCGCATCGATCACCGCCGCGTCGCTGTGGCCCACGCTCATCACGCCGATGCCGCTGGCGAAGTCGATGAACTCGGTGCCATCAGCGTCGGTGATGATCGCCCCCGTGGCCGACGCCGCGGTCATGGGGCTGAGCATGCCCACGCCCTGGCACACCACGGCCTGGCGGCGTTCGACGAGGGCTTGGCCTCGGCTCTGGGCGGCCGAGGCTGATGAAGAACCGGAAGCGGTTGCGGACACGGGCGGGCTCCTTGGGTCGCGGGATCGGGAGGCGACCCAAGTGTATGCGATCCTCAACGAAACCCTACTGTTTCGACCCCGTGCGGCATCGAATTGGAGGCTTCCTCATGCGGACCCTGCTCGTGGTTGGTTTGCTGCCCGTGGTGCTCGTCCTCTCGGGGTGCTCACTCGTCTCCGGGTCGGCGGTGCGGGGGCCGAGGCCGACGTACTTCGCGGTCTCCAGTCGGGTCGAGCCCGTGTGGCAAGGCTGGCGGGACGACTCCATCGAGCATCTCAGGCTTCGGCTGTGGCTCATCGACGCCGCGGACTCGGCCGGGCTGCGGAACACGTACGACCCCAGGGTGAAGACCGTCTTCCTCAGTGGAAGCCTGGGCCACGAGCTTGGGTCGCGCATGCAGCCTGCCGGCCGCGACGATTCGCCGTTCGGTTCGAACCGGACGGTCGGCTTGCTGCAACACCTCGAGGACGAATCCGTGGAGGCGGTCCTGTTCGAGGGTGCCTGGGCTGTCTGGCCCGCCGGCCGGTACCACTACGCGGTGATGTACGGAGATCGTGGCGAGTTTGGCGCACTCTGGAGTGCTGCGGGAGGATTTGTGCCGTTCTCGATCCCACGCAGCATCCCCCCGCACCACTATGCCCCCTCTGGAGGATTGGTCGCTGTCATTCCGGGCGAGATCATCGTGGCCAGAACCGCCGATGGCCTACTCGCAATGGGATGGGACGGTCAGCCGATCGATGATCCCGGATGGCCCGATGGCTTCGAGGCCGACGCGGTGTACCCGGTTCTTGCGGACAGCGCGATCCTCTTTGTCCATCGTGAGGCAGGCGGCTCGCCCGAGTTGAAGGCCGGCGCCTCGATCTGGCGTCCGCACTCGGGCTTCCACCACATCACGAGCCATGAAGAAGGCTGGGTGCAGGGCCCATCGAACGCGTACTACGGATTCACCGAACGGCGCGATCGCGTGTACCGGCTCGAGTGGCCGGCCGACGAGAAGCCGACCGCGCGTCGAGTGCTGCCCGTCTCGGGGCTGTTCCGCACCGTGTCCTCGATATCGCCCGACGGCCGATTCGTGGTCTCTGGCAAGCCCGACATCAAGGGCGTACGGAACTTTGCGCGCTTCCACGAGAACTATGAGAGCCAGGACAAGGTCTGGCGCAACGTTTCGACGCGGACTTCGGGTGTTGTCGAGCCGATCTGGCTGCACCGTCGGTTCGGTGCGCCGAGCGAGATCACAGTCGTGCCCCGCCCAGACTGGATCCCGCAGCCCGAAGGCCTGTGATGGGCAACCGTTCTTTGGGGTGATGAAAGGTCGGCCGCGGTTCGATCACGCCGCCGGCTGGCACAATCCTCGCGCGCTGGTATCTTGGTTATAAGGACCAGTACCCATTTGTCCAGCGATGACTCGTAGAGGGAGCCCCGCCATGAGCAAGTTCGCCCATCGACTGGCCATCGTTGCCGGGACGGTTGTTGCCATCGCCGCATTGCCCCCGGTCGCGCACGCCCAGGTCGCCAGCAACGGAATCACAATCGTGATCGAAGATACCGAGCTGCTGCCGGGCGAGTCCACGAACATCCGAATGGAAGCCTACTTCGGCCCGCGCGATTACGCCGTCGCTGGCATCGCGACCTGGCTCTTCAGCTCCGCCGGGGCGCAGGGCCTCAGCGACCCGCTGGTGATCCCGCCAATGGAAGGCCCCGGCACGACGCCGGGCGACATCGGGGACACCGGTGTTCGCGGCATCATTGCCGGCCAGCTCAACTTCCCGGCCACGGCCGGCATCTACGCCGACGACTCCAACCCGATGCCGTTCTGGGAGGTGACGTACACCGCGCCGATCGACGTCGCGGCGCCCTTCGACGTTCTGCTTGAGAGTCGGACAAGCCGATTCGATGTCTACTTCGACCGCGGCAGCTCGAGCAGCGAGAGCCGCCTCGATGACTTCGCCGAGGGTGAGGGCGTGATCCGTGTCATTCCGGCCCCCGCCGGGGCACTCGTGCTCGCTGTAGCGCTCGGTATGGGCGCCCGCAGACGCCGGGACGCGTGATGGCTCGCTTTACACGCTCGCGATCGCTGCGGCCGCGTTCGCGTGCGCCACGCCCTCGTCGGGCCAGACGACGGTCGGCGGTGTCATTGACGAAGACACGACCTGGAGTGCGGGTGGGAATCCGTACATCGTCACGGACACTCTTGTTGCCACGCCGGACAGCCCGCAGGTCTTCATCGGAAACTCGGCGATCCAGTCAGGCGGAGCGGTCCGAGTGGAAGGGGGCGATGTTGATCTTGTGGCGGTGAGACTCGAACGCAAGATCGCCGGCGTCGATGGCGAACTGACGCTGTTCGACTTCCTCCGATTCCAGGGTGAATTCCAGGACGGCTGTTCCTGACGCCACCGACCGACGAGCTTTACTCGCAGCCCACATCAAACGCGTCCTGGAACGCGAGGAAGTCGAAGAGCGTCAGCCGCCCGTCACCGTCGATGTCGGCGGCGGGGTCTCCATCCTGGAATAGGTCCTGAAACGCGAGGAAGTCGAATAACGTCAGCTGGCCGTCGCCGTCGATGTCGGCCGGGCAGTCTTCGATCACGCAGCCCCACCGTGCGATATTGCCGGCTGCAAACGGCCCTGCGAACTGGAAGCCGCCCGCTGCGAAGAGCCCGTCGCCGAACGGGTCGGCCACCATCCCGCCAACGCCGGGAACGGTGCCGCCGGAGATGCCATCGCCGACCGACTCCCACCCATCGCCATCGAGCACCGCCAGCCCATTGGCCGGCTGAGAGCCCGAGAGGAAGAACGTGCCGCCGGCATACAAACGCTCACCATCACCGGCGTCCGCTACCAGCAGCGACGCCACCGTGTTGTCGAATCCGTCGCCGACACCCTCGAACGATGTGCCGTCCCATCGCGCGATGTTCGGCCCCACGGCCCCGCCCGAGGCCGGCTGTGCATCAAGAAAGTTCCCACCGATGTACAGCGCATTCGCGCGACCATCGTCATAGATCGCCAGCGAGTTGCCGCGGGGGTTGTCGCCACCGCTGAACCCGGAGCCCACCGGCTGCCAGCCGCGCACTGCATCCAACCTGGCAAGGCCTCGTCCACGCCCACCCGCGACATCAAACGCACCCGTCGCGTAGAGGGCTTCGCCCGATCCGTCATCCCACACGATTGCGTCGTTCGCCGAGCCGAAGAGATTGCCGCCGAACGCGACCCACGCCGTGCCGTCCCACGCGGCGACGGCCGGCGAGTCGAGACCGCCCGCCTCGGTGAACGTACCGCACACGATGAGCAGGTCCCGCCCGTCGAAGTCGATGGCGCGCATGCCCAGGACCTGGCCGTCGATGCCGGTGCCGAGCGGGTGCCAGCGATCGCCGTCGAAGCGCGCGATGCTGGCGATCGGCTCACCGCCAGCCTCGGTGAATCGCCCGCCGGCGTACAACTCGCCGTCGAACACCGCGATGGCGTTTGCGCCAACGATCGCCCCCGAGCGTCGCAGCCCATCGCCGCCGAAGGCCTCCCACCCGCCATCGGGTGTCCACGCTGCCACGCCACCCACCGGTACGCCACCGGCCGAAGCGAAAGCGCTGGAAACGATGAGCTTGGGCTCCGCCCCATCGAGCACGGCGATCCCCTTGCGCACGCCGCGATCAAGGCCGGGCGAACCGATGGCCTCATCCCAATCGGGCAGGCATTGGCCTTGAGTCGATGTCACTACGAGGGCGGCAGCAGCCGCGACGCCAGTCCAGTGTTCTGGGCTTAAATTCATGCGTCCAGCATACAAGATCCCGTCGTCCGACGCAAGACCTTTTGAGGTTCGCCGCGTCCGACTACCGCGAGAGTTCTTCGATCCGCTCTCGCAACACGCCAAAGGCACGCTTAGGCCTGGCTTCGGGCGTGCTCTCCACGATGCCAGTCGGCCCGAAGATCTCCGCGATGTTCGCCGCATAGCACACCGGCAGCCCCTCGGCCAAGATCGCATCGACAAGGTACTGCATGCCCGCCGGCGTGTGGTCGTTCAGCGTCCACAGGCTTACGGTGCGAAACCTGTTCTGACGCTCGAGCAGCGCCTCGACCAAGGCGTCGATGACCCGCGCTTGGTTTGCCTCGCCCGCGAGCGGGCCGAGGGTCGATGGGCGATCGGTCCAGCCCGTGGCCTGGCCGATTTCTTGGATGCAGATCAGCCTGTCACCCGAAACCGCGATCATCTCGTCGAGCATGGCGGGGATTGGGTTGGCACCAGTCGCGCGCCACAGCGGCAGCCCCTCGCCGAGGATCGTGCACGACGGATCGAGTTCGATCTCGTAGAAGTAGTTGTTGAATGTCGCGACATCGATGATCGGCATCAGTGCCGGGATCGACGCGTCCTCGGTGCCGGCGAAGACCACCGTGGTCGCCAGTCGGGGCTCGATGGCGTGGGTGCGATCGATAGCCGTTTGCACGAAGCCCGCGAACGAGTCGGCCTGCGCGGGCTCGTTCTCGTAGTAGCCGCCCGCCTCCTTGGCGAAGCCCAGCATGTACACGCCGCGGTCGACCATCTCGGGCACGATCGCGTCGAGCAGGTCGCCGAAGGGCCCGGTGATCCGCGGGTCGTCCCACCGGGCGCCCTGGGCGAGCAGGTCCTGCACGTACCGCGGCGCGGTCTCGACGCCGAAGCTATCGACGACCGTGATGTTGACGAACTGCCTCGGCGTGCCCTGGGCGATGCGTCGATCGAGCGCCTCGACCAAAGAGTCGACGTCGAACACGCCGGGCGAGGGCTCCAGATCGGCCCAATCGAGCAGGTGCCGGGAGCAGTCCATGCCCGCATCCACCAGCTCGGCGTAGCGATCCGCGACGGCGTCGGTTATGTCGGCCGGGAAGGCCTCGTAGGCCTCTTGGACATAGAGGTGGATACGTGGCCCGTCGAGCAGCGGCAATGCCGCCGGGTCGGCGTTCCGCTGCCACGACTGGGCGAGCGAGGCGGCGCAGAGCGTGGCGACAAGACTGGCTGCGAGGACCTTCGGCGTGCAGGGCATGACGGGCTCCTGGCTCGACGTTGCGACTTGGCTTGGCTGCTCGCGCGTTGTTCGCGAAACCGACCCGCCGCTTTCAGCCGCTGCCGCCGCCGAGGAGGAGCGACACTCGCTACACCAACCCCCAGCTCACGTACTTCACGCTCGTGTACTCGTCCATCACGTACTTCCCGCCCTCCCGTCCGAAGCCGGATTGCTTCACGCCGCCGAAGGGGGCCTGGGCGGTCGAGGGGGCCGCGTCGTTCGCGCCGATGATGCCGTACTCGAGCGCCTCGGCGGTACGCATGAGGCGTGTTGCGTTGTTCGTGTAGAAGTATGCGGCGAGCCCAAACGGTGTGTCGTTCGCGGCGGCGATCGCCTCGTCGTCCTTCTCGAACCGTGCGATGGGCGCGACGGGGCCGAAGGTCTCCTCGGTCGCGCAACGCATGTCGGGGGTCATGCCGTCGATGACGGTGGGGGTCCAGAAACGGTCGGCAAGGCCGTCGATCTTGGCCATGTCTCCACCAACGGGGATGCTCGCGCCCTTCGACCGAGCGTCCTCGACGTGATCGCGAACCTTCTCGATCGCACCGTCGTTGATCAACGGACCGATGGCAACACCCTCATCGGTGCCCCGCCCGACCTTCAGCTGCGAGACTGCCGCACTGAAGCGCTCCACAAACGCGTCGTAGATACCGGCCTGTACATAGAACCGGTTCGCGCAGATGCACGTCTGACCGGCATTGCGGAACTTGCACGCGACCGCTCCCGCTACCGCGCGGTCGAGGTCCGCATCATCGAATACAATGAATGGCGCGTGCCCGCCGAGCTCCATCGAGAGCCTCAGCAAGTTCTCGCTTGAGTTCCTCACCAGCAGCTTACCAACCGGAGTCGATCCCGTGAAGCTGAGCTTGCGCACGCGTTCGTCGCCGAAGAATGCATCGCCGATCCCCTGCGGCGGGCCGGTCACGATGTTCACCGTGCCCGAAGGCAGGCCGGCCTCGATCGCCAGCTCGCCGATCGCCAGCGCACTCAGCGGCGTGAGCTCGCTGGGCTTGATGACCGTCGTGCAACCCGCGGCCAGCGCCGGCCCGAGCTTACGCGTGATCATCGCGGCCGGGAAGTTCCACGGCGTGATGATCGCGCACACGCCCACGGGCTGCCGCATGACGAGGATGCGCTTGTCGGCCGTGTTCGCGGGGATCGTCTCGCCGTACATCCGAGGGGCCTCGCCCGCGGCCCACTCCAGGAACGCCGCCGCGTAGTTGATCTCGCCCTTGGCCTCGGCCAGCGGCTTGCCCTGCTCGGCGGTCATGATGGCCGCCAGCCGATCCGCGTCGCGGTGCATGAGCTCGGCCAGACGCGCGACCAGCTTGGCCCGCTCACCCGCCGGCCTCGCGGCCCACGGCCCGAACGCCGCGTGGGCGGCATCGATGGCCCGCCTCGTCTCGGCCTCTCCCACGCTGGGCACCGAGGCGATCACCTCGTCGGTCGCCGGGTCGGCCACCTCGATCGAGGCTCCGTCATCGGCCGCGATCCACCGGCCGTCAATCAGATTCTGTGTTTGGGCATCCGCGGGGAAGGTCATGGTTCTCGGCCTTTCTGGGCGATGGAGTAGGCGTGCGGAGGCGATGGTATGGGCGATCGACGCCCTGATGGCTCCAAGCCGTTCTATATATGATCGGATCAGAGGGAACAGCCAACCATCTTTCCATCCATTCTCCCGGATGAACGGATATACTGATCCATGCGAAGCCCAGACCCGCTGTCCTCAAGCCCCTTCGCCAAGGCCCTGGCGAGCCGAGTGCTCGTGCTCGATGGTGCGATGGGCACCAGCCTGTACAGCCGCGACCTGACCGTCGAGGGCGACTACTGCGGCTGCGAGAACTGCACGGACATCCTGGTGGATACTCGTCCGGACGTCGTCCAGGAGATCCACGAGAGCTTCCTTGAGGTCGGTTGCGATTGTGTGGAGACAAATTCATTCGGCGCGAACACCCTCGTTCTCGGTGAATTCGATCGCAGCGAGTATGCGTACGAGTACTCGAAGCGATCCGCCGAGATCGCGCGAGCCGCGTGCGACAAGTACTCGACCGTAGAGAAGCCGCGTTTTGTGCTCGGCAGCATGGGACCGGGCACAAAGCTCATCACTCTGGGCAACACCGATTGGCCCACGATGCTCTCTTCCTACCGCGAGCAGGCCAAAGGACTGATCGATGGGGGAGTCGATGCGTTCCTCATCGAGACCTGCCAAGACCTGCTCCAAGTTAAGTGTGCGATCAACGCGTGCCTGCAGGCCCTCGAAGAAAAGGGCAAAACCACCGACGACATTCCGATCATGATCAGCGTGACCATCGAGCAGCAAGGCACGATGCTCATCGGGACATCGATCGAAGCCGCGGCCGCTGCTCTCGCCGGCTACCCGATCATCTCCCTTGGCCTGAACTGTGCAACCGGCCCGACGGAGATGGCCGAGCACATCCACTGGCTCGACAAGCACTGGGATCGCTCGATCATGGTCATGCCCAATGCCGGCATGCCCGTACTCGTCGAGGGACGCACCGAGTACCCGCTCACGCCCACGGCGTTCGCCGAGGCGATCAAGAAGTACCTCGATACCTCTAGCGTCGGCATCATCGGTGGTTGCTGTGGCACGACGCCTGAGCACATGCGTGCCGTCGTCGAGCTGGTCGAAGGCCGGTCAGCGCCTCCACGAGACGAGATCGAGCCAGCCGCACCGTCGTGCACCAGCTTGTACGCGTCCACCGAGTACCGCCAGGATAACTCGTTCCTGATCGTCGGCGAACGCTGCAATGCGTCGGGCAGCCGGAAGTTCAAACGCTTGCTCGAAGAAGAAGACTGGGACAGCATCGTCGCGATGGCCAAGCAGCAGGTCCGCGAGGGATCCCATGTCCTCGATCTCAACGTCGACTACGCAGGTCGGGATAACGCACGTGATATGCGTGAGGTCGTAATGCGCCTCGTCCGCCAGGTCGATGCTCCACTGATGATCGACTCGACTCAGGTCGCCACGCTCGAGGCGGGGCTGAGCTGCGCTCCGGGAAAGTGCATCATCAACAGCGCAAACTTCGAGGACGGCGAAGAGAAGTTCGACGAGATCTGCCGCCTCGCCAAGACCTACGGCGCCGCGCTCGTCATCGGCACCATCGATGAAGACCCGGAGGCCGCCATGGCCCGCACCGCCGACCGCAAGGTCGAGATCGCCACCCGCGCGATCGAGCGTGCGATGCAGGTCCATGGGCTTGCCCAGTCGGACCTGTTCATCGATCCGCTGGTGCTGCCGATCTCGACGGGCATGGACGACGACCGGCGCAGCGCCCTGGAGTTGGTGGAGGGCACACGGCGCATCGCCGAGGCGTTCCCCGAGGTCCAGATCACCTGCGGCCTGAGCAACGTGAGCTTTGGGCTCAAGCCCGCCGCCAGGCAGGTGCTCAACAGCGTGTTCCTCGACGAGCTCGTGAAGGCGGGCATGACCAGCGCGATCGTGCACGCGAGCAAGATTCTGCCGCTGGCGAAGATCGAGGACGACCAGAAGCGCGTCGCGATGCACTTGGTCTACGACAAGCGCGATACGAGTGTGGGTGGCACCGGCTTGCCGAAGGCCGATGAGGGAGTCGCCGTTGCCTGACGCCGACGCGAACAACCCGAGCTACGACGCGACCTACGACCCGTTGCAAGCCTTCATCGAGCTGTTCAAGGACGTGGACAGCGTCGGCAGCACGGCCGAGCAGAAGAAGGACCTCACGCTCGAAGAACGCCTCCGCGCCCACATCATCGACGGCGAGAAGGAAGACCTGCACGGCTGCCTCGACCAGGCGATGGAGCAGTACAAGCCGCTGGAGATCGTCAACGACCACCTGCTCGACGGCATGAAGACCGTCGGCGAGCTCTTCGGCAGCGGCCAGATGCAGCTGCCCTTCGTGCTCCAGAGCGCCGAGGTCATGAAGATGGCCGTCGCGCACCTCGAGCCGCACATGGAGAAGGTCGAAGGCGAGGGCAAGGGCAGCATCGTGCTGGCGACCGTCAAGGGCGACGTGCACGACATCGGCAAGAACCTGGTCGACATCATCCTGAGCAACAACGGCTACACCGTCCACAACATCGGCATCAAGCAGACGCTGCCGCAGATCATCGACGCGTGGAAAGAGACCAAGGCCGACGCGATCGGGCTGAGTGGGCTGCTGGTCAAGTCGGTGACGGTCATGGAAGACAACCTCAAGGAGATGACCGAGCAGGGCATCGAGGTTCCGGTGATCCTGGGCGGCGCCGCGCTCACGCGGCATTACTGCGAGAGCCACCTGCGCGATCTCTATGCGGGCAAGGTCTTCTACGGGCGCGACGCCTTCGAGGGCCTGCGCACGATGGACATGCTCAAGGCCGGCGAGACGGCGGTGCTGGACACCGAGATCGAGGAACGGCTCGGGAAGCGGTCGGACGCGCAGAAGGTCATCGCCGAGGCCCGCGCAAAGCAGGCCAACCAGCAGGACGCGTTCGCCGAGTCGAAAGCGTCTGGGGCCGCAACAGCCGAGCGCGTTCGCAGCGATGTAGCCATCGATATCGATGTGCCCGTCGCACCGTTCTGGGGTTCGCGCGTGGTCGAGGGGCTCGGCCTCGACGAGATCTACCCGTTCATCAACCCCATCGCGCTCTTCCGCGGCCAGTGGCAGTTCAAGAAGGGCTCGATGTCTCCACAGGAATACGACGCCTTCCTCGAGGACACGGTCGAGCCCGTCTTCGACCGCATGAAGTCGCAGCTGCGCGACAACGGCGTGCTCCAGCCCAAGGTGGTCTACGGGTACTGGCCGTGCCAGGGCGATGGCGACGACCTCGTCGTCTTCGATGCCCAAGACCACGATCGGGAGATCGAGCGATTCCGATTCCCGCGTCAGGCCGACAAGAAGCGGTTGTGCATCGCCGACTTCTTCAAGAGCGTCGAGAGCGGCCAGAAGGACGTGCTGGGCCTGACGTGCGTCACGATGGGCGATGACGTGAGCAAGCTCGCCAAGACGCTGTTCGACGCGAACGACTTCACCGAGTACCTGTACGTCCACGGCATGGGTGTCGAGTGCGCCGAGGCGCTGGCGGAGCTCTGGCACAAGCGGGTGCGTGCCGAGCTTGGCATCGGCGGCGACGACTCGCCGCGCATCCCCGAGCTCTTTCGGCAGAAGTACCGCGGCAGCCGCTACAGCCCGGGTTACCCGGCGTGCCCGGACATGAGCGACCAGGACATCATCTGGCGGTTGCTCGAGCCCGAGCGCATCGGCTGCGTGCTCACCGAGAACTGGCAGATCGACCCCGAGCAGAGCACCAGCGCCTTCGTCGTGCACCACCCAGAGGCGAAGTACTTCAACGTGTGAACCGGTGCACTGGGCGTACCGTTGGCCATGCCGGGCGATCATCGACCCTATCCAGCTCCGCGAAGCCCGTGGGTGATGGCCATGTGGTGGTCGAAGCTGCTCTTCGCCCACTGGCCGGTCGATGCCGAGTTGCTCCGGCCGCACATCCCCCCGATGCTCGAGGTCGACACGTTCGACGGCTCCGCCTGGATCGCAATCGTCCCGTTTACGATGACGGGTGTGCGAGCCCGACTGACGCCCGCCTTGCCCGGTCCGGGCGCGTTCCACGAGCTCAATGTCAGGACATACGTCATCCACAAGGGCGAGCCCGGCGTGTGGTTCTTCAGCCTTGATGCGGCCAACCGACTCGCCGTCGAGACCGCCCGGCTCACGTTCCATCTCGCGTACTTCAACGCAAGGATGTCGTTGCGCGAGCAAGGCGGCTCGATCGGCTACGAGAGCGCTCGCACCGACCAACGCGGCCACAGCGCCCGGCTCGACTGCTCGTATCGCGCGACTGGCGACTTCGCCATTCCCAAGCCGGGATCGCTCGAGTCATTCCTGACCAGTCGCTATCGCTTATTCGCCAGCGAGCTCCCTCCGCGTGAGCCGAGGCGTGTGTGGGTAGGCGAGATCGACCACGAGCCATGGCAGTTGAGCCCCGCCGAGTGCGAGGTTCGCGACAACACGATGTGCGAGTCGCTCTCGATTGAGACGCCGATCGATGGGGCCCACCTCATGGTGGCCAAGGCGTTGCACGTGCACGCGTGGTGGCCCAAGCGCGTGGAATAGATGGGCTAGCGCAGCGCCGTCGCCGCCGGCCGACCGCGAGCCAGATCGAATACGGCTCGGAATCGACGGTCTGTACCCTCGCGGTGCAGGGCGTAGCTGATTACCGCACCGGGTCGGATCTCGATGGTCCAGATCGTGTCCTCGGCACCGTCTTGCAGCAACGCGGTGAATTCGTCGGCATAGAAGTCCTGTGAGACCGCCGTCCCGCCCGCGCGCGTCGCACCGCCGTAGCCATCGGGCATGCCCTCGCGGCCGCCGTGCGTGTGGGTGAGCACCAGCCGCCCGTCCTGGCGAGACATCTTGAGCTCTACCCAAGCGTCGCTACCGATGATCACGGGCATCGTGATCTCGCTCTCGTCGCACTCGCGCACGTGCAGCGTGATCGGCCGATCGCCAAACGTTGGGCTGCTCGTCGTGTCGGTGATCACGCGACCGGGGTAGGTCTTGCCGCACAAGGCAGAAACGCTGTTCCAGAATTCGTCCTGCGGCAGCACCTCCGGCTTGCTCGCGCAGCCACCGATGACGAGGCCAAGCGCAACCAGCAACACCGCCACAACGCCGCCCCGGGCAACGCGCTTCGTTCCGGCCGATAGGTACCTGATCGCATCCTGGGCCATGTCGCATGATACGGTTTTTGCCATGGCCTCGTCCCGCTCGCTTCCGGTGCATCCATCACGGAGGTCGTGCGAACCCGTACTCATGGGTGTTTGGAAACCACAACTTTTTGGTGACGTCTCGATCACGCGAGGTCCAATCCGTCTTCGCTCGGCCTTCACGCTCATCGAGCTCCTGGTGGTTGTGTCGATCATTGCGCTGCTGATCGCGATCGTGCTGCCGGCCCTCGGCGAGGCCCGAAAGGCCGCCCGTCTGGCGTTGTGCATGAACAACATGAAGCAGATGGGCTTCGCGACCGGCACCTACGCGGCCGACTTCAAGGACCTGCAGTGGAGCTTTACGTGGCGCGGCGACGACGACAGCCGGCAGAGCCAGTACAGCGATCTGAGGCAATCCGGCAACTCATTGCAGGCGGCGAGGAACCAAGCGGTCGATATCCTGCGCCGCCGGGGCGCACGCGAAGACATGATCCGCATGCTGTCGTGGATCCCGCATGTCTACTACAGCCACCTCGTCGTGAACGACTATCTCGCCCAGCAGTTGCCCGAGGCGTCCGTCGTCTCGCCGGCCGATCGAGATCGCAAGAACTGGCAAGAGCGGCCAACCGAGCTCTTCGACAACGGCTTCTGGCTCCCCCGCCAGCCATCGCCAAGCGACCCCAGCAACCATCGATACCCATACAGCTCGAGCTACGAGCTGGTGCCCGCCGCCTACGACCGAGCATCGCAGCCCGGCGAGAGGGTGCGGCAATCGACCGCGGGGCACTACTTCTACATCGCTCCATTCAACGCGCGACTCGGCGGGGTGGTGCTGACCAGCGTGGCGTTCCCTTCCCAGAAGGTCCAGATGCATGACAGCGAAGGCCGGCACTTTGGCAAGCTCTCGCCGTGGATGGGCTACGACATCTGCCGCCAGCCCGTGCTGACGTACGACAGCGCGGTCACGATCAAGATCAGCGCCGACTACAACCCGGGCTGGAACCCCGGCATACCCGAAGATCCCGCACCCTTTCCGGTGCTCTACCGGCCGCAGGCCTGGGAATCGCCGACACTCAACGGCGAGCCGTTCGAGGCGACCAACGGCAAGGTCCGCTGGACCCGCGGCGGTTTGCTGGGTGTGGACTTCGGCGGCTCGGAGATCGACACGGGGCAAGGCCCGCCGCGATAGTTGGTGTCAGTTCCCAAGCAGGGACGCGCCCAACCGGCTCACCCGGTCCCGCCCACGGTTGATCCCCGTCGGCTGGAAGCTGAAGCCCACGGTGGTATCGCCGGTGATGTCGTTGTAGGTCAGGCGTGCGGTCAGGATGAGGTGGGGCATCTCGCGGTTGACGCGGATAGTCCCGCTCTGGAATTCGCCGGCCCGCTCGTTGTACACGCCCAGTGCGCCCAAGCTGTAGCGATCACCAAGCTCGTAGTCCGCGCCGGCATTGATGTACGTGTCCTCGCTATACCCCAATCGGCGCAGCTCGGCGAAGAAGCGCATGTCAGGCAACTGCGAGATCTCGACCCCGACCACACCCTCGGCTGTCCGATTCGACTCCAGGTCGTAGATGAACTGCCCCGTCACGCCCACGGCGTCGGTCAGCCTCCAGGCAACATCGAGGTCGAAGAAGTCGCCGAGCTGGCTGCGCTCGGGGTACGCATCGAAGAATCGGGGCGTGCGATCCGCGTCGGGACGATCCTCGCCGGCGAACACGAAGTGCGCACCGACGCGCAGCACATCAACGGACTCGTACCCACCGAGCGAGCCGCGCATGGTCTGGAAGGTCTGGTCGACGCCGAACCGAACCGCCGGCCCGCGCGCGAAGTCTTCAACATTCTCGTCGTAGACCGGGATGGCGCCCTGGGCCACCGTGCCGTCGCCGTACCACACCGTGGCGTTGGGCTCGATGACGTGCCGCATGCGGTACAGGTCGAGCGCGGGCAGGTCGATTCCGTTGTACACGCGTGTCAGCTCGGTCGAGAAGCGGGTACCCACCGCGCCGCTGGCCACCAGCGAATCGGCATCATCGCCCGTAACGGCGCTGAAGTCGTCAAAGTCGGTGTCGTACGCGGTGAAGCGGCCGGTCACGAACGGCTGGACGCGGAGCGCGCCGACATCGAACTGGGTCGAGACGTCGTGCTGCGTGGTAAAGCGGAATACCTCCGACTCGTCCAGGCCCTCGGCCCGAAGCCGGTCGCCCGGGCTCTCGCTGGGCGAGATTCCCAGGGCCGCCTGAGCGCGCCGGTTGTTCACAAACCCCAGTTCTTCGGCCGTCGGCTCGGTGAAGCTCAGCCTGAGCAGCCCAACCCGGCTGTCGCTGCTGTACGTCACCAGCCCGCCGAGCAGGCTGTCTCCCGTGCGTGCGTAGCGAAGCTCGGGCAGCCGCTCGGTCGCATAGCCCCGCGACCGGAGCTGGTAGTCGCTGATCAGGAAGTCGTTGGTCTGCACGTTCGCGCCAAGCAACAGCATGCTCTGCTCGTCGATCCGTTGCAGGCTCGCGCCGGTCATGGGCTCACGCCGCGTCCAGGTCATGCTGGGGAAGAACGCGCCAACCACGTTCTCGTCGCTGAACCACGACGCCTCGGCCCGCAGCGTCCACTCGTCGTTGATCTTGCCGAGGTGCTCGAACATCGCCACGGTGCGGTTCTCGCTGTCGCGATCGATGCGCGCACCCGTTGGCAGCAGGTCACGGAACGTGTCATTGATGACGTTGTAGACGAAGAGGTTTCCCGATCCGCCCGCACGCCCGTTCCATCGGAGCTCGCCGCCCAGCGCCGGCCCGCGGCGGAAGTACGCATCGATCAGGAGGTCGAGATCGACACCCGCAGGCGCATCCGCCCCAACGAGCGCGAAGCCGTCCCAGGTCGTGCGCACGACCTCGCCGTGGCGGTTGCCGGTCTCGAAGCCGATGTTCCGCAGCGGGATCTGGGCCGGGTCGCCGACATAGATCGGCCAGTACAAGAACGGCACATCGCCCGCACGGAGCGTGAGGTTACGCGCGTCGGCGACGAGCCCGCTGCCACCGCTCGAATCGTCCTCCAATCGCAGCTTCAGCGTGCTCGCGCCCAATGCCAGCAACGGCCGGAAGAACCCGGTCGTGGTCACCCGCGCACTCGTCGCCGTCAGCTCACGCAGCGAACGCTGGCGGATCTCGCGAGCACGGATGTAGATCGGCACCGGGCTGCCGGCAGGGTCCGCACGGAATACGGCGTCCAGCAGCAGCGCCCGATCGTTCGCGAGGTCGTAGTACACGCGCGGCGAGCGGACTCGGAACCGATCGACGATGGGCTGCCGCCCGCCTCGCTCGCGCTCGATATCGGCGACGACCTCGCCCTCGAGGTACACGCCCATGACATCGCCGGCATCGAGCCTCGGCGTGCCGACGAGTTCGGCCTTGTGGAACACCACCGCGTCCTGCGCGGAGAGCTGCGCCCGACGACCGCCGTATACGTCGTCGAAGACGATCACCACCGGGCCGCGGAGCACGACGGCGTAGGGCGGTGAGCCATCGCTGCCGTCGCCCAGGCGGACCTGCTCGATGCCCGACGCCGCGAAGCTCACGCGGCCACGCATCGGCAGGATGGGCTCGCGGGCCTCGAAGGAGCCCAGCCGCTCGCGGGCCAGGTCCAGCACGCCGCGCAACGCCGCGTCCTCGGCGGCGAGCTCGTCGGCCGTGACCTCGGGCAGCGCCAGACCGAGCGCATCACGCAGGCGATCGGCGAACAGCCGCTCGGCGACGACGACGGATTGCGCCGCCATCGAGCCCGCCTCCGGTTCGGAGCGTTCCAGCACGATGGCCGAGAGGTCGAGCCGCGCCCCGGGCGCCAATCGGCCCTCGATCGGCACGACCGGGCCCGAGATGCCCACGCCCGGCGCGCTGGTGGGCATGAGCGCGTCCTCGAGCAGCAGGTAGAACTGGTGCCCGCGGCCGCCCTGCAGCGGCTGGATCCACGCGTGCAACCGCCGGGCCCGCAGCTCCAGCGTGCCCAGCGTCATGCGCACGTCGCCCTCGAGCATAAGCCGCTGGGTCGGCGGCGCCCCCGGGATCGCCGCGACGCGGCCCCACGCCCACGCCCGCTGCCCGGCCAGCTCCATGGCGTCGGCGGCCTGGCCCACCTCGGCCGCAGGCAGCACGATGCCAGCAAAGCCCTCGCCGGTGACGGCGAGCGGGTCGATTTCGAGCTGTAAGGGATCGATGGCGCGTTCCTGAGCCCACGCGAGCGAGCACAGCGGCCCGATGAGGAGCGTCAGGAGCACCAGGATTGCGGTCGGCGGCCGTGCCATCGGCCGAGTCTAGGGGAGCGCGCCGGCCCGGCCCGTGCTCGGCCAGTGCTCGATGTCGTGAACGCGTCTTACCCGGCCTGCTGGCTCGGCCCCGTCGCCGGCGCGATCTGCCCAACGACCTCGTTCCCCGGCACGCCGAGATAGATCGTCTGCGTGCTCGTAAAGCTGCTGTAGCGCGGGCCGGCGTCGGTGTTGCCGGCGCCCGCGGCGGGCTTGACGGCGCGCATGCGGTAGCCGACCTGGGCGCTGCCGGCGGGCACGCCCGCGTCGCTG
>ERZ1740058.132-NODE-132-length-63944-cov-12.728733_pt1 | contig 63944 bp, 42 predicted proteins | sample MGYA00581745_ERZ1740058 | MGnify/ENA primary metagenome ERZ1740058 (study PRJEB43018, sample SAMN04849742) | marine metagenome | isolation source: floating plastic debris | place: Pacific Ocean | collected 2008-08-30 | study: EMG produced TPA metagenomics... | reverse complement strand
TCGCGATTGTAATAGACTTGGCACCGTGACGAGTTAGGGTCGACGTTAGCTTCTCGTTCACGGTGTTAGTGCGTACGGAAGAAAGGCTCAATCGCACATCATCAAACTGAGCCTGGTTCAAATATTCCAACAGGTCATCGAAGGCCGGGTGCTGGGTCACTGACGCCCCCAACAGGCCCAAACGGTTAGTCACCGCTAGGCCCTTTTCCACCGACGGAATCAGGCTATCCGTCACCGATGCAGCGCGAAAGGGCAAGGTCAGATAACTGGCTAAACAGAAGCGACACATTTCTGGACAACTGCGTACCACTTCCACCATGTAGATATTTTCCCAAGCAGCTTTTTCCGTCACGACTGAAGACGTGGAAAGGGTGTTGCCGCGATAGGTTTGCTTTTCAATGAGGGGGGGAATGTCAGCATCCACCGGCTGAATTGACGCTAGCGGCCCGGTTGGACTCACGTAGGTGGGCTCGTACAAAGCGGGAATGTAAACGCCGGGAACCTGGGCCAGGCGTCGGAGTTGGGTCGTGCGATCGCCATCCCGCACTGTTTGATAGGCGTCGATAAAGGCATCAAGCACCACTTCACCATCCCCCAGCAGCACCACGTCAAAAAATGCGGCAAAGGGTTCTGGATTAGCCGTCAGCACGGGGCCGCCGCCAAATATTAGAGGATGTTCGTTGCCGCGATCGCAGGTCAAAATTGGGACATCCAGCGACTCTAGCATCGTCAGAATATTGGCGTAATCGAGCTCCCAAGAGATGGACACGCCCAGTAGTTCGACTCGACTAGGCAAAGGCTCGTGGCCATCGGTAAACCAGCGCGCTACGTCAAGGTCTGACCGCTGCACCAACATTGCCCAAATGATTTGGTAACCCAAACTGGTGATGCCGATGCTGTACTCGTTGGGAAAGGCAAAAATGACTGGCGTCGCCTGGTTAGAGGGCGTCGCTGGGGTAAACAGCAGGCGTTCGAGGTGAAATGGAGCGGCCAATCGATAATTCTCTCCTAAAATACCTGGTCAATAATTTTTGAACATCGAGCTAATTGCATTATCAAAGCGGTTCTAACGCGCTAGATCGGGTTAGCATCGGGGGGCTGAAACCACGGAAATACGCGGATTGACCACCAGACTACGCACGTTAACCTCTGGTTATATGCACGGTTACACTTTACAAACACCTTAACTAGGATGACATCATAAACGCCTTTTCATCATCTCAAGGTAAGTGACCGAGCGGTTGACGTTGCTCGCTTTTGAGGATGAAAAGGGGCCTGTATTCACGTTAAGGCTCTCGTCAGAGAGATTGAATAACTTTTCTCAGTGTTCAAAAGGACAACCTAAACTCTATGCGGCAATCTCCCCATGAAGCTGTAGAAAGACTCCTGTTAGAGGAAACGCTCGTTCCTTCGCGCGAGGAATTAACTGAGCAAAAACTTACTTCAGAACAGCAAAAATGTTTGTCGGCTGAGGCCAAACAGTGGCTTAAGCAGGGCTGCGCCCATCACCGCCAGGGCAATACCGTTGCCGCGCTGGCTGATTTTCAAAAGGCGCTCAGAACTTTTCAGACCCTTTCACAGACTCGTTCAGTGGCCAAAGTGGCGCTGCTAATGGCACAGCTCTGCTACGGCCTCGCCGACTACCTCTGGGCCACGGACTATGCCCGTCAAGGTCTGCAGCTATCTCGACAACTGGCTGATACAGCACTGCTGCACCAGGCGCTGAGCTGCTTGGGCAACAGCTATCGGCATCTGGGCGAACTCAAAAAAGCCGAAAATTGCATGGCCCAAAGTTTGGTAATTTCTCAAGCGGCTAATGACCAAGCGGCCGAAATGCGCTCTTTGAGCAACTTGGCCCTGATTTATCGAGTTCAAGGCGAAACGGAGAAAGCGATTCCGCTCTATCAGCAAAGTCTCCAGTTGGCAGAAGCCTGTAATGACACTGTGGCTCTTGAACAAATTCTGCGCAATCTGGGTAATGCTTACCATACGCTGGGCAACTCGCAAAAAACGATTGAATACTATGACCGGCTGTTGCGACTTTGTCGCGATCGCATGGAACCCAATGTTGTCAGTAAAATTCTCCGTAATCTCAATAGCGCCTGCTATGCGATCGGCGATTATTCGCGAGCTGTCGTCTATCTGCAGGAGCGGTTAGCCCTGGTACATCGGCTACAGGACTATCGCAGCGAAATCCAAACCTTGGAAAGCCTTGCCGTCAACTACGACATCTTAGGCGACAATGCCAAAGCCTTACAGGCTCGTGAAGAGCAGCTCAAACTGGCTTTCCGAATACAAGATTTTCGGCTGCAGCGGCAGGCGCTATCAAGTCTGAAAATGGCCTGTATTGCAACCGGCGATTTCGATCGCGTTAAACGCTACGTTGACTATCTCACTGAGTCAATCTGAAGCAAAATGCGAAACTAAAGCGGCAATTATCGGGTCAGGGCACTGAGTGATATTCAGGTGGTTTACCGTCGAGTGGCTCGTCGTCTTGCTTTAGCAGAACTGTCAATAGCTCTATGCCGACGTATTATCAATTTAAAGTCCGCAGGTTTTGGCAATAAGCAAAATATTAGAAAGCGGTGTTTAACCTACCTTGAAACCAGCCTCTATGATTTCAAATAGAGTTTATGCAATCTTTGTTGAATACTGTTGACCAGAAGAGCTGGTCGCTATTTAAGTGAACTTCATCTGTCCCTGCGGGTATCCTCTGATAGCATGTGCTTGTCTAAACGGTGAACAGCCCATAGGCCGCATGAGAAGAGCGATCGCAAGGCAACCAAAAGCCAGGGTTGACAAAGCCCCCCGCCCTCTCAAAGCGACCAAAGACCTGCTTCCTAGACTTGTATTTCTCCATAAGCTGTAATTTTTAAGTTCAAAAGGATGCCCTATGAAAGCCATGATTCTGGCCGCCGGCAAGGGAACTCGGGTACGACCCATTACTTACACGATTCCGAAGCCGATGATTCCGATTTTGCAAAAGCCGGTAATGGCGTTTTTGCTGGATCTGCTTAAACATCACGGTTTTGACCAGATCATGGTGAATGTTAGTCACCTGGCCAATGAAATTGAAGGCTACTTTCGCGATGGTCAGCGCTTTGGAGTCGAATTAGCCTATTCCTTTGAAGGTCGCATTGAAGATGGCCAACTGGTGGGAGACGCCCTGGGGTCGGCTGGCGGAATGAAAAAAATTCAGGAATTTTCCCCCTTTTTTGATGACACCTTCGTAGTGCTTTGTGGGGACGCTCTCATTGATCTCGATTTAACTGAGGCATTGCGCCAGCATAGAGAAAAAGGCGCGATCGCCACCGTTGTGATGAAATCAGTGCCTCTAAAGCAAGTGCCCAGCTATGGCGTAGTGGTGACCGATGATGATGGGCGCATTAAGTCATTTCAAGAAAAGCCTAAGGTCGAAGAAGCGCTCAGCACGGATATCAACACCGGTATTTACATCTTCGAGCCAGAAATCTTTAATTACATTCCTGCCGGCATGGAATATGACATCGGCGGCGACTTATTCCCCAAGCTGGTGGCCGCTGGAGCGCCGTTCTATGGCATCCGCATGGACTTTGAGTGGGTCGATATTGGCAAAGTGCCGGATTATTGGCAAGCGATTCAAGACGTGATGACGGGACAGGTCAAGCTGATTGATATCCCTGGAGAGGAAGTTAAACCGGGTATCTTTACAGGACTCAATGTCAAAGTGAATTGGGATCAGGTCGATATTCAGGGACCGGTTTATATTGGCGCCAGAGCCCACATTGAAGACGGTGCCACCATTGTGGGACCGACCATGATTGGACCAAATTGCGCAATTTGCCGCAACGCGATCGTCGATCGCAGCGTCATTTTTGAATATTCACGCATCGGCCCGGGCGTTCGTCTAGTCGACAAGCTGGTATTTGGCCGCTATTGCGTGGATAAAACTGGGGCATCAATTGATATGCAAGCGGCGGCGCTCGACTGGCTGATTACGGATACTCGTCAGGCAGAACTGGCCAAGCCACCGATTGAACACCATGAAATTGCGGAACTGATGAGCCAACAGTCTTAGTTCTAGGATTTACGCAGCAGCCTCAGAATGGGGCGAGGGACCAAATTGTTGGACGCGCCCGGCGAGTCCTTAAGCTTGACAATCGCAGCCAGCGCGGCTGGAATTCTTCATAAATTGGGGTGCGAACGTTCGTGCCCCAATTTTTTGTTCAGGCAATAGTCAGTGCCTATGCGGACAGCATATCCGGCGAGCTTTGTCCGGCGAGCGCTCTGTCGAGGGGCACCAACATCCTGCCTGAGAGACTGTGCGCCAATATCTTTAAGCCCAAAGTCGGGACTTTAAATCTTCGTCCGCGCAACTGCGATAGAGATACCCTTGGCCAGGATGAAAAGGGCAACACTTCGCCCTAGCGTGGGTCATCATAATAGTCGGTGGTCAGTCCGATAGGGACGCAGCATGATGAGTAAATTACGACGACGCAGAGAACTTCGGCCAAGGTCCCATCGGCAACCAGGGTTCAGCCGATCGCTGACGGTCTGTTTGTTAGCGATCAGTTGCTGGTTTCTATTCACTATCGCCAGCCTGGCTCAACTAGCGACGCTGGATGACGCGCCGGTCGTGTTGGATGGTCGGCCCCTATTGGAAGTAGCTTCCACTAACCAGGTCAATGCCGACGAGCGAGCAGAGGCGATTAGCCAAGAATTAGAGAATTTAGCTAACGGTAATCAAGAGCTGTATGTGACTACCGAAATTCGCAATAAGGCTCCGGTGCTGTTGGTGAACGGTCGCTATTTAATGACCGTCACGCAAGAAGATGCCCGGCTGAATCGAGCCAACTCGCCGCGATCGCTAGCAGATGACTGGGCTAATCAGCTTAACGAAGACTTGGCTACGGCGCTGCGGGAGCGTAGTGATGCGGTTCTCCAGCGGCGGGTGGTCATAGCTTTAGTGCTGCTGCTGTTGACCTTAGCCGCAGACCGGCTGATTAGCTATGTGTGGCGGCGATCGCTGCGTCCTCTGCTGGAAAACGTCACGACTCCCCACGACGATGGCCATACACCGCCGGCTGGCTTCAACCTATTGCTGTCGCTGCTACAGAGCCTGATTCGATTCGCCCTGTGGTTTAGCATCATCACTTACATCACAACGCTGTTTCCACTGACGCGCCGCTGGAGCTATTTTTTACGTCGTCAAGCGCTTGTCGGATTCTTGAAGCCGACACTGCGCCTAGGACAAAGCGAATTTTCCATCCTCAGCCTCTTGATTTTGCTGGGCATGCTGCTAGCAATTGTAGTTATTTCTGGCATTTTTGCTAACTTTCTGCGATCGCGGGTGCTACGGCTTGCCAACATTGATCGAGGTTCTCGCGAAGCGATTTCGATCTTGGCGAAATACACTCTGATTTTTGTCGGTACGGTGGTGCTGCTACAAATCTGGGGCTTAGATTTAAGTTCTCTCGCACTGATTGCCAGTGCCCTGGGGGTAGGGGTAGGCCTGGGGTTACAAAATATCGTCAAAGACTTTGGCAGCGGCGTTATTTTAGTTTTTGAACGACCGATTCAGGCGGGAGATTTTGTTTCCTTTGGCGACTTTCAAGGCACAGTGGAACGTATCGGAGCCCGCAGCACCGAAATCAAAACCCTCGATCAAATTTCTATCATCGTGCCCAACTCTCGGTTTTTGGAGCAAGAGGTCATCAATTGGAGCCATCGCAACCCGGTCTCCCGCATTCGTCTCCCGGTCGGAGTTGCTTACAGTTCAGATCCCAAGGTCATTAAAGAAGTGCTGGTCGAGGTCAGTTACCAGCAGCCTCAAGTATTGTCAAAGCCGCCGCCGCTGGTTTTCTTTAAAGGCTTTGGCGACAGCTCCCTGGACTTCGAACTGCTGGTTTGGATCGCCGATCCGCCAAAACAGCTGATCATCAAAAGCGATCTTTACTTTGCGATCGAAGCGGCCTTGCGTCATCACAACATCGAGATTCCGTTTCCCCAGCGCGATTTGCACGTTCGCAGTGGGCACCTGCCGATAGATATCGCAGGTGAGCCCCAAAGATGGCGATCGCCCTTACCCGAAGAAAATTAAAGGACCGCCGGTCATTCTGAAAGCCGGTCAGTCCCTCGCTTAAATAGACAGCCTGATCTTGCGCGGCAGCGTAATTTGAAAAGCCGTTCCAGCGGCATCACTGTTCACCTGGATATCGCCGCCAATGTGGAGCAGTAGCTTTTGCACCAGCGCCAGCCCCAGTCCAGTGCCGCCCTGCTTCCAAGGATCGGCACTCGGTACGCGATAAAACTTATCAAAAATACGAGGCAACTCAGCGGCGGGAATTTCAATCCCCGAGTTGGCGACCGTCACCACAATCTGACCATCAGTGTCCGCGATCGCCGATACCGAAATCGTTTCTTCCGGAGGCGTGTACTTGCAAGCATTGTTCAACAATTCGGCAAACACCCGCTCCAAGCTAGCCTGGTCACTAACAATCGGTGGAATGGTGCTGGGCAAATCAATTTTAAGATGCTGCTTGCGACTCTGAGCGCGCTCAAAAAAGCTGTTGGCAATGCCGGTTAACCAACTCGGCAAAATAATTTGCTGGGGGGTGATGGGATGGTTACCACCATCTAACCGCTGTAGATCCAGCAGATCATTAATCAGGCTAATTTCCCGCTCGCACTCTTCTTTCAAGACAATGTAATAACGGGCGATACGATTCTGGCTGACTTTGGGTTTTTGCAATTCCTCATTCAAATCGAACTCTTGATTAAGGGTGACTCCCAGCAGTTGTAATGCGACTCGCATACTGGTCACGGGCGTACGCAACTCATGAGACACCGTGCTCAGAAAATCATCTTTGAGCTGATTGAGTCGCTCTAGTTCCTTAACTTGCGCCTGCGAAGCTTGATATAGCCGAGCTTGCCGAATCGCGATCGCGCATTGGTTGGCCACCTGCTGCACCAGGCGAATCTCTGGTTCTTCGAAGCTATAGTCTTTTTCGTTGATCAGCCACAAATCACCCAATACACCGCGATCGTCGCGAATGGGACAGGCAAACATGGCGACATGTCCCCGTACCGGATTGGGTTCTTTGGAACAAAACTGAAAATACTGGCCGTCCAGCAGCTGATGATAGACTTCGGGAAATGCCTCCATCTGGGCCACTCGCCCTTGGTAAGGGGGCAGCGACTCATTGTACTCATAGTAAATTGTCGAAGTGCCCTGCTCCAAGTCATACAGCGCCGTGTTGGACCCCCTTGCCCCCAACACGCCAGTAAGTTCTTCAACCGCCGTTTGCAAAATTTGAGACTCGTCCAAGCTATCGCGGACTCGGTCAGTAATGCGCTTCAGAGTGGCCTCAAAATCCAGGGCTTGACGGAGCTGTCGAGTACGCTGCTCAACCTGAGTTTCTAATTCAGTGTTAAGTTTGCGAACTTCACTGTAAAGGTCGGCCTGGGCGATCGCCCGTCCTACCTGGATCGCCACATCTTGCAGCGATTCAATTTCCCACTGCAGCCAGGGGCGGGGATGACAGCAGTCATGCACACAAATTAACCCCAATAAGCTGCCTCCCTGAACCACCGGAATCGCAATGTGCGACTGCACGTTAAAGGCTTGTAAGTGTGCTTTGTACTCAGGTGAGATATTAGCTTGGGCGACATCCTCAATAATTTGAGCTTCCCCCGTACAATATTGCGCCAGATCAGTGTCTTGAAAATAGGTAATCTCCAGCAGGATTTCCTTCAGCGAACTCTGGCCCGACACCACGGACTCAGCGTTAACACCAACATTGTCGGGGCGCAGGCTGTAAAACAAAACGCGGTCAGCCTCCAGAAAGCGCCGCACTTCTTCCATGCTGCGCTCTAAGAGATTTGCTGGGCGCATAGACTGCAACAAATGCTTAGTGATTGCCCCCAGCAAACGTTCTCGTCGCGATTCTCGCTGCAATCGCTGTTCCGCCTCTACTCGATGCGTAATATCTCGCAGCGTATGAACCAAAAAAGGCGGTTGCTCACTGGTCTCCATGACGCTGATTTGAGCCGCCAAAATTCGGATTTCGTCAGTGCCACTGCGTAGGGCGATTTCCCGTTCTTGGGGCGACTGAGTCGCTAAGACCCGTGCCTGTAGCCCCTGCAAAATATCGAGCCCAGTATGGCTGAGCCAAGCTGCTTCGGGGGCGCCCAGCAAAGAGCTCCGCGAACGACCAAAGAACTCGCATCCAGCGCTGTTGACATATATCCAATGCCCCTCAAAATCAGCCAAAAAAATGGGGTCGGCAATTGAATCGAGAATAGTGAAAACTCCAGGAAGGCTTTCGGTCAGATTTTGACCGCGAAGCATCGGTTTGACAGTAAATAATTCGTGAGCCATGTGTTGACGAAAAACTGGAACAGCATCAAAAGTGAAATTAGAAAGTAAGACAGGGAAACACCTGAGAAAGAGTGAGGCGTCGGATGAAGGATATTAACAAACGCAAAAGAGAACGGGAATTCTGTCGACAAAATACCTGATTTAGCAAAGTCTAATGGAAGTACATTGACAAAAAAAGTGTTGTGCTAGTCACTCTAAAATCATTTTGCCATTCAAAAAAAATTATTGAGCTTAGCTAAAGGTTTAATTTTATTAGCCTATACAGGTCGCTTGAAAACTCTTGCGTAAAAGTACGGAATTATTGCCTTATTGCTTTAGCAACGATAGATATTATTCTGAATAAATCCTGACTGAATTTTCATGTCCACTATTCCCAGTTTTGAGCGAAAACGCGCATGTGCGATCGCGGCTTTCAAAAAAAGATCCGTATCTGCTGGGAGGACAAGCAGTCAAAAAAAAAGGTGCTTCCGTGGAAGCACCTAAAATTGTCGAGAGGAGAACAGGAATGCTTAACATGTAAGCCTTCAAGTTGAAACCATTTTAGCTTAATGAGACGAGCTTGCAATAGTGAAAAGCAAGAAATTAGCATCTCATAACCAGATTCCGCCCATAAAGCCCCGATCGAGATCTCCTGCAAGCCCCATAGAGAGGGAAATTGAGCCGATCTATGAACCAGTACGGCATCGGTATGGTTAAGGTCTAAGAAGAAATTTGAAATAACTTCTTGAAATTCGGTTTCATTTGTTCAAGACTTCTGCAATTGCCGCTGCTGGCGGCTTTCTTGCTCGTAACCCGCATGAACTGGTGAATTTATTTTTGTTAACATTGCCACGACTTTTGTCAGCAGAGTTGTGCCCTTTGGGAGCACGCAGGGGTTTCCTGAATGCCGTGACACTCCAGGCCGCGCTTATTCAAAAGTTATATTTCAATGGAGAAGGCGGCCAGGAAACGATTGGCCTGGATGATGATCGCTCCATGTTGACTGCCGCTGGGCTTTGTAACTTTTATCTGATGGCGGTCTAAAGAGACCAAACGGCAGGTAATGGCGTCTTGCTTCAGAAACTGCACTAATTCACAACAACTTTAATGCCTTTCTCGGCGATCGTTTGCTAGGAATTCCCGGACAGAGTTTTGAAGTGTTTGGCACCGATTTAGACGCCGATACCGTGTTCATTCATTCTCTACAGTTGGGGCGCGCTACGAGTTTTAGCAATGGGCACACCCCTCAGTTTCTAGCTGCCGTTCACATAGGCAGGGTGGACATTGCCCACCCTGCCGAGATACTCACTAGCGCTTAGACCGTCGAATCAGCCAAATCATGATGCCGCCGATAAAGAGCATAGTCAACGGGGCACCGGGTTCTGGCACCGATGCATTGAGCGGATCGCCAGGATTGGTTAGCGTATCTTCACTATCTTCGACTTCACGTTCAAAGCGATCAAGATCATTTTCGGCGGCTTTAAGCGCCTCACGTTGGCGATCGTTGACCAATACCAGCATGGATGAGTAGGGGGTGACAATCTCGGTACGCTTAGCGATCCCATGCAGTTTGTCCAGTACCTCAATTTGAGTAGCATCTTGTTGACGGCTTAACCAGCGAATCGCCTGGCGGGCGGCCAGGGCCTGAAAGTCTGAGGCCGTGTTACTAGCCGCCGCCGTCGGCGAGGCCGGAGCGATCGCCCAGCGATAGCCGTCCATAACGGTGGCATCGGCCTGCTGTTCGACGGCAAAGCGACTGATGGCACTAGCGATCGTGCTGGTAACGCCCCCTTGAGAATCTGTGAGGCGCTGCTGTAGGGCATCAGTATAGGCTGTCGGCACTTGTCCATCCAGGTGCACCAGCCATAGCGACCCAGATAGCTCAGGCACTGCCGCCGCGTCGGTCTCAAGCTCATAGTTGCCGGCATCCGTGAGCACAAAGACAGCATCATACTGCGCTGCCTGGCGCAGCTGCGCCCACTGATTCAGTTGATCCGTCAGAGGCAGGCTGCCGTAAAACGACAGGTCTTGTACTTTAGGCGCCTGCTCTAGCTTGACCGGAGGCATGCCATCTTCAGAGGTGACATACCAGTCGAGGGTATTGCTGGGAGCAAGGGCTGCCAGTTCCTTAAACGCTTGGGTAAGGTCGGCAGTGCGATCGCCCATGCTGCGTGAGGTATCAACCACCGCCGCCAGTCGCTGATCCACGAGTTTCGGCGTAGCCGTGGTCGTCATTGGCGCTGCCGTTACCGTGTAGCCTGCCGCCAGGGTAGCCTGGTGGGCCTGCGGGGCGACGGGTGTATCAGCAGGAATGGCTGCCTCATACCAGACATCGCCAAAATCTTGGGGTTTTTGCCCGGCCCGTAACCGCTCAGTTTGTGATGTCCAGTAGAGATTGCGCTTTTCAGTCAGCTGCGGCAAGGGCCACCCCCCCTCCTGCTGAGCCACCTCGTAGCTCATCCACAAGTGGGTGATGCCGGGGCGACCGGGTCCCTCACGTTGGGGAATCGGAAAGACGCGCAGACGATATTGCCGGGGACCAACCTGCTCCAACAGCGCCGGGTCTTCTGCCCGCACAAACTCCGCCCGTTCTCGCTCAGCATTGTAAACCTGCTGCGCGGCACCCCGGGGCGACACGACAAACCGGTAGCGCTCTGCCAGGCCCTCTTCGCCCAGCCACAGCTCGGTAAAAGCCGCGCTCTCCGGCAGCGAGAATTGATAGACAATCTCTTGATCTTCGCGGGTGTTATTTTCATAACGCTCGTAAAGATTGACTTTAGCCCAGTCACCGGCTGGTTCCACCGTGACTTCTTGTTTGGTCAGGGCCACTATACGATCGTTAATATTGAGCAGGCTGGCCTCTACCGAATCCCGCTCCACAGTGGACTGCAATGCATGCTTGATGGCGTCTGATTCCGCCTTTTGCAGCGGCGCATCAAAAAACTCGGCGTAGAGCGTCGCGGCTTTATTCGGGTCGGTGCGATCGCCCTGGTATAAAAATGGCGACAGCAGGGCATTGTGCCAAAGTTGAAACATCCCCGCCTGCTCTCTCGTAATCGGAAAAATGTCGGGATACCAAGCCTCAAGGTTGTTTGCCGACTGCCAACTGCTGATGTAGCGGTACTGCATTAGATGGGCATTAAGCAGGCCGCGGCGAATTTGCGGCGATTTTTCCACTAAGGCTTGACGCTCGGCTGCAGACTCTGGGGCCTGGCTTAATTGCTCAAAAGCCCAGGTTTGCGGTTGCGGCGAGGTCAGCAAAAAAAGACTGCCAAGGGTCAGCACGACGGTACCAGTAGTGGCCCAGGACTGCCAGGTGCCGAATTGCTGCCCAAAGGCATAGCGAATGCGGGCCCACGATTGGGAAAACATGATGACCAGCGCGTATGGCAGCCCGACAAATAAGGTGGCGCTAAAGGCAAACAGAGCAAAGATACCCAGCACCAGCAGTGACTGAAACGACCCAAAAACGATGAATTCGATGAAGTCAAGCAGGCCCTGCGGCTGATACAGTTGCCACGACCAGGAAAGTTCTTGAATTATTGCGCCCACCCACTCAAAGCGCAAAAATGCGCCCAGCAAAATCCATACCAGCGGCACCGTATAAAATAGCAGCACACCGCCAACATAGAGCCCGGCCAGCAACACCACCGTTTGGGCAGCCATCTGAAAGCGGGCAAGGCCTTTGTTATAAGCAGAATAGCCAAAGAGCAGTTCGAGCGTGATCGTAGCGATCGCGATCGCGCCCGCCACTACCATTAGCGTGCTGGCTGAAGTCAACTCTCGCAGCACAAACATCCGAAAGATGGACAGCGCCATGATGGGAGCTTCGACACTGTAAAACAGCCGCATCAGCTTATCGGCATGCTTTCTAAACCGAATAAGGCCAACCACCGTACACACTGGCGGGACCGCCAAAAAGGCCATTAGCGGCACGACAAAGGGAAACGGCACTTCACCCGCAGCCATCGCAGCAATCAGCGGCACCCCAATGAAAGGCAGAAAACCCAGGTAGACGACCATTAAAAAGAGGCCATTCCAGCCCCAAAAAATACTGTGGAAAGATAAGTTCAGTAAGCCTCGCGCCAACCGTTTAGGTGGAGTTTTGCGAACTCTTTGCAGAGCAGAGTTACCTAGGGTCTTAAGCGACTCAAAAATAATCATAGTGATTTAGGTCTATTAGGAAGTGCTGTATCTATGCTGCGGTGATGTATTCAGAATGCCCAGACCGGTATTGTCGGGCTAGGTCGGATAAGGTCGGGAGTTGCTGGCTCGCGCGATCGCAGCCCTTCGCTCACTTCCCTGTTGATGGCTGCCAAAGTATTGGATATTAGAAGAATGAAGACAATCTGCAGCGCTAATCGTGGAACTCCCAGACGTCCTCATCCGCAGTCATCAGGGCACTGGTTGACTGGGTCATCGTCAGGCCAGCTAGCGCTTCTGCCAAGGGGTCATAGGTGCGATACGCCTCCCAGCGACCCGAATCGACATAACCAATGCGCCAGTGACCCGACATGTAATTACTATCCTCAGTCAAGGTGCCGCTGTAGCGGATGGGATGGGGCGATGTGGTCAAATAGCGCTTGATAAAGAAGATCCGGGACCCAAGCAGTTCACCCTTAATAAAAGATTCACCTAAATAGTTTTCATCCAAAACGCGCCCATCGATAACGCTGCCGCCTTGAATAAATGCCGCCTCGAAACCAATGGGGTTCTCAGCCTGCCAATAGATGCCCAGCCAACGTCCGCTAATGTCAGTCTTTGTTATTTTCATGTCTTCTGATCGTTCTGTGGCAGCGTAATGTTAGACAGCAGGTGGATGCAATTGAGTTCGCTCGGAAGCTGATCTAGCGAATGGTCTCTGACATTTGACGTAGTCTGGAAATTGCGATCGCACAATGCTGCCGGAGATAAATCGCCCTCCCGCTGAGACCATGTTTTTTTCGTGCACCTGTAACCGAGAGAGATGTCTACCCAGAAACCACTTGCGATTAAGATTAGTAGGGAGCCCAGCGACTAGCGACAACCATGCGACTGTACGTAATTTCGGCATTGCTAATAGCCTTTCTTGCTATCTTATTCGCGCTGCAGAATACAAATCTGGTTACTATTGAACTTTTTGTTTGGCAATATCAGCAATCATTAGCGCTCATATTGTTGGGTACTTTAGCCATTGGCGTGATTGTGGGCCTCTTGGTTTCGGTGCCTGCCGTTATTCGCCGCAATGTGCGGGTGTCGCGCCTGCAAAAACAAACAGAAAGTCTCTCGCAGCAGGTGGAAGAACGCTCCCAGGCGGTTCAGACGGAAGCTCAGAATACGACCCTAGTGCAGCAAAATCACGAAGAATTGCTGCGTCTGCTAGGGGTGCTCGATCCCATGACTGGTCTCATTCGCCAGGAGCTGATGCCGAAAGCGATCGCCACCCAACTAGCCCACCACCAAAAGCAAACCGACAAAGCCCAGCTTCCCCCCATCAGCGTCCTGTTGTTTAAGGCTTTGCCCGTAATCGAAGACGGTTATCCTTTATCAGAAATGTTTGCTGGCGTAGCCACGATTTTGCGGCAGCAAGGAGAGACCAACACCTGGTTCTACAGCGACGGCCAGGGCCGTTTTGCCGCCACCAATGCGGGCTTGGACCAAAAAGCTTTGACCAAATATGGGGAAGCGCTACAGGCGGCCATTCTTGAAAGTCCGCCGGTTTTACCCAGTGGCAAAACGATGGAGCTTGATGTCAGCGTCGGCGGTGCGATCGCAGAATCAGCAGCAGCGATTGACAGCGATACCTTGGTGCAAACCGCCGAGCAAGCCTTGGATCAGGCCTTACAGCGGGGCCGCAATCGCGTTCGCATTCTGCAGGCATCCTAAATAAAGAGAATCGGCCCGTGAAGGGGATGCAACGCCAGGTATTGCTCAACGAACGGCTTGTGCGGAGATTTCTGGAAATAAAAACACTAATTCTGCGGTGCGTCACGCTACGCTGACAGCACCCTACGAGCGGTAAATTCTTTTCTGGAGATTCCCTAACACTAGAACTGACTTGCCATCGCCTGGTTTGCCCATGCCTCATCCCTCTGACATTCCCCTTTGGCTGCTGATTGGCCTGCCAGGGAGTGGCAAATCGACTTGGGCATGGTCTTTTCAAGCTGTCGAACAAGCGATCGCCATAGTTTCCACCGATCGCATTCGCAGCGATCTTTTTGGCAATGAGGCAACGCAGGGGCCTTGGTCACAGGTGTGGAGCACAGTCACGATGCAGTTTCGCGCGGCGATCAGGCAAACCCAGCAGGGGCAATTGGTGGGCACCGTTTACGATGCCACCAACACCAAGCGTCAGGGCCGACGTCAGATCATCAAAACGGCTCAGAGCTTGGGATTTAATCGGATATTGGCAGTTTGGCTGGATGTCTCACTGGCAGAATGCCTGCAGCGCAACGAACAACGATCGCGGCAAGTGCCAGCGGAAGTGATCCACACAATGGCGAGATCGCTTGCCGGAGCGCCTCCCGATTGCGCAGAAGGATTTGATGCCCTTTATCGGCTGCGGCCGTTTTAAGAGCATGACAGCCGCTCTTAGCGGCAATCAGCGATGCCAAACGAATCCCTGCAATACAGCCAGCTATGCCGATTGACGCTGCCAGCCGACATAGGGCAGTCGAGTCGCTGTGGCTTTGATGGCGTCTTCTTGAGCTACTAACTGTCCACAAGCATCCCAGGTGCCGCTGGTAAACATTTGGCGCGGGCCATCAGCAATCTCAATCGGCACGCTGAGGTCACCCATTGTCACTGTCATCGCTGCCAGATCAACCGTCAGGGGAGTTTTTGGAGCCGCCGCGATCGCCGCCTGCAACTGCTCCGCCACCTCAGCACTCACCTTGGCACAGGGCACCCCCATGGCGACACAGTTGCCAAAAAAGATTTCTGCAAAACTCACCCCAATAATGGCCTTGATACCCCAGCGGGCAATCGCTTGGGGCGCATGTTCTCGGGATGAGCCACAGCCAAAATTCCGGTTTACCACCAGCACCTCCGCCCCCTGATATTGCGGTTGATCAAAGGGATGCTGGCCATTAAGTTGAGCGCGATCGTCCGCAAACGCCTGCTCCCCCAAGCCATCAAACGTTACGCACTTGAGAAAGCGGGCTGGAATGATGCGATCGGTGTCGATATCATCGCCTTTTACCGGTAATCCACGCCCCGTCACCGTAATTACTTGAGACATGCAGCTTAGAAATTTGGGTTTGCTCTGGCTTTCTATCCTATAGCAGAAGGCGGCAGGTAGAATTTAGAGTCTGAAATTCGGCAAGGAAGCTTGGTTTTGGGTTCTCAGTTTTAAATTCTTTGATGGCGCTTACAGGCAAAATGCCTACCCCATTCCCAAAGCCCGCCGAGCAGGCTCCGCCTTTCTCGAATGCCGTCAGGCTATACACTCCATCACTCCATCACTCCCTGCAACCCTACTCCAAACTGCCGCGCCGCGCCTGCTCTCGTTCGATCGCCTCAAACAGGGCTTGAAAATTGCCCTCGCCAAACCCGCTGGCCTGCTTAACCCCGTTGGAAGCGCGGCGGACCTGGCGCTCAATGAACTCCCAGAAAAAGGTTGGCCGCTCGAATAAAGGCTGCGTAAAGGTTTGCAAAAGGCGGACGTCGGGCGTCTCGGGAAACCAATCGACCAAAATCTGCTGCTGAGCGATCGCCTGCCAATCGCCGGCATCTTGCCAAAAGCCCTGACGCTGGGACAGTTGCTCATAATAACTGTTGGGCACAGACAAAAAAGATAGGCCCCGCTGTCGGAGACGGGCGATCGTCTGCACTAAATTGGCGGTTTTGAGCGCCACATGCTGCACGCCAGCGCCCCGGTGCTGATTGATAAATTCTTGAATCTGAGAGTTATCTGAGGTGGGTTCATTAATCGGCAGGGTGGCGTCACCGTCAGGATGTTGCAACACCACGCTGCGCAGCCCCGAGCGGGGCGTCTCAATCACAAACCGCTGCTGCGGCAAAAATCCCAGACATTTTTCGTACCAGGCGGTTGCCGGCTGCAGTTCGGTCACTGGCACATTAATGACGGCATGATCGATGCCCAACCAAGGAATTTTCGCAACACTTGGCAAATTGCCTGGCGGCGGTGGCTCGACTGCCGAAAGCGGTGTCGCTCGCTCAATCAGGGTATGCCAAACACTGCCCCATCCCCGAACCCGGCACCAGCGGACGGCTCCCGCTGCCGTGGTGAATGAACGGATCGGCTGATAAAGACGCTCACCGCAGTGTCGCAGCCGCGTCACGATCGCATCTAAATCCTGTACCCGAAACGCTACATCTCCTACTCCCGGGGAATGGCGCTGTAAAAACCGCTGTACCTCAGCCCGTCCAGAGCTAGCTGACGATAACAGAATCAGCAGGCGATCGTGCCGCACCGAATAGTCGCTCAGCTCTTGCAGAAAGTCATCAGCAATTGGCCAAAAATCGAGCGTATTAACAAACCAGTCGCGCCAAGTCTTGGCATTGTCAACAAAGAGATGCAGATATTCAAAATCCATCCCAAAATCAGCGTCTCCAGACGTTATACATGAATTACTGTAAACACGGAAACTGAGATTTGGATAGAAATTCGCAAAGGATTTATTAAATAAGCTTTCACCATCTAGGCTTGTGCACTCCGTAATACGCGACTGTCTAGCCTACAGCCCCCTGCCACTATGCCATTGGATGCTGCTTCAGGACGCGAGCGAGATACTTGCCAGTGTAAGAGTTGGGATTTTTGGCCACTTGCTCTGGCGTACCAGTAGCCACGATTTCACCGCCGCGATCGCCTCCTTCTGGCCCCAGATCGATAATCCAGTCGGCGCAGCGGATCACATCTAAATTGTGCTCAATTGTCAGCACGGAATTGCCTTTGTCAACCAATCGCTGCACGACGTCCAAGAGCTTATGAACATCGTAGAAAGACAGGCCGGTGGTGGGTTCATCAATCAGGTACAGCGTTTTGCCAGTGGCGCGCCGGGCCAGCTCTGACGCCAGCTTCATGCGCTGAGCTTCCCCTCCCGAGAGGGTCGGGGCGGTCTGCCCCAAGCGCACGTACCCCAGGCCTACATCGACCATCGTTTGCAGGCGAGTAGCAGCCTTGGGAATGTTTTGGAAAAAGTCGAGAGCTTCTTCCGCCGTCATGCGCAACACGTCAGCAATCGTTTTGCCTTTGTATTTCACCTGCAGAGTTTCGCGGTTGTAGCGCGCCCCTTTGCAGACTTCGCACTGCACATAAACGTCAGGCAAAAAGTTCATCTCAATTACATTAACGCCTTGACCACTGCAGGCTTCACAGCGGCCACCTTTAACGTTGAAAGAGAACTGCCCAGCCTTGTAGCCGCGAGCTTTAGCTTCGACCGTGGTGGCAAACAGGTCGCGGATCACATCAAAAACGCCCGTATAGGTCGCCGGATTTGAGCGCGGCGTGCGGCCAATGGGGGATTGATCAATCACGATCGCCTTGTCAATCGATTTCAGCCCTGCAATTTTTTCTAGCTGATTAGGAAAAGGGATTTTGCTGCCAAAGTTATGCATCAGCGCCTTGTGCAGCAGGTCATTGACCAGGGTGGATTTGCCGGAGCCGGAAACGCCCGTAACGCAAACCAGCTTGCCCAAGGGAATCTCGACATCAATATTTTTCAGGTTGTTGCGGTGAGCGTTAATCAGCTTTAGCGATCGCTTGTTGCCTTGGCGCCGCTCAGTCGGCGTCGGAATGGCGCAGCGTCCCGACAGATAGGCCCCTGTCAATGACGTTTCAGCCTGCAGCAGAGTTGATAGATTGCCTTCTGCCACGATGTTGCCGCCGTGAACTCCGGCGCCAGGGCCAATATCCACTAGATGATCAGCGGCACGAATCGTATCTTCATCATGCTCCACCACAATCAGCGTGTTGCCGATGTCGCGCAGGTGGCGCAGCGTGTTCAGCAGGCGATCGTTATCCCGCTGATGCAGACCGATGCTGGGCTCATCAAGCACGTAGAGCACGCCAGTCAAACCCGAGCCAATTTGAGTGGCCAGTCGAATCCGCTGGGCCTCACCGCCAGAAAGGGTCATAGCCGTGCGATGTAGCGTCAGATAATCCAACCCCACATCCAGCATAAACTGGAGCCGCGCCCGAATTTCTCTGAGCACTAAATCCCCAATTTGTTGCTGTCGCGCTGACAAGAGCGGTGAGCCATCGGCAGCGCCGACCAATTTTTCAATGCGTTCCAGGCATTCCCGCACCGACACATCGGTCAAATCGTTGATGCTGTAAGGACCAATCCGCACCGCTAAAGATTCCGGCTTCAGGCGAGCCCCATGACAGACCTCACAAGGCTGATCAATCAGATATTTCTCTAGCTTTTGTTTGTAGCTGTCAGAGGTGGTTTCCCGATACTGGCGCTCCAACATGGGCAGCACCCCCTCATAAGTGCGGTGATAGCCTTTTTTATCGCGGTAGCGGGAGTCAGTTTCGATGTAAATCTTTTCCTTGGAGCCGTGCAGAATCACCTCTTGCTGCTCTGGCGTCAGGGTTTCCCACCGGTCTTGAATTTCAAAGCCAAAAGCCTGGCCGACGCTATACAGCAGGGAAAAGTAGTAAGTGTTGTCCTTCTCTGACCAGGGAGCGATCGCGGCATAAATCGGCAGCGTCGGATCAGGCACCACTAAATCAGCCGTAAAGGTACGCAAACTGCCCAACCCATGACAGTGGGGACAAGCTCCATAGGGCGAGTTAAAAGAAAATAGTCGCGGTGACAGCTCTTCCATCACGGCCCCGTGCTCGGGACAGGCAAAATTTTCGGAAAAAACCAGTTCTTGGGGAACCGCGGGCGAGGCCGCCACCGCATATTCGCCGCCTTTCTCTGCTGCCACCGATAATGAGTCAGACAGCGCCTTGGCATTAATGGGTACGACTTTATTGTCACTGTCTGACCGGCGCTCCGGCAGAATATCAATAACGGCGATGCCCCCAGAACGCTTCAAACAGGTCGTCAGCGAATCCGCCAATCTTTCTTGTAGTCCCGGCTTCATGACCAGGCGATCCACGACCACCTCAATCGTGTGAGCATGATTTTTATTGAGCTCAATGTTGTCGTTTAGATCCTGAATTTCACCGTTGACGCGTATCCGCACAAATCCTTCTGCCGCTAGAGCAGACAGCAGCTTTTGGTGAGTGCCCTTTTTACCCCGCACCACAGGAGCCAAAATTTGAAATCGAGTGCGCTCGGGCAGTTCCCCGACCAAATCCAACATTTGGTCAAGGGTTTGCGGGGCAATGGAGCGATCGCAGTGGGGGCAGTGAGGTTCCCCAGCGCGGCCAAAAAGTAGTCGCAAATAGTCGTAAATTTCGGTAACGGTGCCCACCGTTGAGCGCGGGTTATGGGAGGTTGACTTTTGATCAATGGAAATGGCCGGACTTAGCCCTTCAATCGCATCCACATCCGGCTTGTCCACCTGCCCCAAAAACTGACGGGCGTAAGCGCTCAGGGATTCCACATAGCGCCGCTGTCCTTCTGCAAAAATCGTATCGAACGCCAGAGAAGATTTCCCGGAACCAGAAACGCCAGTAAAGACGATGAGCTGGTTACGTGGCAGCTCCAAATCGATGTCCTTGAGGTTGTGCTGACGCGCTCCCCGAACTCGAATCCGGTCGTCATCTTCGGGAGGGGCGATGGGATGGTGGCCATTTTGACCATTGGCAGCGGTCTCAAAGTCAGCTTCAGCAGAATGGGAAGACTGAGGCATAGGGGCACGTTTCAGCACATCAAAAACTGTCGTCGGCAGATTACAGTTCTTAACAACTATAGCGCTTTGCCTTTCTCCCTGCGGACGAGTTATGCGCCGATATGGCGGTTTTCTCCGAGCCGTAGAACTTTGTTAAGTAGGACAGTTTTTGATCTCTTGATTTAGCTTATTTTTGATAAATCGAGATTCACACGGGACTATACCTTTAGAAGGAGCCCTAGCTCTGTCCCCAAGGTCATGTGTCGCTCTTTCCAAATACTTAGGATGCTCGTGTAAGCCGTTAGACATCAATTAATCGAGGTTTTATGGGAACACATGAGCAATCTGCTTCTAACGATGAACAAATTTTGATTCTTGGGGGCGGATTTACTGGGCTGTTTACAGCTCTACATTTGGATGCCCGGAAGTGTTCCTTACCCATCAAACTCGTTGATCGAGAAACGCGATTTATTTTTAAGCCGTTGCTTTATGAGCTTTTGAGTAACGAAGTTCAGATAAATGTTACTTGGCCACGGTATGAAGAACTGTTAGCCAATCGTGACATCGCGCATATTCTAGGTGACATTCAATCAATTGATTTGCAAAAGCGACAGGTCCAGCTAGCCTCTGGATTGACCTATGGGTATCGATATTTGGTGATTGCCTTAGGCGATGTCGCCGGTTACTTTGGCATCCCAGGCGCCAAAGAGCACGCATTTACCTTTAGGAACGCTGACGATGCTCTAGATTTGGGCAAGCACCTACGTAAAAAACTACAGGAAGCAGCCCAGACTGAAGATGAGTCGAAGCGGCGGGCACTGCTAACTGTGGCAATTGTCGGAGCTGGGCCTTCGGGGGTAGAACTCTCTGCTACCCTGGCTGATTTACTGCCGGATTGGTATGAAAAGCTCGACGGTAATCTCGACGAATTACAAATTACCATTCTGCAGCGCAGTGCCGAAATTTTAAAGGGGAGCGTCAGCGATAAGCTGCGAGAAATTGCGGGGAAAGCCTTGGGTGAAAGAAAAATCCCGGTGGATTTACAGCTAGGAGCATCAGTCAAAGCCATAGAACCAGGCGCAGTCACTTATCGTCAGAGCGATGAGGAGCAAGTTTTGGCAGCGGAGACAGTGGTCTGGACCGCTGGTTCGGCCACTCACCCTTTAGTAAAAGCTTTACCGCTAGCAGAGAATCATCGTGATTCCAGAGGCAGACCTTATCTGACATCGGCTTTACAGCTTATCGGTTGTCCCGATGTCTTTGCTGGTGGCGATTGTGCCGTTGATGTGCGTGAGCCACAGCCGCCAATTGCTCAGGTTGCTTATCAGCAAGGGCAGGCGATCGCGCAAAATATCGTGGCGCTGATGGAGGGTAGAGACCCTAAGCCAGTTGAGGTCAATCTGAGAGGAACATTGATGAAATTGGGTATTGAGGAGAGTGTTGCCGAAATCCTAGGCAAAATTAGAGTTGCCGGACACGCCGGTCATCTAATTCGGCAGGCAACTTACCTGAGTTTGCTGCCAACTCCGGCACGCAATCTCAAACTTGGTGCCGAATGGATTACCGACGAAGTTTTTGAACAGGTTTTAGGCGTGTAATACAATTCTCGATTTTCGGCTGTAGATTTGCAACCGGTTTCATACCAGCGCCTTCATTTGCAACCGCCATAAGCTCTAGAAAAGATTACTGGTATCACATCCAACCCTAGCCCTTTGACCGTTAGTTCTGAAGAAACCAGAGTCAGTCTCTCCAGAATTGAGGGCTATAAGAGGCTTTTGCCCAAGTTCTGGCATATAAGTCCAGAGTATTATCTCAACAACTTTTTGCTCGTATTTTTGAAAGCTATGGAGCATGAATGCAGCGAATGCGCCAGAAGTGAGAAGCTAAAATATGCTCAATTTCTTCCCTGAGAAAGAGAGATATTTTCTGGAATAACTTCTATGGGTAGATGGTATTAGTGAGGCGTTATTTTCTATTTTAGAAAAGGCACAAAGAGGTGCACTAAATCTGTATCAATTATTTCCGCATAATTTTTGAACAGGTATTTATTTTGGTCATCGAATAGTTTTCACTATGTACGGATTTAATAAAGCTGACTTAACGACATATTTTTGGCGCAATCAAGCAATCAAAATAGGGTGTTTGATACTCTTGAGCATATCAGTATCAACAGCTTGTTCTACTTCTCCTGAATCTGATGAAGCTTCCAACAGCGAGACCGAAGAGTTGGCAGTAGGTGAAGATGGTTTAGCAGGTTTAGAAAATCAATCGGTTACGCTGTACGGCAACTTCAAAGAGAAGCTTGGCGGCAGCTTATTTTTAATTGCTGAAGATAGGCAGGAAGAGCTAGGCGATATTCTGGTACTCAATCAGTCAAGTGCATTTACTGTTCCCGATGATGCAGACACACCGCTTTGGGCAGTCGGGGAAGTCAAGCCGCTAAATCTTGCTGAGCTGGAAACGGTTGATCAAGAGGAGCTAGCCTCCTACGATGGAGAGCTGGTTCTTCATGCTGACCGAATTGCGCTGGCGCCCACACCTGAGGACTTATCAGCTAACTCAGATGTTTTTTACAACGAAAGCGTGACCGTTGTTGGAGAAGTCGAGCAGGTTGAAGCGGACAACACCTTTATTTTGAGAGAACCGGGTCTATTCTCTGGAGATGGCGTCGTTGTTATTCAGACGGGGGATTCTGCACTCACTCCGGTTATTGAAGACGATCGCGTCGCAGTTTCCGGCGTCCTACGCCCTTATATCATTGCTGAGCTAGAAGAAGACTATGATTTAACCTGGGACCTCACTGTTCAGGAAAGTTTAGAAGCGGAATTTCAATCCACTCCCGTCTTAGTTATAGACTACGTTTCTGAGCCAATAGAAAGTGATTAAGCGCAGGAATAAATTAATTTTCTATCCCGCTTTAGGCGAATTGCTTTAGCTTTCATAAATTGGCCCAAATGGGCTTGGTATAAAATTGAAATGCTTTTCGTAGATAGATTCGGTCAGTAGTTTCAGCAAGTCGTTGATTAAGCTTTCGCTGTCTGAACAGGTCTATCCGCTGATTGCTGTAGCTAGACTTAGTGGCAAGTCAGCGCTGGCGCAGTATTGATTGCGCCGTTCAATTAAGGTAGCGTCACCCATCCTCATCAATCAGCTGACAGCAACTTTGGATTGCTCTGCTTCAGTCGCGATAATCGCTTTCTTGGCGCAGGTCGAGACTGTAAGCAGTGGACATTGGCAATTCTCTGAATTTTTCTCTACTTTAATAACCTGCCCCTTCTACAGACTTACTACAGTCGCGGTCACCAAAAAGCATGCCAATGAGGCTGTGGGTCAGCTTTGGTGCAAGGATGCAAGCCAGAGTCAATTTGAATGCCAACAGCTCACTGCGCTTGTTGGTGATTGAGCGTAGCTTAAAACCGAAATACCAGTCATCAAGTTTTTGCTTCAACTCACTTGATTTTGAAACACTTTGTACCTTTTTGCCCAACAGGGATGGCAGACTGCTATTGGCGTCGAATTGATGAAAGCAATACTAGTCATCTCTCAAATTCGCGTGTAGAAACAGCAGCGCAACAGCATCAAACACTACGGCATCAGCCCCACAAAGCGACTGTAGCTCACCAGATTCGGGAATACGCCTCGCCAATCAAGCAGTATACAAAGAGTGTAGAACTCCTTGTAAACGCAGTTTTTTCGAAGAGTAAGTGCGATGGCCAAAGTCTTAAAAGGCAATGACAATTGTCATCACTTCACTCCAGCTTAGCTATGACTGACTCAGGCGTTTACCGGGCATTGAAAGCAGTTAAGGAGGGTCAAACACCGTTGCTCAAAAGCTCGACAAAGTCATCGACTCTCAGAAAACTCGCGAGACATCCAAACGAGAGACTTGGATAAAGTGGTGTTCGTTGCTGAGAATAGATTCATCAAATTCAGTCCCAGTTTTTTTCTTACTCACTTCCGCCCGGTGAACTCACGTTTTCCTGCCATCTCACTTGGATTGTCCAAGGTCCAGAGATTGTCTTCCCATGGCTAATGTAGGTGCCCCAGTGGCGGCCTCACCTATTGGATGCGCACGGAACCAAGAATAGACCATCTGATACCGGCAAGGCTTCTGGCGGGCAGGCAAATTGACGCTTCAAAGCTTCAGTTGGCTGATATAGCAGTACCGTTTCAGCGGCTTCTGGTGCTTGTGGGAAATCGGACCGAGTCGTCATGACAAACATTACCGAGGCCGGTAAGTAGTGACTAATCGACATAACATTGCCTAGGGCCGTTCCAGAGCTCTGTGTTAAGACGACCGGGGACTCAAATCCGGCGATCGCCTGAGCGACATCACGGTTGTGATAGCTAATACTCTTATTCCACCAGGTGGGCGCCTGGATAATAGCAATTGAACTAACCATCCCGAGTCCCACGGTGAGGGCAATGCCCCAAGCCGCCCACCGCGATCGCCGGGAGTAAGATAGCGACAGCCAGCCGCCAACGGCCACTAGCGAGCCTATCAGCGCTGGTACAAAATAGCGGGTATTTTTCGACAAAATGCTGCCTCTCACCAAATCGCCCCCGATTAGACAAATTGTCGGCACCCAAATTAACAGCAACAGCAGCACGCTTGACTCTGGGGGCAAGGCTTTCCACAACGCCGCCGACACCGCCGCTAGCAAGAGCAAAAATAAGGGCGGTATCGTCCAGGAATAAATATTTTCTAGCGGCAGGTTGGGATCAAAGAAAACGGCGGTGAAATGAAGTCCCCAAAGCTTTACTAAGGCATCTAAAGGGAAGGAAACTTGCGTCGTCCAAGAAGTGGTTGACTGCAAACGCTGACTTTGCACCCACATGACCCCTAACCACGGTGTGAATAGCAGTATCGCCGCCGCCGTGGTGGCCCCAAAGGTCCACCGCTGTCGCTGCGACAATGCCCACAAGCCATAGGCTCCATAAGCCATCAGCACAAAAAGTGACAGCACAGAAGTGTAAAACGTGAGCGTCAAACCAATGACATAGCAACTCCAGGCCAACCAGGTATTTAATCTTACGGCACGCCTTAGAGCCCAAGTCGTCACTACAATCAACAGAGTCCACAGGGCATATTGCCGAGCCTCTTGGGCATAAAGCAGATGAACAGGAGAAAAAGCAAACAGCACCGGCAAGACAACAACGGCTGTAGCCGAGGCAAACAACTCCCAGGCTAAAAAGGGTAGAGCAATAAAGGTAAGCGTACTGGCCAGGGCCGAAACTCCCCGAAAAGCCGCCAGCGAAGTACCAAAATGCTTTACCCAAGCCCAGCACAATAAATAAAACAAAGGCGGATGCTCTGGATGATCGACGAGCGATCTCAGCGTATCGTAAAAACTGCTGCCGGGAGCAAACGTTTGATATTGCAAAATATCGCCAGCGCTTACTGGCTCACCATTAAATAACTGCTCATTCACCTCAGCGCCAAAGTGTCCGGTCACCCGCAGTGCCGTAAAGACTTCGTCATACCAGAAGACCTTGCTACCAAGATTAAGCCAGCGCAAACTGACACCGGCAAGTAAGCCCAAAGCAATTATCCAAACCCAAGGCGATTGCCAATGTCTGGATAGCTGACGAAGCTTAAGCGAAAGAATAGCCAAACTTACCAAAGTTTGTGAGCAGCGCTACATTCATGTGCTCCAGCGTATTCATTAGCCAGGGCACTTCTTTGCAAGTACGCTTTTCGTGATAGTTAAACAGCACGGCTATGCGATTCTCCAGCCAAGGTCTGACGGCTGAGCAAAATAAGACAACCCGTAGCAGTAGCCCCACAGTCAAAATCTGCCCAGACTCATTCAACAGCTGCCAGAAACGGCGGAATACGGGCTCTTGCCGTCCATGCACGACCAAAAAGTTCAAAAGCTTTTGGCAGGTCGTAATGACAATAAAGTCAGTTAGCCGCTGGCCATCAAAATCACTTAAAGTATCGCGCAGATACTGCCGCAATTGCCGACCAAAATTGTTGTTGACATAACGAGGGTCAGCATCAGCCAAGGGTGATAACAAATATTCCAAAAACTCTTCCTTAAAATCTCGAAAAGAGCGCACAGTTTTGCTATAGGTCTGGAACATTTGCGCTAAGTCCCGATGGCTACGATTGCCCTCGACTTTACCGGTGTAATAGTGCAGGGCCTCCGTCAGCTCATCGGACGGAATCTGAGTGGGATTTTGAACGGTGGCGGCTTTACCGCGCTTCTGTTGATCACAATAGCGGGCTAACTGAACTCCAAACTTAGCCTCGGCCTCCCGACGCAGCTTACCGACCTGAGTCTTCTGCCGCTGATCGCTATCTTTAGTTAATAAGCTGCTGTGATACAAAAACGGATAGCGCTTAAGCTGTTTTGCAACCAGCTGATCTTCGATATCTAAAGTCTCTTCCTCAAGCTGATCGTCAATTAAATTGGCAAATCGACGCAGAGCAGCATATTGCTCAGTCTGCGTAAACAAGTGGCTTAGACGACGAATTTTATGAGTTTCAGGAGCGACTGCAGGAGCAGTCGGAATCTTCTCAAAGAGTTGAACTAGCGCTGGCACGGCCCAGTGGTTTTGCGCTTCGGTTGTCCAGGGGTTAATCAGCGTGTAACTACAGCGGTTAAGCGTATATTTAAACTCACGCTCAGCATGGGGCCGCTGAACTAGCTCGACCAGCGTTTCCCAAACATCACCATTAGAAAATCGATCAGCCCGAATGAATAAGTCATAAAAATCTTCTAGCACCTTCTCCGTTTCGTTCGTTTGGCGACTGTGCTGTAAATAACTATACAAATGGGTTTCAAGCTCGACCGCAGAAACCGGCTGATGACTAGACCACGACTCGTAAGAATCCATAGAGCTCATGCTGGCAGATTACCCAACTCGGCAAAGAGACATATACAAGTATCCTTAGTTACTTTTTAGACAATGATATAAGTTTGTCCGTAAATTACCTGATAATGATGTTGGCAGGCAGTATCCGTAGACACTTTTTATTCTGTCCCCTCAGATATTACCCCTAAGGTGGCAGAATGTCTGCTGCATCAAACAAAATCTAGAGGATTTTATAGTCGCACCTATAGAAATCTACAGTAAAAAAGGGAGCGATCGCTCCCTTAATAACGAGTTCCCTTGAGGCAAAACTGATGACGCCTAAGAAGCCACCTTGCGATAAGGCACTTTGGTTGCAATATTAATAGTTGCCGTGTTAACCGGTGCCGGAGCAGCGGATAAGGGTTTGAGATTGCGAGCCATGTCTAAGAACAGCTGCGGATTGCCTGCCGTCGGCTTCTTTTCTTGAGGTACGAAACGGCGTACTTGAGCCTGCCAGATGGACTGTGGGAAGCCCAGAATGGCGCGATAATACTCGTCATAGCGAGGCAGACGTAAATTAGTTGGCATCACCCCTTCTTCACGACCAGCCAGTACGCGACGGCGCTGGTAGGGCACAGTGTCAAAGCCAAAGTTGCTGAGATATTCTTCACTCTCTAACAGCTCATCTACAAAGCCTTGAATCCCCTTGGTGGCCACCACAATGGACCAAGCAATTTTTTCCCGCTGATTGTAGACTTGGCGGCCCAACACGCGTTCCACACACTGCTCAACGAAACGATAATTGTTGTTCTTCTCGTAAAAGCTGTTGTAAAAGGTTTTAGACAGCAGAAGGCCCCGGATAAAATCACGTACGCTAATTTGGTCATTGCGTAACTGAGATTCCAAGAAAGTCTCTCGGTCCCATTTGAAGGCATGGAAGAAAATCTGACGGTAGGCAGCCTCAATTAAGGCATCCATGCCGGTAGAGTCCAATAAGTTCTCAGTACTAAAGACTCGAGGCTGTTCTTCACTGCCGACGTCATAGCCTTCGACCCGCTGATTTTGACTGGCAGGGGTATAATTCAATAACGGAAGCGCCACGTTTGAATCTCCGATATTTTAGTTTTTTAACAATCGTTAATACCGATCATAGGGGATGGCGGTGAGAGACCTCGACAATTCTGAGTAAATCATCACAGAGCTTAACATTCCCCTAAGCCCACACTAGGCTTGGTTTTCGATGTCTTGCTGAAGGTTTTTATCAACCAAATGCAACACAAATCAGCGATCGCGACGGCTGTCTCTCTGGTTAACGAAACGTTTCTTCACCAACCCCAAGCTGAGTAGTGAGCAGCCGGAATAGACATCGTATTGATATCAACGTTAGCTGATGGAGCGGCTTCGTCAGCGGCATCAAGGCGAGTTTCTAAGCAAAAAGACGCGGTGTTCGAAAGGCCAATTACCGTGCTAGTGCGAATTCGAGTCGTTGCAGACGGAAACGAAAAGCGCTCGATGGAACTCATGGTTGAGTAGTTCGTCGTCAACATTAGTCCCTCTTGGTCATCTACTTGGTAACGGCCCACCACCGGCGCCGTTTCGGCGTAGCCCTTTTCGCGCAGCAGCTGACCAGATTGCGCCCCGGGCTCATCTGGCACAAGGATCAAAACAGTGGCATCTTTTTGCGTTTGGCCAGCTTCATCCCACTGCATTGAACCTTGCCAGCTTACGGCAATGCCGCCAATAGCCTGGGCCGGATCAATACTATGCATATGACAAATTTCCGCCACCTTGGGGTCGGTCACATCCAGCACTGCGGCGGTGATTTCGAGCTGTCCCAACTCGGTGCGGCGCATTGCCAGGTGATGGGTAGTGCGTTGAGAAACCCAACGACCGGCACTCATCCGAAAAAAATCCATCGCGTCCATGGGCAATCTGTCTTCAGTAACACTCATTTACAGTTTGTATCGATATTGTAAGGGGAGGACGTGAGGAGGTGCAGAATCTTGGCAAAGTTTCATTCAGGCAGACTGCGATCGCGTCTGAATCAGCCGCTGCTGCGCCGCTTGCTGAGTTTAGCAATCGTTCTGTGCTGTTGCGCGATTGCCACGGGCGGCTGGGCTCAAACGCCTGATACGGCCGATGTTCCGGCGAACTCGGAGGCGGCTCCAGTCGAATCGCCAGAGAACCTGATTACGTATCCATTACAGAACTGGACGCCACCAGCAGTGGGCCAGATTTTCGAGGCGGACGATGACATTGACCGAGCTGCCGTTGATCTGGACGGTCGGGTGCTATTCGACGTTGCCAGTCCAGTCGATGACGCTAGCGCCCTGAGCGCCCCGGCCCGAGCCCGCAAAATTGAAGTCAAGCTCAGGCAGATAGCAGCAGCGTGGAGGACGACAGGTAATCTCGATACGCTAACGGTTGCCCATGAGAATGACCCTGAAAGCAACCAGCCAATCATTTATGTCAACGACCAGATGCTGATGACGGTGACTTATTTGGATGCTCGAGCCGGAGCAACCAATAGTCTGGACCTGCGAGCCCGGCAAATTGTGGATGATGTGAAAACAGCGCTCGTCCAGTATTACCGGGAACGGCAGCCTGACTTCCTGTGGCAGCAGGTCCGGTGGACACTGGCCACACTGCTGATTACCCTGCTGAGCAGTTTTGCCATCAGTCACTTCGCCCAAAAGTTGCGGGCCCGTCGACGACGGTTGCAGCATGAGCAGCTGCCGCCGGGTTCGATTGATTCGGTGCAGCCGTCTCAGCTGAGTAGCGTCAATCGGATTCGCTCAACGCTATTGACCAAGCAGCAAATCAACGGTTTGGCGATCGCCAGGCAAATGCTGCAGGTGCTGCAGGTAGTTCTATGGGCTGGCAGCAGCCTGCTAATACTCGGCTTTTTTCCGTACTCGCGCTGGCTGCAGCCGCTGATTGTGGATCTGATGCGGGTGCCGGTCAGATTTATCATCGTCGGGCTAATTGCTTATGGTTTAATTCGGCTGGCGAACCTGTGGATTGATCGCCTATTCCTAGTATTTCAAGGGCGAACCGCTGCTCATCTGGAGCGATCGCAGCGATTAGTTTTACGCCTGTCAACATTTTCACAGGTGATCAAAGGGATAATCGATTTCCTGATTGCCGGCATTGCCCTGCTGGTCATGCTGAGCTTTTTGGGATTGCGCGTCACTCCTCTTTTAGCCGGAGCCGGTTTGATTGGTTTTGCTATCTCCTTTGCTTCGCAGAGCTTGATCAAAGACATTATCAATGGATTTTTGGTGCTGATTGAAGATCAGTATGGTGTCGGCGATGTCATCACGGTTGGTAGCCTGTCAGGCTTTGTTGAAACGATGAACCTGCGAATTACGCAGCTGCGAGCCACTGACGGTCAGTTAATTACAATTCCTAACGGTCAAATTAACATCGTGCAAAATTTGTCGAAGGAATGGTCTCGGGTCGATTTGATGATTCCTGTGGGACTGACGGCAGATATTAACCAAGCGCTACACTTGGTTGAGCAGGAAGCAGACAATATGCGACAAGACGAAATTTGGGGACCGCTCATCTTAGAGCCGCCATTGCTGCTGGGAGTAGACGATTTAAGCCATGTCGGAGCGACCATTCGCATCTGGATTAAGACGCAGCCGCTGAAACAGTGGGATGTGGCGCGAGAATATCGTCGTCGCCTGAAAATTGCCTTCGAGATTGCGCAAATTCCTCTAGGCATCCCGCAGCAGGTGGTTCAGGTTGCGGGACCGCATGCCCCCAGTCGTCAGCTGATTGAAGCCAACGGCAAGGACAGTGAAGGCATCTCAGAGCCACCCATTGCGGGACCGATGTCAGCTGGACGATGAACCCGGGGAGTGCAGGAGGTTTTTCATGACAGCAGTTTCAATGGCGACTCCGGTTGCCGCCGCTCAGCGCTATTGGTATTGGCGCGGCTGGCGAGTTCGCTATCAGGTGACGCCGGCTGCATCGCCCCAGGGTTTGCCGCCGCTACTGCTGCTGCACGGGTTTGGGGCTAGCTTGGAGCAGTGGCACGGCAACGTCGCTAATTTGGCTCGGCACCGCACGGTGTATGCATTGGATTTGCTAGGCTTTGGCGATTCTCAAAAAGCGGCCACCATTTTCAATGCTGACCTGTGGAGCGACCAGGTGCAGGCGTTTTGGCAGGCCTGGATTGGTCAACCGACGGTGCTGGTGGGACATTCGCTGGGGGCGCTAGTAGCCCTCAACGCAGCCGTCAGGCACCCCAAAATGGCGACTCAGTTGGTGCTGCTGACGCTGCCCGCCGCCCGAGAAGAGCTGCTGACGGGCTGGGTAGAATCACTGTCGCGGAGCGCCGAACGGTTATTTTCGACGCCCCTGCTGATTCGGCCTCTGTTTCAGATTTTTCGCCGACCAGGAGTCATAGGAGCAGTTCTACGGCAAATCTATCAGCGGCGCGATCGCGTTGATGCGGCGCTGATTCAACAGTTTGTGAAGCCGACAGTCGATCGCGGCGCCGCCCGCACCCTTTGTTATTTGGTGCGATCGCGAACTGAACTACAGTTCACTCCGGAGACCAAGCAGCTAGTGGCTCAGTTGACCACACCCACGCTACTTTTGTGGGGACAAGCGGATCGAGTGATTCCGCTGGCGTGGGGAGAACAGATTGCGCCTTTGAACCCGCTGGTGACGTTTAAGGTGATTCCCCAAGCCGGTCACTTTGCCTACGAAGACGTGCCAGAGAAATTTAATCAAACCATCTCGGCCTGGCTACAATCCCCAACCGTTTCCGTTGGGGAGCCGACATCAACCGCCGCTAAGCCAAAGGGCTGTGTATAGCTCAGCCTCGTCATCTAAAAGTTGCGGTGGGGAGAAGCGGAACTGGTGTTCATGTTCGAAAATCCAGTGTTGGGAAAGGACTGACAGTTGGCTTTTTGTTGCCGCGATCGCCAGCGGCGAATGGCGATCGCCTGTCGCTGGATGGGGGTCAGATAACTATCCAGCGCCTCTAAATCGGCAGTTTCTGGCACCGCCTGAGCCGGTCGGGGTTGATGGCTCAGGCCAGGAGACAGCTCGTCCAGATGATTTTCGAGCAGCAGTGCCCGCATCAGGTCCTCGACGGACCCATAGCGGTCGGCGACATCCGGACACAGCATTTTGTTCAAAATGTTGCCAAAGTGGTCGCTCACGTTGACTAAGTGTTTCCACAAAACTGCTCCCGTCTTGGGATCGGAATCAAACTCTACGGGCGTTTTAGTGGTGAGCAAAAACAGGCAGGTCATGCCTAGGGCATAAATATCGCTGGCATAGGTGGGACGCAGTGCCTGCTGTTCGGGGGGCGCAAATCCTGGGGTGCCCACAAATTGGGTGATGGGAATTTGATAGCTGCCGTCGCCTAACTCGCCCAAACATTCGCGTACGGCCCCAAAGTCAATCAACACGAGGCGATCGTCATCGGCACAGCGAATAATGTTAGGTGGTTTAATATCACGGTGAATAATTTTACACCGATGGATAAATTTCAGTACGGGCAAAATTTCCTGTAAAAACTGTTTCACTGCTGACTCGCTTTGGGGACCAGAGCGACGCACTTCCCGGGTTAAAACCTGCCCTGGAATGTACTCCTGCACCAGATAAAAGCCGTCGTTGATAGTGAAATAGTCCAGCAGACGCGGAATTTGCGAATGACTGCCGACCTTGGCCAGCACTTTGGCTTCTTTACGAAAGCGCCGCTTGGCCCGCTCCAGCGCCAGAGGATTGCTAACTTTAGGGCAAAGCTGCTTGATGACGCATAGGGGGCTGCCCGGAATGCCGCCATCTTGAGCCAGATAAGTTACGCCAAAGCCACCCGAAGCCAAAATTTTAACGATGCGATAACGTTCCCGAAACCGATGTCCGGGTTTGTGAAACTGGCGACGGCGAGACTGTCGGCTACTAGCGTCTCGATAGTCCGATAGTTTGAGCGGAGAGTCCTGGATAGTCATCGGTGGGAAAGTTGACTACGTATTCTCGACGTGCAGACCCATCCCAAGGTTACACGGTTTCTTGGGGAAGTGGGGATGGCGTGGGAGAGAAAGTTGGTGAAGCGACGGGTAACCAAAAGCGGAAGATGCTACCTTCTCCCAGCGTGCTTGCTACTTCAATATGCCCACCGTGCAGTTCAATTAAACGACGGCAAATGGTTAATCCGATACCAGTACCCCCAGAGGCCCGATCGCGGGAGCGATCAGCGCGCCAGAAGCGATCAAACACATGAGTTACGTCCTCTGCCGCAATCCCCGGTCCCGTATCGGCAACTGCCACCCAAAGCTGGCGTTCAGTTGCCCAAGCGCTCACGGTTACGGTGCCCTTTTCGGTGTGCCGCAGGGCATTGCTCAAAAGGTTGACCATGACCTGTTCAATGCGTTCAGCATCGGCATGGGCCAGGGGTAGCTGAGGCGCACAATTTAATCGCAGCGCCACCGGATCTTCCGCCAACCGCTGATCGGCAAACCGAGCCACTACATAACTCAGCAATTCGCCCATGTCAGTCGGCTGCGGGGCAATGGGAAGATAGCCAGACTCTAGCTGCGACAGCTCCTGCAGGTCGTTGACTAAACGCTGAAGCCGTTTGGTCTCTCGGGCCAGGCGTTCATAGACCGCCGGATCGGCTTCAATAGTGCCGTCGGCCAGTCCTTCTAAATAGCCTTTGAGAATGGTCAGCGGCGTGCGCAATTCATGGGACAGATCGCTAACTAGATCGCGTCGCCGCTGCTCCACACTCTGAATGTCTGCGGCCATGTGGTTGACGCTGTTAGCCAGCTGAGTCAGCTCTAAAATTTCATATTCAGGTAGTCGACGCTCCAGCTTGCCAGCCGCAAAGGAACCGGTGATTTCTTCCATTTCCAACAGCGGTTGGATGATGCGCTGGGATAGCCAATAGCTGAGGGAACTAGCGGCAATGCCGCCCAATAATCCGGCCCACAGCATGCCCCGCCCCCAGGCCACCTGAAAAGCCTCCACCAATTGGCCCTGAAATTGCGCAATGCGGAAATTGGGGCCTTCAACCCGGCGTAGGTGCAGAACGAAGATCCGCGGCGTGTACAGCCAGCCCACTAGGGTTAACGTTAAAATACCAATTGCTAGCACCGTGAGATGGGCGCGAAAGAGGCGACTACGCAGACTCGGTTTACTCATAGGCTATCGGCAGCGTCTTCAAACTTATAACCCACGCCAATGACAGTTTTAATAAAGGTGGGCTGGGCCGGATCCGGCTCGACTTTTTTGCGCAGGCGGGCCACGTGGGCATCAACGATGCGCTCATCCCCATAGAAGTCATCGCCCCAGAGTTTGTCAATTAGCTGAGGGCGAGTCCAGACGCGACCCGGATAGCTGACAAACGTCGCTAACAAGTCAAATTCTAGCGTCGTCAGAGCTAACTGTTCTGACGGGCCATTCGAGTGGGAGCGGATGGCTTCTCGCTGTTCAGGATCAATTTGAAAGTGGGGACTCTGCAACTGGGGAGACTGACCGCCCTGACGGAGACTGCGGCGCAGCAGAGCCCGTACCCGCGCCACCAGTTCTCGGGGACTGAAGGGTTTAACCAAATAATCGTCTGCCCCGGTGGAGAGCCCAATAATGCGATCGAGTTCTTCACCCTTGGCAGTCACCATCAAAATATAAGGATCCTTGTCCCCTGGTTTTTGCCGAATTTGAGCGCACACTTCCAAGCCGTCTAGCCCCGGCAGCATCAAATCTAAGATAACCACGTCGGGCTGAATTGTTTGAGCCATGGCCACGGCTTGTCCGCCGTGGTGACAAAGATGGACGGTAAAGCCTTCTTTTTCTAAATAAAGCTGAACTAGATGGGCAATTTCTTGTTCATCTTCAACCACTAAAATATCCATAGGGCAAATTCCAGATTCAGTAGTGGGCCGAGGGCCAAAGTGGGAAAGTACTGTCTGCCTATCACTACTTTATTAGGGCGCGATCTTGATTAATTGCCAACCCCTGTAGTTGGCTCCCTTTTGCAGGCCAGCATAACTGCCCCCCGCTAGGCAAAACTAGCTAAAGCTAAATTGTCTTCAACATCAAGGTTCTGCCGCCAGATGCAGCAATTCCCTCAGCAATGTCAGCCCAAGTCAGGACGTTTGGACAGTTGATAATAAGTTTGCTCTAGCTGCGCCGCGATCGCGAGAACCGTGGCATCTGCTGCCGGCTGCCCAATCAGTTGAACACCTAGCGGCAGGCCAGCCTGATTAAAGCCCGTGGGAATGGCGATCGCGGGCAGGCCACTGGCATTGAACGGTGGACAGGGGGCAATCCAGTTAATAATGTTATCCAATATTTTGCGGCAGCTGAGCGATCGCCATTCCCCTACCCGGATTGCCGGATGGAGATAGACCGGCGCCAGGACGATATCGTAATCCTGAAACTGTCTCACAATCTGGCGAGATACCACCTGCAGTTGGGTAACCGCTCGCAGATAGCGCCCGCTACGGATACGCCAGGCCCGCCACTGCAGCCAGCGGTTCATTTTTTCTAGGACAAAGAAGGGGATTTTGGCCTCGGCCAAGACGCACTGCCAAACAACCGTAAAGGGTTCGATCAGCTCCGATAAATCCGGCGGCGGCAGAGAGTGTATTTGATGGCCAAGGGCTTCTAAGTGTTTGGCCGTATCGAGCACCGCTTGCTTACATTCCCCTTCCGCCTCACCGATGGGCGACACCCCAGTGAAGACGCCAATTTTGAGCGCTTCTGGGGGCCGCTGCGTCGCTGCCAAGAAGCTCTCTACCGGCGGCGGTAACCAATAGGGATCGCCAGTAACATAGCCTGACAGCACATCTAAAAAGGCGGCGGTGTCGGCGACAGTACGCCCTAATGGCCCATTCGTTGCCATCCCGTGTAGGCGCTCCCCCACCGGCGCAAAACTGACCCGACCGCGCGATGGCTTCAGGCCCACGAGGCCACAGCAAAAGGCCGGCCCCCGCAGCGAGCCCCCCCCGTCTGAGCCGTGGGAAATAGCGCATAGGCCAGCGGCTAGGGCTGAGGCTCCTCCACCGGTTGACCCACCGGCGGTATAGTCTGGATCCCACGGGTTGCGAGTGGGCAAAAATCCGGGGGGCTCTGTATAAGGGAAAGAGCCTAGCTGAGCAGTGGCTGTTTTGCCAAGGATGACAAATCCCGCTTCGCGTAGACGAGGAATCAGACCATCGTCTTTTTCGGCGATCCGATTTTTGGCCACGGCCAAGCCATAGGAACAAGGCACACCGGCAATCGGGTTTAAGTCTTTGACGGAGAGGGGCACGCCGAAAAAAGGCGGCAGAGCTTCTAAGTCGGCAGTCGCTAACTGTGCCGTTTTTTGTTGGGCATCCGCGATCGCCGCTTCCCCCATCACCGTGAAATAGCTGCCCAAAATTGGATTTAATCGTTCAATTCGCTCCAGATACAGCTCAGTCAGCTCTAGGGGCGAAACTGTCTTATGACGAATCAAGCGAGCTTGTTCTAGAGCCGGGGTAAATGCGAGATCTGTCTTATCCATAGACTTGTCGTTAAAGTTCCTGTGGGAACATGGGGTGGAAGCGGCATTTGCCCACTTAATATTAAGCCAGTCTGGTAGAGGTGACCGGCAGTTAATGCCGTCTAAAGTGAATCACCCTGGCCTCAAGTTTTACAGTTCTGTTTGAAAATCTGATTTGTTATCGGCATAACTCGCGCATTCGCTAGCGACGAAATCCTAGTTCCGAGGGCGATTCAGTTCCTTGTCGGTTCTTTAAAGTGCGGCGCAGTCACGCTCACTTGCAAAATGACCTGCTCCAAAACTAATAAGTTTTCTTAGGTGCCTGACCAGGGACAGACCAGCCCACAGTGAGCCCAGATCTTATGGCTGCTCTAACTTCTAGAATGGCCGATGGGCTGAAGACGGGCTGCCGCGATCGCCCAGCAGGTTTGCTATCATGACTCGGCATATGAGTCCGGGTGCGATCGCCCCTAAGTCTGCTGATGGATTGGTCTGAAATTTGGCTACTGCTAGCACCGCCGATTGTCGGAGGGGTTATCGGTTACTTCACCAATGACCTGGCCATCAAAATGCTGTTTCGGCCCTATCGGCCTTATTACATATTTAAGCGTCGGTTACCGCTGACGCCCGGCCTGATTCCCAGTAACCAAGAGCGCTTAGCGCGGCGCATCGCCGACACCATTATGGGCTCCTTGCTGACGCCCACAGAGATGGAAAACTTAGCGCGGCGACTGCTGCAAACTGAACGTACGCAACGCGCAATTCGCTGGCTGTTAGAGATGACGCTCGATCAGGTGCAGTCGCGAAATCAGGCCCGCACTGCTGAAATTGTGGGCAAAGTTCTTCAGGATGCCTTCGGCACCTCTCTGCCTCGACTGCTGAAGGTCTGGGCGCGGCGTGAGGACTTTCTCAGAGCGCAAATCGATCAAATTTTTGATCAGGTACTGCTGGAATTTCAGCTTTCGCCGGAGCAAGCCCAACAGTTTTCAAGCTGGCTGCTGATTTCAGTACTGCCTCCCGATCGGCTGCGGCGGATACTGATTGACTTTCTGACCGATCGCAATATTCAAACCATTGACGAAATTTTTCGCTCGCGCACCAGCGGCACTTACTGGGTGGTGGCTAATCTCTTTGGCGTGCGCAATGCGCTGACCCGGCTGCGATCGTTTTGTCTCGACGAACGGGAAACTACCAATACTCGCATTGCTGAGCTGATCGAAGCGCTGAATGTGAATGCGCGACTGCAGGAAATCTTGCAGCAGCTGACTCTCCAGCGGCTGCCCGTTTCTACCGTGCGGGGACTGCGCCTCACCGTTCGCGACGCTGTGCGCGGCTATGCTCAAACGTTGGGGCCAGAAATGCTTAAAGGCTTGAGCTCCACCATTAACTGGCAGATGCTCGCTACTCAACTGCTCAACCGGCTACAAAATTCCCAAGTCATCAACGATTCCCTTGACCCGGTTAGTGAAGAGTTGGCGCTAATTTTGGAGCGCTATCTGGAAAGAGACTTGGAAAACTTAGTGGCTCAGGTGATTCCCATCTTGGATATTGACCAAGTGATTATTGAGCGAGTCAATGCCACCAACCCGCGCGAGTTGGAAATTGCCGTGCAGGGGATTGTGCGTAATGAGCTGCAGGCAATCGTCAATTTGGGGGGCGCTCTGGGCTTTTTGATTGGCGGTCTGCAGGCGGTCTTCTACTATCTACGTTAGCGATCGCCGCTCGTTTCCCCGAGTACTTAGGGCTTTGTGGGTAAATGAAGTACCTGAATGGTAGCCGGGTAAGAAAGTGTGATGGGGATGTGATTAATTTGCTCATCTCGTCTCCTCACTGTCCAGACAAGACCGTACTTTGCTAGTTCTTATCTTCTGGAGGGGCCTCTTCGTCGGCTTCAGCAGGCGTTGAAGTGACGTTGTCGGCGCTGACGTCGAGGGCATAGTTGAGGGTTGAGCCCTGAGTATTCACGACCACGATTTCGTAGTAGCCGGACTGGGGCAACTGTCCCGACCAAGTACGATCGCCCACATCCTCTAGCAAAAACGGCACTTCATCATCGGGACTGGGGACATAGAGCGACAGCCGAGTGCTTTCTGGTGGAGCCTGCAAATTGAGGCGCATCAACTGCCCCGCACTCAGGTTGATGATGTAGACGCGGCCTTCTCCAGCTGCCAAGCGATCGCGCAAAGACTGGCTAAAGGTGCCGCTCTCAAACTGGATTTCTGTAAGGCGATCGTCTGCCGTGATAGCCTGCACGCGATCAAAAGCCAATCCCTGCCAAATTTGGCCAATCGGCTGGTCAATAAAATTCTGCGTGGCCGCTTGGGGATAGAGATAGGCAAACTTGGCATCGGTTAAATCGTAGAGTGCTCGGCTGCTAACGTATTTTTGGTTCACCTGCTGCCGCCACTGATCGCGATCGCCCGCCGCATAGCCGCCCAAGCGTTGACGCGCGTCAGCACTGAGCTCTGCTTCCAGCACATCCAGCACCTCATTGGCGATGCTATCCCACTCAGCTCGCAGTTCCGCATCTTCGGGATTGTCACTCAACAGCCGCGACTGCAGATCAGGGTACTGGCCATAAAAGAGTTGGTCGGTCACGTTAACCAAATAGCGCTGTTCAACCTGCAAATTACTGCGCCGCTGTCTGAGGGCCTGCTTGCGGGTTTGCTCCTCCGACGAAAAGGTCGGATTGATGGTATCATCCGGCGGCTGCGTCGTTTCCCCCGTGTCTTCGTCTGGGGGCGTCACTGTTCCGGTCGGGTCCCATTGGCTGGCAATCCACCACACTAACCCAATCGAGCCGATCACCAAAAACAAACCAAATAAAGCTTGAAAACAGCCGCCCCGATCTTTAGCGGTACGACGCTTTTTGGGCCTGGGAGATGGCGCTGGGGGAGCCACCATAGTGCTGGGATTTCTTCCCGCACCAGGGGCAACTGCTACCGTCGGTTCAGCGAACCTGTCGTTAGAGGCATAGCTGGGAACCGCATAGGTTTCGGGGCCAGATAGAGCCTGCAGCACAGCGGTTGCGGAAGCAAAGCGATCGTCCACTCGTGGCGCTAGCATGCGCTCTAGCACCTTGGTTAGTCGTGGACTGAGAGAAACGTGATTTTGCCAGCGCCAGCGCCGCGCATAGCGATCGTACAAACTATCCGGCGCTTGTCCTGTAAGCATCACCAGCGCCGTCACCGCCAGTGCATATAAATCAGCGCTCGGGGTCACCTGCCCCAATTCCAACTGTTCTTCTGGCGCATATCCCACTTTCCCCAACCGAGTCGGCACTGTTGTCTCGCCCACCTGCTGCTGCACCACACTGGCCAGCTGCTTGACGCCACCAAAATCGATCAGCACTGGCAGGCCGTCACGATTGCGCGAAATCAAGTTGTCAGGCGCAATATCGCGGTGAATCACTCCCACGCTGTGCAGGTAAGTCAACACCGGTAAAATCTGCTGTAGGAGCTGAATGACCTCGGGCTCTGAAAACCGATTGCCAGCATTTAGTCTTGTTTCCAGCAGTTCTTGATAGGTTGGCCCTTCAATATAATCCTGCACGAGAAATAGTCGTCCTCGCCCCCGAGCGCGCACCCTCAGCAGCTCTCGAAACTTGGGGATTTGCGAATGATTAAGCTGATACAGCACATCCGCCTCGCGCTCAAAAAGCTGCTTCGCCTTTCGCAGCGCCTCATCATCATCCACCTGAGGCAGAAATTCTTTCAGCACACAAAGCTCGTTAAACCGATTGACATCTTCAGCTAGGTAGGTATAGCCAAAGCCTCCCCGACCCAGCTCACGCAAAATGCGGTAGCGGCTACCTAACAGATTGTCGGAGTTTCCCATACCTCCCATAACCATGTACTCTCTCCCGAAGTGGCTTTGAGAAGGGTACCGCACCTCTCAAAGAATGCGTAAAGTGTCGGCGAAGTCGGATCTGCAGATTCGCAGTTCAACCCCAGACTGTAGAGTACCCTACGAAAAGTAAGTAGACCTTAGATCTTGCAATAGCAGAAATATTTACCCTTTCGTAGGAGCGGTAAAGCCCTCCGGGCATAGCGTCGCTAGGGCGAAGCGTAACCCATGCGGACAAAGAACTTTACGCCCCACAATCGTCATGTACGGATAATAGTCATTAATTTTGACCCACCTACTTACTGCACCTGACAGGGTTCACCACGTAGCTTAAAAACTGTCCCCAGTTGGGGCAGCGGCATCTCACCCAGCCACCCTTCACTAACTCACCGACGTCGGCTCCAAAGCTGCAGTTTCAGTGCCATCAGCGCTATCTAGCTTTTCTAGGAGCTGTAGTAGCTCTCGCTCAAAAGCAACCTGGGCGCGGTTAGTGCGACCACCGACAAAAAACGCATCGTCCGATTCCAGAGCCCAGACCTGGGAGTGAGAAATATAGCTCATCAGCACGCCCAGCATCAGCAAACCGAAGCCCAAATATACTAAAGGGATGCCGGGATCGGCTTTGATTTGTAAGCCAGTGCTGCCAATAATATCTACGATGGAAAGCTGAAGGCCGTTTACTTCCGTCGCCATGCCTTTGCGCACGGTGGAAATGAGCTGGCCATTGGTGTCGTAAACCAGCAGCGTTCCTTGCAAATCGGTGGCCAACAGCGAGACATTTTCGCTCATATCTGGCTTCGTGGGCACAAGGGTGCCCCAAATACGATTTTTGCCCTCGGTGGGCAGCTGCCCCATGGGAATTTCTAGAACTGGACTGTTGTTGAGCTTCACTTTGACAGCGGCAATGCCCCAGTCCGCCTGATAGAGCGTCACTCCTTGGTAGCGCAGCGGTTGATTAACGTGAATGGTTTTGCGCTTCAGCTCTTCGCCGTTTTCGTTCACAACCGACAGGTCAGAGTAAAACTGGTCGATCGCCCCTTCAGGCGTGTAATCAATCCAGAAACGATTGACGTGTACGGCCCAGTCTTTGGGTACCTGCGCTTCGGCCCACGGCCCCGCGTCAAAGATGTGGCGAATCTGAAAAGTCTGTCCGCTGGGGACAATTTCTTGGGCAAAGAAACCAGTCATCGCGCCATAGATAGCTCCTGCAAGAATAATCAACATGCTGGCGTGGACAACGATGGGACCAATGCGACCCGCCACGCCCTTTTGCGCGTATAAACTCTGATCGCGCTTAAATACTTTGTAGCCCCGCTGTTTGAGCAACGGTGCGATCGCCTCTAAACTACCCTGCTCCAGTTCGGCGCTAAGGGCCAACTTATTGAACTGACGGGGCTTTGTATAAAAATTCCAGGTGCGAGAAAACCACCGTAGCGCTGTAATCTGCCGAGTGAACGTACAGGCAGTAAGACTAGCGGCGAACAAAATCAAAATCGCCAAATACCACCACGTCCGATAAACGTGATCGAGCCCCGAAATCAGGATGACTCGCCAGTCTAAAAAGCCAAACAGCGCCGGATCAGAAGGATAGTTGGCCTGGTAAAACGCTAGGGTTTCGCCCTGTTCAATGACGGTGCCGAGGATGCTGATAACCGCGATGATTAGGAGTAGAGCGATCGCCAGCCGCAAATCCGCCAGCAGCGGCAATAGCTCACGCTTGAAATAGCGCTGCATCCAGCGATTAACGGTCGTCATTGGGTTAGAGGAGAACATAGGCGGCATGATTTTGAACACGGGGTGGCGAAGCATTCTGGCAATTGTTTATGCAAAGCGAAGAAAACAGAGCTGCCGACAAAATGCCCCATTCCTACAGCAAGCGAATTAAACAAGTTGATTAGGTGCAAAGCGGATAAGCAAAGAAAAAACTCCAAAGCCCACCAGCAAAACCCCACTAGCCGGTGTGATCCAGGCAGACCAGCGACGAATTGCCAAGAGCTTCTTGATAGTGGCGGTAAAGGTGCCAGCGACCACTAGCGGAAAGACATAGCCGACGGTGTAAGCCAGCAGCAGCGCTGCCCCCAAAACCGGATCGCCAGTCGTTGAAATCCAGGCGAGCAGAGTCGCCAGAACGGGCGTGCTGCAGGGAGAAGCTACCAAACCAAAGGTCAGGCCCAGCAGGTAGCTCTTAAGAGCTAAAGGCAGTCCCTTATTAGTCAAATCCACGTTGCCAATACTGGGCAGGGGCAGGGGTAAGGCTTCCAGCAAATTTAGCCCCATTAGAATGGCCAGCACGCTAACCATAACGGGCAGCCCCACGCCAATCTGTCCATACACTCGACCAACCGCCCCAGCGAGTAATCCTAAAGCGGCTAGGGTGGTGGCCAGTCCCAGCGCGAACCAGGAGGCCTGCGCGACAGACTGCCAACGATTTTCGGCTTCGTAGCCGCCCATATAGCCCACCATAATTGGCAACATTGAGAGTGTGCAGGGGGTCAGGCTAGTAAGCAGCCCCGCCAACCATACGACCCCCAAACTCACCAGAGAAACACTGGTGAGTTGATTAGTCACCAGGGTATTGGCATATTGGCTGACTTCATAAAGCGATGTTTGGAACGTTTCTAGCATACGGCTGGTGAGAGATTGCGGGAGGCTGGCGATGTTCCTCGAAATGGACATCGCTCGTGATCCTTTCAATATTTTACCGAGGGCCAGGGAGGATGCCGAAAACTGCCAAACTTCTCTCCATAACCTGCCATCACTGTGTCTGAAATCGGGCAAGGATCGTCTCGGTGTTTTGCCTATGTGCTAAACACACTGACCCAGATAATTGACGCAATCAATTGCGTCGCCAGCTTGGCCTCATGTTAAAAAAGCGTAGCCTTCAAGCTCAGAAAATTGGATTAGGATGATCGACAGGGGATTTCTTTGGAGGATAAGGACCCATCGAGACCATTCATGGCAACCTGCGCGGCCTCAAATCCAATCAGCTCAAGCAGCTACAGAGGCTTTATCATCAGCGTTTACCAGGCGATCGCTTCACTACACCCGAGTTCGCTCAGCGATTGGCGGCCATCAGCACTGACCTCAATCAACCTGTGTGCGTTTATCTCAACCGGCGGGGACAGGTCATTCGCGTGGGAGTCGGCACGCCGCGTCAAACGCGTATTCCGCCCTTAGAACTGCCTCGCTACGGTGCCGAACGACTCTGCGGCATTCGCTGCATTGCGACTCAGCTAAAGCACGAGCCCCCTAATACCAGTGATTTAACGGCGATGGCTATGCAGCGGCTCGATGCCCTGATGATGGTGTCGCTGTCCGGTGACGGCTTTGAGCGACGCGGCGGTGGAGCCACCGGTTATGTGCAAGACGTCTACTTAGCTCATCTGGTTCCCCATCCCGAAGCCCGCTGGACCATTTCTGATGCCATGGCGCTGGAAAGCTTGGCTCAACAAGACTTTACCGCCTTAACCGACGCCCTCGAAGCAGAGTTTCGCCGCGTTTTCGTCGCGCAGCAGGTTGACACTGACCACGATCGCGTTATCGTCGTCGGCCTCATGACCGGACAGCTCAGCAAGTCTCAGTTCAGCTATGGCTTGATGGAGGTCGAGCGGCTGGTCGAAACTGCTGGGGGAGAAGTGTTGTCAACGCTGCATCAGCGCCGCGATCGCCCCCATCCTCAAACAGTTTTGGGCGCTGGTAAGGTGCAGGAAATTGCCCTGGAGACGCAAACTCTCGGCGCTACGCTGGTTGTTTTTGATCGGGATCTTTCACCGGCCCAAGTCCGTAATCTCGAATCGCAAATGGGCGTACGGGTAGTTGACCGCACCGAAGTCATTCTCGATATCTTTGCGCAGCGGGCGCGCACGGGGGCGGGAAAACTGCAGGTGGAACTGGCCCAACTTGAATATCAGCTGCCCCGCTTGACCGGACGCGGTCAGGCCATGTCTCGACTCGGAGGCGGAATCGGTACTCGTGGCCCGGGTGAAACTAAATTAGAGACGGAGCGACGCGCCATTCAGCGACGAATTTCCCGGCTACAGCGCGAGGTGAGTCAGCTCCAGGCCCACCGCGATCGCCTGCGGCAGCGGCGGCAGCGTACCGATATTCCTTCAATTGCAGTAGTTGGCTACACCAACGCGGGCAAATCTACTTTACTTAACGCTCTCACCAACTCCGAAATTTACGCCGCCGACCAGCTGTTTGCCACCCTTGACCCGACGACCCGACGATTAAGCGTACTGGACAATGACACCCAAGAACAAACTCAGCTAGTCCTAACTGACACGGTGGGCTTTATTCGTGACCTGCCCGAGTCGTTGATTGACGCCTTTCGCGCCACCCTGGAAGAGGTGACGGAAGCTGATGCCCTTTTGCACGTTGTTGATCTTTCACACCCCGCTTGGCAAAGTCAGGTTCGTTCGGTGATGAGCATTTTGGGCGACATGCCGACAACCCCTGGCCCCATCTTGTTGGCGTTCAACAAACTCGATCAGGTCGATAGTGACGCCCTCGAAATCGCCAAAGAAGAATTTCCCCACGCCGTTTTTGTCTCTGCGCAGCAGCGTATCGGCCTTGAAACGCTGCGGCATAAGCTGGTGGAGCTAGCTAATTATGCGTTGTGTTAGTCATTTAGACGAGTTTAAGGCTGCAAAAGGCAGCGATTTAGAGTGGCTCACTACATTAGTAGGCATTAGAGAAAACCTTCCGGGGGCAGATGTCGGCGCAGGTTACCCCGGAAATCAGCCAATCATTATCGCCACGGTTAGCGACATCAAGCGAGTTTGATGCAATTCGCGAGCATCCCGAGTTTCAAGCACTGTTGAATGAAATTTGAGCAAGATATAGCAAACCACACTCAGGTTTGGACATGTACAGTGGCTACAATTATTACGCAGCGAGGCTCTTAACTCTGCCTTCTACTTTTTGCCTTCTGGCTTTCGCTATATCTCCTTAAAGACGATCGCAGCTTGTCTCATCGCTTCAAATTTACAGCAGGATCGCCAGAAGCCTTTGCGCTGCACCAAAAACCACCCCGCCGCACTCGGCTGTGGCCCAGTGACTGAACTGTCCAGCCTGCTGCATTCCTGGGCGGCCAAGACTACAATAGCTCCACAGCTGAATGATTACAGCCTATGCCCTCTAGCCTTGGTAAACCCAAATTGCCGTCCAACCTGTGGCGGGCGCGACTGTCGCGCCGCATTGTTTTTTGGGTTTTTCTCAGCATTGTCGTAATCGAAGCCATTATCCTCGTGCCGTCGGTGATGCGGCGTGAGCGCGAACTGTTAAATTATTTGCGATCGCTCTCCGCCGCCCAGGCAGAAGGACTGCTCGGTGCTGAAAACGATATTGCTGACGCCGATGATGCTGAAGTGCTGGCCCGATTGGAGACGCTGTTAAACAGCGATGTCATCCTCGGGGGGGCCCTCTATCGGACTGACAATACTCTGGCAGGCACCTTTGGGGAGCCGCCTGAATTGGGCAACCCGGCCACGTTGGCAGCCGAGCAGCGCGATCGCTATGATCGTCAAACTCAGCGCTATGATGCGGTTTGGGAAATGGCGCCCCTAGCCGGACGCTATGAGTTAGTGATTCGCCACGACGCAACTTGGGTCGGTCGCGAGTTTTACTTTTTTATTGCCCGGATCTCGGGACTGGTACTGATCATCTCCGTTTTTGTGACGGGAGCCACGATGATCGTGCTGAATCATTTGGTGATTTCGCCAGTGTTGGCCCTACGGCGAGACTTGCGTCAGGCGGGAAACGCCCTGCGCCAGAATCAAGATGCGCGATCGCTGTCCTTTGAATCCGTGCAGTTGGGTGCGTCTCGTCAGGATGAGCTGGGCGAAGTGATGGTGACGTTTAAGCAAATGGTCAATCAGGCTGGCGATGCGATCGCCGAGCGCGATCAGGCGGAAGCTGATTTGCGGCTTTCTGAAGAAAAATTTTCCAAGTCCTTCTACGCCAGTCCCAATCCCATGAGTTTAAGCATGCTGGAAACTGGCAAGCTGCTGGAGGTTAACGACAGTTTTCTAAGTTTCTATGGGGCTAAACGGGATGCTGTGGTTGGCAAAACCGCCGCTAATCTAAGGTTATGGGCTGACTTGAGCGATCGCGCTGCTGTGCTTGTCACCCTAAAGCAGCAGGCCTTTGTGCGGAACCGAGAATATCAGTTTCGCACCGCCCAGGGAGACTTGCGCACCGTGCTATACTCCGCCGAACTGACCAAGCTCAATGGCGAAGACTGCATTCTTTCAGTTTCCAACGACATTACTGAACGCAAAATTGCGGAAGAGGCGCTTAGCGAGAGCGAACAGCGCTTTCGTACTTTGGTGGAGCAGGCCACGGATGCCCTATTTGTCGTGGACTCCGCCGGTCAACTAATCGACGTTAACCAAGAAGCCTGCCAGACTCTGGGCTATACCCGAGAAGAACTGCTGCAGCTTTCGGTACCGGATGTGCAAAAAGCCATCTCCCTTGAAGACTTGGCCCATGACTGGAATCTGCAGCCGGGGGAAGCCGTGACCCGTGAAGGCTGGCACCAGCGCCAAGACGGCAGTCAATTTCCAGTGGAAGTGCGCCTAGGCCGCATTGAAATCGGCAGTAAGCCGGTACTTTTGGCCCTAGCTCGGGATATTTCGGCCCGCCGAGAGATGGAGCGAGCCCAATCTCGCCTAGCCGAAATTGGCGAACTAGCCGCCATGATCGTCCATGAGGTGCGCAATCCATTGACGACAGTGCTCATGGGGCTGCGATCGTTTGAGCAGATGGAATTGCCGGATCGCTCCAAAATGAGGCTTTCCTTTGCGCTCGAAGAATCGGAACGACTGCAGCGGCTGCTAAACGAAATCTTGCTATACGCCCGCGAGCAGCAGCTCGATCTAGAACCCTTGAAGCTGGGACCGTTTTTGCAAACGCTGCAGGACGAATTCGGTCATCAGCCCGCCGCCCACGATCGCATTCTCCAAACTGTGGGCCTAGAAACAGCGGGAGCGGTGATGGGCGATCGCGATCGTCTCAAGCAGGTGTTTATCAACTTGCTCAGTAATGCCTGCGAGGCCGTGGCGGCAGGCGACTGCATAACCTGTTCACTAATTGAAGCCGCTGGCACCGTCACGGTAGCAGTTCACAATGGCGGCGCCCCCATTCCGCCTGATATTCTGCCCAAGCTGACTCAACCGTTCTTTACTACCAAATCCACCGGCAACGGTTTGGGGCTAGCCATCACCCGCCGCATTGTCGAGGCCCACGGCGGCACCATTCACTTTGCCTCAACGGCGGAAGCCGGTACGACGGTGACAGTTCGACTGCCTGTTAATCCCGCCTAGGACTGACGCCCATAGCCTGCGGAAACCCTAGCCTGAGCCATTACCCCAAGCGGTTGATGATGCCTATGAGCTGAAGCAACCCCGGTAGTCAACCATAGGAAAGGCCGGCGATCGCTGCCGGCTATGGGGTTGATAACATTACTGATGTAGCTCGGCTTTTTGATGATCACGACTCCCCACCATTGCCATGATGGGAGCATCCGTTTTGCGAGGAGGCGCCAATGGTTGCCAGCCCCTATAAGCTCGATATCCGCTGGGAAAAGCTGCCCGACGACTTTATTCTGCCCGATGATCCTGTGGATAATATTGCTCAACCAGCGCTAGCTGCAGCCCTAACTGACGCTCTGACCATCGCCGGCTATCTCGCAGCAGACGCTCTGATCACGACCAACTATGGCATCTGCGCCACCGTCAACGACAAAGTTGTGGTCAACGCGCCCGACTGGGCCTATATTCCCCGCATTTCCGTGCCTCGCGATGCGGTTCACCGCAGCTATACGCCGCAGCTCCAGGGTGATTTGCCGCTAATCGTAATGGAGTTTTGGTCCGACGAGGGCGGCAGCGAATATTCCATCAAGCCCACCTATCCGCCCGGAAAATGGTTTTTCTATGAGCAGGTGCTGCAGGTGCCCTATTACGCTCTGTTTGACTTAACCAGCAGCAATCTGGAGTTCTACCGCTTGGAAGATGAGCAGCGTTATAAAATTGTGGCGCCCGATGAGGCTGGTCGCTACTGGATTTCTGAAATGAATCTAAGTTTGGGCGGCTGGTCAGGACAGCGAGAAAATCGTGACGGGACTTGGCTGTGCTGGTGGGATGCTGACGGTAAGCTGCTGCTATGGGGGAACGAGAAAGCAGAAAGATTGGCAGAAAGACTGCGATCGCTCGGCGTTGACCCCGACAAAGTTTGAGCAAAAAAAGTCTTAATATTGAAATATGTCACTCTTTGAACGAGCGGCGATCTCCGCGTTATCAATCATCTATTGTTGGGCAGTCTAGAAAGACTTCAAGACCATATCGGCTGTATCGTTAATATCCTAATTGTCTCTAATAATTGAGCTTAGGAAGCAAATGCTCCAGGAGATTTTAGATGAATCAAAAAAATACTTCTGGATTGATTTTAGTAGTAGATGATAATTCGACTAATCTATCAATGCTTTCTGAAGTCTTGGATGAGGCCGGACTGCATTATCGAGTCGCAATGGATGGGAAAAGCGCTTTAGCCTTAGTTGAAAGAAACCGGCCTGATTTAATTCTGCTGGATGTGCAAATGCCAGGAATTGATGGGTTTGAAACCTGTCGTCGCCTCAAAGAAAATCCTGATTTTCAATCTATTCCAGTTATATTTACCACTGCTTTAACCGATACTGATAGCAAAGCTAAAGCCTTTTCGCTGGGAGCCATTGACTATATTCCTAAACCCTTTGACCAGGCGGAAGTGCTGTCACGAGTAAAAGTGCATTTAGAGCTTAATCGTCTGAGGCAGTCACTAGAAGATCAGGTGCGCGATCGCACTGCGGCACTGCAGAAAGCTCAGGTGCAGCTAGTGCAGCAGGAAAAACTGTCCGGCTTGGGAGAAATGGTGGCCGGAATTGCCCATGAAATTAATAATCCCATCAACTTCATCGCCAGCAATATCGATCCACTAAAAGACTGCGTAGAAAGTCTGACTGAGGCGCTGAGTCTCTATCAAAAAGCCTGTCCTGACCCGACTACAGAACTACAGAACGCGCTGGCCGATCTCGATCTCGATTTTGCCTTAGAAGACATCGGCAAAATTCTCAATTCCTTTGTGACAGGAACCGATCGCATCAAAAGTATTTCTAATTCTTTACGCACATTTTCCCGGGCCGATAGCGAATCGCCGGCGTTGGCCGATCTGCATCAGGGCTTAGACAGTACGCTGGTAATTTTGCAGCATCGTCTCAAGGGCAAAGGCGATCGCCCCACTATTGAAGTACTCAAATCCTACGGGCAGTTGCCGTCTGTGCGCTGCTATCCGGGTCAAATGAATCAGGTATTTATGAACATCTTGGCTAACGCAATTGACGCCATAGAAGATGCCATTTCCCAAGGAAAACTGCAGGATTTGACGCCGCAAATCCACATCACAACCCAAAAAGAAGGTAAAGAAAGCATTGCCGTCAGTATTGGAGACAACGGCGTTGGCGTTCCAGAAGCAATTCAGGAACGATTGTTTGAGTCCCTATTTACGACTAAACCAGTTGGCAAAGGTACGGGCTTGGGATTAGCGATCGCTCATCAAATTGTGATTGAAAAGCACCAAGGACAGCTCAACGTCGAGTCTCAAATCGGTAAGGGAACAACGTTCAAAATCGTAATACCGCTCTTCTAGAGAGAAGCACAGCGACGATATTTTTTAACCACATTGCCAGAGATTTAAAAGCCCCGGTCTGCTACTCGAATCAAAGCCCGCTGTAAACGCATTGAACCCATCAATTATCGGCAAAACGCAATCTCATTTCCAGGCTAGTCATGGTTCTTGCGTGAGCGGGCTTGCTTAGAAAATTCAGTTCACCAGCACTGCAGTCAGCTTGTATCTGTGTCATGAAAATATTTCCTTCTCTTCCGTTACGATGCGTTTTAGTTTTTCCATTTTTGCTGCAAATTTTTGGCGCTGTCGGCCTCACCGGATATTTGTCTATTCGTAATGGTCAAAAGGCTGTAAACGATCTATCAACTCAGCTTCGTGATGAGGCAGCGAATGATGTCGATGAATACTTGAACTCCTACTTAGACACAGCTCATCTGGTCAATCAAATGATGGCCGATGCGGTAGTGGACGGGCGTGTAAATATTGAAGAATCCGGGAGCGACCTCACGTTATGGCAGCATTTTCACTACTTTCCTGAAATCGGCTGGATCATGTTGGGCAGCGAGCGTGATGGGGCATTTTTGGGCATTGGCAGACGCGGCGTTGAGCGCAAGCTCCAGTTTATTGAAGTTAATTCCTCTACAAATTTTCTTAACTACTATTACGATACGAATGCAAACGGCCAGCGGCTTGAACCCCCTGAAATTGGCAAGCAGTACGATTCGCGTGAGCGCCCATGGTATAGCGGTGCTGTAGCTGCTGAGGGTCAACACTGGAGCGAAGTCTATCCCGACTTTGGCTCGCCGGTGCTCCATATTTCCGCTAGTCAGCCGATTGTCGATGGTGCGGGCCAACTGTTGGGTATCGCCGGAGTTAATTTAGGACTGCAAGACATCAGCGATTTTTTAAGAAGCAAGCATGTCAGCCCTTCAGCAGTGATGTTCATCGTTGAGCCTGACGGTGAGCTAGTTGCGAGCTCTGCTGAAGAACCACTTTCGATCCGACATGAGGGACAAGATCCGGAGCGCATCACGGCTGCGAACAGCAATAATCCCATGATTCAGGCAACAGCTCAAGCGATTTTAGAGCGTTTTGATAGATTCGAAAACCTGCAATCGGCAGAACAAATCAGTTTCATGTTAGCGGGCGAGCGCCAACTCGTTAGCGTTCATCCTTTTGAAAATGAGGGCGGTATCCGCTGGCTGACATTCGTCGTGGTGCCCGAGTCGGATTTTATGGGGCAAATCAATGCCAATACGCGGACGACGATTTGGCTGTGTCTAATCGCGCTTGCGGGAGCCACGGCACTAGGACTCTACACGTCTCGGTGGATTACGCGCCCAATTCTGAGATTTCAAGCGGCGAGTGAAGAGATCGCGGCCGGCGAGCTCGACCGTAGAGTGGACGTGCAGGGCATTCAAGAGCTAGAGCGGTTGGGACGCGCGTTCAACCAAATGGCGGCCCAGCTCAAAACCTCGTTTACTAAATTAGAAGACCGGGTAGCCGCACGCACGGTGGAACTGCGCCAGGCTAAGGAACAGGCTGATTCGGCTAACCAAGCCAAAAGCGAATTTCTTGCCAATATGAGTCACGAACTGCGCACCCCACTGAATGGCGTGCTGGGCTACACACAGATTTTGCAGCGATCGCCGCTACTGGACGGCAAAGAGCGCAAGGGCATCGACATCATCGCCCAGTGCAGCAATCACTTGCTCACCCTGATTAACGATGTGCTTGATCTCTCTAAAATTGAGGCTCGCAAGCTTGATTTGTCGCCGCAAGAATTTCATTTTCCGGCTTTTTTACAGGGCGTAATGGAAATTTGCCGCATCCAAGCTGAACAAAAGGGCATTCAGTTTCAATATCGGCCTGAAGAACCGCTGCCCTCGGGCATTCAAGCCGACCAAAAGCGCCTGCGACAAGTGCTGATTAATCTGCTCGGCAATGCGGTTAAATTTACGGATGCTGGCAGCGTGACGTTTCAGGTCAGCTCGCAGCCCGCCGCCGACCATCAACATCGCCTGCGGTTTCAAGTAGAAGATACCGGCGTGGGCATGACGCCAGAGCAGTTGGAGAAAATTTTTCAGCCGTTTGAGCAGGTGGGCGATCGCCAAAAGCAGGCCGAAGGCACCGGACTCGGCCTCGCCATCAGCCAAAGAATCGTGACGCTGATGGGCAGCCAGCTTCAGATGGAAAGTACGGCAGACCAGGGCAGTACCTTTTGGTTTGAGGTGACTGTACCCGAGGTAGCGGAATGGGCAGCGGTGTCTCGCCGCCTGGCTCAGGGAAAAATTCTCGGCTATCAGGGCAATCCGCGTCGCGTGCTGGTGGTGGATGACCGCTGGGAAAATCGCTCCGTCGTCACTAGTTTGCTGGAGCCAGTGGGATTTGAGGTCAGTGAAGCGACGAACGGCTTTGCCGCGCTGGAGCAGATGAAAACGCAGCCGCCAGATCTGGTAATTACCGACCTAATGATGCCGGAAATGGATGGGTACGAATTGCTGAAGGCGATGCGGGCATCCGAGACATTCCAAACCATTGCCGCGATCGCCTCCGCCGCCAGCGTGTTTGACAGCAGCCAGCAAGAGGCGATCGATGTCGGTGCCAACGTCTTTCTGCCCAAGCCTATTCAGGCGGATGACCTGTTTGAAACCCTGCAGCAGCTCCTGCAGCTAGAGTGGGTGTATGAAGGTGAGTCCGAAACTGATAAAACCGAAGTATCGGCGGTCTCAGAGGCAACCACAGAAGAAATCGTACCGCCTGCTCAAGCGGATCTGCGGGCATTACTGACGGCTCTGCAAGACGGTGATGTGCAGCAGCTCAAGGCGATCGCTGAGCAGTTGCGCGACGCCAATGCCCGCCAGGCCCCGTTTGCTCAGAAAGTTCTCACCCTGGCGGAAAGCTACCAGCTCAAACACTTAAAGACGCTGATCGAGCGCTACCTGGAGTAATACCAATTCTCTGTTCCGGAGCGACATGTGTCAGAGGGAGAGGGGTAGGGGAGTGGGGGAGTGAGGGAACAAAATCTGTAGCCGTCTTTTAGGGCGCGTCATCAATTAAACTCGAAAGCCTTGCGGTACAGGCATGACCGCGCCTGTTCCGTAAACCTGCTAGGGGCTGAACCGCTCTCAGCATCAGGACTCAGCAGCTAAATGATGACAGCCTCTAGAGAACTGATATCAGCCCAGAAAAGATACTTCAGGCGGAAGCGGCTGTGGAGCATAGCGCTTAGCGACGCTCTCCCGGCTGCTGCGGCATCATCCGCGCCATTTGCTCCCAGGTGCCAGCGCCGAACTCTTTTTCAAATTCCCGCACGATCCAGTCGCCGCGCTTGCCTAGCCGCTTGGCACTGCGATGCAGATAGTTCAGAAAGGCTTGCTTTTGGTCCCAGTTAGGTTGGCGCCCAAAAATGGAACCGAGACACCAGGATTCTTTAGCGGTGCGACCCGTGTGCTCAAAAAAGTGATGCTCGGCCAGGGTAACCGCATAGCCACTTTTGAAAATGCGGCGGCGGTGCCCGTGAAAAATCTCAATCAGCGTGGGAATGTCGCGAATCGTGTGGGCCTGCTCTCGCGAGTAAATCTGCACCATGTCTTCCAGGTTCAGGGGGCGATCGCTGATCCACTGGTGTTCACACTCGGGGCAAAGCACAATAAAGCTCAGCACCATGCGCCCGCAGTTGGGGCACGCTTTCATGGGAGGCGGACTGCCGCCGCCGCTGCCGTCTTGGCGCATGGGCAGGCGATATTCGTCGATGTCTTCCGGAAAGCCAAGGCGCTCCAAATTGCCCGCCTGGTCGAGAATGATGCCGCAGGCTTTACCCGTTTGAGGCGAGATGCGCATAACCCGGCCAATTTGCTGAATATGCAGGGCGCTGGACTGGGTCGGTCGCAGCATCAGGCCCACCTCCACGCTGGGCTCATCAAAGCCGATGCTAATGACGTTGCAGGAGGTGAGCAGCAGAATGCGCTCTTCCCGCAGGTCGGCATACATGCGCTGGCGCTCTTTGATGGGCGTGCTGCCCTCGACGGTGTCAGCAGGAATACCCGCCCGTCGAAACTCCTCCGCCACGTGGCGTGCATGTTCAATGTCTACACAAAAGGCGATCGTACGCTTACCGGGGACGAGACGATTCCACTCTTGGACGATTTTGCTCACCAGTTCCGGGCGATCGCAGGCATTTTTCAGCCCCGCCTCGTCATAGTCGCCGCGTACCGTCTTCACTTCCTTCAGGTCAGCCACACCATCCGGCGGCATGGTGAAATATTTCATCTGCGACAAGAAGCCCATCGCCTGCAAATCAGCGGGGGGCGGCGCGGATACCAGCGTATCCAGGTGCTCGCCCAACTGGTCTTTACCCAACCGCTCCGGCGTCGCCGTCATCGCCAGATGCACGGCCTGGGGATGCGTCTTGTAAAGCACGGACTTCCCTACGCGGCTGAATAGCGCCGTGTGGGCTTCGTCATAAAAAATCACGTCGGCGGGCCACTGACGCCACCATTTACGCTGGGCCATCGTCTGCACGCTGGCAATCTGAATGGGCGCATCTCGATCCTCCTCCCATCCCGCTTTGATAAAGCCGCAGTGCAGCCCAAAAGCTTTCATTTTTTCGTAGGTCTGGCCCACGAGCACGTCAAGGTGCACGAGGAACATCAACCGCTTACCCGCTGCTTCCGCATGGGCGCAAATCTGGCCGCTGATAATGGTTTTGCCTGCCCCCGTACCGGCAATAATGGCGATTTTGGTGTGCCCTTCGTTGACCTTACGATAGAGGTCGTTGATCAGTTCCACCTGGTAAGGTCGCAAGCGGGGTGGTTGGGGACGAGCAGACATAGACGTGCACGGTCGATAGAAGGAAGGCGATCGCGCCAAAGTCGCGAGATGAACCTGTTTTGATAATACATCGGCACTATCCAGGAATACTCGCAAGTAGGACGACGCACCGTTAATTTTGGCGAACGCTACGCTTCAACGCCGTTAAAGAATTCTTGGTAAATATCTGTCAAACAATCGTTAAAGCCCCAACCCATATGGGCTGTTGCTTTAACGATGCGCTGAAAACGGGGGATGAAAACGGCGGTCAGTTCATGCTGCGTTGCCCACTGCGCCGCTTTTTCATACATGCTTTCCATGCTGTTGTAAAAAGGCTCGTCAATGTCGCCAAACGCATTGGTAAAGGCGACGCCCTGTTCCACATAAAACAGCATCATATCGGCAATACTCTCACGGCTTCCCGCCACTTTCTTAAAGTCCATCACGGCTTTGCGGGCAACTGATAGACGGGCTGGCCCAGGTCTATCAGCGGTGGCAAATTCCTTGCGAATGATCTGCTTATACTTCTCCTGCACATTGGTCTCAGCTTGGGGATTGAGCTTGATTTGGTAATAATCTTTGACTGCAGGAATTTTCTGAAACAGATCCACGATTTCCTTGGCTAACTGAGTCTGAGGGCGAGCTGCCAGATATCGTTTTAGGTCGCTAGTTTTCAAGCTTTCACCTGCCATATCAAATATGCCTCATAAGAACATCGAATCTGTTTGAGCTTTGCATCAGAGTCATTTATTTCTAAATTCAACCATCCAGATGGCAGAAGTTACGAGCTTCTAGGCAGATTTATGCAAAGGAAAAGACCGAGAACGTCAGGTTGTCTCAAAAATTGAGAAATTCCGCTACCGTCCGCAATTTTGGTCTTGCCATGACCTCTGATGCACATTGACATCTGCACATTGACATTCAAGGTGATCGCCGCTCACTGGTCTGCACATATAGTTTCGCGGAACATCTGCCACCTGTTCCACATAGTCTGAGCCCACCCGAGATCTTTGAAGCTGACCCTGTATTAGCCTGAATTTCTTCGTTACCGCATCTGCAAGGCCAACCCCAGTTGAGTAAAGTTTGTTAATGAAAAGCGGCAGTGTTTCAGCCGCTTACGGTCAGAATGCGTTAGAACAAAACTCGACAATGTACCGTCTTTCACCTCAGGGATGGTCTAAGAAGATACAGAGACTCTGAAGCTCGAGCGTTAAGGTAAATTCGCTTCAGATGAAACGCTGGTCAACATTAAACGGGTGCCGAGTTTGAAAAGCGTGCGCTGGGGTAGCTTCAATTAATAGACAGCAGAAATCTAACTCATTACAAGTACTTATTAAGACAATCTAAAGATTGACGGTTAGAATAGTTTCTGAGAGTGGAGGAAATTGCCATGTTTGTCCGACTGGCCGAACAGCACAGGAGCTTCGTGCAAGACCTAGTGATGAATTTGCAAGCCCTGTCTACTGTGCTTGAAAATAGAGGCTATCTGGCTTCTTGCTACACCTGCGGTGGCCAAATGAATAGTGCCTCTTTTATGGTGAGTCTGGGCGATAATCACCTAATTCGCTTTTTAGTTTCCGACTATGGCATCACGTGGACCGAGATGCGGGACGATCGCGAACTGATGAAGCTAGAGGGCGCTGAAGCCATTAATCAGCTTCAAGAATTGGCCAACCTAGTCAAGCTTGGAGTTAAGCCGTCAGCTTACCAGCCAGCAGTAATTTCTTAGTCTCGATACCAATCTGATGGTTCTTCTGGGATGCTCAATGGTTGATTGTTGATGGTCTTTGTGGTCTGCGCAAATATCTGGCTGTTATGGTCAGATGCTTATGATTGTCAGTCGACCAAAATCAGCTCCTTTAGTGAGCGCCATTTTGCTGGTTGAACCTATATGTAACGTTATCCTTGCTCGGTAAAAATCAGTAAGTTCTTAAAACCAAGGCTTTGGTCATTGCTGGCGCTTCACTAGCTGCAGAAGCGGTATTGATTCATTGAACCGCCGCCGAAACCTGTTAATGACTCTATGGCAGAAGCGTAGCGTTGTCTGTAAGTTCCATGCGGGCAACCTAGGGTTAAATTCTTTTTCAAAGCCCCCATGACCTTCAGCCATAGCGTCCGTTTATTTAAAACGTTGGTGATGTCTTTTCATTCCGCCATCGTGATTGAAACTGTTGAGGAAGAGCGAGTTCGTACCCTAATCAACACGGCGGTCAATGAACTACAGATGGCAGTGTTTGAATGGAGCACAGCTCAGGGGCTGGTGCGATCGCAGGGCAACGCTCAAAATCGTTGGACCAATGAATATGCTCCACCTGGCACGCAAAAACCGCAGCCTTTAGAGCAAACGTCCGCTCCCGGTGATGCACTGAAACACATCTCAGAACTCTCTTTTCAAGCAATCTATTGGCTGAAAGATTTCGGCCCTCATTTAGAAGATGAAGTGGTACGACGGCAACTGCGCGAAGTCATTCAACAATTTTCGCAGAATCGTTCGACGCTGGTGATCACCGGTCATAGCCTGACTCTGCCGTTCGAGATTGCCCAGGATGTGGTGTATTTCGACCTGAAGCTGCCCGAGCCCGACGAACTCTACCGGGCCATTTCTGAAGTGGTGCGATCGCTCAAAGGCCGCATCAGTGTGGAAATCAAACCTGAAGGCATCAACGAACTGGTGCAGGCGATGCGCGGTATGACTCTGCAGCAGGCCCGCAAAGTCATTGCCTTTGCGGCATTAGACGATGGCAAACTTACCCAAGAAGACGTTAAACGAGTGCTGCAGCGCAAAGTACAGGTGCTGCGAGAAGCCGGTTTGCTGGACTACATTCCCCCAGAAATGAATCCGGCTCAACTAGGTGGTTTTGAGGGGCTAAAGCAATGGCTCAAACGGGCTCGAGTCGGCTTCAGCGAGCAGGCCAAGGCGTTTAATTTGCCCACCCCGCGAGGCATCCTTATTGTCGGTATTCAAGGATGCGGCAAATCCTTAGCGGCTAAAACGATTGCCCGCGAATGGCAGATGCCGCTGCTAAAGCTTGATGCCGGACGACTCTACAACAAATTTGTTGGCGAATCGGAGAATAACTTTCGGCGAGCAGTGACTCTGGCAGAAACGATGGCGCCGGCGGTTTTGTGGATTGACGAAATTGAAAAAAGCATGGGGCAGTCCGATAGTGATGCCGATGGTGGACTCAGTCGACGGCTGTTTGGCTATTTTCTCACCTGGCTACAGGAAAAATCAGGTGACGTGTTTGTCGTGGCCACCGCCAACGATCTGTCACGTATTCCTCCGGAACTGCTGCGCAAAGGCCGCTTTGACGAAATTTTCTTTGTCGACTTACCTGACGAAGTTGAACGGGCAGCCATCTTGCAAATTCATTTAATGCGCCACTGTCAGGATCCCCAACGCTTTGAACTAGCGGCTCTGGTGCAGGCCACCGATGGCTTTAGCGGTGCGGAAATTGAGCAAGTCATCATTACGTCGCTGTATCGCGCCATTTATGAGCAGCAGCCAGTCAACACTGAACTCATCATTGAGGAAGTGAAATCTACGGTGCCCCTGTCGATTAGTCGCCGAGAAGATCTGCATAACCTACGTATGGTCGCTCAAGAGCGGTTTGTCAGCGTCAAGTAAAGCCCAGTTTGACGCTTTCACAGGGAGTCTGCGGTAGAACGGCTGTTTCAAATGCGAGAGATTGAAATACAGGAAACGTCTGGCGGTATGAAATCAAATCGCCAAAGTTTCGATAGCAACGGGTAGCTTCGCAGTGAAGAAAAGTAGCGAGAAGAGTTAAAGTCTGGCGATCGCACCAACACAATACGTCCATGACTGTTTGTCCACCAGTCTCCCATGCCTACAAGCCCATCAGCTTCATTAGAGTGGGCAACTGGCTGAGAAACAGGATATTTATGTCAACAACTACGAAGCGAGAATGCACGCTGTGGACCAGCTGAGCCGCTTTCGACAGCTTCATTTTCACTATGACCGCCACACCATTCACGGAGCCGTTGTTGAAATTGAAATTGATTAAGGCGTGGCAGTGGTGCTGCTTAGCAGGGACTTTTTGTTATTGAAATAAATTGTTGGCACTCTGCTTTCAACAATAAAAGCTTTTTGTCACCTGCGACCCAGTCAGCTCAAAAGCTGCTGAGTCAAGCCTTTAACTTCTAAAGGGGATGCGCCAAACTCTGAAAAAAAAATTCGTCCAGAGCTGAAAAAATGTGTTCTCGTTGACAGTGATTCCTATTTCACAGTAATCTCGTTTTTATCAATTTTTTGAGAATAATCTCCAACAAGTGAAATGGCAAATCGTTTGAAATCTGTAGAACTTTTTTTGGCTACCGGCTTTTTAGCAGTTGGTGCCCACGGCGCGATCGCAGCTGATTTGACCGATGCTGAAAACCTTGAAACCGCTGAGGCTTCTGTGGAACTTTTAGCCCATGAACACGCCAGCGAAGGCGGTGAAGGCGGCGAAGGCGGTGAAGGCGGCGAAGGTGGCGAAGGCGGCGAAGGCGGTGAGGGCGGCGAAGGCGGTGCCGCTGTCGACTTTGAAGATAAGCTTGAAGGCGCGGAACTCCGGGATGAGCTGCTAGCTGGCGGCTACGTAATTTACTTCCGCCATGCCCAAACAGAAAGAGATTATGCCGACCAAGCTGATCCTAATCTCGACTTAAATGACTGCTCTACGCAGCGGACGCTTAGTGAGTTTGGTTATCGACAAGCGGCAACAATTGGAGCAGCCTTTGAAGCGCTGGAAATTCCAGTTGCTGAAGTTATTACCAGCCAGTATTGCCGCGCTTGGCAAACGGCTTTCTTAGCCTTTGGCGAATACGAAAAGACTCCTGACCTTAACTTTTTCCCCGCAGAAGAGTACACCGATGAGCAGTTCGCTCAGATGCGCGATGCTGTTATGCCATTAATGACGGCGGTGCCAGAGCCGGGCACGAATACGGTGATTGTGGGCCATGATGATGTGTTCGAGTCGGCAACCGGCATTTATCCTGAGCCACAGGGCGTAGCTTATGTGGTCAAGCCAGACGGCAACGGTGGCTTTGAGCTGATTGCTAATCTGCTGCCAGAAGACTGGGCGCTAATTCCCGTTCAATAAATACTGCCTGAAAGCGATCGCTCAAGGTTTATAGAAATCGGCGATCGCCATTATCTCAAAGCCTGCTGGTGAAATTTTATTCAACCAGCAGGCTTTATTAATCCAAATGAAATTTTCTGCTTGCGCCATAAAACAGGACTTTCACTTCTGCCTTTTGCCTTCTGCCTTCTGCCTTCATCCCTCAGCTATAGTTTCACTAGAGCAAGACTGCTGGCCATTAGAGTTACGCCTCTCAAAGCGGGGTTTTGAACCTTGATTACTCAGTCATGGGCGGGCGTCAGCCACAGGTAACGCGAGAGTCCATAAACCAAGAGGTAAAAGGGACCCGTGTCGAGCAGGGCGGCCACCAGCTTAAAGACATATCCGTAGGCAATGAAAATCATCAGTTGCGGCCACAGTTGAGCACCGTGATCAATTGGCAAGACACCAGCCAAGAAGTGCGTAATCAAAATGACCGCGGTTGTATCAACCAGTTGGCTTAGCAGCGTTGAACCATTATTCCGCAGCCACAAATACTTGCCCTGAGTCAGTTCTTTCCAAAAGTGAAAGAGCTGCACGTCAATGAACTGCGCTACCAAATAGGCAACCATAGACGCCGTAACGGTACCGAAGGTCAGGCTACGGATTTCAAAAAAAACGGGCAAGCGGTTAGCCGCGTCGCGCAAGATCTCGCCTGTAGCCGGATCGAGATTTTCGAATCCTGGCAACGTCCCTCCTAGCCACACAATAAACAGCACCCATAGATTGAGCAGCAGGCCTACCCAAACGACCTGATTGGCGCGCTGCCGGCCATAGAGTTCAGAAATTAGATCGGTGCACAAAAACGTCAACGGATAGGGCAGGGTGCCGACGGCAACCGTTACATCCACACCGTGAAAGCTAAAAATTTTCACAAACCGACTGATGCCCAAAATGTTGAGCATGCCTAAAGTACCGAGAAACAGTCCAGACAAGACCAGAAATATGGTTACTCGACGCTCTTGGATGTGTTCAGGAATGATCTGCGCAGCAGCAGGGCTGGTTAAACTTTGAACCATAGCAGGCATCAATAACGTGAAGTAGGAACCTCTTATAAATCGTTGCGAAAAGTGTTTGTCGGTTTACCCTTTACTAACCGTTATCATCATCACTTATCAGTGAAACAGAAAAACCATAGCGGTTTTCTCGCCTAGAGTATTTCATCGGAAAAATTATCTCGCCCCTGATCAGACTAAGCAGGCTTTTGTGTTGTGGTCTCTATGGTCTTCTCCCGAATTTGAACAAGTAATGAATTAGAACACTCTTAGCTAATTTTGCCGAATGGGAACTATTACAGCAGTACTTGAGGCATTGGGTTCTTGGATGATGGCGCTTGCTAAGGACACTTTAATTAGTGCAACATCGCTTAATGAAGTTAGTACACAAAACAGTGGGGAAAAGTAATAATGGGGATAGATAAAGACAACGTTCATCTTTGTTGCATTTAATTCAGTCTGACCCGACTGATTTGTTGGTGATGAAGACGGAAGTAAGGATTCTCCTGAAGGAACGCGCCCCCATTAAGTGAACTAAATTTTGGAGGCGAATCATGTTAACCACTTCACTCATTCAAGGGCTAGAAATCATTGCTGTTGTGAGCGCTATGACTCTGATCGTAGCTCCGGTGCTCTGCTGGATTTTACCCGATCGCTCAGCTAAGCTTGACGGCCATATGCCTTATTCTGGTGGCCGTAAGCTGGTTTAAGCTCGCCTGTCTTAAGACAGCGACTGTAGCTTAAACTTATCGAGCGATCGCTGTTGTCAAACAGCATGCTCAGTCATTGCAAATCCTACACCAGTGAAGCGGGTCGGCAACATTGTCGACCCGCTTTTTTTAAGGTTTTATCAAGAATTAGCTTATAAGAAGTATGGGATTTGCCACTTCTTTTGACGGTTATTAGCACTCGCCATTTTCGGTAACGTTTAGCAAGCTATGTTGAGATTTTTAACCGCAGTTCCTATCCTAAGTCAGCAGAATATAGCGTCAGAAATTGATTGCCTTAGGCACTGAAATAGCCAACATTATCTCGATCTTATGTTTATGGTGATGGCGCTGCAATGATGTCGCCGTTGTGGCTGGCTCATCAGGAAAAGGTTGGCTCTAAATAGCAGTGAAAATTTCACGAATTTGGCATATGCTCGGAGAATCGACTCCGCGATATCACCATCAAGCCACTCCAGTCGGTCGTACTTTATAGGCCATATGCATGGGATAGCCGGTCTGCGCATAGATGCGATCGACGTAGTTTTGCGCCTTTTCCAAACTTTGAAATACTGTTAGGACTTCTTCAGTGCCATTGGCATAGAGCACGCATATTTCCCAAAACATCAGTGCCTCCTAAAGCCATTTTGAGAGCCGAATTAGTAAAGTAAATTTTTTAGCGAAAAAACGGTCTGAGGTTTGCCCTTAGTTATTCGGGCTGTCGCGTCAGCAATACTTACACTATTTAGACGGAAACTATATGGGGTCTTGTTCCTCGACGCCAGCCTGTAGAGATATCTTCCTAGTCAAAGTTCTGCCGAATCAAAGCTCGATGCACAAAGCCAATTTCAGCATATGATTCTCAGTTTGCTTCGTAATCCGCAGGACTATGTATTCAACGGGGAGGCTGAAAGTATTTTACACAGGGATTTCCGCAAGTAAAGCTCGCCAGCAGTAACGATTTTGTGTGATCGCTGTCACAAGTCAGACATGGATGAACACATTTCGGTAATGTGGGCTTTGTTGGCTACAGCCGTCGCCAGTTCCATGAGAACAAGACGGCGTGCCATTGGCCTGTGGGCTGGGCATCCGCATATTGTCGGATACATTAGCTGAAATGGCTAAAGCCATAACTTTGGACTTTGGAATGAGGGCGCTGGGGTGACTCAATTTGACTGTGTGGTTGTGGGGGCCGGGCCAGCAGGCGGCAGCGCAGCTTATCATCTAGCGCGTCGAGGAGCTTCCGTGCTTTTGCTAGAAAAAGCCAAGTTGCCCCGCCATAAGCCTTGCACTGGAGCTTTGTCGCCACGAGTGGCCGCGTGGTTCGACTTCGACTTTGCTCCAGCGCTGGCAAATATGGTGCGGCGAGTGCGTTACACCTGGAAACTGGGCGATGAGGTGGCATCAGAGTTGCAAACTCAAGAACCCATTTGGCTGGTGAAGCGCGACACCTTTGATTGGTTTCTGGTGCAGCAGGCGATCGCTCAAGGCGCCACGCTCCATGACCATACGACCGTTACTGGCATTGAATTTGATGGCTCACAGTGGCAAATTCGCACCTCACGAGAGGTGTATGCCAGCCGCTATTTAATTGCCGCCGATGGCGGTGAGGGGCCGTTGGCACATTGGCTGGGGCTGGCTGGCGGCAATGCCCGTCCGGCGGCAGTGAGTGAGCTTCCCTCGGCTTTACAAGCGGACAAGGCAGCCTTGAATTTTGAATTTGGATTGCTTAAGAGTGGCTGTTTGTGGTGTTTTCCTCGCACCCAAGATGCGGTTATGGGTGGCTTGACTCTGGTAGGCAAGCAAACGCCTAATTTTGCTGCCGTTTTTGCCGATTACGAACGGGATTTTGCGATCGCTGGCAGCAAAACAGTCCTGTGTTCGGTCAACCTGTGGAATGGTCATCGTCCTCTGCATGCCCAGCAAGCTGTCGTGGTGGGAGAGGCAGGGGCAATTGTCGATCCGCTATCAGCAGAAGGGATTCGGCACGGCATGTATAGCGGCATGAAAGCAGCGGCGGCGATCGCGGCGGCGCTGGCCGGAGAGCACGCCGCACTGGCTGGCTACACCGAGGCCATGCGCCAGTGGGGTGACAATATGCAGTGGGCACAGCGCATTGCCGGCGTATTTTTCCGGGTGCCAGGAATTGGTTATCGAGTCGGCATCAAGCGACCGACGATGACCCAACGCATGGGACAACTATTAGCCGGTGAAATTCAATATGGCGACGTGGCTAATCGCGTCATTAAACGAATGACGACAGGGCTGATTCCCAAGCGATAGGAACCGATAGCAAATGACAGAATGCCGATTGGATAAAACCTACGTTGGGCCTTGTCGCGCCGCCACATTCGAAAATCAAAGTGGCCGGTCGGATAACAGCCTGGCACACGTGAGTTCGACGAACAGAAATGGGGAAGAAAAAAGCTGAGACTGGATTTGACG